>Ga0268264_10003135_pt1 | contig 14334 bp, 10 predicted proteins | sample KBSSwiS32_FD_190357 | JGI IMG/M metagenome (GOLD analysis project Ga0268264, IMG submission 190357) | Switchgrass rhizosphere microbial communities from Kellogg Biological Station, Michigan, USA - KBS Switchgrass S3-2 (SPAdes) (version 2) | ecosystem: Host-associated > Plants > Roots >...
CCGCCGCCGCCGCCCGTCCGCCCTTGATCACGCCCGGGCTCCCCGCGCCGCCGCGCTCGATCCACTCGATCGCCGTCCTCGCGTCGTCGGCGAGGTTCTTGTCGGCGTTCTGCGTCAGCGGCCGGATCTGATCGACGACGCCCTTCGCCTGTCCCTGCCGGTTGCGCAGGCACTGCAGCGCCTTCTGCCGCGCCGCGACGTCGGCGCCGGACACGGCCGCGTCCGCCAGCGCCGCGACCGCCTCCGTCGTGTCGACGTAGAGCACGTTGTACGCCGACACCGCGGCCGGCGCGACGTCGTGATCCTTTTCCTTCATCGCGGCGGCAAGCGCCCCCTTCGCGGCGCTCGCGATCGCGATCTTGTCCGCCTTCGCGATCGGATTCGCCTGGTTGCCGACCTCCTCGAGCGCCTCGGCGGCGCTCTCGCGCACGCGCGACGACTCGCGGCTCGACGCCACCAGCCGCGCGAGCTCCGGCGCCGCGTCGTGGCCGAGGCCCTTCACGCCGCGGATCGCCCAGATCGACGCGCTGCGGACTCCCTCCTCGTGGTCGCCGAGCAGACGGACCGCCTCGGGCATCCACTTCGCGACGTCCTTCTCGGAGGTGGCCTTGCCCGCGAGCCCGATCGCGGCGGCGCGCGTGTCGTCGTCCTCGGAGCGCGTGTGGGCGAGCGCGAGATCGACCGCGCCCGCCGGAAGCTTCGGGGCATGGGCGGACGCAAGCGCGCCGAGGACGTACTTGCCGCTTTCGGGCGTGCGGCGCACGGTCTTGTCGAGGAGCGGCAGGACCGGCTCGGCGTCCTTCCGGAGGAGGTGCTCGAGCGCCTTCGCGCCGTGCTCCGCGCTGTCGCGATAGTCGGTGGCCGAGACGCCCTTCGGCGGATGCGCGGCGCGGTCGGCGTTCTTCGCGATCCAGGTCAGGATCGGCGGCGCGAGCTTGTCGGGGGGCTCGAAGCCGATCAGGCCGCGCGCCGCGAGGAAGGCGGTGGCGTCGTCGCGCGCGCCGTCGAGCGCCCGGCGCCACGCGTCCGTGAGCTCCGCGTCAGGCACGTCCATCGCCGCGAGCGCGCCTGCGGCCCGCGCCACGACGGCGGCGTCTCGGTCGGCGAGCGTCTTCTGCAGCTCCGGTTTCGCCGCGGCGGCGTCCTTGCCGGTGTCCCAGAGCGCGGAGGCCGCGGCCTCGCGGACGGAGGCGTCCGGATCCGAGAGCGCCGCGGCGAGCGCCGAGACGGCGGCGGGCTGCTTGCGCCCGCCGAGCCAGTGCGCGGCCGAGGCGCGCTCCTTCGGATCCTTGTCCTTCGCGAGCGTCTTCGCGTAGTCCTTGATGAGCTTGTCCTCGTCGAAGGCCCGCGCGGCGGGGGAGAGAAGGAGGAGGACACCGATCGCCAGGGCGGTTTTCGCAAGTCGCGTCATTTGTCCGGCTTCCTTTGAGGAAGAGGGTACCGCGAGTCGGGGTCAGGCGACTCAGCCTGTCATCCTGAGGAGCGAAGCGGCAGCGAGCGACAAAGGATCCCTTGCGCAGAAGCCGAGTCGCCGTTCAGCGATGGGATCCGTCGCTCCGCTCAGGATGCCGGCGTTTCAAACCCGCTTGGTTTCCGGCGCGCCTTCCGCCGCGAGCGGCAGGGCGCGCAGCCAGGTCCCGGTCGCCTCGAAGATCCCCGCGGCGATCGCGGGCGCAATGCCGACGATCGGGCACTCGCCCGCGCCCGCCGGCGGCAGATCCTTGCGGTCGACCAGCACGACGTCGATCGTCGGTACGTCCGTGAAGCGCGGGAGCCGATACTGCGCGAAGTGAGGGTTCAGAATCCTGCCGTTCTCGAAACGGATCGCCTCGAAGAGCGCGCCGCCGAGACCCTGGACGATCGCGCCTTCGACCTGGTTGCGCAGTCCGTCGGGATTCACGATCGCCCCGCACTCGAAGGCGGCCGCGACGCGCCGGACCTTAACGCTCCGGTTCGTCGGGTCGAGCGCGATCTCGGCGCACGCGGCGATGAAGCCGCCCTTCTCCGTTCCTCCCGCGATCCCGTAGCCGCGCCCCGGCGCCGACTCCCGCTTCGCCCAGCCGAACTTTTCCGCGGCGGCGGCGTAGACGGCCTTGAGCCGCTCGTCGGAGAGGTTCTTGAGGCGGAGCTCGAGCGGATCGATCTTGAGCTCGTGCGCGAGCTCGTTCATGTGCGTCTCGCGCGCGAAGTGGTTCGCGGTCGCGGCGAGCGCGCGGTACGAGCCCTGGCGCAGCGGCGATTTGACCGGGTGGAACTGGATCTTCTGGTTGGCGACGTCGTAGGGCGTGCCGATGCCGGCGGGCCCGGAGTTGTAGTTGTGGAACTCCCAGGCCGTCAGCGTGCCGTCCTTGCGCGCGCCGCTCTTCACGTCGATGACGCCGGCGGGGCGCAGGTAGGCCCAGGTGAACTCCTCCTCGCGCGTCCAGACGACCTTGACGGGCTTGCCGGCCGCCTTCGCGAGCCGCGCGGCCTCGACCGCCGCATCGCCGGTGTGCTTGCCGCCGTAGGCCGAACCGGTGTCGGGGACGACGACGCGCACGCTCTCGGTGGGGATGCGGAACGCCGCCGCGAGCTCGTCGCGGACGGCGAACGGCCGCTGCGAGCCGGTCCAAACCGTCAGCTTGCCGGACGCGCCGTTGCCCTTCCCCCACTCGGCGACCGCGGCGCGCGGCTCCAGCGGGGCGTGGGCGATGTACTCGACCGTGTAGGTCTGCGCGAGCTTCACGTCGGCCGACGCGAGCGCGTCGTCGACGGAGCCCTTGATGGTCGGCGTGGCGCCGCGGCCTCCTTCCTCCGGCGCCTCCGCATTCCTGCGGAAGAACTCGAAGATCGTGGCGTTCGACGGCTGCCCTTCCTTTTCCTTCCATTTTGCGCCGGCGGCGAGCGCAACGAGTGCGCGCTCGGCCGTGAAGGCGTCCGGCGCGACGAGGCCGGCGTAGTCGCCGTCGCGCACGACCTGGACTCCCGGCATCGCCTCGGCCTTCGTGGCCTCGAGCGAGACGAGCGTCGCCTCGAAGGCCGCCGGCCGCAGCGTCTTGCCGAAGAGCATGCCCGGCCGCCTGAGGTCGGAGGCGTACTGGTGCGTGCCCGTGACGAATTCGTGGCCGTCGACCTTCGGGGTTCGCAGGCCCGCGACCTTCCACTGGGCGGGCGGCGTGAGCGTCGCAGCGGCGCCGCCTGCACCTGCACCTCCGGCGCCGTCGGCCGGCAGCGTCTTCACGAGCTTCTCGCCGCGCGTCAGCTCGCCGTAGAGGAGCGGCGTCCTCCCCGCGGCGCGGACCCGGCCGTTGTCGGCCGTGAGAGTCTCCCGCGGCAGCTTCCAGCGCTCGGCCGCGAGGTCGACCAGCGCCTCGCGCGCGGTCGCCGCGACGAGGCGCAGCTGCGGTCCCATCGTCGGTGTCGTGCGGCTGCCGAACGTGCCCGCGTCCCACGGGCAGACGTCCGTGTCCCCCATGACCATGCGGACCGAGTCGACGGGGACGCGCAGCTCCTCCGCGACCAGCTGCGAGAGCGACGTGCGGATGTTCTGGCCCATCTCGACCTTGCCGGTGAAGACGGTGACCTTGCCATCCTTGTCGATGTGGAGCCACGCGGCGAGGTCCTTCGGAAGCTCCTGCCCGCCGGCGCGCGTGCGGCCCGACTCCTGGGCCTCCATGACGGCGGAGCCGTCCGGCGCCGCGAGAACGACCAGCAACCCGCCTCCGAATATCCGCAGGAAGCGGCGGCGGTCGAGCGCGAACCAGTGGAGGACCGGGACCTCGTGCTCGAGCAGCTCTCGGTCGTTCATGCGCCGCTCTTCTTCGACGCGGCCTGCACCGCCGCGAGGATGCGCGCGTACGTCCCGCAGCGACAGACGTTGCGCACGAGCGTGCCCATGACGTCGTCGGGATTGGGCCTGGGATTCTTGCTCAGCAGCGCGACCGACGCGATGATCATTCCCGACGTGCAGTAGCCGCACTGGAACGCCTCGGCCTCGAGGAACGCCGCCTGCATCGGATGGAGCTTGTCCTTCATCGCCAGCCCCTCGATCGTGACGATCCTCTTGCCCGCCGCCTCGGCGAGCGTCGTCTGGCAGGAGGCCACCGCCTCGCCGCCGATCAGCACCATGCACGCGCCGCACTGCCCCTCGCCGCACCCGTACTTCGTGCCGGTCAGGTCGAGCCGGTTGCGCAGGACGGAGAGGAGCGTTTCCTCGGGCGGGGCGTCGACCTTCCGCATCCGGCCGTTGACGTTCAGAGACACGGACGGCATCGGAAAGATTCTATGCAAGGGATGAGCCGGCGGCGCGGAATGAGAAAGCGGGAGAGGACGCCGGCCGACGTCCCCTCCCGCGGGAGGATCGAGCGGTCAGGGCTGCGACGCGTGCGAGGACCAGCTGTCGCCGGAGATGTTGTCCACCGACGCGCCGTACGCGCTCCAGTAGAAGCCGGAACCCGTGGTCGCGAACGACAGCGCGAGGTCCCCGTAGTTGCCGCTCGGGAGCGACGCCTGCTTCATGGACACGGGCGGCACCGTGATCGAGAACGTGTTGGAGCCGTTCAGTCCGTTGATCTCCACGTCCCACGTGTGCGAGACCGAGTCGAGGTTGACGACACCGACGTTGGTCCGGTACTGCGAGTCGTGGCGGTTGCCGAGCGCGAATGCGGTGAGCGAGCCGACCGAGTCGATGATCGACACCGACGGGAAGCCCTGCGAGACCGTGCCCTGAGCGCCCGGCTGGTTCGTCCAGATGCGCGAGAAGCCGTCGATCTGCGCGCCGGAATCGGCGGCCCCGCTCGAGGTCTGCGCGAGGACGAGGACGGCGCCGAGGCCGCTCTTCCCGAGCGTGTCCGCGACGAAGTCGGCGAGGATGACCGGCGTCCGTGCCGGGATGGTGAAGAGCTGGACCGGCTCGTTGCTGTTGTCCACGCCCTGCGCGAGCCAGCCGACGGCGATGATCTGGTCCGCATTGCGGTGGTTGATGATCGTGACGTCCGAGCGGAAGTACGTGCCGCCCGCGCCCTGGACGCTCCCCGCCGCCGCGAAGAGGAACGCGGTGTCGGCGGAGTCGAGGCCGATCACCTTCGTCCGGACCTGCGTCCCGTCTCGCCGCGGGAGCTTGCCGAGGAGATCGCGCACCGTGGCGCCGTCCGACGGAAGGCGGTGGAAGCCGGACTGAGCCGCGGCAGGTCGCGGCGCGAGGAGGAGGGCCGCCGACAGGGCTCCGATACCGAGTGCAGACAGGGTTCCGAGCGGACGCTTCATCGATGCCTCCATGCAAATTGCCGGGGCGGATTTCGGGCGGAGAACGCGCTAACCGATGGGTGAGTGTGCCGGCGAGTGTAGCAGAGGGAAGCCGCGTCGGAGGACGGCGTCCGACTCCGGCGTGCGCCGGATCACACGAGCTACGCGCGAGCCGAGCGGAAGCGCGTCGCGATGACGGCCAGTCCCGCCGCGAGCGGCGCGACGAACCATTCCGGCGACTTCATCGCGACGAGGAAGACCGCGGTGTAGAGACACCAGAGCACGGGGACGATCCAGAGCAGGAGCGGCCGGCGTCCGCGGACCCGCGCGCAGAGCAACAGACCGAGCGTGCCGATCGCGGTCGGATCGGGGCAGAGGAGGAAGAGCTGGCAGCCCTTCCACCCGCGGCCGAGCAGGGGGTCGACGAGCGGGGCCGCGACGAGCGCGAAGAGGAGGAGGCCGACTCCGACGCGGCCCCGCAGATCGGAGGGACGCTCGAAGACGACGTCCGTGCGCGCGAGGCCAAGGAGGAGCAGCAGCGCCGCCTCGGCGGCGAACGCCCACGCGAAGTACGCCGCCGACCAGTTGATCGTGGCGTAGCCCTTCGCGAGAAACGCGACGCCGGTCCAGAGCCAGCCGGCGGCGAGCAGGCCGGCGATCGCGCGCGAAGCGGCGTTCGAGCGGCGCCACAGCAGGAAGACGACGACGATCCCCAGCAGGACGGCCAGGTCCTGTGCCGGCCGGATCGCGTCGTTGTAGATCTCGAAGAGACGGTAGTAGGTGCGCGCGGAGAAGAGGAGGAGATCGCGGAAGCCGTACGTCGACCACTCGGACATCAGGGACGTCCTCCGCGCTCCGCCGCGCGCACCGAGACCCGAGTCGCTACTTCTTGGGCGGAGCGGCCGGGATCAGGTCGAACTTGCCCTCGGCCTGCGTGAAGAACACGCAATCCGATCCCTTGTCGCACCCGGTCATGTGACGGTAGTTGCCGCCCGGCTGCAGCAGATAGGAGCCGGGTCCCAGCTTGACCTCGCTCTTGCCTTCCGGCGTCTGCAGGAAGGTTCCCGAGACGATCACGATCTTGAACGGATTCGTGTGCGTGTGCACCGGCGTCATGAATCCCGCCGGGAACTTGACCAGCGCGCCGAACGCGCCCTTGGTGTGGTCTCCCCAGAGATCGGCGATCTTGACGCCCGGAGCGCCGGTGGGATCCAGGTCGGTCCACTTCATGTCGCCCGAGGGCATGAAGACGGGAGCTGTGGGCGCTCCCTGGGCTCCTTGTGCAAGGACCGCTGCCGCGAAAACGAAGGAAAGGGCGAACACCAGGGCGAGCTTCCGCATCGGTAGCCTCCTTCTTTGAGAAAACTGATGCGGAGGCTATCACCGGTACGCGCACGCCGCGCACGCCGAGCGGCCCTCAGATCTTCTCGACCGTCTCGACGATCCGGCGCCGCATGGCCGGGTCGGGCATGCGCCCGTAGGAGGCGCCGACGTTCTGCTGGACGTGGTCGACGCGGCTCGTCGCCGGAATGGCGCACGTCACCGCGGGGTGGGACGCGATGAACTTCAGGAGGATCTGCGCCCAGTTCGCGCAGTCGATCTCCGCGGCCCAGGACGGGAGCGGGGCGTGCTCGACGCGGCGGATGAGGTCGCCGCGGCGCAGCGGACGGTTGCAGATGATGCCGATCTTTCGCTCCTGCGCGAGCGGCAGGATCCGTTCCTCGATCTCGCGGTCCAGAACGTTGTAAGAGATCTGCACGAAGTCGATCGGCTGGCTCCGCATGATCTTCTCGATCTCGTCGTGGCGCCGCCCGTCCGACGTCGTGACGCCGACGTAGCGCAGCCGGCCCGCCTTCTTCATCGCGAAGAGCGTCGGCAGGTGCTCCTCCCACGCCATCACGTTGTGGACCTGGAGCAGGTCGAAGCGCGGGACGTCCCACAGCCGGCGCGACTCCTCGATCTGCTCCGGCCCCTTCGCCCCCGAGTTGATCCAGACCTTGGTCGCCGCGAAGAGCTCCTTCGGATGGCCGAGCTTCCTGAGCCCATAGCCGATGACCTCCTGCGAGGAGCCGTACATCGGCGACGAGTCGATGACGCGCCCCCCTCCGGCGAAGAACGCGCGCATGACCGCCGCGCACGAGTCGCGCCCCGCGGGATCGTCGCCGACGTTGAAGGTGATCCAGCTCCCGAGCCCGATGAGCGGGAGCGACTCGCCCGTTTGGCTCGACGGGATCGGCCTCGTGACGAGCGGGCCGGGACGGGTTCCTTCGGGCGGCGGATAGGCGAACGCGCGCGCGGGACGAAGGCCGTAGACGAGGCCCGCGGCGCCGAGCGAGCCGAGCAGGCGGCGGCGCGTGAGATGCGGCATGGCTCCCATTGTTACGTCTTCTGCAGGCGCTTGTTGCGCGGGGCGGCGCGGGCGCGCCGGAACCCTCCGCGGCACGGCCGCGTTCGCCCGCGGCTCCAGGACGGCGCGATCCGGGGCGGTTCGCCGGCCGTTTCGCCTGTTCCTGTCCGCGCGGGAACGCGTCGCGCTGAACGTCGTCCGGAGAGCTGCCCGACGCGTCTTCCGACGGGCATCCGTGAAGGCGCGGCTGCCGTTCCCGGTCCATCTGGCCGAGGCGCCGCGGACGCTCAGGAGCTAGGCCTCCGAGCATCGGAAGCGCGCGCCCGCGATCCGCCGGCGATATCATCCTCCTCACATCTACTGGAGCCGGCAACTCGGGTTACGCGGGGAAGGCATGCGCTTCCAACTCCCCGGGTCTGGTGAGCTCGCGGCAGAGCGCGCCCTCGCCGGTATCTCGGCGATGCGATCCCCGAGCGGGCGATGAGGCTCCTGCCCGCCGGAGCGGCCGCGTTCTTCGACTCTCCGGTGTTCGTTCCGCGCCGGGGCGGCTCGCTTCTCGGCCGCGCCCTCGCCCAACTGCTGCATTTCAAGTCGCCGATCGAAGGCGACGGCGTCGCCGCCGCCCGCGGCGAGCGGTGGGTGCTGCCGGAGGGGCTCGGCCCGGACGAGGTGGCCGCGGCTCTCGTCGCGCAATTCTGGGACCGGCTCCGCTTCTTCGCGATCCGCCGACTCCGGGACGCGGCGCTCGCGGAGGACGTCGCCCAGGAGACGCTGCGCCGCACGCTCGAGTCGCTGCGCGCCGGACGGGTCGAGAAGCCGGAGTCTCTGCCGTCGTTTCTGTTCGAGACCGCGCGGCACGTCTGCATGCACTCGACGCGCTCCTCCGGCCGGCAGGCCCGGGCGTTCGAGCGGGTCGCCGCCGAGGGCGAGGAGGACGGGAGCGCGGCATCCGATCCGCTCGGCGCGCTGATCTCCGAGGAGCGCTGCCGCGAGGTCCGGGAGTGCCTCGGCCGGCTCGAGGCCGCCGACCGCGAGGTGCTGGCGCTCAGCTACGAGCAGACCCTCGGAGCCGACGAGATCGGGGCGCGACTCGGCATCTCGGCCGGGGCCGTCCGCGTCCGGAAACACCGCGCGCTCGCCCGGCTGGCGGAATTGATGGGCGTAACGAAAGCGCGCCAGCGGGGACACGACTGATGGATCCGGTGAATGACCTCGGCTGTGAATACGTGGAGGAACACGACCTCGTGAGTGCTTACCTGGGTGAGCGCTTATCCGAGCAGGAGGCGGAGGCCTTCGAGCGGCACTTTTTCGGATGCGAGCGCTGCTGGGGCGAGGTCAAGGCGGGCGAGGAGATCCGGGCGGCGTTGAGGCGCGGGGGAGCGGGAGGGGCGGCCGCGGCCGCGGCGCCGTCGTCGATCATCCGTCAGGGTCCGTGGACGACGCCGCGCGTCTTGATGCTCGCAGCCGCCGTCGCGATCGCCGCGGCGGGGGCGGCGCTGCTGTGGAGGCCGGGGGCGCGGGCGCCGCAGTCCGGCATTGCGCTGCTGGCCGACGCGGCCGGCGCGCGTCGGACCACGCAGGCTCGGCTGGCGGGGCCGTTCCGCTACGGGCCGATCACGCGAGGGTCGACCTCGGTGGAGACGGAGCTCAGCCTGGCGATGCGGGAGGCGCTCGACCGCGCCAGGAAGGATCCGTCGGCGGAAAACCTCCATGCGGCCGGCGTCGCGTATCTGCTGGCGAACGACTCGAAGAGCGCGGTGGAGGCTCTCGGGAAGGCGTCGGAAAAGGCGCCGCGGGACGCCGCCATCGAGTCGGATCTCGCGGCGGCGTACCTGACGCGCGGCGCGGACAACCGTGACCGCGAGGATTTCGCCAGAGCCTACGAAGCCGCGGGAAAGGCGCTCGAGCTCGATCCGAGCTCCACCGCCGCGCGATTCAACTCCGCACTGGCGCTCGAAGGGCTCGGGGAGCGCGCACAGGCGCAGAAGGCCTGGGAGGCGTACGTTTCGGCCGATCCGAAGTCGGGTTGGGCCGACGAGGCGCGCGCCCGCCTCCAGGCGCTGTCCGCGCCGCCGCGCTCCGAGCTGTGGCGGCGCGAGCGCGAGAGGTTGGAGGCCGGACTGTCGCCGAACGCGTCCGCGGCGCAGGACCTCGCCCGCCGCTTCCCGCAGCAGGTCCGTCAGTACGTCGAGGATGAGCTGCTGCCGAGCTGGGGCGAGGCGGCGTCGACGGAATCGTCTGCCCGGGCGCTCGCGCTGGGGCGCGCGCTGGCGCAGGGACTCGCCGAGACCAATGGCGAACGGCTCGGCCGGGACGCCGTGGCCGCGATCGACGACGCGGAGCGCTCGCGCGATGCCGCGGCGCTGGCCCGGCTTCGCGACGCGCACCGGCGCTTCGGAGAGGCGCGCACGCGCTACAAGGCCGCCGAGATCGCCGAGGCGACGGAGATCTTCCGAGGCGCCGAGAAGGCGGCCGACGGATCAGGCAGCCCAATCGGAGAGCTCGCGCGCCTGGGCGAGGCGAGCTGTCATCTCTATGGGGCGAGCGCTCGCGAGTCCGCGCCGCTCGTCGAGACGTTGTCCGCCGACGTCGCGGCACGCGGCTCGGGCTGGCCGGCGCTCCACGGTCAGACGCTATGGCTCGACGGCCTCGTGGAAGGGATCGAGGGTCATCCGTACGAGAGTCTGGAGTCGTACCGGAAGGCGCTCGCGATCTTCCAGCGGCTCGGCGAATCCGAGAACGTCGCGGGACTGCACGGCGGCATCGGCGGACAGCTCAAGGTGCTCGGCCGGTCCGACGAGGCTTGGTCGCACTACATCGCGCAGCTCGAGGGACTCGACGAGGGCGCCCCGACCGCACGATTGACCAACGCGCATGGCGACGTCGTGCGGGAGTCGCTAGGGCGGGGCTACACGCGGCTGGCGCTCCTGTCCGACGCCGAGGAGGTCCGGATCTCCGACGCGCGGAAGGCGCCGCTGTTCATGACGTACTCGCGGCTCTGGAGGGCGCAGACCGCGGAGCGGCTGGGCGACCTTCGCGGCGCGGCCGCGGACCTCGCTGCCGCTCGGGCGAAGGCGGCGGAGATCTCCGATGCGGGGACGCGGGAACGCGCGGAGGCCGAGATCGACCTCGGCAACGTCCGCATCGCGGGCCGCGGAGACCCGGCGGAGGCCTTCGCGTCGGCGGACCGCGCCGTGGCCGCGGCGGATCGCGCCGAGAACCGCGGGCGCCTGCCGGAGCTGCTCTGGGTACGCGGGAAGCTCCACCGCGAGCTGGGCCGCACGGATCTCGCGCTTCGGGATTTCCTGCGGGGCATCGACGCGCTCGAGTCGGCGCGCCGCGAGATCGCGCCCGCCGACCTGCGGATCTCCTACTTCGAGACGAGCCGAAGTCTCTTCGACGGAGCGATTGGGCTACTGGTGGCGGCCGGCCGGGACGAGGAGGCGTTCCTCCTCGCGGATCGCGCGCACGGCCGGGCTGTGCTCGATTCGGTGCGGCGGGCCGGCACGAAGGGGAGCGCGGACCCGGCGTTTCCGTTGACGGTCGAGCACGTTCGCGAACGGCTCGATCCCGACACCGCGCTCGTCGAGTACTGGGTCTCGGACGCACGGTCGGAAGCGTGGGTCGTCCGACGGGATCTCCTTGCGCGCGTCACCCTGCCGATCGGGACCGCCGCCGCGGAATCGTCGGTCTCCCGGTTGCTGAAGCAGCTGGAACAGCCGAGGGCGGAGGGGGCCGACGCGTCGAGCCTGTACGAAGCCATCATTCGTCCCCTCGCGCCGCACCTTCAGGGCGCCGCGAACATCGCCTTCGTCCCGGACGGCCCGCTCCATGCGCTCCCGTTCGCGGTGCTGCGAGACTCCACGCGGTCCCGGCTTCTCGTCGAGGACTACGCCTCGTGGATCGCTCCGAGCGCGGCTTACCTGGTGGCGAGCCCGAAGACGAAGCCGCTGGGCCGGACGCCGAGAGTGCTCGTCATCGCCAACCCCGCGTTCGACCGGACGCGATTCCCGGACCTTCCGCCGCTGGCTGGCGCCGACGCGGAGGCCGACGCGATCCTGTCGGTGTTCCCGAGCGCGACCGTGCTCCGAGGCAAGGATGCGACCAAGGCAGCCTTTCTCCGCCTCGCGCCGCAGTACGACATCGTCCACTTCGCGGGCCATGCGATCGTCGACGACGCTCACCCTGAATACTCCGCCCTGATTTTCGCGCTCGATCCGACGCCCGGACGGAGCAGCCTGTTGTACGCCCATGAGTTGTCGGAACTGGACTTGAGGAGGGCACGACTGATTGTGCTGGCCGGTTGTGACAGTGCGGCCGGCAAGGAGGCCGCCGGAGAAGGGCTACTCAGCCTCAGCCATGGAATTCTCGCGTCGGGCGCTAAGAGCGTAATAGGAAGTTCCGCGTCAATACGCGACCTCGATATGGCGGCCGTGGCAGTGGCTATTTACGTCGAGGCTTCGATGAGTACTAACTTCGCACAGGCTCTTCGATCGGCTCAGCTGCAGCGGGCGAGCACTCGTCACGACAACGGGTCTAGATGGGCGGCTTTCGAGATCACTGGATTCTGACAGCGTGAGGAGGAGCGAATGAACCGATCTGTGTGGGTCTTTATGGCTAGCCTTGTCATCATTGCACTCTCTGTGCGCGCAGCAGGTTCTTATGGGACGCCACCCATGCACCCGGGGACGCACACGCTCGAGATTGTGGTGAGCGGCTTGGTAGTGTGTGTGGACGAGACAGACTTTCTCAGGCTCATCTTCCCTGAGTTCAGGAAGTATGGGCACTACGCTTTCATGCAGTTTCGGCGGGGCGATCTGGTCGATCCCAAGACCGTGAACGATCGGGACTGCCAGATGGTTCTCAATGGCGCCGAGACTTGTACTATTCGAATCAGTGGCGGTCACGTCTTCGACCTCGACGACGGAATGCTCACTGGACCGGCGTTGAACAACATCAGTACAGCCCTGGCGGGTGTAGTTCCGGCGTCGGTAGTCAGTGGTCCGGCAGCAAAGCTGGGGCCGACGTACGACAAGGATCCGATTGATCCAGCCAGCGAGGCGGCGAGGCTGGACCTGGGAAAGGGTGTTCTGTGTCCGCAGATGGGTCCATTCAAGTGGGATTTCAAGATCAACCAGGGTTCGCCAGCCAAGGTATCCCTCTGTACGGCCGAACTCGTGAAGATTACCGAGTCCGTGAACGTGGCGCACGCCGCGTTCGACGGGTTCGTCTTCAAGATCCCCGACAATGGAAAGGTTCAGATCAGATTGGGCAACATGATGCCCAACGATGAGGCCGAGATCCCCGTGAACCCGAAGCCGTCACCCGATGTTCACTTTGAGCATTTCTTCGACGCGATTCCTTGGCCTAATCCTCATCTCGTCCCTTTCTTGACGAGCGTGCCTTGCAAGCCGTCGGATTGCGAGGGGGCCAAGACCCCTGGAGGCTCCAACTGCCCGCCTATTCTGATCAAGCACTAGTCCAGTAGGTGTGATGGGTCTTGAGCGCGAAGGAGAAGGTATGAAAGGCAATGGATTCAGTTGGCTTTCTGCAATCTTGTTAGCGATGTGTGGTGCGTCTGCGGCCTTGGGGTCGACCAACGTACCGGTTAGGGTTCAGTTCACTGGGATCATGGCGTTCCCGCCGGCCGGGACGAATCCGTTGGTGGTCAGTATCGTCGACGCGTCCGACTCGGGACATGGTGCGTACATCTTGTGGGACCCGGCGGTCACGAATGGGCCCTCAAGTCCCGCGAACTGGACTTGCGGCACCGTGGCAGGCACGACGTGGAAATCCTGCGCGTTCGGCAACCCGCATGAAAACCTCCAGCTCTTCCTGACGACTTCAAATAGCTTAACTGCCGGCCCCCAATTCAACTGCGTCGTGCCCATCGAGGATGCACTCGGGGCAACATTCACCCCCGTGTGGGCGAATGTGGCGTCTTTCGTCACGATGCCGGCCGGCACCTACAACGCAACGTTTCAAGACACGAGGACGTGGCAGTTCAGCCAGATTTGTATGAGGCCCGCCGAGCTCGTAACTCACAGCACAGTAGCAAGTACTGTCGATGCGGCGCACCCAATCAAGATTGTGAGTACCGCGGCTGGAAAAGCGCAATTGAGTTTCACTGCGGTGAACGACCCTGTTGGCGTCGAATTGTGGATCGTAAACATTCCGCCGGATGAGAGGACGCGGGTTGCCCAGAAGGGTCTTCACGACACGCTTTTGACCAACGATCACTATTTGCTCTATCAGAAGATCGTCCCGCCTCCGCCGGCTGCGCCGGCGGTCGTGACTCCCAGCGTGACAAACACCTGTGGAAGCCCGGTCTGTGAAGCGTCCCTAGAGGCCACTAGCGCGGTCAAGAGTGCAGGCAGGAAGACGACGAGCGAGAAGGGCAAGAAGAGTTCAAAGATGAAAGAGCAAGTGTTTAACGAGTACGGCTCGAATTGCCCGCCCGTGAGGCTAAAGAGTCATCATCCTCTGATGACCGCTGATTCCAAGCCGTGATTCCAGGCGGCCCGTCGGGGCCGCCATTCCCTTCACGAGCTAGTCGTTCCTCACCACCCGCCCGCCCTTCATGACGAAGGCGACGTGGCGGACGGTGTCGATGTTCTGCAGCGGGTTCTCCGGGGTCGCGGCGATGTCGGCGGCGTAGCCCACGGCGATCACGCCGCGCTCCTTCTCCATGCCCATGAGCTTTGCCGCGTTCGTCGTCATCGCCTGGAGGATCTGCGCCGGCTTCACGCCCGCCTCGACGAAGC
>Ga0268264_10003139_pt1 | contig 14318 bp, 10 predicted proteins | sample KBSSwiS32_FD_190357 | JGI IMG/M metagenome (GOLD analysis project Ga0268264, IMG submission 190357) | Switchgrass rhizosphere microbial communities from Kellogg Biological Station, Michigan, USA - KBS Switchgrass S3-2 (SPAdes) (version 2) | ecosystem: Host-associated > Plants > Roots >...
CGTCGACCGCTTCGTCGAACAACAAAACCTCTCAACAAATATGTAAAGGATGTCCAGAGACAATCTGTAAACCATCTCTTGGAACTTGACAGCGAGGGACCGGGGGCACCCGGCACCTGCCAGATAAGCCTTGAGGCCTGATCGAATACGGGCGCCAGCCTACCCGCTCATCGCGATACGGCGCGATGAACGGGGCACAGATCCGAGGTTGCCGGACTCGTGAATGGTTGAATCAACGTGGGCCACGTGCCAGTGGGCGGAAGTCACAGCCGCTCCCTCTTCTGCTCCCTGTCCAAGAATTCGAGCAGCAGCTGAATCGCATTGCTGGCCTCCTCCATTTCTTTTCGCCGTTGCGCGTCGTTGTCGAGCGATGCGAATTGAAGCTGGCAGAACTTCAGGTGTTCTGTGAGGGCTTTGATCGTGATGTCGCGAGTGACCGGGTCCAAAGGGTTCACTCCACCGTTCTAAGGTAACGGATTCGAACTGGACCGTGCACGTTGCTCTAGGGGACGACTTCGAAGGGCGGACCTGCAAAGGCCGTTGCGGTGCTCTGGAAGTCTAAATCGATTCAGTATGCAGCTAATGAGCGCCCGTGGCGACGTTTGGCTTTCTTGATTAAAGAGACCAGCAAACTAGACTCAAACGTCTCGCCAACGTCCGATGTCCTGGAAATCAGCATGGCAAACAAAATTGTCTGGCTTCAGCGCACAGCATGTAAGTAGTCGGTTTGTGGCCAAGACTTCCAAGTCACCGTAAAGCTGGGCCGAACGCGTGAATGACGCAGGAGGATCTGAACGGATCGGTGCGCGACACAGAACGCAAATCTAGCAAATATTGATTTTTTGGTGGGCGCTGTAGGATTCGAACCTACGACTTCCACCGTGTGAAGGTGACACTCTACCGCTGAGTTAAGCGCCCGGTGGGAGAGGCCAGAGGGGCCTCCCATGGGGTAGAGTAACACCAGCGATGGTCCGCGGCCAAACGGAAGGTGTGTCGGCCGGAGAGACCCTCTAAGTAACTGATGCGCTGGCGAGTACGGTCAATCCGAGAGTTGTGCGAGTCCGCTCCCGGGGAGATGGGAAGGGGCCTGTTCCGGGCTGTGTGGAGCTGGCTGAAGCAAGCTGGCGTGGGCAAGTTTTCAGCTGCCGGAGCATGGATTCGCGAGCGCAGCAAAACCATCCCTCAGCGGCTAAAGCCGGGTCAATTTGCTGAATTTAGCGGCACGACTGAAGTCGTGCCCTTTCAAAGCAGCAACATTCAAGGCAGCAGTTTTTCCGCAGCCTGCAAAGTTCCCACCAACTTTGCGAGCTTTCCGGCACGGCTCAAGCCGAGTCAATTTGCTGAGTTTAGCGGCACGACTGAAGTCGTGCCCTTTCAAGGCAGTATTCAAGGCAGCGGTCAATGCAGCAGTCATGGTTACAGTCAAGACAGCGGTCAAGGCAGCATTCAATGCAGCAGCAGTCAAGACAGCATTCAAGGCAGCAGTCAAGGCAGCGGTTTTCCCGCAACCTGCACAGTTCCCATCAACTTTGCGAGCTTTCCGCCAATGCCGTGGCCTTTCAAAGCCGTCGCCTGGGGGCTCGACCTGGCCTTGGCCGGCGGGGAGCAGTTCGGCTTCGCCTCGGGGATGGCCGGGGTGGCGCTGGCGCGGCGGGCGGACGATCCTAAGTCGAGGCGGGAGAAGGGGCACGGGCCTGATGGGGGGACGGCTGCTCAGAAGGGCGGACGGGCGGGGGATGGCGGGAGGTCTGAATCGGAAGCGGATACCGATCGCGATCCGGCTCTGAACCCGGAAAATGAAGGGTTTGCGCAACATTCGGAGGACGATGGGGTTCCAGATGATATGGCAACCCTCGTTCTGGACAATACGCGAGTAGGGTCGGGACTGGGACCGGGACTGAATCCGGCAAGAGGACAGGGCACTGTTCTGAATCCACCGGATGCGCCTCGCGTGAACTATGCGGAGGACGAGAGCAGCGATGCGGCAGTGATGCTGCGCGTGGCGGCGGGCGATGAGGCCGGGTACAACTACCTGGTCGGCAAGTACCACCGCGCGATGATCAGCTTTCTGTTTCGCATGGTGCACAACCAGGCAGTTGCCGAGGAGTTGGCGCAGGAAGTCTTTCTGCGGGTGTATCGTTCGCGTGAGAGCTACAGGGCGGAAGCGAAGTTTACGACGTGGCTTTATCGCATCGCAACGAATCTTGCGGTGAATCACGCGAGGGATACAAAGCACGAGCGGTCGGCGCAGAATGTATATCTGGATGCGCCGGACGAGGAGTCGGGGACCACACCGGATGTGGCCGATGCTACTCCGACGATCGAACAGACGATGTTGCGCGATGAGCGCATGGCTGCGATCCGGGCACACGTGATGGAATTGCCGGAGAGGCAGCGGATGGCAGTGCTGATGCACAAGTACCAGGGGATGGATTACAAGCAGATCGGGGAAGTGCTGAAGCTGAGCGAGAGCGCGACGAAGTCGCTGCTGTTCAGGGCCTACCAGACGCTGCGAGAGAAGCTGAAAGATTTTGTGTAGGGGAACGTCGGATATTACCGACAATGAATTCGGGGTCCCCAGCGGCAGGGTTTTAGCCAACTGGGGTGATTGAAGTGGGTGGTTGGATATGAAAACGATGAACAAATGCGCGGGGATGGAAGAGAAGCTGGCCGATCTGCTTCTCGACGAGGCGTCGGCGCCTGCCAAGGTGAAGACTCATGTTGCGGAGTGTGCGTCGTGCGGCGAGGAGTTGGAAAAGCTGCGCGCGACGATGAGCCTGATGGATACGTGGACAGCTCCGGAGCCCAGCCCCTACTTCATGACGCGGTTGAATGCACGGATGCGCGAGGAACGCGAAGCCCCGCGGCTAAGCTGGTTGCAGCGCATTCGTGATCGGTTTACGTATGGTCCGCAGATGCATGCAGGGCCGCTTGCGGCGACGGCACTGACGGTGCTGATGCTGATTGGTGGCGGAGCTTATCTGGGTGTTACGAATGTCGAGCAGCCGGTGGCGCAGCCGACGGTGAATGCGGTGGTGCACGATCTGCAGACGCTGGACAGCAACAAGCAGGTACTGGATCAGCTGGAGGCAATTTCAGATAATCCAGATGATGCGATCAGCGATGATCCGAACTCGGATGATCCGACGGCGCAGTAGTTGAAGGAAGTTCAAGAGGGTGTGGTTCGAAAGAGGCGGGGGCCAAAGATGAATGGGGCGAGGAACAAGGCCGAGAGAGGTGCGACGCGCCGTGCGGTTGTAGCCGCGGTGGCGACGGTTGCGCTGTGCCTGCCTGCCTCTTTGCTGATGGCCCAGCGACAGGAGCATGCGCGACCTGCACCGCGGGCGCCGCACTACTCGGCTCCGAAACAGCAGACGCATCCGGAGTCGCCGCGCCGGAATGAAGGACAGTCGGCGCCGCGTTATCAGGCGCCGCAGAATCAAGGACGGCAGGCTTCTCCGTATCAGGGTGGGCGCGCGCCACAGTATCAGCCGCGGACGCAACAGTATCCGAATCAATTTCCAAATCGGGGTTCGCAGCAGCCGCAGTATCAGCCAAGAACCCAGCCGTATCAGAATCAGATTCAGAACCGCGGGTCTCAGCCGCAGTATCAGCAGCCGTATCGGCCTCCGGCGAACGATCGGCCGCAATTTCAGAGACCGCCGCAGAATCCGTATGCTCCGCGCGGTGAAGTACCGCAGGGTGGAGTGCGCGGGCCGGCGGCGACGCCGCAGTATAACGTTCCCGCGAATGGGCGGCAGACGTATCCGGGAACCGCGCAGCAGCTCTATGCGCCACCGGGACACCTGGGGTCGTGGCTGAACAATCACAAGAACACGCCTGTGCCGCAGCAGCAACAGATGCTGCGCAGCGATCCGAGTTTTCGCAGACTGCCGCAAGGCGAGCAGCAGCGGGTGATCAATCAGCTGAACCAGGTGAATCAACTGCCCAATGGGCAACGCGAACGTCGCCTGGCACGTGCTGAGAACCTGGAGCGGCTGTCGCCGGAAGAGCGGGCGCGGGTGGCGCAGTCGTCGCGGCAGTGGAGGGCGATGCCGGCAGATCGGCAGACGATGATGCGGAATGCGTTTCGGGATTTGAAGTCGGTGCCGCCGGATCAGCGCGGGATCGTGCTGAACTCGAGCCGGTACCAGGGGCAATTCAGCCCTGAGGAGCGCGGAGTATTGTCGGACATGCTGAGGGTGGAGCCGTACGCGCCGCAGTAAGGAAGGGCAGGGGACAAGGGAACAGGGAATAAAGACAGGGAACAGGGGACAGGGGACAGGGGATAAAGAGCACTCGCTTGCGAATAGATTGTTACGAAACCCGCCGGGGAGATCGGCGGGTTCTTTATTCGTGAATGCGTTGACGCTCTTTTACTTTCGTGGCGGGGGCGCCACCGTAGACGCACCATGGTTCGAGGTCGCGGGTTGCGACTGAGGCGAGGCCGAGCACGGCGCCTTCACCGACGTTGACGCCGGGGGCAACACAGGCGCGGGCGCAGATCCAGGCATAGGGGCCGACGTCCATCGCATAGGCGAGAAGCGGGAAGGCGGGATCGTCGAAGTCGTGCGTGGCTCCGCAGAGGTAGGAATTCTGCGAGAGGATGGCGTGGGAGCCGAGGCGGATAGGAGCGGGGTTGTAGATTTCGACGCCGTCGCCCGCAGTGACCTGGTCTTCGCAGGTGAGGTTCCACGGAGCCCAGACGCGGGAACTCGGATAGAAATGGCAGTTCGGTCCCATCTTCGCGCCGAAGAGGCGAAGCAGCACGGAGCGCCATGCGTGGAAGGGGCGGGGCGAGAGGCGGTAGAAGATGAGCCAGCAGATGTTCCAGGCGAAACGACCGATGCGGTTGCCGAGAGAGAACGCGGGGCGCAGATAGGGATCTTCAGCGGTTGAGGCGGAGATGTGCTCCGCCGCGTTGTAGTGGATCTCGCGGGGCATGTGAACTCGAGTTTATCAGCGCTTGATTTGGACAGGGGCCTTGAGGCGGATGTCGCGAGATGAGGCGCCGATCTGGATTTCGAAGGTGCCGGGGTCGAGGGTCCATTGCTTCGTGGAGGGATTCCAGTATTGGAATGCTGAGTTGTTGAGCGTGAATTCGACCGTCTTTGATTCGCCGGGATTGAGTTCGATGCGGTGGAATGCTTTGAGCTCATGAACAGGGCGGTCGATTTTCGAGTGGCCGTCGTGTACATAGAGCTGGACGACTTCAGCACCTGCTCGCTGGCCGGTGTTGCGCACTTTCACCGCGAACTGCCAAGTAGGATTCTTGCCAGCAAATTCGATGCGCGCGAGTTTCAGATCGCTGTACTCAAACTGGGTGTAGCTGAGCCCAAACCCAAACGGGAACTCGGGTTCGACATTCTTTGTGTCGTAGTAGCGGTAGCCGACGTAGATGCCTTCGGCGTATTCGGTGTGGAGGTTTTGGCCGGGGTAGGTTTTGGCGGCCGGTGAGTCTTCAAATTTCTTCGGCAGAGAGACGGGGAGCTTGCCCGATGGATTGGCATCGCCGAAGAGAATTGCGGCGAGTGCGTTGCCGCCTTCCTGCCCCCCGTACCACATATCCACGAGCGCTGGCGTCGAGTCCAGCCACTTACGCATGGTGACGGGGTCGCCCGTGTTGAGCACCACGACTGTGCGCGGATTCGCTTTCTCGACTGCCTGAATCAGCTCATCCTGGCCGGCCGGCAGGTCCATGGTTTTCACATCGAAGCCTTCGGACTCGTTCTTGTTGTAGCGGCCGACGACAACGATGGCGACGTCGGCTTTGGAAGCGATATCGGTCGCTTGTTTCAGATCGTTGGCACGCGCCTCGGCAGTGTCGTGCGTAGCATCTTCGCCTTCCATTCCCACGCCGAGTGCTGACGTGACCTGGATTGCCGAGCCTGCGCGCTTCGTGATTCCTTCTAGAGGTGATGCGGCGTGGTCGGGCCGCACGAGCGAACTGCCGCCACCGCCTGTGCGTGCCACGAGCGCGTTGGGGCCGATGACGGCGATGGAGTGAATCTTCGCGGGATCGAGGGGCAGAAGCGCGTTCTGATTTTTTAGCAGGACGATGCCTTCAATTGCGCCTTCGAGAGCGATTTTCTGCCGCTCGGGCGTATCGACTTCGCCGCCGGGATTGTGAGCGTGCTCCATGAGGCCGCTGAGCATGATGACGCGGAGAATGCGGCTGACGTTGTCGTTGATTGTGGCTTCGGTGATGTGGTCGGCTTTGACTTCAGCGAGAACCTTGTCGGCTTCGAGCCATCCGCCGCTGTTGCCGGACATGATGGATTGAGGGCGCGTGAGCATGGCATGGAGCGGCGGGCCGCCGGGCATTTCGAGGTCCATGCCGGCGTTGACAGTGGGCGCCGTGGAGTAGGTGCTGGCCCAGTCGGAGACGACGAAGTTTTTGAAGCCGAATTCTTTTTTGAGGATGTCGGTGAGAAGGTAAGGATTCTCCGCACAGTACTTGCCGTTTACTTTTTGGTAGGCCGACATCACGGTCCAGACATCGGCTTCCTGCACGGCGGCCTTGAATGCGGGGAGGTAGATTTCGTGCAGTGCGCGTTCGTCGATTTTTTCATCGAGGCGATGACGCTCGAACTCTTCGTTGTTGGCGGCGAAGTGCTTGACGGAGGGGATGACACCTTCGGCCTGAACACCTTTGATGTAGGCAACGCCGAGCCGGGCGGAGAGAAAAGGATCTTCGCCGTAGCCCTCGAAGTTGCGACCCCACAGCGGGACACGATTGATGTTGACGGTGGGGCCGAGGATCATGTCGCGGCCGAGTGCTTTGGTTTCCTGGGCGATGGCCTGGCCTTCGCGCTGTACGAGCTCCGGATTCCACGTCGCCGCCATGGCAACTCCTGACGGAAAGGATGTCGAAGTGATCTTCGGAGTATTGGCGGCATTGGTGATGGCGGAACTGCCGAGCCAGGAGCGCACGCCCATGGGGCCGTCGGCCATCTTGATGGCAGGGATGCTGAGACGCGGGATGGGCGCGGACTCCATCCATGCGGAGCCGGCAAGCATGGTCGCTTTTTCTTCGAGGGTCATGCGACGGAGCAAGTCGGCAACGCGCTGGTCGACAGGTAGCGACGTGTTCTTGTATGGCGCGTCATCAGGAACGGCCGACGCGGCCGTCTGTTGCGAAGACAGCCGGGTGACAGTGGCACTTGAAAGGGATAAAAGGGCAATGCATATGCGCAGACTGCAAAGTTTCATCGATCTCTCCGGGCGGTGCAATGTTAGCAAACCGGACTGCGTCCGATCAGGGTACGCGGTCACAGAGTGAAGAGGGTATGATGGCGGGGAATCCCCGTACTGGAGGTCTGAACGGCATGAGTCCAGTCTCGTCTCAAGCGTCCTCGCAGCGGCAACTGGGCCGCAGCATTCTGGCTGTGATTGCGGGCATGGCGGTGGGAATCGCTGTCACGCTGATCACGGATGTCGTGTTGCGCAAAGCGGGCGTGCTGCCTCCACTGGGCGAGCGCGTGCCGGACAGCGTTCTGGCATGGGTCACGGTGTATCGCGTGGTTTACGGAATTGCGGCGAGTTATATCACGGCGTATCTTGCGCCGTATCGGCCGATCGCGCATGCGATGGTGAGCGGGGCGTTCGGGTTTGCGGCAAGTCTAGCGGGTGCGATTGCTACATGGAATGCGGGGCCTGCGTATGGGCCGCACTGGTATCCGGTTGCGCTGATCGTGCTGGCGTTGCCGCAGTCGTGGCTGGGGGGATGGCTGCGGGCGCGGCGGATGGTTAAGCGGCAGTCATAGATTTGCATTTGGCTTTGGCCATCAGGACGAGTATCCGAGCATACTTCTCGAAGGCGGCCAGATCGTCAGCGAGTGTAGGGGGAATACTCGCCGGTACCGTTGCTGAAGTGGATCTCCCAGTTCTCGTAACCAGTGAAGTTGAACACCTGCACCTCAACATCGGGTAGGAAGAAAAGCTTAAGGTCACCAGTACGAGATTCCCATTTAGCCTCTCTTAAAGTCTTTCCATCCAGTGCATCGGCGATCTGAGCAAACGCGTTGATCGGAGCGCTAAGCCCATACTGCTGCTGGTGGTCGAAGCTGCTCGCATTCGCGTTGCCGTCGAGGATGATACGCCAATAGTCCGTGCGCAATTGCGATCCATCGCTGAAATGGAGTTCTACAGGCGCGGTTCCGGCTTCTTGAACACGCTTCGGAATGGCAGTTTTGACCGTTGTGCCTTTGAGTGAGGCAAGCGAGTTCTCAAACCCTTGAACGACCATTTCTCGTCATTCTATCTTTTTAGCTGCCGCAGATTGGTGGACCTGCAACGCCAGGATGACGAAGCGTCACCTGCTACTCGGCCTGCCTCGGGCTGAAAAGAGATTCTTCACTTACCACCCCCGAGCTCAGCCCCAAAGAGCACAAATCGCTCTTCGGGGACCCCATGAAGAAAAACGTTCGGAGCCCCGTGCGCTCAGAAATGACAGCTGTTTTTTGGGTCTGAAGAAGTGCGGAGCTCAGTTTGAGATTCTCTTTGACACTGGCGTTTTTTGCGCGGTAGGATGCGGCTTTCCCCAGGGCCCTGCCAACAAGGAGGTCTATATGGCAACTGCAACCGCTGCTGCTCCTGCTTTCGATCCCTCAAAACTGGATGCCTTTATGGGAAAGGCCGTCGTGGACATGGGCGCCGCGATGCATGCCGCGCTCGTCGTCATCGGCGACAAACTAGGACTGTTCAAGGCCATGGCTGGCGCAGGTCCTATGACTTCAACGGAGTTGGCCACTCGGACCCATACCTCGGAGCGCTATATCCGGGAGTGGCTCAATGCCAATGCCGCAAGCGGCTTTATCACCTACGACGCGACGACGAAGCGATTCGAATTGCCCGCGGAACAGGCATTCGCGCTGACGACGCTCGATCTGCCGGGCGCCTTCCACATCATCTCCGCATGCTTCAAAGATGAGCCGAAGATCACGCAGGCATTTCGCACGGGAGAAGGCGTGGGCTGGCACGAGCACGACGCCAATCTCTTTTTCGGGACGGAGCGCTTCTTTCGGCCGAACTATGAGCAGAATCTGCTGAGCTCATGGTTACCGGCGCTGGAAGGCGTGAAGGAAAAGCTGGCGAAGGGCGCATCGGTAGCGGACGTCGGCTGCGGGCATGGCTCTTCGACAATCTTGATGGCAAAGGCATTTCCCAAGTCGCGGTTCAGCGGGTTTGACTATCACAGCGGATCAGTTGAGTATGCGCGGCACGTGGCTGGGCGCGATGGGCTACAGGATCAGATCGGTTTTGAAGTTGCGAGTGCGAAGAGCTATCCGGCGAACGGAGGGTATGATCTCGTGACCTTCTTCGATTGCCTGCACGACATGGGAGACCCGGTGGGAGCGGCGAAACATGTGCTCTCTACCCTGGTGCCTGATGGTACGTGGATGATTGTTGAGCCGTTTGCGCACGACGAGCCGGAGCAAAATCACAATCCTGTTGGGCGCATCTACTATTCGGCTTCGACCATGCTGTGCACGCCAGCTTCACTGGCGCAGGAGGTGGGCGCGGCCCTGGGAGCACAGGCCGGTGAGGAACGGATTCGGGACGTGGTGATGACGGCGGGATTCAAGCGGTTCAGAAGGGCAGCGGAAACGCCGTTCAACCTGGTGTATGAGGCGAGGCCCTAGGACTGCGGTTGATGAGAAAGCTATCTGGAACATTGTTGAAAGGGGCTAAAAGCCCAGGTAGTTCTTGCACGACTTAACGGCACGACTGAAGTCCTGCCCTGACGCTAAGGTCTCGAGGAGAGATTTCTCGCGCAGGCGAGGTTGCTCGCAAAATTGCGAGGTGCCGCAGAAAGCGCTGGACCGGATCCGAGGAGATCCGGGCTATCGTGTTTGATTCATTTGCACAACCCCGCCCAAGCAGAGCTTGGACGGGGCACCCAGGGGACGGGGCACCCACTGAACGGGGCACCTAGTTGTGGGTGCTTACGGGACAAAGAGCTTCAGGCGGACATGCCATTTGGTGCTGGCGCCGGGCTTGAGGGTGACCATGCCGGTGTCCATGCCGTTCCATTCCTTGCCGAAGGGATCGGCGAAGTTGAACTGGTGCTCGACGGCGACGAAGTTCTTGGCTGGAGGGGCGTAGGCCTGGATGGTTTTGATTTCAGGCGATAGGCCCTGGATGCGGACGCCATACTTCGCGGCTTCGTCAAGGATGTTGACTTCGGCAACACCGTTTTCCCAATTCAGCTTGCTCCAGTTGTCGTCGTAGAAGTTCTTGTAGAGGGGCTGGCCCTTGCGCAGATCGAACTGTCCGCTGACGGGAACGAGCTCGCCGGTGGGGAAGACGTTGTCGTAGTTGTCGACCTTGGCGACCATATCGGCCGGGACCTGCAGGCGCGCCTGGGTGCGATCTCCTGATGGGAAGTTGAAGTAAGGATGCCAGCCGATGGAGACGGGCTCAGCTTCTTTGCCGACGTTCTTGGCGGTCACGGTGGCATCGACAGCGTCGGCGGTGAGGCTGATGGTGATGACGAGGTCGGACTTGGAGAGCCAGTGGCCGTTGAAGTCACCGCCATGGATGGTGCCGCTTACTTCTTTGCCGCCGGGAATTGTCTTCACTTTGACGTCATCCGTTTTGGCTTTCAGGATGAGGCCGTGCATGGCGTGCCGCTCGGCGCCCGCTTCCTTGCCCATGTTGTTGGCAGGAAGAGTGATGGTCTTACCCTGCCACGAGGTGGTCAGGGTTTTGCCGTCAGAGGAGAGCGTGCCGCGGATACGGTTGGGATACGGGAAGAGAAAAACGGAGCCGAGCCGATAGCCGAGATCGCCATTGGGTGTGTCCTGCTCGTCGAGCATCTTTTTGGCTTCTTCAAGGCTGGGCGATGCCAGCACATCCACGTTTCCCTTGCCGGGAAAGTTGGCGGTGATCTGGAAAACTTCCATTCCGCGGCCGGGCAGGACCGTGATGCTGGTGAATTCGGGCTTGGTCTTGCTGACAGCAGTGCGCGTGATGGTGACGATTTTCTGTCCACCGATTTCGGTGACGGTTTGAGCCTGACTTTTCATCACTCCACAGCTTGCCACAGCGGCGGGGAGGACGACGGAAAGAACATAGACGCGAAGTGAAAGCTTCATGGGGCGATCCATCCCTGACATGGCGTTCAAATTTCCCGAGGTAGCTTTGCCGATGGGTTTTTGCACCCTTGGGAAAGCGTATTCCGGAAGCCGCCTCATTCTACAACGCCGGGTTGGGGGAGGCACGCGCACGTCCCTGGAAAGATTTCGGCGTATCTGCGCCGACTTATTCGAAGGGAATGACGAAGCAATGACAGAAATGACGAAGCGATGACACAACCTGAGTAGGGCTCGCGCGTCTATCTCGTCAGGAACTCTGGTGATTTTGAGCAAAGGAACCGTCAACGGGCGAGTTCGGGACAGTTGTCCTGTCTGCTGTTGATGCAGAGCCACTTAGGCGACTCCTTTCAGTCAATATAAGAACTGTCCATGGTGCGAATTGGTGATATTGCGGATACGGCAGCAAACGGTACAATTCGAGCCAAATCACTCGGTACAAGAGCGGTCGCAAGATACTGCTCCCGATCAACGTCAACGATTCGCCTCTTCGGGGATCTTCCCCGAGAAAGGTTCCCGGTAAGGTAGATGCGCCCCCTTCATAAGCTCTTCCTTGGCCTTATTGCCTTGACATCTCTCGCTGCGACAGCGGCTGTAGCGCAGCATCCGGTTTCAAAAGCTCTGATCCGCGAACAAGTGAATGACAACCAACTGACTGCACTGAAGGGAAACACGCCCCCGGCAGCCAATGCGCAGAATGACATTGGCCGGGTCAGTGGCAGTATGTCGATGACCGACCTGATCCTGGTGCTGCACCGCAGCCCGGAAGTGCAGGCGGCCTTCGATGCCTTCGTGGAAAGCCAGTACGATCCGAACTCGCCCAATTTCCACCGGTGGCTTACGCCGGAGCAGGTTGGCGAGCAATTCGGCCCGGCGCTGGCGGACATCACGACGGTCAGTTCCTGGCTGTCGAGCCATGGTCTTTCTGTTGACGAAGTGTCCAAGGACCGGATGACGATTCGCTTCAGCGGCAGCGCGCGGCAGGTGGAAGCGACTTTCCATACCGAGCTGCACAACCTGACGGTTGCCGGAAGGACGCACTTCTCCAACATGTCCGATCCGCAGATTCCGATGGCTCTGGAGCCGGTTGTGCTCGGGCCGAAGGCGCTGCATAATTTCATTCCGCGGCCGCTGCATCGGACGGGCGGAAAGGCGGCGCTGAATCAGGAAACGGGGAAGTGGCAAAAAATCGCGGAGCCCGGTGTCGCCGGAACCGCCAGCGTGCCCAAGGCGAATGCTGCTTTCACCGGCGCACGGCCGGAAATTGTCTTTTCGTGCGGCACCGGTTGTCTGGAAGAAGATCTAACTCCGTATGACTTCGCCGCCATCTACAATCTTTCGCCGCTCTGGAATGCCGGCGTTGATGGAACGGGACAGACGATTGCGATCGCAGGCCGAAGCGATGTGAAGTCCGCTGACGTGGCGAGCTTCCGCAGTACGTTTGGGCTGACAGGGGGATCGTACCAACAGATCAACAACGGAGCGGATCCCGGAAACTGCACCAGTACGGCGAGCGGTGCCCTTTGTACGCTCGACGATCAGATTGAGAATGCACTGGATGTAGAGTGGGCCGGTGCGACTGCCCCGAAGGCTGCTGTGAAGTTGGTGGTGACGCAGCAGACGAATTCGAATGACGCGATCTACCTGTCGGCGAAATATGCGATCGACAACAATGTCGCGAAGATCATCAACGTCAGCTACGGCCTCTGCGAACTGTTTATGGGAACCAGCGGGAACGCGTCGTACAACCAGCTCTGGCAGACTGCAGAGACCGCTGGTATATCGGTGTTGGTAGCAACCGGGGACTCGGGCTCGCCAGGGTGTGATCAGGGAGCTGCCTCGCAAGGTCCCTATGGTGCTCAGGATGGGCTTGCGGTGAGCGGTATCGCCTCCACTTCGCACAACACTGCGGTGGGCGGAACCGATTTGAACTGGGATACTGCTGCAACGTATTGGAACACCAGCAGCGATTCGCATGGCGCAACCGCAAAGGGGTATATCCCAGAAATCCCGTGGAACGACACGTGTACGAATCCGTTGGAAGTTGCATATATCAACCAGACGTTAAGTACGAATGATTCTGCAAGCACCATTTGCAACAAGATCGCGAATCACCTGATCACCTCGAGCACGAATGAGCAGGGTGTCCTTAACCTGGTGAACACAGTTGGTGCCGGCGGAGGCAAGAGCAACTGCACAACGAACAGCACGACGAATGCAACGACGAATCCGGATCCTTCAAGTTGCAGCGGAGGCTATTCCAAGCCTAGCTGGCAGACGGGGGTGAGCGGGATTCCGAACGATTCGAAACGAGACTTCCCGGACGTTTCGTTTTTTGCGGGCAATGGATTCCTCAACAGCGCGTATCTCATCTGCGTATCTGACTGGGGCACGTGCGTGACTTCGACGGGCACGGCGACGGAGCCGTCTGTTGGCGAGATTGGGGGCACCTCAGCGGCATCCCCGGCGATGGCCGGCATCATGGCGCTGATTAACCAGAAAGCCGGGTCGGCTCAGGGGAATCCGAACTCCGGGCTTTACGCGCTCGCCGCGACCCAGAATTACGGAAGCTGCAAGACAGAGAACGTGACGAATTCGGGCGTATGCTATTTCAACGACATCGATACCGGCACTGTCAGCATGCCCTGCGCGGGCGGATCCAAGGACTGCAGCCTTACAGCAGTGTCCAGTGGAAACACGATCGGCATTCTGAACGGATTTGATGCCACGGCAGGTTTCGACCTGGCGACGGGCCTCGGTTCGATGAATGTGGCGAATGTGGTGAATGGTTGGGGGGCTTCAGTCGGCACAGGATCTGCGACGGTTACGGTTACGCCGACGCCGGGCACCATCCAATCAAATCAGACCTTGAGCGTGGCAGTCACGGTTGCCGGAGCCAGCGGTACTCCAACGGGAACGGTCAGCTTAACGGGTGGCGGCTACAGTCCGGCAGCGCAGACGCTTACTTCGGGCAATGTGACCTTCAATATCCCCGCGAATAAATTTGCCGCCGGAACGATTACATTGACGGCGACCTATAGCGGCGATTCGACATACGCTTCGACGACCGGGGTAGGCGCAGTGATCGTGACGGCTGCGCCATTGCCGACGGTGACGGTGAGCCCGGCACTGAATGCGATCAACTCAGGCCAGAGCCTGAGCGTTCCGGTGACGGTAGCCGGTGGCCTCGGAACTGCTACGGGTAACGTGACACTCTCGGGG
>Ga0268264_10003140_pt1 | contig 14310 bp, 16 predicted proteins | sample KBSSwiS32_FD_190357 | JGI IMG/M metagenome (GOLD analysis project Ga0268264, IMG submission 190357) | Switchgrass rhizosphere microbial communities from Kellogg Biological Station, Michigan, USA - KBS Switchgrass S3-2 (SPAdes) (version 2) | ecosystem: Host-associated > Plants > Roots >...
GCATGTGCCGCTCGCCGACCGAGGTGAGGACGGAGCGCGTGCCGAGGATCGGCCGCAGCGGCGACTCGCCGGTCAGCGAGGGTGCCTGCTCCGGCTTCGCCGTGAACAACGAGTGCACGTGGTCGGGATGGCTCGTCACCACCGGGCCGCCGGGCATCGCCGTGCGCATGCGGAAGGTGTCGCCGAGGCGGCGGCGGGCGCCGAAGACGTACTCGATCTGCCGCTGGCTGAAGCGCAGCATCTGCGCCGCGCGCGGCAACGGCACGACCGGCGGCTTGGGGAGCGCCGCAGCCTCCTCCGCGCCGATCGGTCCCGCCGGCGACGGCGGTGCGCCTGCTGTCTCGGCGGCGGGAGGTCTCTCAGTCTCTACAGTCATGTTCATGCAAGGCAGGCGGACGAAGATCATCGCAACCGTCGGCCCCGCGAGCTGGGATGTCAGTGTCCTCGATCACATGATCGAGGCGGGGGCCGACGTGCTCCGGCTCAACTTCTCGCACGCCGACCGCGACCGCCACGCGCGGACGATCGAGACGATTCGCGAGGCGGCCGAGCGGGTCGGCCGCGAGGTCGCGGTGCTCGGCGACCTGCCGGGACCGAAGCTGCGGATCGGCGAGCTGCGCGGCGACGTCGCCGAGCTGGAGACCGGCATGCACGTGAAGCTGACGCCGCAGGAGGTCGAGGGCGACAGGGAGACGATCCCGGTCAGCTGGCCGGGGGTGACCTCGCTGCGCGAGGACGAGCCGGTCTACCTCGCCGACGGCTCGATTCGCCTGCGCGTGCGCGGCGCCGAGGACGGCGGCGTCGACTGCGAGGTCGAGGTTGGCGGCACGCTCTCCTCGCACAAGGGGATGAACGTGCCGGGCGTGAGCAGCCCCGCCGCGACCCCGGGCGACCTCGGTTGGGTCGAGTTCGCGGTCGAGCATGGCGTCGACCTGCTCGCCGTCTCCTTCGTCTCGAGCGGGGCCGACCTGGAACCGGTGGGCGAGCGGCTGCGCGCGCTCGGCTCCGACATCCCGCTTGTCGCCAAGATCGAGAAGCAGACGGCGGCTGAGAACGCCGAGGAGATCGTCGCCGCGGCGACCGGCGGGATCATGGTCGCGCGCGGGGACCTCGGCATCGAGCTGCCGCTGGCGCGCGTGCCGGTCGAGCAGAAGCGGCTGATCCGCGCCGCCGGCCGGCGCTCGAAGCCGGCGATCACCGCGACGCAGATGCTCGCCTCGATGGTGACGGCGCGGCGGCCGACGCGGGCCGAGGTGACCGACGTCGCCAACGCGATCTACGACGGCACCGACGCGGTGATGCTCTCCGAGGAGACGGCGGTCGGCCAGAACCCGGTCGAGGCGGTGCGGGTGATGGACGAGATCGCCCGCGCGACCGAGCCGGACCTTCCCTACGGCGAGTGGCTGTTCGGCCGCACCGACCAGGCGACGCAGGACGTCGCCGACTCGGTCGCCCAGGGGGCTGTCGGGGCCGTGTACCGGTTGGGGCTGGCGGCGCTGGTCGTGCCGACGACGAGCGGGCGAACGGCGCGGCTGGTCTCGGCGCACCGGCCGAAGGTGCCGGTGCTGGCGGTCTCGCCGCGGATCGAGACCGTGCGGCGCCTGTCGCTGCTCTTCGGCGTGACCGCGGTGTGCACCGAGCACCAGACCGAGGTGCGGGGTCTGCTCGACGATTGCGCGCGGCTGGCGACCGAGCACGGCATCGCTTCCTCCGGCGAGCTGATCGCGATCACCGCCGGCCTGCCCGAGCAGGAGCTGGGGACGAACCTCTTCGAGGTTCACCGCGTGCCTTAGGGCACGCGGAGCTGGATGTTGAAGTCGGCGGTGCCGAGCGCGCCCATCAGCCGCAGCCAGAGCGGCAGGTACATCTCGGTCCCGCGCGCGGCCGCGATCCCGCCGAGGTCGACGATCGACTCGCGCGGCCAACCGAACTCGACCAGCAGCTCGGTCACCGTGTCCTTCGCCTCCTCGTCCTCGCCGCAGACGAAGACGTTGTGAGCGCCGGGCAGGCGGTCCGGGTCGGTCATCACCTGGTTGTTGATCGTGTTCAGCGACTTGACGACCCTTGCATCGGGGAAGGCGGCCTGGATCCGCTCCCCGAGGCTGTCGTCGTTGCAGACCATGAGGGTCGGCGGCATGCCGCCGGAGAAGTCGAGCGGGTTGGAGACGTCGACGAGGACCTTGCCGGAGAGGTTGTCGGCGCCGGCCGCCGCGAGCGCGTCGAGCGAGGCCTCCCCGGCCGTGCAGTTGAAGAGCAGCTCGCCGGCTGCGGCGGCGTCGGCGAAGGTGCCACCGGCGGCGCCCGGCCCGGCTTCCTCGACCCACTCGCGCAGCGTCTCGCCGTCGGCGGAGCGCGAGCCCATCGTCACCTCGTGTTCGAGCTCGATCAGCTTGGTCGCGATCCGCCGTCCGACCGAGCCCGTTCCAAGAACGCCGATCCTCATCGCCTCTCCTTTCCTCGCTCCTCCTTCTATTGTCCACTGCCGCGATGGGAAGCGAGGAGACAGTCGTCCGGGTCGAGCGCGAAGGCGGGCTCGCGGTCCTCACGCTCGACAGCCCGCCGCTCAACCTCTTCGACAGCCGCATGTTCGACGGCCTCCTGGCGGGGATCGCCGCCGTCGAGGCCGACCTGCCGCGGGCGCTGCTGATCCGCGCCGAGGGGCGGGCGGTATCCGGCGGCGTCAACGTCGCCGAGTTCGACGGCCTGACGCCGGAGCGGGCGAGCGGCCTCTGGGACGAGCTGATCGGCTCGGTCGAACGGGTCGAAGCGCTGCCGCTGCCGGTCATCTTCGCCGCCCACGCGCTGACCCTGACCGCGGCCTTCGAGCTGGCGCTCGGTTGCGACCTGATCCTCGCCGCGCGCTCGGCCAAGTTCGGCCTGGTCGAGAAAGTGGTCGGCCTGACGCCGTCGATGGGCGGCACGCAGCGGCTCGCCGAGCGGGCCGGCAGCGGTCGCGCCCGGGAGCTGGTGATGACGGGTGAGCTCTTCGGCGCGGAGCAGCTGGAGCGCTGGAACGTCGTCAACCGCGTCTTCGACGACGAGGGTTTCGACGAGCGGGCGCGTGCCTTCGCCGCCGAGCTGGCGAGCGGGCCGACCAAGGCGCATGCGATGACCAAGCTGGTGCTGCGCCGCTTCCGCGAGGGCGGGATCCCGGCGGCCGACGAGGCGATCCGCACCGAGGCGGGCCAGCTGTTCGCGACCGAGGACCTGCAGCGGGCGGTCAAGACCTTCCTCGAGAAGGGCCCCGGCCACGCCGAGTTCGAGGGCTGCTGAACCTTCCGGTGCGCTTTATGTGGCTATGGGCCGTATAAGGCGCACCGGAACGGAATAGGGTTGCGGCAATGACCGACTTCGACCTGATCGCGCAGGGAATGAACGAGGCGGTGCCGTTCGTCAAGCACCTCGACCTCGAGGTCCTCGAGATCTCGGCGGGCGAGGCGACCGTGCGGCTGCCCGAGCGCACCGAGCTGACCAACCACGTTGGCTCCCAGCACGCTGGCGCGCTCTTCACGCTTGCCGAGACCGCGTCGGGTGCAGCCTTCGTCGGCGCCTTCGCCGAGCGCCTCGGCGACGTGACCCCGCTGGCACGCGCCGCCGAGATCTCCTACGAGCGGATCGCCCGCGGGCCGATCGACGCCTCGGCCAAGCTCGGTGTCCCGGCGGCAGAGGCCCTCGCCACCCTCGACGCCGAGGGCAAGGTCGTCTTCCCCTGCGAGATCGAGCTCACCGACGCCGCCGGCGAGCGCGTCGCCACCGCCACAGTCCAATGGCACGTGCGGCTGAAACAGCCCGCCGCCCCCGAAGCCGCCTAACGACCCCGCCGAATCCCTAGAATCGCCCTTCCGGGCCTCGCCCCGATCTCCCGCGCCTGTAGCTCAGTTGGATAGAGCGTCGGTCTACGAAACCGAAGGTCACAGGTTCGAATCCTGTCAGGCGCGTTCGCTGAATCCCGCTTGGGGAGCGGGTTGCGGGGTTTTCGGTGTTGCGCGGAACCCCCGAAAATAGCCATGGGCAACGCCTGGGGCAACATGAGCTTCGTGTGAGGGTCGGCGGCAGGCCTTGAGACGGGCATCCCGTCCACCTACGTTCGCCGCCGACAAGACCAAATAGCGGCCCCGGCGACGCTCGACACGCCCCGGGGCCCGGCACCGAAGAACAAGCCTTCGATGCAACGGAGACGGTACCCGCCAGGCGCGGGAGCCGGACGGCATCCCTGGGCTTCGCTCTGACCGAAAGGGGACGCCGTGCCCGACAAGACCACCGCAACGATCGACCGGGAGCGCCGAGATGCGCTCTACGAGCTCGTCCTCGACCACCTCAGCGGCATTGGAGACTTCTGGATCGCGATCGAGGAGAAGGACTTCGCCAGGGCCGAGCGGCTGGGGATCGAGTTCGGCGAAGACTTCCGTCTGCTCGAAGACATCGGCTGGGAGCCGGAGCCCAACCGCGCGACTGTCGACCTGACGATCCCGCCGAACGACCTGATCGAACTGCTGCGGCGCCTACAGGCAGAAGCCGAGTGCGTACTGGCGGGCTCTGCCTGTGCGCGCCTGCTGCAAGAGGAAGAAGAAAGCGCCACCCAGCGCTATCAGCGAGCCAAGAGCGCCTGCGAGGAGCTGATCGAGCGGCTGGACCCGCGCAAGCGCTGACCGACCCAGCCGCCGCGACGAGCGGCTTCCCGAGGGTCGAGGCGCAGGCCACAGGGAGGGTGGAGCCCGATGTTCGGGCTTCGTCCCTGCCTCGGCCCTCGGGAAGCCGCAGCCGCCGATCTATCGCGTCGTCTTCGATGAATGTCCGGCCGTCCGATCAGGCGGCCGGGCGGTCCACGCAGGAGGCGAAGCTCAGCAGAGCCACGGCGAGGCTGACGGCAGCGGGTCGGACCCGTGAGCAGGCGGCGACTGAGATCGGCTCGGGTGATCCTGGGATACATGTCAGCGAAGCGCCGCCGCCGGATGGCCAGGCGAAGTGCGACTTTGCGCGGTCAGCGCCGGTCGGCGCTGTCAACGCCAAGGGAAACCCCCAGGGAAACTCCAGCGGAAACTGCGGCGGAAACGCCATGCGACAGATAGATGTCAGCGGAGAGCAGTCGCCGCAAAGCAAGGCGGTCAGCGGCTTTCGGTCGCGTTTGCGTTGAGGCGATGCGAGCCCTAGAACGAGCAGCAGTGCGAGCCATAGAACGAGCCGTAGTGCGAGCAGCAGTGCGAAGTAGACAACGAGCTGCGAACAAGGCTGCTGAAAGGCCCTGAAGGTCCCGATCCCTCCTGTTAACGTTTTGTCCGACAACGCAAATGGGGCGGCGCCGCACCAACGGCCCGCCCCCGGCTCAAGAGGTACAAGCTCATGAGCATTTCCCAGGATACGTCGGCCGACACGGCCGATTCAGGCTGCGGCGACAAGCGGCGGCTCCGCAAGACCAAGACGCCCGGCGTCTTCAAGCGTGTGGACGGCGCGGGGCAGACGATCGGCTACGTCTCCGTCTTCCGCAGCGCGGGGCGACAGAGAAAGCGCCACGCCCGCACCTACGACGAGGCGAAGCGGATCAAGCGCGAGAGCGAGACCGACCGCGACCGCGGCGAGCTACAAGAGCGCACGACGATCGGCTTCCTCCGCTACGTCGATGAATGGGTCGAGCACTACCGCGGCCAGGGAAGGCGCGGCTTCCGTGAGAGCACCCGCGAGGAATACCGCCGCCTGATCCGCGCCTACGCGCACCGCCACTTCCCGCGCAAGCTGAAGCTGGCCGACGTGACCACCTACGCCCTGGCCCGCTTCATGGACTGGCTGGCCGACGAGGAGGAGCAAGGCAAGCGCCTCAGCGACCGCACCATCGCCAACGCCGTGATCCCCCTGCGCGCTGCGCTCGCCACCGCCAAGCGCGAGGGCCTGATCCGCCACAACCCGGCCCAGGGTCTCGCCATGCCCCACCGCGAGCAGCTGCCCGACGAGGAGGTCAAGGTCTTCAGCCGCGACCAGCTCGCCGCCGTTCTGGCGATGGCACCCGACCGCCATGCGCCGCTGTTCGAGCTTCTGGCCACCACCGGCCTGCGAATCAGCGAGGCGATCGCCCTCCAGCGCCTGCACCTCCAACTCGACCAGAGCGAGCCCGAGGTCTGCGTCCGCCGCGCCATCGTCCGCGACCGCATCGTGCCGCCCAAGAGCAAGTACGGCCGCCGCGAGGTCCGCCTACCGGCGCCACTCGCAGCGAGGCTCCGCACCCACCTCGCCGCCCAGCCCGATCAAGATTCGACTGCCCTCGCCTTCCCCAGCGAAGCAGGCAGTCAGCTCGCCCCTGGCAACCTCCGCCGCCGAGTCCTGAAGCCGCTCGCAGAGGAGGTCGGCGCTCCCTGGGCCGGCTTCCACACGTTCCGCCACACCTTCGCCTCGCTCCACCTCAGCCAAGGCACGAACCTGCTCCAGCTAAGCCGCGCCCTCGGCCACCACTCGCCCGCCTTCACGCTGACTCGCTACACGCATCTGCTGCCGGGCGACGAGGCGCCGACTCTTGACTTGACGCCTCATATTGAAGGACGGTCCGAGGCAGAGGGGATCGCCCGGTCGAGTGACGACACCTGAAGCCCGCCCTCGATGTCACCCGGCCTATCGCGAGGCCCGAAACGCCGTGCAGTAGAGACAGTCGGGCTCGCCGAGGTCGCGCGACTTCGCTACCACGCCCTGCTGGCCGCGATAGGTGAGTTGGGTGAATGGTGTCCGTAGCCCAGTCAGGAGGGCCATGCACTCAGTGACGGCAAGCGAGGCGACGACGCCGTTTAGCGAGACAACCGAGGGGCCAGTCCCCGCCAGGGCGTCGGCTTTGATCCCGTAAATCCGTCGGTGCGCCTCGCGCTGACTTGGGTTGAGTCGCTCGCCCGCGATAGCCCTCTGGTTCAGCACCTCAGGCAGGCAAACCAGACATCCTTCGCCCTGGTTGAGAATGACGCGGCCACCGTAAGCTTGCTCCTCGCCATCGCCGATGACGTCAGTGGCGAGGTCGAAGTAGGGCACGCCGCGCGAGGCCATGGCACCCAGCAGCTCAAGTCGATGGACATCGCTGTCGAGGCAGCCGAAGACGACATCGGCTTTGCTCAGAAAGTCGGTGACGCCCTCGTCGGCCACCCTGCCACTGAACTTGCTCACTTCCGCGTCGGAGCGAACGGACTTGATGGTCCGCTCGCCGACCTCGATCTTTGGCGTCCTTGCCTCGATATCGGCCTCAATGGCTCCAATCAGGCGGTTGAGACTTGAGGGGGTGACGATGTCGAAATCGATCAGCAAGAAGTGGCGTACGCCCAAGTAGGCGAGTTGCTGGGCGACGTAGGAACCCAGTCCGCCAAGGCCGCAGATCCCTACATGGGCCTCCTCGATTAGCGCTTGTCCCTGCGCGCCGAAGAGTGCTTCGTTGCGGCTAAAGCGAGACACGATCACCCTTCCCCCGTCGCGGCCCCGCGAGGGTGAATCCCGTGGCCGCCATTGCCTTGCCACCGTCGACCGAGATTGTCCCTACCTGCTCAGCCCCTGCTGTCTCGATCCAGGCGAGCGCGTCGAAGCTTTCGTCCTCCCAGACCATTGCCGCGTATGGTCGACGTCGCAGGCGCCAGCGCATTTGCGGTACCCACTCCCGCAAGCCAATGATGTCGCTGGGGGAGAATGCTGCCCCGCCGTAACCCAGGTGGGAGTGAACCTCGACCAGCGAGCACTCTGCCGCCGTAGCCCGGCCGAGAACCATGGCAATTGCCTCGTCGGTGAGGCTGACGTGGTAGCTGGATTGGAACTCGAAGCCCTCACTGGGGATGGCAATCCATTCCCCCAACTCGAAACGACGGTCCTCGGCGTCGTAGTCCGCTAGGAAGAAGCCGACGTGCTCGACCGCGCCGAAAAGGTCGCTGCGCATCTGCTGAAGGTCAGCGTTTTTGATCTCAAACGAGACCATCACGACGCTTCCTCCAGGCGAACGGCGAAGGTGCGCACGAAGTCGAGCATGTTGGCGCCGGATCGGATCTCGGCCTTCGGAACCCATGAGCCCTGTGGCGACCAGGAGAACTGGCCCCAGCTCTCGCCCCACGGGGTTACAGTCGGATAGGTGTAGTTGCCAAGCGGCTCGCCCGAGCAGAGCTCAAGTCCCGGATGGACCCAGAAGCCGTACGGGGCCTCGCCAGCCTGCGATGGGATGCGGAAGGCGAGCAGTTCAAGCTCGTCGCCCTGCCGGTAGATCCCAGGGGGCAGTGGGTAGGCGGGGATCCGCACCCAGTTCACCCCCTCGTGCGGATCAAGCTCGGCCGCCGGAAAGGCAGTTCTCACCAGCGCCAGCTCTTGGTCCAGCCGGTTCATCCGCGCTGGAACTTGATCTTCTTGCCGAAGCCATGGCCGGGCTTCAACTCCACCACCTCATCCTCCGAGAGCGTTCGCTCGCTGTTATCGGAGAGGTCGACCTCGACCACGGGCTGAGTGTCGTCCCACCCGGCCAGCTGGCGGATCTGGGGCACAGTGATCGTGTCCTTCTCCCAGGGGTGGTCGACCCCTTCGATGTTGATCTCGTACTTCGGCTTCTTCTTGACCTGCTGCTCGGTAGTCATCGTGCGATATTCCCTTCTGCCGTCTTTGACGGCGATTCGGAGTGACTCGGCTTATGAGCGCTTCGAGCCGCGGCCGGTTTGCTTGAGCGAGCGCCGGTCGCGGCCACCGTTATTCGTTGCGACAGAAGTGTAGCACTACGCTGACGCTTCTAGAAGCATCAGCGTAGTGCTTGACGTTTCGCCGACGCTCCTGTCAAGATTGCTCGTATGGCGAAACCCAAAAAACCCGCGCGTCAAGAAGACCAACCTCTGCCTCTAGGGGACCGGTTGCGAGCCTCCCGCGAGGCGCGTGACATCAGCCTCCGAGAGATGGAGCGCCGCTCCGGGATTAACAGCGGCTATCTCTCGCAACTCGAGCGCAACGAGATCGCACAGCCAACGCCATCTGTGCTCAGTCGGATCGCCGAGCCTTATGGCGAGCCTTTGGAGGTACTGATGGAGTGGGCTGGCTATATCAGCGCCGACCCAAAGGGCATCTCCCCAAACCGAAAGCGCGCGCTCAACTTCATTCCCGACGACATCAACGACCAGGAGTTGAAAGCGCTGCGCGCCGTGCTTCAGGCTCTGCGGGGGAGCGACACTTCGGCCAACTCGCTGCTGAAGAAGCCTCATCGCTACGACCTGGAGTTGCTCGGGGACGAAAAGCGCACGGTTAGGGCGACCGCACTCGCGCTGCTACGCGAGATGGACGCGGATCGTTCCTCCGAGCCAGTCGACCTTGACCAAGCGATGGTGGTGGCCGAGCTTGTTAAAGCTGGAGAGATCGAACTTGACCTAGAGGAAAAGCGGAGGCTGCGCAAGCATTTTGGTCACCTCGTCGATTGGGCCTTGAAGAACCTGCAGGGAATGGTCAACCTCGATTCGAGAGAGGTCTTCGTCCAGGCGGGAATGCATGAGAAGCGCCGTCGCTTTGTCCTTGCTCACGAGATTGGCCATGCCGCCCTTGAGGATCATCGGATCATCTTTGCCTACCTCGATGACTACAAGCGGCTGAACCCGGAATACGCCGATCGCTTGGAGTCTCAAGCGAACCAGTTCAGTATCGAGTTGCTAGCTAAGGGAGATCGCTTGCGTCGCGAGTTCGATGGATCGCGGCCGAGCATGGCAAATCTGAAGCAAGTCACCGATCGGTTTCAGATATCCCGCCAGGCAGGAGGCCGTCGGATCGCAGAGGAGAGTGAGCAGGATTGCGCCGTGGCGATTGCATGGCGGACGGATCGTGGCCGGGGACCCCTGTATCTCGCTGGCTACAAGGTCTGGACCTCGGCGAGTTTTGAGCGGCGTTATCGCTGGCGCGCTCTTGGGCATCCCGCCGAGGAGATAAAAGCCGCGCTAGCTTCGATCGCAAACACGGGCGTCGCGGAGCCATTTGTCTCCGGCGACACGGCAGGTAACCAGACTGTGATTGGCGTCGACGGGCTCGACACCCACTTCGCGGTGCTGGCGATGTTGGTTCCGGATCGCAAGGGCGTCCAGATCAGGGCGCTGCGCCCGCTCATGCGCGCGCGTTAGATGTCGGAGCCACGCGAGATCGAGTTCCTGCCGCTGGTAAAGGCATACCCGGCCTTGAGTCGGCGCTACGGCGAGGTCTCCTGCATTGCCGGGCTGGATATGAAGACGAGCAAGTGGATTCGGCTCTATCCGGTCCCGTTTAGGACCCTCGAAGATGCGCAGAAGTTCCGGAAGTACGAGCCGATCCGCGCCAGGGTCCAAAGGCCGCGCGATGATCGCCGGCCCGAGTCGTGGCGGGTCGATGCGGAATCGATTGAGGTAGTCGGTCCAGTGTTGAGCGTGGAGCATGAGTGGGCGGCACGGCGGCCAGTCGTCGAGCCCGCGATCGGCGAGTCCATGTGCGCCGTCAGGAAGGCCCAGAAAGAGAATGGAACATCCCTTCAGATGTTTCGGCCAAGAGAGGTGTTGGAACTCATAATCGAGGACGCTGAGACCGACCCCGAGAAGGGCAGGCGGGCCGAGGATTGGGCGGCGCAGGGATCTCTGCTGGGTTCGGCGGACCTTCAGCTCCAGCGGAAAGCACTGGAGCAGATTCCCTTTCGATTCCTATATCGCTACTTTTGCGCGGCTGACGATTGCCCTGGGCATCGGCAGTCGATTGTGGATTGGGAGGTCATTGCCCTCTACCGCAAAGTCCGAAAGCAAGAGAACTGGCGCGACCTAATCCGTGCCAAGTGGTTCGATCAGATGTGCGGACCCGATCGGGATACCGCGTTCATCGTCGGCAATCAGCATCAGCACCCCGATGGCTTCCTGATCCTCGGCGTCTGGTGGCCACCCCGATCGGACCAGCTCTCGCTAGGCAATTTGAGCAACGTCTAGGTCTAGGTCAAGCTGTTCGCGCAGTGCCTCGAAAATGACCTGGCGATGGCAGACGTCTTCTTCGGCCTCCACGCACATGAGGGCCGATCTCTTCTCTTGGATCGTTACCGCTAGTTCCCGCAACTCCTCGGTCCGCTCATGGGCAAGAAGATGCTCATAGCCAGCGCGACCCTCGGCAACTTTCCCGGACTTGTATAGGTCGCGGAACTCCTTCGGGTTCCCCATGCATCGAAGGTGGAGGTACTCGATCGACTCCTCTGCGAGGGCTGCGGCCAACGCCGACTTGGCAAATCCTCGTCGGCGCGAAATCGGGAGCTCCCGCACGTCAACCAGTCGCTCGACGCCAGCACCGGCGAGAAGTCGTGCGAAGTCTTCAACTGATCGATAGCGCTCATAGCCGATGCTGCCGATCCAGACGGAAGACGCTGGGCCATCATCAGGAGGAAGTTCCGAGGGATCGAAAGAGACGGTTTCGACCAGCTCAAGCGCAGCAGCCATCGACAACTCGTGACCAAAAGCCGCCTTGGTCAGCTCGCCGATCGAATGACCCGATGGCGCCGCGGGTATGTCCGAAGAAGCCGCCACCTCGGAAATAGTCTCATCTCGCGTTGTTGTTTCGCTGTATCGCGTATCGATACGCGATACAGCTCGGCTGGCGAACGAGAATCAGCAGCTTCGCATTGGGGTTGCCTTCGTGCCTCTCAATTTGGCTGGAACGGGAGCTATCGAGCTCCGAATCGAAGTCGCCGGGCTGGGGGTCTGGGTCTGTCCAGGGGTCCTTCGGCATGTCTCCCGATGCGCCGATCATGGTCGGCCCTCGCCGCGGCGCTCGATCTCTGCCTGTTCTTCGATGCGGACTTCGGCTTTGCGGTCGGCGATCAGCTCATCTGCAAGGCTCAGGCTGGGAGCGATGTGGGCAAAAGGCCACGCATTCGCCCGGCCGCCGCATTCTGCTTGTCGATCTGGCGGCGCTTGCGCTTGGCGCTCGCCTTTGCCTCTGCGCGCGGCATCCACGCTCCACCACCGTTCTTCGCTCCGGCGTGCTCGGTCTTGATGCGCTCATAGCCCACGGCTTCTACGATACTTGTTGTCTGTGAGATCGACGGCAAAGAAGACCGAGAGCATCAAGCGTCCTGCCTCCGCCAAAGTCATGGACGAAGCGATCGACCTCGCAATCGAGGGCAGCTCGCCCTATCCCGAGCGCGCCGCCTTCATCGACGCCGACACGGCATCGGCCGGCCATGAGATCAAGCGTGCTGCCGACGAAGGACTGCCCGTCGTTCTCGTTGCCGCCGACGGCAGCTCCCACGTCTTGATGCCTGAAGCAGCAGCCCGGTAGCACCTAGCCAACGTTCCTGGCGATCCCTGGGGCAACAAATGGGGCAACATGCCCCACAGATTCCAGCCGATCCCAGCGGGACTCGATTCGCCGGAAACCGCTTGAAATCGCGCTCCACGTAGCCCAGCCGACCCACGGGCTCGGTCTACGAAACCGAAGGTCACAGGTTCGAATCCTGTCAGGCGCGTTCGCTGAATCCCGCTTTGGGAGCGGTTGCGGGGGTTTCAGAGACTTCGCCCGGAGCGCGAAAAACGGCCCTGGGCAATGTATGGGGCAATGTGAGGGTCTGAGCGAGGTTCCGTCTAAGAGCTTGAGACGGCGTCCCGTCCACCTACGTTCGGCCGCGACAAGCTGAAATAGCGGCCCCGGGGACGCTTGGAGCGCCCCGGGGTCAGGCGCCGAGTGCGCGCCCCGGTCACGTGGTGGACGATCCGCGGTCCAGATAGCTGCCCCCGGCCGGTCCTGCCTCGCGGGAACTGAGAATTCGAAACTTGATGCGGTACGATGATGCGCATGACTCGCACCACGGTTGATGTCGATGATCGCGCGCTTGATGCTGCGCGTCGAGAGTTGGGAACGAAGGGCCTGAGCGAGACGGTCAATGCCGCACTGCGTGAGGCGACCCGGCGGCGGATGCTCCGGGGCTTCGACGTGCGCCGCGACATCGATGGGACTCCCGACGAGGTTCGGGAGGGGCGGGAGCGACTCTGAGCGCCGCGGAGGCGAGGCCGGTCGAGCTCGACCGCCCAGCGCTCTTCGACACCGGTGTCTGGACGTGGGCGCGGGACCGTCGCTTTCCGCACCTTGCAGAGTGGTTCAACGCAGAGGTCGAGGCCGGGCGGGTTCTGGTTTGCGACTTGGTGGTGCTGGAGCTGACGCGCCTTGCTCCCAATGAGGACCGGGCGCGAAGAGTCGCTGAGCTCCTGGACGCCTTCGAATCGGTGCCGATGCCGAGTGGGCTCTGGAGTCGCGCGCGCGAGGTCCAGCTCATTCTGGCTCCCGCGGGCGACCATCGCCGCGTCCCGCCCGCCGACCTGCTGCTCGCCGCCGCAGCGGAGGCCGCAGGCGTCCCGCTCGTTCACTACGACCGCGACTACGAACGCGTCGCGACCGTTACCGACCTGCAGCACAGGTGGATGGTCGCGGACGGATCGCTGGCGTAGCCTGCGGATCCACAGGTTCGGCTACGAAACCGAAGGTCGTTCTTCTTCCCTTCGCGTCCCCGCGTCGAGCTTCTCCTTGGCGCCTAAGAACGGTGAGAACACGAGCGGAACCCGCACTCGGTCTCGCACGAGACAACGTGGGCAAGCCTCTGGGGATCTGATCCTGATTGGACTGAAACTGCTTCCGCACTGCTCACATACATACATCTGACCCTGAGCGCCGCTTCCGAAGTGCTCACCCAGCCCTTTCGTCCGGCGAGCGTGCGCTCTGTACTAGATCTATCCCGAGTGGCTAGATCGCAAACCTCTCTGGGGCCGGGACCCCGACTACGCTCAGGTTCTCCGCTCGAGGTCGGCTACTTCCTCGGCCTTCTCCTCCGCTTTCTCCTGGGCGCGGTCGAGCTCTTCCTTCTTCTCGCCCTTGCGCTCCTCGCGTTTGCCCTGGCGGCGAAGCGAGGTGTCGTCGGCGAGATCGCCGGCCGCCTGCTTGGCCCTGCCCGTGATCTTGTCGAGAATTCCCATTCCTGCACCTTTCTCAGTTGAGTACTGGCATCTAGTACCCCGAGGACGCGGTGCTTGAACGGCCCGGCGGTTTGGGCTGTCTCCGTGCAGGGGCGCTGCGCGACCGTTGATGCCCGTTGGGCCTCGAAACACGAGTGGGACGGACGAGCGTTGCCCCTTGGTCGGTTTCTCAGCCCGCTACCCGGAGGGGGCCCTGACTCACCGCACCGGTTTACGCAAGGGTGCTTGCGGGGCAGCGAGAGGCATGGTCGAGAGCCGCCGAGATGAGCCACCCCGCTTCGGCGACTCGCCGCCGCTCTCCCTCGGGGTCGAGGAGGAGCTCCTGCTGGTCGACGCAAAAGGGGGATTGATCTGCGCTGCCGAGGACGTGCTGGAGAGTGTT
>Ga0268264_10003143_pt1 | contig 14302 bp, 14 predicted proteins | sample KBSSwiS32_FD_190357 | JGI IMG/M metagenome (GOLD analysis project Ga0268264, IMG submission 190357) | Switchgrass rhizosphere microbial communities from Kellogg Biological Station, Michigan, USA - KBS Switchgrass S3-2 (SPAdes) (version 2) | ecosystem: Host-associated > Plants > Roots >...
AAAGAAAGAAAAGGCGATTATCTTGGTAAAACCGTACAGGTTATCCCGCATATAACGGATGAGATAAAACGGCGGATGTTATTGCTGGCACAGAATAATGAATTTGATATTATAATTACTGAAATAGGAGGCACGGTAGGCGACATTGAAAGCCTTCCTTTTATTGAAGCAGTGCGGCAATTACAATGGGAAATGCCAGATGAAGATTGCCTGGTAGTTCACTTAACGTTAATACCATACCTCAAAGCCGCTAAAGAATTAAAAACAAAACCAACACAACACAGTGTAAAATTGCTCAGTGAAAATGGTGTTCATCCTGACATTTTAGTTTGTAGAACAGAACGGCCGTTGGGCGAAGATCTAAAACGAAAAATAGCACTCTTTTGTAATGTAAAACAAGAAGCAGTTATTGAGGCTGCTGACGCTTCAACTATTTACGAAGTACCCATGGCAATGCTTAAAGAAAAGCTTGATGTAATTGTGTTGAAAAAATTAAATATTACCGATTACAAAGAACCTGACTTAAGTAAGTGGACAGATTTTTTAGAAAAACTAAAACGTCCCAGGCATAAGGTTACAATTGGCTTAATAGGTAAGTATATTGAGCTACAGGATGCCTATAAATCTATTTTAGAATCGTTCATACATGCAGGCGCAATAAATGATTGCAAGGTGCAGGTGGTTAATGTACATAGTGAATTTATTACTACTGAAAATGTCGCAGAAAAACTGAGTAAGCTTGATGGTTTATTGGTGGCGCCGGGATTTGGTTTTAGAGGTGTGGAAGGGAAAGTGATTGCTGTGAAATATGCCAGGGAAAACAATTTACCATTCTTCGGTATTTGCCTTGGGATGCAAATGGCCGCGATAGAATTTGCCAGAAATGTATTAGGTATTAAAGATGCTAATTCTACAGAGATGCAGCCTGGTACCTCAAACCCTGTGATTGATATGATGGAAGAGCAAAAGAAAATTACCATGAAAGGCGGCACTATGCGTTTAGGTTCATATCCCTGCGAAATAAAAGAAAATACACTGGCAGGTGAAATTTATGGAACCCGGCAAATATGCGAAAGACACCGTCATCGTTGGGAGTTTAATAATGCCTATTTGGAGCAGTTTGAAAAAGCAGGGATGATTGCCAGTGGTATAAATCCCGGAACAGGCCTGGTAGAAATTATTGAGTTACCCGAACATCCTTTCTTTATTGGTGTACAATATCACCCTGAATTAAAAAGCACTGTGGAAAATCCTCAACCCATATTTGTGCATTTTATAAAAGCTGCAAAAGAATTTGCAGAAACAAAAAATGCAGTAAAGAATCCTTTGTTGCAGAGTGAGATGATTTAAAATAAGTTATGCTAGTAAGTAATAGATTATAAGTAATCAGTTATCCCGGCTAACCTAAAACCTAAAACTTACAACTCAATTTTCCTGCTTGCTTAAAATCTCTCTCTTCATTTTTGTCCATAAGCCATCGAAAGTTTGATGATTCTTACTAAGCCATTCTTTTGAGAAAGCCTTAATCTTTTCACTTTTATCGTCTTTGGTAATGGAAAAAAATCTGGTAATAGCTTCTTCATCATTTGATTTAGCCATAGTATTATACAATTCTTTTAATTCCTGTTCCTTGCTGATGTTTGAGCGTGCAATTTGAGTTTCCATTTCTTCTCTTAACCTAACTTTCTCATCGTAAGTTCCGGAAGGCAACAATGTTTTCGCTATTACCGGCATAAGTTCTATCAATAATAAGATTGTTATCAGCAAATAATACCTGAACTGGAGGGCGCCATTATTTTTTATAAGATTATTAAGAGCTTCGATTCTTGTTAAAAAGCCATCATTGAAATAAGTGACAAATTGTTGCTCTTCTTTTTTTACTGTTTCCTGAATGGTTTGTAGTTCTTTATCAAGTTCATTTATTTTTTCCTGGTTGACATTGTAAAAATTCTGGTATTCATTATCTAACTTTTCATATTCCTTTTTCTTAGCAAGAGCGATTTCTTTAATACCAATTTTTCCAGTACCGCCTGTACCGTCACTTTCACCAATATAATTTTCTCTTGCCTTCCCAACATCCTCATATTTTTTATTAAGTTCATTTTTTCGTTGAGCGATTTGCTCTGTTAATTCCTGTTTTCTGTTTTTATAAAGCGAATCGAGCTCGTTTCGTTTTTGCATTTTCTTTTTTTCATTATCCAAAGAAGTCTGCAATTTTATTTCTTTATCAAACATAAAAAGCAGGGCCGGCTGCGCCATAAAAGTGCCGATAGTTAATGCGAGCAATCCTCTGAATAAAAGAGGAGCGAATTTATTTTTATTGAATTTGGTTATGCCCTTTATCAAAGCCCTGTCGATGGTAAGGATTATGAAGCCCATAAATAATCCTAAGACAACAAATAAAAATTCGCTATTTATAACAGTTGAAAAAAAATATGTCCACGCCATTGTAGCAAAAGCCCATGTGGCCAATACGGTCATGCCGATAATTTTAAACCTGTTTCTATCAACAACACAATCAACTAATAATTCTTTTTCAGCAGTGGATAACCACCACAAAAATTTAGAGAACCACGTAGGCACATACGTTTCTCTTTGCGAAAGGGAAATATTTGTTTCAGACATTTGAAAAGATTAAGAGGTGAAAAAATCTATTACAATAAAATGTACAGATGTCTTAATAATAAAGTTGAAGTTGAATTAAGCAGTAGCACAAACTTATTCATAAATACCAGGATGTTCAACTAACTTTTGTTCTACAACAGAATATTAACAGTTAATTTAGCTGGCACTGGTAAACTCTTTAACATCTAAAACGGTCTATTACTTATATTTGCTGCCTCCCTGTTGCGAGGCTATATTAAACGAAAAAAAATTGCAATGAAAAAAATCCTACCAATTGTCCCATTAATCTTATTAAGTAATTTATGTGTATTGGCTCAGCCAAAGGGCATGGGCAAGAGTGATCCGGATGCAAAGAAAATCTTAGACAACGTTAGCGTGAAGTTTAAAAGTTTCAAGACTGTTTCTGCAAAATTTAATTTAAAAATAGAAAATGCGGCTGGTAAGGTGCAAGGCACTAAAACGGGAACTGTCAGTCTAAAAGGCACTAAATACCGCATAAGCGTTACGGGCCAGGAAATATTTTTTGATGGAAAAACAATTTCTACATATGATAAGGCAAGCAATGAAGTGCAAATAACGCCGTTTGATCCATCAGCTACTACAATAACTCCTCAGAAATTATTTACCAATTTCTATGATCAGGATTTTTTATATAAACTAAATGGTGATATCAAGTTAGCGGGTAAAACTTTGCAGGAAATTGAACTTACTCCTACAGATAAAACTAAATCGTTTTTTAAAGTACTTCTTTACATTGATAAAAGCTCACAAACTATAACCAGTACAAAAGTTTTTGAGAAAAATGGTAACAGGTATACCTATTCTATAAGTAGTATGAAAACGAATGTTGCAATTCCCGATGACCTATTTGTATTTAATGCCAGCAAATATCCCAATGTAGAAGTGGTCGACCTAAGGTAATCGGCGAATAGTTAAGACGTTAAATAAGATTACTCCACTTTATTTCCCCATCTGTAAGTATCAATGCGCAATCCCGCAAGGTCAATAATTCTATCTACAACTGTGGTTGCCGCTTCTTCAATAGTTTTTGGCTTACTATAAAAAGAAGGAGTTGCAGGGCAAATTATACCTCCGGCCATTGTAACTTTTTCCATATTTTTAATATGAATCAGGTTGTATGGAGTTTCTCTCACCACTAATATTAATTTTCTTCTTTCCTTTAAAATCACATCCGCTGCCCTCGTAATAAGATCAGAAGAAATGCCCGTAGCGATCCTGGCTAATGTGCCCATACTGCAAGGCACAATTATCATAATGTTATATTTGGCCGAGCCGGATGCAAAAGGCGCCATAAAATCATTTTGTTGGTAAAGAGTTGCACCATAATTGCCAAAACCGCTGTTTCCTAATTCTGTCTCCCAAACAAGCTTGGCATTTTCTGTAATCGCAATGCTTAGTTCGCTCCATTGCTCTTTAATTGCAAATAATTTATCCAATAATAGTTTTGCGTATATAGAACCACTCGCTCCTGTAATTGCAATTACTATCTTATGCATTGAACTTTGTTTATTATTTTTTATTTTTTTTGCATTAAATCAAATAAATATTAAGCAAGTGCGTTTAATATGGAGCCGTATGCAAAAACAAATTTTATCATTATGCTGGTGCTTCATTATGGTTTCTCCAATTAAACCAATAAAGGAAGAACTGAAGTGGTCGAGCCTGAAGGAGGTCTCTGTAAAACTAAAGCAACAGCAAAAACCGGTACTCATAGATCTATATACAGATTGGTGCCATTGGTGCAAAGTAATGGATAAAAAAACATACGGTAATCAAAAAGTAATAGATTACTTAAGAGAAAAATTTTACACAGTAAAAGTAAATGCTGAGACAAAAGATAGTCTAACATGGGCCGATAAAACGTTCACTTATAATAGCAGCTATTCTGTAAATGAATTTGCGCTTTACGCAACGAAAGGTGATACAGGTTTTCCGACCACTGTTATATTAACAAATGTAAATGCCGAGCCCATTCCGATTTCCGGATTTTTAGAGCCAAAGGAATTGGAACCAATTTTAAAATATTTTGGTGATGGAGCTTACATGACGCAAACTTTTGTCCAGTTCAAAAGAACATTCAAGGCAACGTGGTAAAATAAGTTGCAATAAAAATATTACAATCCCGAAGCTTCGGGATTCAACTCGGTTTTTCATAGGATATTGGATTATATGGGGGTGGATTTTTATCCGGCCCCCCTTTTTTTTGTTAAAAAAATAATAAACGAAACATTCATGCAACTAACTAATATTGATTTTTGTCTTATGTATAGTTAAGATAAATGGTTAAGATTTTTGATTAGTTCCGGGCTTCTTTTTAGTTGCCCGGATTTTTTTTGCCCAAATTTTTTACCGGATGTTCGATCCTGCCAAATGGCTCAATGATCTGTTCTGTAGTGGTATTGATTATTTACTATTTGGTTTTCGGCTGCAAATTCAAACTATAATTTCTCCATTTCTCAATCACTGTTTTCATATCTGCCGGTAGTTCACTTTCAAAGTTTATTTGTTTGCGGGTTGACGGATGAATAAACCCTAACTGTTGAGCATGTAAGGCATGGCGTGGGCAAATAATAAAGCAATTGTCTACAAACTGTTTGTATTTTGTAAAAACCGTACCCTTCACAATTCTGTCACCACCATATATCTCATCATTAAATATTGGATGGCTGATGAATTGCATATGCACCCTAATCTGGTGAGTGCGGCCGGTTTCAAGCCTGCATTCGATAAGGGTTACATAATTAAATCTTTCTAAAACTTTATAATGAGTTACGGCCTCTTTACCATATTCTCCGTCAGGGTATGCGGTAAATAACTTTCTGAACCTTTGGTGACGGCCAACATTCGTTCGAATGGTTCCTTCATTTTCCTGGAAATCCCCCCAAACCAAAGCCACGTAACGGCGATGAACAGTGTGATCAAAAAATTGTTTGGCGAGAGAAGTCATTGCCTTTGAATTTTTCGCAATCACCAATAAGCCGGTGGTGTTTTTATCTATCCGGTGAACTAAACCAAATCTTGAAAGCGTGGCTTCATCCAATGTTGGATTTTGCTGCTGTAAATAATAGGCAACGCCATTTACCAATGTACCGCTTTTGTTTCCACTGCCGGGGTGAACAATCATGCCGGCGGGCTTGTTGATGACTAACAGATCATCATCCTCATACACAATATTCAAAGGAATATTTTGCGGAATAATTTCAGAAGTTTCTGGCATGCGGCTTTCATACACCACAATTTTATCATGCGCCCTAACCTTATAATTTGATTTTACAGGCTTATCATTTATTAAAACTCTTTCTGCCTCAATAGCCTGTTGAATTTTATTTCTTGTTACACCTTCAATACGATTCATTAAAAATTTATCAATGCGATAAGGTTCCTGTCCGTTATCAACAACAATAATAAGGCGTTCAAATAATTCTTCGGATTCCTCTTGTAGTTCTTCTTCGTTCATAAATTTTAATTTCCAATTCCGGTTTCCAAGCTGTGAATTCAAAAAAGTGGAAATTGGAAATCGGAAATAATTCAATCTTATCTTTGCAAATTAAATTTTTGCAGTGGATAAGCAACAGGTTCATTATAAAGATCTTGGTATAATTGATTATAAATCTGCGTGGGATTACCAGGAAGAATTAGTAAAGGCAAACGTTGAGATAAAAACAGAGGCGAGAAAAAACGGGCAACTGGCAACCAGTAGCCAACAATCAGCAACCGGCAACCAGCAACCAGCAACATTAATCGAAGAATCGCCAACAACCAATCACCTGCTTTTCTGTGAGCATCCTCCGGTTTACACATTGGGTAAAAGCGGAAGCATGAAAAATGTTTTGTTGAGTGAACAGGAAATGGATGAAAAAGAAATTGAATTTTTTAAAACAAACAGGGGCGGCGATATTACTTTTCATGGCCTGCAGCAGATTGTCGGCTATCCCATTTTAGACCTTGAAAAATTTTATACTGATATAGGTAAATACTTACGAGACCTTGAAGAAGTTATTATTTTAACGATTACCGATTATGGTATTAAAGGTGAACGAAGTAAAGGTGAAACGGGGGTATGGATAGAACCTGGCATCTTCGGAAAAGAAAGAAAGATTTGTGCGATGGGAATCAGGTGCAGCCGATGGATAACGATGCATGGCTTTGCATTAAATGTAAATACTGATCTTAGCTATTTTGAGAATATTGTTCCTTGCGGTATTCAGAATAAACAAGTTACTTCAATCCAAAAAGAGCTTGGCCACAAAGTAGATATTGAAGAGGTAAAGCAAAAGCTGAAAAATAATTTTTCTAAAATTTTTAATGTACAAATTATTTAACGGGATGACTTACCCTGCTCGTGAAAACCATTGGCGATTTTCGTATCCTGAGGAATATATACCTTATCCTTTTCTATTAATATTCCTTCATCAAATAATTCGAAATTAAAAATACCGGAATGGTAAAAATTTACTTTTTCCAGGGTTAAGTATGGTTCAGTAATTTTATTTATTTCAAAAAGAGAAGCGCCGTTTTCCTCAAAAAATTTTAACGTATATTTTTTTTTCTCTGCATCTGGCAAATAGATTATTACATTGCCATCCGCCCCTGTATATACCCGTGTAGATGGCACAAACCACGGAAGCACGACAGTTTGAGGAGCATTTTTTTCGTTGGACAAAATATTTTCAAAAGCCAGGCCTTTTAAAGTATCTATAGCGGGCCGGTAAGATTTCGTGAACAAATAAGTTCCGCCTTCAAATGAGAGGAAGACCCGGTAAAACATTTTATTATACGGAGGTTTGTTATCAGCATAACCATTTTTTTTATTTTTTACATCAAGGATAGTCCCGATGGTTTTGAAATTTTTAGTACTATCAAAAGATCGTTGGATATTTATAGTAGTAAGATTGAAATAAGGATTTGTCCAACTTATAAGAATATGATTACTGATATTAACCACTGTGAGACGCGGAAGTATATCCTGTGCAAACAATGTATTACGGCCCATCAACAAGATCAAAAAAATAATAAATGTCCGCATAAGAGTTTTAACGACGCATAATAGTTTCATATTTTGAGGCGCAAAGATAAAGGCTTGTTAAATGAAATTAAAAATTCAAAACTCCAGGCAATAAAGAACAATTGCCCTGGACCCCACCGGTATGAATACAAAGAATCTTGCTGTTGATGGGAAAATTATTTTTAGCAATAAGATCAAACACACCATACATCATTTTACCGGTGTACACAAAATCAAGTGGTATAGAGTGATTTTTATAAAAAGCATTCATAAAATTAATTAGCTCATCAGTTTTTTTTGCAAAGCCTCCGAAATGATAATCGCTGATAAGGGAATAATTCCTAAGGGGTATATCGCCAAGTAAATGTTTAATCCTTTCTTCGAAATCAAGATGTTTTAGAGCACTGAATCCTAGCACATGCTGGGATGAATCGGCAATATTTATCAGCCCTGCTAAAGTAGTAGCCGTGCCAACGGGGCAACAAATGTGTGTATACTCTTCATCAGCAAAATAAGGATAAATCTCGGCTGACCCTTTTGCACCTTCTCTGCAAAATCCGCCTTCGGGTACTAAAATGTGATCTCCAAATCTTATTTGTAACGCATTTAAAAATGACTCCTGAACCTTCTCATTATAAACATTTCTGCTCACGAATTCCAGTTGCATGCCTTGTTCAAAACAATATAATAAAGCAGGCGATAAAGTTGTGGATCTCTCCCCACGCACAATACCAATACATTCCAGATGATAATGATTACAAGTGGATGCTACCGCAGCAAGATGATTAGAAAAAGCTCCACCGAACGTAATTATTTTTTTATTTGAATTAATCGCCTCCTGCAAAAAGTAATGGAGCTTGAAAATTTTATTTCCTGATACAATTGGATGAATTTGATCAAGACGTAATACTGAGAGAGTAATATTTTTTGTTATAGGGACATCATCATAAATTTTAGTTGTGTCTATTTTTAAACTTTTGATATCCTGTAGTTGCAACTGCATAAAAAAAATTATGGTATGATATTTTATTTAAATTCGCAGCTATTTTAACAAATCCATACAAATATAAATTTACAGCGAATGAAACCAACTCTTTTGATATTAGCAGCAGGCATGGCGAGCAGATATGGAAGTATGAAACAAATGGAAGGCTTTGGTCCCGAAGGCGAAACCATTATGGACTACTCAATTTATGATGCTATAAGAGCGGGATTTGATAAAGTTGTATTTATAATTCGTAAAGGTTTTGAAAAAGATTTTAAGGAAATTTTTGAACCTAAGCTAAAGGGAAAAATAGAAACGGCTTATGCCTTTCAGGAACTTGAAGACAACACTGAAGGGTTTGTTATCCCGGCTGAAAGAAAAAAGCCATGGGGAACTGCACACGCTGTTTTAAGTGCTGAGCAAAGTGTCAATGAACCCTTTGCTGTCATCAATGCCGATGATTTTTATGGCCGTGATGCTTTTGAAAAAGCGTTTAAGTTTTTAACGCAAGAAGTTAATGCTGATACTTACAGCCTAATCGGGTATGAGCTACCCAAAACTTTATCTGAAAATGGCACTGTTAGTCGCGGCGTTTGTGAAGTTGATGCAAACGGAAATTTAATAAGCATTAATGAAAGAACAAAAATATTTAAAGAGGGAGACCTTGCAACCGGGGAAGGTAAAATTATTTACGAAGACGAAGAAGGCCGACACGAAGTATCGCCTGAATCAAAAGTTAGTATGAATTTTTGGTGCTTTGATGTTTCGGTTTTTTCTTATACAAAAAAATTATTTCAGCAATTTTTAAAGGAGCATATTAACGATCCTAAATCAGAATTTTTTATACCAATTATGGCGGATGCTTTTATAAAGCAAAAAGGGGGAACTGTAAAAGTTATTCCTACATCGTCGCAATGGTTTGGGGTTACCTATAAGGAAGATGCGCCTGGCGTAAGACAAAGTATTAAAGAATTGGTAGAATCAGGGGAGTATCCCTCCTCACTGTGGCAAGCCCCCGAATAATCTTCCAATAATCTTCCCAATGAGGAAACCGGATTTCCTTCCTAGGGGGCTTTCCTAATTCCCTTTTACCATAAACACACAGTCTTCAATCTTTTTAATTTGATGCACCCTGTCTAATCCTTTTATCGTCCCGGTTAAAGGAAGTTTTATTTTTTCAGATTTTTTAATTTCCTCCACTGCATTGTAAATATTTTTCGATTTAATGGCAAATACAACGCCATCTGCATTCGTTTCTTTGCTACTTATGATGCCAATTATTTCTCCATTGCGGGTTATTACCGGCCCGCCACTGTTGCCCGGATTAACCGAAATACTTATTTGGTAAGAAGACGTATCACCGGAATAACCGGACTTTGCACTTAAGTAACCTTCTCCATAAACCACCTCATCACGTGGGTAACCTAACGTAAAAATCTGCTCACCTAATTCTGCTGAAGACTTACGAATAGAATACGGCAATAAAGTAAAGCTATTAAATGAAGTGTCATTAATTTTTAATATTGCAAGATCAGTGGTATTGCTTACATAAACAGGGTTTGCATAAAACTGATCGCCCTTTTTATTTTCTACTATTAAATTATTTGCATTATTAATTACATGGGCATTGGTAACGATGTAGCCGCTAACATCAATTAAAAAACCAGTGGCTCTAAAGTTTGCCTCAATTTTTGGCTTTGGAGGAACAGGCAATGCAGGAACTACGGCAGCCTTGTTTAGTTTCTTTTCAAACGAATTAAGTTTCGCTTCTACTTGCTTAATATTAGCAACCAATGGTGTAATTACTTTTTCACTTTTATTTTCTTTGTATGCAGAAAACATTCCGGCGGTAAATATTGAAACAATTCCTGCTATAGAAGCGGCTACGGCGATATTTCTGCGTGAACGGTTCCACAGATAAACCAATTTTGCTTTTCCTTTCAATTCTTTTCTTGCAATCACCCCCTCGTTAACAAGCTTACTCTCCACTTCATCAAGTGACTGCCTGAACTCCTTCATATTAGCCGCATTCTCCAATTGCTGCAAAAAGAAAATATGCTCTACAGCGAGTTGGTCAATTTCAGGATTATTCTTTCTCAGTTCCTCCAGAAAAGTCTTTTCCTGTGGAGTCATTTCCCCGTTTTTGTAACGTTCAATAGCATCTAAAAGTAAAATATCATCCATATCATCCTCCGTTTTTATATTGGGCAAAAAATATCTTTTTTAATCTAACCAGGCATTTGTACTTCTGTGTTTTTGCATTGTCAGCATTTGTATAACCAAAAAAATCTGCAATTTCCGGCATGCTTTTTTTTTGAAAATAATATGCTTCCAATAAACTTTTACACGGCTCTCCTATTTTGTCCATTGCATGTTCCATCAACATAAAATTCTCATTCTTTTGTTCATGATCCTCAAGATCTTCTTCAATGGGTATGGTTTCCTCACCAATTTCAATTGCAGGATTATAACGCTGTAGTTGTTGCAACTTTTTTAACCATAAACGCCTACAAACTGAATACAAATAGGTTTTTATCTGGCAGCTAAGTTCAAAAGAATCTGAAATTGCTTTTTGGTATAATACAATCATCGCTTCCTGAAAAACATCTCTTGCATCCTCTGGGTATCCATTATTTTTTAGAATGAAAGATTGTATAATACCGTAATTCTCCCGGTAAATTGTTTCTATTGCTTTTGCCTCGTTAGCTGCTAATCCTTCCAACAAAAGCTGTTCATTGTTATTTATCACCAGGCTTATAATTAATACGATTACAACTAAAAAGTAACCCTAAATGTAAATGTAAAATTTCATGCAACAACATGGGTTACCTTTTAAAAGTTCGGGTATAAACACAAAATATATTTTTAAACTAAAATTTTAACCAAAAATGAAAAAGTTAATAATCGCCCTTGCAGTTTCAGCATTTTTTGTTGCATGCAACGACAGTTCTACATCCAGTACTGAAACAAAAACAGATTCAACTACAGTATCAACAGATACATCTTCTATGATGACAGCACCTGCACCTGCTGACACTTCTACAATGGCCGCTGATACAAGTAAAATGGCGACTGATACAACGAAGAAATAAATTTTTAAATTGTGACGGATATTCATCACCGTTAACTTTTTTATTTGGAGGCAATCAGTAAGCCGTTCTTTTTAAGAACGGCTTTTTTTAAAAATTGTATGTGGTCGAAAAATAGATTGGTAAATTCAGTACACTTTATTACATTTGATTTTTATTATGATGATTACAAGAGCAAATACCGGGTTTTATTTTAGCTATTATTTTAGAATAGTCCGGGACGCTTTTGTTAAAAACTGAAATTAAACAGACTAACATAAAAGAATCCCGGCCAAAAAAGCCGGGATTTTTATTTTAACAGCATGAAGAAAAAAATCTCAATACAGGGTTATGAAGGCAGCTTTCACCAGGTCGCTGCTCGTCAATTTTTTGGAGGCGAAGTTCAGGTGATCTATTGTTCCACTTTTAAAGAAGTTGTAAAAATTGCGGAACATAAAAAAGAAAGCGATGGCGGTATTATGGCTATTGAAAACTCTATAGCCGGAAGCATCCTGCCCAATTATAATTTGCTTCAAAAAAGTAATTTAAAAATCGTGGGAGAAGTTTATTTGCAGATCAATCAACATTTGTTAGTGAATCCAGGAGTTAAGTTAGAGGATATACGTGAAGTGCATTCGCACCCTATGGCGATACAGCAATGTTTTGGTTTTTTAGATAAATACGATTGGAAACTAATAGAAACCGAAGACACCGGCCTTAGCGCCAAACATGTTCATCAACACCGAAGCAAACACATTGCTGCAATTGCAGGTAAGCTGGCTGCTGATCTTTTTCAATTACAAATAATCGCTCCCAATATTCACACGCTTAAACATAATTACACAAGGTTTTTAGTATTGCAAAGAGAAGATGTTGCTGAAGAAATAATTGATCCCAATAAAGCGTCTGTAAATTTTCATACTGATCATTCAAAGGGAAGCCTGGCAAGGGTACTTACAAAGATTGCTGATGGAGGAATTAATCTTAGTAAACTTCAGTCAATGCCAATACCCGGAAGTGATTGGAGATATTCTTTTCACGCAGACCTGGAATTTGAAACGACAGATCAGTTAAATGAAGTTATAGAAAACGTTAAGCCATTAACGGAAGATTTGAAAATATATGGTGTATATAAAAATGGGAAATGATGGAAACCGCAAAACGACTTGAAGGTATTGGCGAATATTATTTTTCTCAAAAATTGAGAGAAATAGAAGAGCTGAATAAAACAGGGAACAAAGTGATCAATCTTGGAATTGGGAGCCCTGATATGCCTCCTCATCCGGATGTAATAAAAAAGTTGTATGAAGAAGCGCTAAAGCCAAACCAGCATGCATACCAGAATTATAAAGGCAACATCGTATTAAGAAATGCAATCGCTCGCTGGTATAAACAATGGTACAACGTAGATCTAAATCCTGATACAGAAATATTACCATTGATCGGAAGTAAAGAAGGTATCATGCATATTTGCATGACCTATATTAATGAGGGCACACTTGTATTAATTCCTAACCCCGGCTATCCAACTTATAGAAGTGCTGCGGGTATTGCAGGTGGCAATATAAAAGAATATACATTAAAGGAGGAAAATAATTGGTTCCCAAAATTTGACGAGCTGGAAAAAATCATTACTGATTCTAAAAGTCAGAAGGGTTGCCTGATGTTTGTAAATTATCCTCACATGCCTACCGGACAATTACCAACACAAGAATTATTTACACAGTTAGTTGCCTTTGCAAAAAAATATGATATCATAATTTGCCATGACAATCCATACAGTTTTATTTTGAACGAAACTCCCATGAGCCTGTTAAGGGTTGAGGGAGCAAAGGATGTAGTGATTGAATTGAATTCTCTAAGTAAAAGTCACAACATGGCTGGCTGGAGGGTAGGAATGTTGTCAGGAGCAAAAGAAAGAATTGATGACATCATTCGCTTTAAAAGTAATATGGATAGTGGTATGTTTCTACCCGTACAACTCGCTGCAGCAAGGGCTTTGGAATTAGAGCAGGAATGGTTTAATGAAGTAAATTCAGTTTACAGAACAAGAAGAAAAAAAGTTTTTGAGTTATTACAGCTACTTCAATGTTCCTTTAATAACAACCAGGCCGGCATGTTTGTATGGGCAAAAATTCCTCAACAATATGAAAACAGTTACCAGCTAAGTGATGAGGTATTAAATCAATCTAATGTATTTATAACACCTGGCGGAATTTTTGGAAGCGAAGGCAATAATCATATAAGAGTAAGTTTATGTACTCCCGAAGAAAAAATCAAAGAAGCAATCGAAAGAATCGAAAAATCATTCATCTAAACAGATTCAATAAATTGATTACTTATGAATGACGGTATAAATAACGAAGCTCTTAAAGTCCTTCCGCCGGGTGGCGGAGAGGATTTAGGTGGCGCTGTCGTTACAATCATCGGCCTCGGCTTAATTGGTGGCTCTATGGCAATTGCTTTGAAAGAAAAAGGATTTGCTTCAAAAGTTATCGGTGTTGAATCAAACACAGAGCATCAGCAACAGGCACTTGCATTAGGATTAGTAGATGAAATAAATGAGTTGGATGAAGCGATAATAAAATCTGATATCAT
>Ga0268264_10003146_pt1 | contig 14297 bp, 10 predicted proteins | sample KBSSwiS32_FD_190357 | JGI IMG/M metagenome (GOLD analysis project Ga0268264, IMG submission 190357) | Switchgrass rhizosphere microbial communities from Kellogg Biological Station, Michigan, USA - KBS Switchgrass S3-2 (SPAdes) (version 2) | ecosystem: Host-associated > Plants > Roots >...
GATTGCTCGGCGCGGGTGCCTTCCAGCGCCAGCTCATTGGCCTGGACCGCGATGGTGTTCGCCGCGATCGCTTTCTGGTCGGCATCATAGGCCGCGAAGGCCGAGCGGGTCTGCGACACGACGTTGCGCTCGGTCCCGACGACTTGTTCGAGCGCCTGGCCTTCGAGCGCCCGGGCCTGGCTGATGCGCGCACCGGGCAAACCGCCCTGATAGATCGGCATGCGCGCCTGAAGGCCGATTTGGGTCGTCGTCCCCGAATTTGGAACGTTGCCACCCGCGCGGTCGCCGAGCACCTCGACGTGGGTGCCGCTAAGGACGCCGGCGATGGATGGCAGGCGGCCGGCCATGGCGACGCCGACGTCATAGCCGGCGGCGGCGGCGGCGCGCACGACCGAGATAATGTCGGGGTTGTCGTAGAGCGAGATGCGCACCGCTTCGTCCGCCGTGGCCGGCAGCGGCGGCAGCGGCGGTGGCGGCGCGAGCGTGCCCGGCGCATGGCCGATGATCGCGCGATAATTGGCCTCGCTGCCCTCCAATTGCCCCTGCGATACCGCGAGCTGCGAGCGGCCAAGCTGGAGCCGGGCCTCCGACTGGGCGACGTCGGTGCGGGTCACGTCACCGATTTCGAACCGGTCGCGGGTCGCCTCGAGGTTGGTCTGGAGGACCCGGACGTTGTTCTGGTTGAGCTCGACCACCGCACGGTCGCGGATCACGTCCATGTAGGCCGCGACGGACTGGGTGAAGACGTCGCCTTCGACCCCGCGCAAGTTCGCGCGGCCGGCCTCGACCCGGGCCTTCGAGGCCTGGATCGAATTGCGGATGGCGCCGCCGTTGAACAACGGCACGCTCAAATCGACCGACGTCGAAAGCGTCGGGCCGCGGCTGCCGCCGGTGTCGAGGATGCCGCTGCGCGTCAGGTCGCGGTTGAGGCCGACGTCGGCGCTGACCTGGGGCCTGCCCTGCGCGCGGGCGATGCCGACGGTTGCGTCGGTCGCCTTCAGCGATTCCCGCTGAGCGGTCAGCGTCGGGTTGAATTGATAGGCGGACACCAAGGCGTCGCGCAGCGTGTCGGCCGATGCCGTGCCGACCAGGAGCCCGGCCAGCAATGATCCGGTGAAAAGCTTACGAAGCACCACTGCCCCCTAGAAAGTAAACGATGTTGGCCGACTGAAACCGGGCAGCGCCGGTGTGCCAGCATCGCCCAATGTAAGATAGCCAAAAGCGCCGGCAACCTTGCGGCCTACGATGAGACGCGCAACCTCCCGTTCGATAAGGGCGGTGCCGAGCCGCCCGCCATCGGCCAGCTGGCCGACAATCGCGTCGGGAATGTGCTCGACCGCCCCGTCGATGAGGATCAAATCGTAAGGCGCGCCCTTGGTCCAGCCCGCGGCGAGCGGTCCTTCGACCGTCTCCACGCCAAGCTCGCGGGCCCGCGCGGCGAGCACGGCCGAGCTTTCGAGCGCGACCACGTCGAGCCCGATGTGGGCGAGGATGGCGCTGGAGTAACCAGTGCCGGCCCCGACCACGAGCGCGCGCTGGCCCGCGCGGGGCTGCATCTGGTTGAGCAACTTGCCGACGACCGCCGGCGGCGAGAGGAAGCGGCCGTCGCCGATCCCGACGCCGCGGTCGACATAGGCCAGCGGCCGCGTGCCGTCGGGCAGGTAGCGCTCGCGCATCACCGCAGCCATGGCGTCGAGGACCATGGGGTCGGTGACACCCTGGGGGCGCAACTGGCTGTCGATCATCGCTGCCCGGGCGGCGGCGAAATCCGGAATCTGGGTCTGGACGGTCATGACTGTTCTATGCCGCTAATACACTTGAAGTTCAAGTGCTGCTCTTATCGACCGGTTGCCGAACCGCCAACCGTCGTTGATCGAAAGACGAACAATGGCGCCTCAGTGTGGCCTTTTCGACTGAATGTGCGGCAGTTCGCACTTGACCGCGGGGCGATGGTCGCGACAAAGGCGCTCCACGCTCTCCCGGCCCGATGGCGGAGTGGTTACGCAGAGGACTGCAAATCCTTGCACGCCGGTTCGATTCCGGCTCGGGCCTCCATTCCTGCCGCGCCGACACCCAGAGGGCGCTGCGAGCTAACGGAGCAGCGCCCCGATGGCTTCGTCGAAGTGAGCGGCCATGGCGAGCTCGGCTTCGTTCGCGTCGCGATTGGCGATCGCCCAGGCGAGCCGCTTGTGGCGCGCGAGGATGTCGGTTTTCTCGTCCGCCGTCCGGCGGGTCTGCCACGCCTGCGGCACCGCGACCCGCATCAGCGGCACGAACGACATCACGATCTGGTTGAACAAAGCGTTGCCGCTCGCCTCGGCGATGGCGAGATGAAAGTCGATGTCATCTTCGGTGGTCTGCCCGTGCGGCTGGTCGTCCTGGCCCATCGCCTCGGCCAGCGCGACGATCCGCGCGGCTTGCTGGCTGGTGGCATTGCGCGCGGCGAGCGCGGCCGTGCGCATTTCGATCGTCCGGCGCACGTCCCAGATGTCGGCGACCTTGATCTGGTCGGTCGACAACGCGTGGTCGAGCGACGCCGCAATCACCGAGCCGTCGAGCGCGCCGACTTTCGCCCGGCGGCCGTTCGCGACATCGATCAGCTTGAGCGCCGCAAGCCCGCCAAAGGCTTCGCGCATGACCGCGCGGCTGACCCCCAGTTGCTCGGCGAAATATCCTTCGCCGGGCAAGGTGTCGCCGACGTGCATCGCCTGTTCGCGAATGTAGGCCTTCACCGCGTCCATCGCCTGGGCGACCAGCGATTTGCCTTCTTCTTGCGCGAGCGTCGCCATTACGCGGCCAGCGCCTGCATTCGAAAATCGCTCGGTGCAACGCCGAAATGGCGGCTGAACGCACGGCTGAAGCTGGCGTTGTTCTGATAGCCGCTGCGATAGCCGATCAGGCCGACTGGCAGGTCCGTCGCGATCAGCTCGCGGCGCGCCTCGCTGAGCCGGCGATCGGTCAGCGCTTCGCTTACGGTACAGCGATAAAGCGCGCGAAACCCGCGCGACAACTTGCTGCGGTTGAGGCCGCAACGTCGCGCGATATGCGACAGGGTCAATGGCTCCTGCCAGTTTTCGTCGATCAGGCGGCGCGCCGCGGCGATCCTCTGGCTGTCGGCAAAGGACATCACTTCGCTGGCTTCCGGCAGCATCTGCCCGTCCGTTGCCGCACCCAGGATCTCACAGAGCAATTCAATGCTCTTTGCCAGGCGATAGGGCTCGGCCGCCGCCGGAATCATGGCGCAGTCCCGCAACGCCAAAGCGATGGCCCGCACCTGGGCGGGAACGCGGTAGGTCGCGCCATCGTCAAAGCCCAACGGGCCATCGAGCAACCGCTCACAGGCCCTGCGGTCGACCAGCAGGATGATCCGATTGGCAAGGTCGACCGTGCTGATTGCGGTGAGGGTTGCCCGCGCGAGGAAGGTGACGGCGCACTGGTCGTCGAGAAGGAAGGCGACAGTCCGTGGGGGCCAGCGGTGCCTCCCCACACCGCCGACACCCCACAAAGTCAGCATCTCCGGCGAGACCTCAATTGCCCCCATCTCCGCTGAAGATGCCATCGCGTATGCCCCTCTCGCTCCCACGAATCGGGCATTACAACCTATCGGAAAGCTTGTCTAGACCTGTCCGATAGGTTGGTGCGTCGCGGTCGGCGCACAGCGCATCGCCGCCGCGAACCCGACCACCGAGACGGCGCTGACAGCGACACCGACAATTGCCAGCGCGGGTGCCAGGTGCGCTTCGCCGCCCAGTAAATGGCTGACCAGAGTCACGAGCGACGGCGCAAGGCCGAAGCCAATCAATCCGGCAATGGCGATGAAACCGCCGATGCACAGGCCGCGAAGCTCGTTCGGCAGCCAAACGGTCAGCGCCACCGACGCGATCAGCCCGGTGACATTGCCCGCCAGCATCAGCGCGCCGATCGCCACTGCGAACCCGGCGACGCCAGGCATGATCGGGAACAATGCGCTGGGGATGCCGACTGCGGCGGCGACAACGCCCCCGATCAACAGGCCGCCGCGGACCTTCGACTTCTGTCCGAGATCGGCGACGATGCCGCCAATGATCGCGCCGACAATCCCGGTGACGAGGACCAGCGCACCCAGCCAACCGGCGAAATCGCCGGGCTGGAGATGGTAATTCCGCTCAAGGACCGGCGAAACCCAGATCGCCGCCGCTGCGTCGGCCATGACCACGCTGGTCTGGCCAACGAACATCGGGATGATCCAGCCGCGCCGCGCCTTGACCTCCGCCCACAGCACCTTGAACGGCGCCGACGGCCCTGCTTCGACTTCGTGACGGGCCGGCTCCCGCAGCAATAAGAGCGGCAGGACGAGAATCGCGCTGCCCACGCCGAGCATCCATTGCGCGCTACGCCACGGCGTCGAACCGAACAGCGATGGCAGTTGGCGCGAACTAACAGCGCCGAGCAGCAACCCGGCAACCGCGAACCCCGCGGCGATGCCGACCGCCTTGGCGATATTCGGGAACAGCAGCCCTCGGCCGCGCTGATCGGGTCGGCAATAATCCGATGCGAGCGAGAGCACGGTTGTCAGGCCGCCCGTCGTGCCGATCGCGGTCAACATGCGGCCGAAGAACAGGGTCGCGGTCGAAGGCGCGGCGGCAGTCAGGAAGGTGCCCAGGGTCCACGCCACCGCCATGATCTGCAGGATGCGAACCCGGTTGCGGCGGTCGACCCACATGCCGATCGGGATCGACAGCAAAAGCAAGGGAATCGCTGCCGACACACCTTGGACGACGGCCAGCGCTTCGTCCGACAGATGCATCTCGACCTTGGCCGACTGGGCCATGATCCCGAAGCTCTGCATCATGGTGAACCCGATCAGCATCGACGAGCTGACGAGCAGCAGCAGCCAGATCGAGTGGCCGAGCGTCGGGGCCGGCGCGTCATCGACGATCGGCAATGCGGTATCCACGGCGCTCATGCGAAAATCTTCCCTGGATTGAGCAGTCCGGCCGGATCAAGTGCACGCTTGACCGAGCGCATCAGGTCGACGGCCTCGCCCAGCTCTTCGACCAGCCACTGTTGCTTGCCAAGGCCGATGCCATGCTCGCCGGTGCACGTGCCATCCATCTCGAGCGCCCGTCGGACCAGCCGCGCGTTGATCGCCTCGACCTCCGGAAGGTCGCCGGGCGAATTCGGGTCGATCGAAAAGACCACGTGGAAATTCCCGTCGCCGACGTGCCCGAGGATCGTCGCCGGCATGCTCGAGGCGTCGAGATCGGTCTTCGTCTCCGCGATGCACTGGGCCAATCGGCTGATCGGGACGCACACGTCGGTCGCCCAGCCGATCGCGCCGGGGCGCAGGTTGACCGCGGCGTAATAAGCCTCGTGCCGTGCTTTCCACAGCGCATTGCGGTCCTCGGTGCGCTCGGCCCAGCGAAATTCGCCGCCGCCGTTCGCTTCGGCAAGGGCTTTCACCGTTTCGACCTGCTCCGCGACGTAGCGCTCCGAGCCGTGGAATTCGAAGAACAAGGTGGTCAGCTCCGGCAAGTCGAGCTTCGACCAGCGATTGACCGCGCGGATCTGCATGTCGTCCAGGATCTCGACCCGCGCCAATGGAATGCCAAGCTGGATCGACTGGACAACCGTATCGACCGCGCCGTCGATCGTCGCGAAGCTGCAGGTCGCGGCGGAGATCGCTTCCGGGATCGCGTGCAGGCGCAGCGTAACGTCGACGATGATGCCGAGGGTCCCTTCGGACCCGACGAACAGGCGGGTCAGGTCATAGCCGGCAGAGGATTTGCGCGCGCGCCGGCTGGTCCGGATGACGCGGCCGTCGGCGGTCACGACCGTCAGTGCCAGCACCGCTTCGCGCATGGTGCCGTAACGGACCGCGTTGGTCCCCGAAGCGCGGGTCGATGCCATCCCGCCGATGGTCGCGTTGGCGCCGGGATCGATCGGGAAGAACAATCCCTGATCACGCAGATGCTCGTTCAATTGCTCGCGGCGGACGCCGGCCTGGACCGTGCAGTCGAAGTCTTCCTGGTTGACTGTCAGGATCTCGGTCATTTGCGACAGGTCGAGCGATACCCCGCCCGCCGGGGCGAGGGCGTTGCCCTCGACCGACGTTCCTGCGCCGTAAGGCACCAGCGGGATGCCGAATTCGCCGCACAGCTTAACCGCCGCAACCACCTCCGCGGTGGAGCGGGCAAACACCACCGCGTCGGGCGGCATCGGCGCGAAATGCGTTTCGCTCCGGCCATGCTCGAGGCGGATTGCGTCGCCCAACTGCAGGCGGTCGCCGAAGACTGCCTGCATTCGGTCGAGAAATTCGGGCGGCAGCACGCGCCCGCTGGCTGCCGGCCCGTCCATGATCAGAACTTGTAGCGAGCGCGGACGCCAACCCGGCGACGTTCACCGACAATACCGAGGTCGCTCGCCAGCGGTTGGCCCGTTGTCGGGTCGGTGAACGGCCCGAACACATTGGCCAGCGTCGTCCGCTCGATGAACGATTCCATATACTTCGTGTTGAACAGATTGTTCACGAAAGCGCCGACTTCGAGGCCGCCGACCGAGTAGGTCAGCGCGCCGTTGACCAGCGCATAGCCCTTGAGCACCGAGCCGGTGAGCGGGTTGAGGCTCGCGCCGACCCGGCTGCCCTTGGCGACGACGCCGGCCGTGAACGTCAGGTTGCCGGTCCCGACCGGAACCACATAGTCGCTGTTGATATTGCCGGTGAAGTCGGGCTGGAACGGCAGGCGCTTCGAGCCGAGCTGGGCTGCCGGGTTGCCGGTCGCTTCCTGCAGGCCGGCAAAGTTCGAAATGCGCGCGTGGACGTAGCTGCCGCCGCCGGTGATGGTCCAGTGCGGCGTCGGCCGGTAGGTGAATTCGAGTTCGGCGCCATAGCTCTTCACGTCGCCGGTATTCAGGTCGACGGTCACCGGGCTGCCGGTCGTGCCGAGCACGAACTGGTTGAGTCCGATGAAGTCCTTGTAGTCGTTGTAGAACAGGGCTCCAGCCATCGAGAAACGCCGGCCCATCGAATATTTGGAGCCGAGCTCATAAGTCCACACCGAGTCGCCCTTGTAGGTGCGGAACGGCGCGGTCGGGCCGTTGAAGCCGCCCCCGCGATACCCCTTGGAGATCGATCCGTAGGTCATGAAGTTCGGCGACCAGTGACGGGTCAGCGTGAACTTCGGCAGCAGTTGCGTTGATTTGATATGCTCGTCGGCGATGGCGGTCGTGGTGATGGCCGGCGCGTCAGCGAGCGTCAGCTCGGCCAGCGGATCGAGGAACGGCGCACTTGCGCCGAGGGCGCCGCCGGCCTTGCGCTTTTCATGATCGAGCCGAAGGCCGAAGGAGGCTTCCCATTCCGGCGACGGCTTCCAGAACAGGTTGCCGTAGATCGCGTAGGTGTCGCCCTTGCGCTGATCGATCGTGCGGCTGAACTGCGTGAAGGGAAGGGCGAGCAGCGGCGGCAGCGCCGCGAGGTGCGACACCTGATCGGTCACGCCGCCCAGCGTCTCATGGCTGTAGAACAGGCCGACCAGCGTCGAGATCTGGTCGGACCAATTGCTGTCGAAACGCAGCTCTGCGGTCGTGGTCTTCAACCGGTCGCGGCCCTTTTGGCGGACGAAATTGAAGGCGTTGAAGTCGCCGTCGAGATCCGGTCCGCGGCCGTCGCGCTGGTCGTAGGCCGCGACCAACGTCACGTTGGTGTTCGCGCCGGCAATCGGGAACTGCAGCTTCGCGTTCGCGCCTTTGTACTGATAATATTGGATGTTCCTGGCGCTGAGATTGACCTCGCGCGAATAGTCCGTCGTGCCGGTGATATGGGCGTAGGGGATGTTGCCGCCCTTCACCCAGTCATAATAGCCGTTGACCGTCAGCACGACGTCGCCGCCCGGAAGGATCCGCAGCGCGCCGTTGAGGCTGTCCATGTTCAGCGGATTGGCGTCGGTATCGAGCTGGATGTTGCGAATGAAGCCGTCACGCTGGGTATGCGACGCGGCCAGGCGGAATTGGATCTTGTCAGCGACGATCGGACCGCTCACCGACCCATAGGCGTCCCAGGCATGGTCGGGACCGGCGTAGCTGCCGCCGACGCGGCCTTCGAACTGGTTCGTCGGCTGGCGGGTCACGACATTGATTGCGCCGCCGAGCGTGTTCTTTCCGTACAGCGTCCCCTGTGGCCCGCGCAGCACCTCGACGCGCTGCACGTCGACCAGCGGGTTGTTCAGGTACGCCGTGTTCGGCTGGTAGATGCCGTCGATGAAAATGCCGACGCCAGGCTGAACCGTGCCGACCAGGGTCGTGCCGATGCCGCGGATGGCGATGAACACGCGGCCGGTCGAATCGCTGTTGGTGTTGAGGCTCGGCGTCAGCTGCGCGACGTCCTTGACCTGAGCGAAGCCGCGCCGCTCGATCACCTCGCCGCTCACCGCGGTCACGGCGACCGGTACGTTCTGCAGCGTCTCTTCGCGCTTACGGGCGGTGACGACGATCGCCTGATCGCCAGGCTGCGCTTCCTGTGTCGCTGGGGTGGCTGCATCGGTAGCGGGCTGCGCGGCGGCGGCGGTAGCCGTGGCGGCGTCGGTCGGCGCAGCGTCAGCTGCAAACGCCGGCGTGGCGGAGGCGAGGATCGTCCCGCCCAAAAGGACCGCAGAAAGTCGCATAAATATCTCTCCCCATGCGGCCTCGCGAACGAGGCTGTGCAAGGACGCAGCATTAGGGCAGATGGAACCTATCTGAAAGGTTTGAAGCTTTGCCGATCGGGCGTTTCGCTTTGCCGGACGGATCCTACCAGCAGGTGTAGCCGCCGTCGGCGAGGACGATGCTGCCGGTCATCAGGCTCGCCGCATCGGATGCAAGGAACAGCACCACCGACGCGACTTCCTCGGCTGTGCCGAGGCGCCCCATCGGCGTTCCGTCAATCCACCGCCGGTACATTTCCCCTTCGGTGTCGGCGAAGGCATTGAGCGGGGTCGCGATGTAGGTCGGGGCGACGGCGTTGACGCGCACGCCGCGCGACGCCCACTCCGCCGCCAGCGACCTGGTCAGCTGGTGGACCGCCGCCTTTGACGCATTGTAATAACTTTGGGGCTGCGGCCGGTTGACGATGAACCCGCTCATCGACCCGATATTGACGATCGCGCCGGCGCCGGCTTTCAGCATGTGTCGGCCGAAGGCGCGGGCGCACCAGAAGGTGCCGTTCAAGTTGACGTCGAGCACGCTCAGCCAATGCTCGTCGGCAACATCCTCGGCCGCCGTTTCACTGCGCGCGATACCGGCGTTGTTGACGAGGATGTCGACCTTGCCGTGTCGTGCGGCGACGGCATCGGCCGCGTCAGTGGCGGCGGTCGAGTTGGTGACGTCGAGCAGCTGGGTTTCGACCGCGTAGCTTTTGTCGCGGAGCGCGGTCGCGGCGCCGGCGAGCAGGGCCTCGTCACGATCGCCGATTACGACGCGGGCGCCGGCTTCCGCCAGCGCTTCAGCGCAGGCCAGGCCGATTCCCTGGGCGCCGCCGGTCACGAAGGCGACCCGGCCGTCGAGACGAAAGCGCTCGAGGACCATCAGGGCAAATAGGGTGCCGCCGGCATCGGCGGCTCGTCGATCGTCCGCTCCGAGCCAAGTAGGCGGACGTTGCGATGGTCGCGATCGAATTCGGCCCACGGCAGCGTGCCGTCGGTGGCGAAGTCGACCCAGATCCGGTGGATCTTCTCGGCCAGCTCGGCCGGCGGGTTCTCGCCGACCAGGCCATCCGGCCCGGTCACCGCCGGCAGCGTCTTGAACACGAACGGCAATTCCATGCCGTGGGCCGAGCCGAACTGCCCGTCGTAGCGCGGTGAGCGCCAGTCGAACTCGTAAAAATGCGTCCGGCCCTGGTGCTCTTCGGCGAACCGGCGTGCCGGCCAGCGGAACACGAGATCGTTCATGGCATCGGTATAGGCATGGCCCGCGGGCTTCTCGCCATGCCCATAAGCCTTCAACGTCTGGCGCGCGGTGGGGTGCGATTTCCGCAGCATCCATCTCGCCAGCCAGCCGGGGATCTTCTGCCGCACCTTGGTCGGGATGAAATAGAAATTCATCTCTTCCGCGTTGGTGCCGATGAGCACGTCGATCTCGGCACCGGCGCCGACTCTGAGCGCATCGTGCGGCTTTTGCGGAAGCACGTCGTCGCCATAAACCGGGACGAACCGGCTGATCCCGAACACCGGCTCATGACCGGCCTCGTCGCGCAGGTCCAGGCGGACGAACGGCTTGCCGATTCTCTCCATCGCCGCCCAGCCCGTCGCGAAATCGACGGTGCGAAAGCCGGCGACGTCCGGACGGATCTTCAGCATCTTGGCAAGCTTGCGCACCAACCGGCCGGCGGTCGGGATGTCGCGGACCATCGCGCCATGCCCGCTCTGGACGATGGCGCGCTGGAACAGTCCCTTCGCTAAAGGCGATGTAATTAGGGCGGAGAGCGCCATTGCGCCCGCGGACTCGCCGAAGGCCGTGACGTTGTCCGGGTCACCGCCGAATTGCGCGACATTGCGCCGCACCCAGTGCAGCGCGGCAATGATGTCGCGCAGGCCAAGATTGGTCGGCACGCCGGGAATGGGCAGGAAGCCGTCGATTCCCAGGCGATAGCCGATCGCCACGCACACGATGCCCGACTGGGCGAAAGCGGTGCAATCGCTGACCGTCGCGTCCTTGCTGCCGAGGACGAAGGCGCCGCCGTGGATCCAGACCATCACCGGGCACTTGGCCGCGCCTTTCGGAGCCCAGACATTGACGGTGAGATAGCCATCGCCGCCGGTGCCACCCGGACCGATCAGCGGCTCGATGTCTAGGCCAGGGAAGACCGGCGACTTGTACCAGGAAGTGGGGCCCGCTCGCGTCGCGTCGCGCACTCCGTCCCACGGCTCGACCGGTTGCCCCTCGCGGAAACGGTTCCTGCCGACCGGCGGCGCGGCATAAGGGATGCTCAGGAATTTATCGATTCCGTCAATGCGGATGCCGGCGACGGAACCCCCGTCGACAATGCGGGTCATTTGCTCGGACGCAAGTGCTTTGACGGCCATGGTCATGGCGGCGGATTTAGCTCAACCGGGGCGCTGGCCCTAGCCGTTGCGCTTTGCCGTCCGAGTTCATTCTTGTGCACAATGATGCGGCCGCGCCGCGGCGATCCGCGCCAGCGAGTTGGGCTCGGGCTCGGCGATCTTCATCAGGGTGTTTTGGTCGTGGTGGTCGAACGGTTGGCCATGGACCATCAGCGTGGTGTGCTGGTCGTAGCTCCACGTGCCGTCGGCGTTGAAGGTGACCGTGATCTCGTAGCGGTCGGTGCGGAAGGCCTGCTCGAGGAACGTGGTCGAGCAAATGCCATATTCGGTCGAGCCGCGCTCGGCCTTCAGGACCAATTTGTCGGATTCGGGCGTCGCGTGACCGGACGCGATCGCCACCTGGCCGCGCGGGATCGACAGGGTCTGGATGATGAGGCCCGTCGCCGGTTCCCACAGCCAATAGCCAGTCTGGTCGTGGAAGGTGATGTCCTCTTCCGGCGTGTTGATGTGGACGTGATAGCGCAGGCCGTAGAACAATTGCGGGCCGTTGGCCTGCGGGTCGATCGGCACGAACTCGGCCCGCTCGATATACTGGCGATGCTCGGGCCCGTCGGCCTTGGGGTTGATGTCGAGCCCCTTTGCCGACTCCCACGTTCCGGCCAAGCGGCGCAGCGGCCCGAGGTTGGCCAGCGTATCGGGATCGACGTCCGCGGGCTCGGTGAAGATGTCTTCGGGGACGTCTGACATGGCGCCGGCCTTTAGCGCCTGTTCTCCGGCGGCAAAAGGAACTGCAGCGGCACCTCGACCCGTGACGCCCAGCTGATCTCGTTGTGCTTCTGGCCGGGGTAGTTGCGGGTCAGCCAGTTCCGGTCCGGGACGTAACCGCGCCTGGCGACGACCGCGTCGACCCGGTCCTGGTAGCGCTTGTAGATCGCATCGAGCGTCTCGGTACCGTGATCGAAGTACAGCCGATGCGTCTTCGGGTCAGGCAGCGCCGGCGCCAGATAGCGTTCGAAGGCCGCCGATACCGTCTCGTAATCGGCGTCGCTGAGCGGCTTGCCGTCCGGGTTGAACGACAGCGGCCAGTGGGTCGACATCATCCCCGCGCCGCCGAAAATCTTCGGATATTCGTCGATCGCGTAGAGCGAGATGAGCGAGCCCATCGACGAGCCGATGATCACGGTGTTGGCGCGGTCGGTCTTCACGTTGAAGCGCTTGTCGATCATCGGCCGAAGCTCGGTGACGATGAACTTGAGGTAGCCGTCGGACAGCGGGTCGCCGCCATAGAGCGCTTTCACCTTCGCGCGATAATCGACGGGCAGCGTCGTGAATGCCTTGGACGGCACATATTCCTGCAGCCGCTTGGGCGTGTTCCAGATGCCGACGACGATCGTCGGCCGCACTTTCTTCTCGGCGATGAGCTTGGAGAGATGCTCGTCGATCTCCCATTCCATGCCGTAGCCGGCGGTCGCCTTGTCGAACAAATTCTGGCCGTCGTGCATGTAGAGCACGGCATATTTCGGCCCCTTCGGCTGGTAGCCGTCCGGCAGCCAGACGACGACGCGGCGCGGGTCGGCATATTTCGAAGTGAGGACGCCGAGATCGACGATCGAGCCGGCGCTGACGTGGACCGGCCCCGTCCCGTCGCCAGCCCACGCTGGCGTCATTGCGAGGAGCGCCAGCGACGCGGCAATCCAATAGCTGGATCGCTTCGCTACGCTCGCGATGACGGCGGAAAAATAACGAATCACGCGGCCTCCTCAAGCACACCGAGGGCTTGGCTATGGGTGGGAAAATTCATTGCGCAACCGGCGACGAAGCGCTCGATCGCGGCCATGTCGACCTTCATGCCTGGCGGCGGTGGCTGCAATTTCCCAGCGTCGGGGAAGTTGCCATAACCGGCGAGCATGCAATGCCATGAGGTGGCGGTGTAGGCCGATGCAATGTCCTGCCGCGCGACTTCCTCGACCAGGTCGCCGCCGGTGAACCAACTGGTCATCACGCCCTTCAGGCTGTCGGACAGATGGTCGTGGCTGGTGGCGTCGCGCCAGTAGTCCGTGTCGCGCCGCGGGGCGGTGCGATAGTGGCAGACGATATAGTCGCGGATGCCGTCGTAGCGCCGCGCGATGTGGGCGTTGAACGCCGCCTGAGCGTCCGCCGTCATGCCCGACGTTTCGACCGTGTCCATGAACCCGCCGACCGTTGCCAGCACGATGTGCAGCGCGGTCGCCTCGAGCGGCTCGATGAAACCCTGCGCGAGGCCGATCGCGAGGCAGTTCCGGGTCCAGCTGCGCTCCATTCGCCCAACGCGCATCTTGAGGTGTCGCACCTCGGCATCGGGCGCGAGGCCGCAATGCGTGCGGAGCTCGGCGGCGGCGGCTTCCGGGTCGAGATAGCGCGACGAATAGACGTAACCGTTGCCGGTGCGGTTCGTCAGCGGAATCTGCCAGATCCAGCCCGCGGAAGCGGCGAACGAGCGGGTGCAATCGTCGGGTCCGCCGGCACTGACCGGGGTCGGGGTGACGACGGCGGAATCGTTGAACAAATTCTCGCCGAATTCGCGGTAGGGCTCGCCCAGCGCCTGCTCGATGATCCGTGCGCGGAAGCCGCTGGCGTCGAGGAAGAAGTCGGCGGCGAAACGCTGGCCGTCCTCGGCGATCAGCGCCGCGACATTGCCAGCTTCATCGAGCTCGACGTCGGCGATGCGCGTGTCGACATGCTCGACCCCGCGCGCGACCGCCACGTCGCGCAGGTACGCGCCAACCAGATGCGCGTCGAAATGATAGCCATAGCTGACTTCGAACGGGAAATTGGCCGGCGCGATCGGCGCGAGCCTGCGGTGCGCGAGCGCGGTCGGGAGGAAGAAGGGATCGGGATGCGCGGGCATGTCGACGCCGTTGCGCCGGGCGCGGGCGTTGAACACGAATTGCGGCGCGGTGTGCCCGTCGACCTCGGTCGGGAAAGGGTGGAAATAGCGCTCGAAGCCGGGCTTGTCGGACCAGCCGATGAACTCGATGCCGGTTTTGTACGTGGCATTGCAGCGCGGCATCCACTCGCGCTCGGTGATGCCGAGCGTATCGAAAAACGCCTTGACCTGCGGGGTTGAGCCTTCGCCGACGCCGACGATGCCGATGGCCGAAGATTCGATGAGCGAGACCTTCGTGCCCGCCGCGCCCCAGCGCTGCTGGAGCAGGTTGGCGGCCATCCACCCCGCGGTGCCGCCGCCGAGGATGCAGATCGAAGCGGGCGGGGGCCGCCCGGTCATTGGCCGGTAATCAGGACCGA
>Ga0268264_10003156_pt1 | contig 14280 bp, 12 predicted proteins | sample KBSSwiS32_FD_190357 | JGI IMG/M metagenome (GOLD analysis project Ga0268264, IMG submission 190357) | Switchgrass rhizosphere microbial communities from Kellogg Biological Station, Michigan, USA - KBS Switchgrass S3-2 (SPAdes) (version 2) | ecosystem: Host-associated > Plants > Roots >...
CGTCATGATCGAGCACGACGATGCCGATCTGGTCCTTCACCGGCACGATGGAGCGCGCGAAACGGCCCTCCTTCCAGGCGGTCGCCGCGCGGCGCTGACTTTCAGCCGCATAGGAGTCCACATCCTCACGCGACCGGCCATCCAGCGTCGCGAGCAGGTCAGCCGACACGCCCTGGGGCAGCGTATAATTCTCGATCATTGACGTCGGATCGGTGGCGATCGCACCGCCCTCCGCGCCCATCTGCACCCGGCTCATGGATGCAACGCCGCCGCCGACCGCCAATTCGGCCTCCCCGGACATGATCTTTGCCGCGGCGATATTGCACGCCTCCAGCCCCGAACCGCAGAAGCGATTGACCTGAACGCCTGCCACGCCGATGTCGTATCCCGCCCGCAGGACGGCGGTACGGGTGATAACACCGCCCTGCTCCCCGACGGCATCCACGCAGCCGAAAATCACATCGTCGACCAGCGCGGTATCCAAGCCGTTCCGGTCTCGCACCGCTTCCAGCATCTGCGCGGCCAGCGACACGGATGTGACGGAGTGGAGGCCCCCATCAGGCTTTCCGCGGCCACGTGGGCTGCGCACCGCATCGTAGATAAAGGCCGTTCGGGTCATTTCAGGAATCTCCAAAGGTTTTTTTGACCTAGCAGTTGATTGATTGTTATTGCAACCGCCGAGGCGGCGATTTTGGCGTTCGTGATCCCGCCTCGCCCATGCCGCCGCCGGCCCTATGGGCTGTGACAGTACGCGCCGTCATGCGATGCGGGCGACCGTGGGGCGAGGCTCCGTCGGGCGCCTCCATCACCAGGCCGGGAGTACTATCGTGCTGAAAAACCAAAAGATTCTTCTGACCGGTGCGACCGGCACCCTCGGCAAGATGATCGGGCGTGCCTTGGCACCCCATAATGAGGTGTGGGGGCTCGCACGGTACAGCACCCCCGCAGACATGCGCACGGCACAAGACATCGGGATGAGGCCGGTGGCGGTCGATCTTGAGCGACCGATGTTCGACGAGTTGCCCGCAGACTTCACCTATCTGATGCATTTCGCGCACACGAGAAGGGGGGCGGACGCCTTTCCCGAATCAATTCAGATCAATGCCGTGGGGCCGGGCCTACTGATGCAGCATTGCCGGGCGGTCAAAGCTGCCCTCATCGTTTCCTCGACGGCGGTCTACACACCCAACGCCGACGTCTGGCACCCTCTGAGCGAGCGGGACCCGACCGGCGGGGCGTTCGCACCCTGGGCGCCCACGAGTCCCGTATCCAAGGTCAGTCTGGAGGCAACCGCCAAGGTTGCTGCCGAGGCGTTCGGCGTGCGGACCACGATCGCGCGCCTGAATACGACCTACGGTCCGGGACGCGGGATGAAGGGGGGCGGAATGCCCATCGCCGACATGGAGGCAGTGGCGCGCGGCGAAGCTGTGCGGACCTTTGCCGACCCCTATCCGCATTCGCCCATCCACTTCGAAGACATGGTCGATCAGATCGAGGCACTGCTGGCGGCCGCCACGATACCCGCCACCGTGGTGAATTGGTGCGGTGACGAGGTGATGACACAGCGGCAATGGTGCGAACTGGCCGGCGCCCTGTCCGGGCGAACGCCGGAATTGATCGTTGGCCATGTGCCGGGTGCGCCCTGCGGCAATGTTGCGGACCCCACGTTGCGCCGGTCGATTACCGGCCCCTGCAAGCGCGATTTCAAAATCTCCTACGAGGCCCTGTACGCGGCGTATCTGGCGGACACGTCCGCGCACGGCTAGGCCTGAAAAGGCGCTACCGAACGTAGCGGTCGTTGTAAAAGGCGAACCTGCTTTGCAACTCCGCGATCGGGATACCGAGTTCGGCAAAATCGATCTTGGCCGCCGACTGGCGTTCTGTCGCCTGAGCGGTCCACCAGGCGGCCATCCCTTGCCGGGCATCCTCGGTCAGTGGTTCGCCCAGCCACTCATACAGCCGTTCGATCTCGTGAAGAGGATCGCTCTGGAAATCGGCGAAATCGATATCGAAGAAGCGGTGGTCGTTGCCCTCGTCACGAAAGGCGACGAGACGTTGCAGCGCCTTCTCCCAGAAATCGACCATGTGGCGTGCCAGGCCCGGCAGGTCCTGCTCATCCGTGAAGGCACGCGTCAACGCGAGGACAAAGGTCATGTTGGACGGTATGACCTTGGTTACGTCGCGATGGGTCATGACGAACCGCGCGTCGGGATATACGGCGTCGAGCGCCGGCAGAAACGGGCTGTGCGCCGGGGTACGCAGGAACCAGCGGTTCGGCGGGCACCGCCATTGGAGAAGCTGGAGCACGCGCTTGTGAAAGCGATAGGCCGGTTCCATGTCGCACTCGAGCAGCCACGCGTTATAGCTGTCGATCTGGCCGAAAGCTGCGAACTCCTTCGACCGGAAGTCCATGGATGTCAGGATCAGACATTCCGTCGCAGCGTCGGCCGACATCGGGATCATTGCCGCCAGCGATGGGTCGGCGGCGACAAGGGCGTCGAGTTCGGCCTGAGATGATGCGATCCGGGGGTCTGTGTATTGCGTTGCGGCCTCGGGCGGCGGGCAGGGCTGCCGTGCCTCCCAGGTGCGCAGCACGCGACGGTCGCGGTCCTGCCCCATAACGACACCCAGCGCCGTTGAACCGGTGCGGGGCAGGCCAAGACCGAACACCGGACGTTCGATTTTCTGGTCGGCGATTTCGGGGTGCTGGAAGTGCCAGTCATCTATCGCGAACCGGGTCGCGAGTTTGCTGGCCAGAACCGCTGCAATATGCTGTTCGCCGAACGGGTTGAGCGCCGCTTCCTGATTGAAAGCATCAACCAGACGATCGAGCCCTTCGCGCCACGACCCATCGGGACAGCTGCGATGTCGATTATCCGCTTGGGCTACAGCGATAATCTCGGCGGATGACAGCATGGTTCTCCCCTTGCCCATCGATCACTGCCGGGCTGCTCTCCTGTTGTACCGCTGGCCGAAAGGCGTCGCAGGCGGCGCCTCACCAGGAAACAAATGCCGGGTGACCGAAGCCACCCGGCACAATCATTAGAACTTGAACTTCACGTCCATGCCGTAGGTGCGGGGGTCGCCGTAGGCCACCACGTTATAGCCCGACAGCGCCAGGACATTGTTGCGGTAAGCGAGGAACAGCTTGTCACCGATATTATGTACCCACACGCCGACGCTGACCTGGCTGCCGCCGATGTTGTTATAGTCAACGCGGGCATTGAACAGCGAGTAGCTCGGAATGGCAGAAGACACGCCTTGCGTTGCGACACCGAGACGGGCCCCGCGATAGTACCAGTCGCCGGAGAACACCAGCGCCTCATCCCCATGGGTCAGCGGCACGGTGTAGGCGGCATTCAGACCAGCGGTGTCCTTCGAGATATGACCGAAATCCGCGCCGTTCAGGTCTACGCCGGAGCCAATCACACTACATCCAGCGGGCTCAACAAGCTTGAACTCGTCAAACTTGCCGAGCGTCCGGTTGTAGAAGCCGCCGACGCGGAGGTTGCGCTTGATCGCCGCGTCAAACTCAAACTCCAGGCCCTTCGGGCTCGCCTTGCCAGCATTGATGACATAGGATGCCACCGTGCCGCAATCCGCAAGCTGTTGGAACTGCAAGTCCTTGTACCAACCCCGGTAGGCCGCGACATTGGTACGGATCTCGGCCAGATCACCCACGCGGATCGTCGCCTTGGCACCCAGTTCGATGTCGGTCAGCTTCTCCGGCGCATAGGCCTGCAGCGCCAAAGGAACCGCCGATGACACCAGGTTCAGACCGCCTGCCTTGTAGCTATGCCGGCTGGAAACATAGAGCAGCAGGTCTGGCGTGACCTGATAGTCGAGTCCGAGCGTCCAGCTGAAGTTCTTGTAGGAATTCTTGTTTCGGACCGTCGGAAGCTGCGCCGGGCCTCCCGGGGCATTATAGTTGAAAACGTCCAGCACACCCGTGCGGCTATCCCACGTGTGACGAAGACCCGCAGTAAATTTCACGCCCTGCAATCCAAGGCTTGTAAAATCATAGGTGCCCTGCGCGAACAGCGCCTTGGACGTATACTTATCGGTCGAACTGGTATCGGTGGCCAAACCACCGAACAGAAAGGCCCTTTGAACGGTCTTTGTCTTCTCGGTCGAGAAAAAGCCACCAACGATCCACTTTAGGGTATCGCTATCACCGGAGAGCTGAAGCTCGTTGCTGAAAGCGTCCTGATTTTTATCCTGCCTAACGTCGACCAACGGGAAATTGGTGGAAGTTTGAGAAAGGCTTACTTTCGGCTTTTGGTTGTAATAGCCGAAAATGTTCTTCAGCGTGCCAAAGCCCAGATCGTAACTAGTGGTATTCGTGGCAATAAAGACGTCGTTGTCGTCATTATTCGGACGAGCCGAATAATCGATCGTGCGCGGACCAAGCTGCTGCTGACGATCGAACTGGCCCTGAACCAAGTCAGCCACTGCTTTACCGACTGCAGGACCGGCACCGCGACCGATAACGAACTGCACCAGCCCGTAATTATACTGGGTAAAGATCAACGGATTTTGGTGCTGGCGCCCATGGAAGTAGCTGAAATAGGTCTCGTTACGGAGCTGATCCGTCGGCGTCGCGACCACAGACAGGCGCAGAACTTCATATTTCTTGTCGCCGCCGTCCGGCCCGGAGATATTGCGAGTGAAGCCGTCCTGGCGCGTAATCTGGCCGGAGACGCGCACCGCCAGCTTGTCAGTGATCAGGGGCACGTTTACACCGCCGCCGATCTGATAATAGCTGTAATTGCCGACCGTGCCGTCGAAGAACCCAGACACTTCGTTGGTGTCGGCAATGCGCGGCGTGAAGATCACGGCACCGCCGGTGCTGTTCTTGCCGAACAGAGTGCCCTGCGGGCCACGGATAACCTGCACCGAGTTCAGATCGAACAGGCCGCCGGAAAAGGCGCGCGAGTTGACCGGAACATCGCCGAGATAGGTGACGACCGTATCGTCGGAGCCCTGCGCCACGGTCTGGCCGCGGAGCTGGAACACCGGGGCCGTCGAGCCGCCCAGCGGATCGCTGGTGACCACGAGGCTCGGCGTGCTGTACTGAAGATCCTTCGCGCCCGTGATGCGCTTCTGCTCCAGCATTTCGCCACTGAGCACCGACACCGCAACGGGCACCTTCTGAATGTTTTCACTCGAGCGCCGTGCTGTGACGACGATGTCGGTAAGTCCCGGCTCATCGGCAGACGCCGTATTTCCGGACGCAGCCGCGCCGGTCGACTGCTGCGCGAACGCGGGAGCCCCCACAACAAGCGCTCCGAGCGAAACGGACGTAAGAGCCGCAACAGATTTGATCTTGATTGACATAAATCCTCCCTAGTCAACGGCCCCGTCACGTCCAGGACGGACGTTTGCGGCAGGGCCGCCCCGTGCGCTTTGTACCAGCGCTGATCGATATCTTGATCAAGTACTATCGAAATTCAAGCCCGCAATGCAGGGCGGGAATTACGTCCATGATTTCCCGGCCATGGCGCCAGCCACTGCGCGAGCGTTGCCCTGACGCCACAGAGCCCGACCAAAGATGCGGGGACTCCGCGCGTCAGAGCACGGCGTCAGTCGAACGTCACCATGACCTTCGCGCTCGAAGGCTTCTTGGCGAGTTCAAACGCCTTGTCGAACTCCGAGAAGGGAAGTGTGGCCGTGACGTAGGTATCCAGCGTCTCCGGGTCGATTTTCGCCAGGTCGGCCAGCGCATCGCGCAGTTCCTGCTCATAGGGGCCGGCCGTCGTAATTTCCATTTCCCGCAGGATCAGATCGCGGAAGTTGATAGGCACGGGGTTGAAGTAGATTGCGCCGACGACAAGCCGGGAACGGAACTTGGCCATCCCGACGATCTGATCAATCACCCCCGGGCCCGCAGCCAGGTCGTAGAAGACATCTGTACCTACGGTCGGCAGCCCCTTGATCGGATCGCCCGTCCCCTGCAATTCGGCGAGGCGCGTTGGCACGTCTTCCTTGCCCGGATTAATGACGGCGTGCGCACCCATCCGCCTTGCATAGTCCAGCCTTTCGTCGGCAAGGTCGATCGCCACGATGTGGCCCACTTTGCGACGCGCCAGCCACAGCACGGCCGCCAGTCCGATCGGGCCGCAGCCGAAGACGACCGCCTTGGTAGATGCGTCGGGCATGCCGCGGTTCACGGTGTGAAGCCCGACCGCCAGCGGCTCGACCAGAGCGGCACGATGCAGGTCCAGATCGTCGGGCACCGACAGAAGCGTCTTGCCCAGCACGGCATCGCGGATGACGATATGGCTGGCAAACGCACCGTCATGAATGCCCGCGCCGATTGTGCTGCCGTCGCTTGCGGTCGGGCTGATGAACACGCGCATGCCGGGCCGCAGGCTGTCCACATCGCTGCCGACCTGTTCGACGACCCCGGTCGCCTCGTGGCCCAGCGCCATCGGCAGGCCATCTTCGCGCAAGGTGCCCCATTTCACGAAATGAAGGTCGCTACCGCAGATGCCGCATGCCGACACCTTGACCAGCGCGTCGCGCGGCCCGCAGGATGGCATCGCTACGTCGTCGATGGAATAGCTGCCGGGCGTGAGTACTCTGACTGCCTTCATCGTAAATCCTCTCAAGCATGCGCGATTGCCGGCGGCATGGCGCGTCGGCGATATTCGGACTATCGATTGACCGAATCTAGGCGGAGGTTGGACGTGAAGCAATACAGAATGATCCAATATGGCGCGGGCGCCACCGGCAAGTTCGCTTTGCGATCGATCCTCACTCACCCTCACCTCCAGCTTGTCGGGGTCGGTGTGCACAGCAGCCGGAACGAGGGGCGCGATGCCGGCACCATCTGCCGTATGCCCGACACCGGGATTCTGGCCACGACAGACGCATCTGCGCTATTGGCGATGGAGGCTGATTGCGTTTCCTTCATGCCGTGGGACCCCTATGCCGGGGACGTCCTCGAGGCGGATACGCATTCGGGTCGGCTGTTCGCACTGCTGTGCGCGTTTCTGGAAGGCGGCAAGAATGTCATAGCGTCAGCGCCCAACTCGCTCGTCTACGCGCCGCACCTGGGGGCAGAGACGATGGCGCGGCTGGAGGCGGCGTGCGCGAAGGGTAATACCAGCTTTCTATACGCTGGTATATCGCCGGGCTTTATCCCTGACCGGCTCGTGCTGGGCCTGACGCAGATTTCCGCCCGTATCGATACCATCGCTGTGCGCGAGATTATGAATTACGCGAACTACAACGACCGCGACACGATCATGGGCCTTTATGGTTTCGGCGAGAACCCGGCGTCATTCGACTTTTCTCAGCTGCTGGGCAGCTTTTCGCGTGGCCTGGGCGGATCGGTCGCCATGGTTGCAGATGGCATAAAGGCGCCGCTCGAAGAAATCAGGATGGACATCGAGCATGTCGTCGCCGATCGCGACGTGGAGATCGCCACCGGCCTGGTGCGCGCCGGGACGATCGCGGCAGAGCGGTTGAGGGCGATCGGGCTGGTGAATGGCAAGGCACGCATCGTCGCCGAGCATATTACGCGAATCGCCGACGATGCAGCGCCGGACTGGCCCCATTTCGGCACCGACGGAAAGGAAGGCTATCAGGTCGAGATACATGGTGCGCCGGCGATGAAGGTCGAGCTGGAGCTGGGCGCGTTCGGCCGCAATCCCATGGCTGATGCCGGCTGGGCCGTGGGCGGACATATCACGAATTCGGTTATCGCCCTGTGCGAAGCAGCGCCGGGCGTCCGCACCTTCCTGGACCTGCCCTTGACCCCGGGGGCATATCGCCTGTCAGTTTGACTGCTTAAAGGATGGTGGTGATGCCGCCGCCATCCACCCGAAGAGCCGCGCCGGTCGTCGCCGAAGCCTGAGGCGAGGCAATATAGACAACCATGTTCGCCACCTCTTCAGTGGAGGCGAGTAGCGGCAGCAGATGTGTGGGGCAATGTTGCTTGATCACCATCTGCTGCGCGTCATCGAACGAGATATTCTCGGCCTTGGCGAGCTGCTCGATCATTTCAGCGATCTGTTCGGTCAGGGTCGTGCCGACGACGATGGAGTTGCTGGTGACGGCCGTGCCTCGCGCCCGCTCTGCCAGGCCTCTTGCCACTGCCAGGACGGCCGTTTTGGTTACGCTGTAGTGCAGTCGTTCGCTTCGGGTTGTCACGCCGGATTCGCTGGAGATGAACACAAGGCGTCCCGAATTGCGCGCGAGCATCCCGGGCATATAGTGGCGTGCCAGCCGGATGCCGCTCATCACGTTGGTTTCGAAAAAGCGCAGCCACTCTTCGTCCGGCAGTTCGAAGAAATCGGCCTCGGCCCAGATGCCCAGATTATTGACGAGAATGTCGGCCTGCGGAACGCGCTGCGTGAACCGGTCCACGTCCTCCTTCCGGGCAAGGTCTGCCACGACTCCCTCGATCGTCACATCGTGACAAAGCGCCGAAAGCTCCGCCACCACCCCATCCGTGACGTCCTGCCTGCGGCCATTGACGATCACGTCGGCGCCCGCACCGGCCAGGCCTTTCGCGATCGCCAGGCCAATGCCGCTGGTGGAACCCGTAACGATGGCCTTTTGGCCGGAGAGATCGATTTTCACGCGGTCATTCCACTAAGAGGGGGCGAAAGGGGCGGCCTGGCGCATCGCGAAGATCACATATGATCGGCCATGCGATCGACGATGTCGCGCGCGCCCATCAACAGCGCGCCCGCATCGATCAGATGTTCGCTCCCCGTAATCATGGAGGAATCGTCCGATGCGAGGAACGAGACGAGCTTGGCTACTTCTGCCGTGTCCATGATCGTCCGCAAGGGAAGCAGGCTGGCGACCCAGTCCAGCGGAACGACCTCCGTCTGCGGGGTCCTCATCCAGCCGGGATGGACCGAGTTGATCCGTATTTTCTCGGGACCGAGCATATGCGCGCCGGTCTTCGTCAGGCCGGTGATGGCGAATTTGGACCCCCCATAGGCAAGCCCGCCGGACGAATGGATGCCGGCCGTCGAGGAAATATTCACGATGGAGCCGCCGCCCGCCCGGCGCATGGCTGGCACAACAGCCTTCATGCCGAGAAATGTCCCAAGAGCATTCACTTCGAAAATTGCCTTGAACAGTTCTTCGGTCACCTCGTCAAAAGGCACCTGCTCGATAAGGGCGGCATTGTTGACGAGCACGTCGACCGAACCGAAAGCCGATTCAGCCTCGGCAACGGCGTCTGCCCATTCACCGGATTTCGTCACATCAAGCCGTCGGAAGATGGCGGCGTCCCCGATCGAGCGGGCGACGTCTTGCCCCTGATCCTCGAGGATGTCGCACAACATGACCCGGGCGCCCTCGCCGGCGAGATCTCTGGCAATGCTAGCCCCCAGGCCGCGGGCCGAGCCGGTCACGATCGCGCTCTTTCCATCCAATCGCATCGGCTTTCGTCCTCTCCAGAGTGTGATCAGAAGCGCACAATAGCGCCATGTGCGCCTGTTTTCGCGCACTCACGTCAGGTTGAAACTCCGACATTCCCTAACGGTCGTCAATAAGAAAACTTGACACTTTTGGGGAACTGCCGTCTCGCTCTGGACAGCTTGGCAAAACACGAATCCAGCGTCACAGAGAGACTGAATGACCTTCGACTATGTCATTGTGGGGGCCGGTTCCGCGGGATGCGTCCTGGCGAACCGTTTGTCGGAAGACCCCTGTATCACGGTTGCGATCATCGAGGCGGGACCGAAGGACACGCATCCTGCCATCCACATGCCCCGCGGGTTCCCGAAGATTTATCAGCATCCTGATTTGTTGTGGCGCTACAATGCCAAGGTCGGCGGCGGCAGCAATCGTGACGAGATGTGGATTCGTGGGAGGACGCTCGGCGGGTCCAGCTCGGTCAACGGCATGGTCTATGTGCGCGGCCAACCCCAGGACTATGACGAGTGGCACGACATGGGCCTGGTGGAATGGGGCTGGCCCGAAATGCTCAAGGCCTATCGGGCAATGGAGAACCATGCACTCGGTGCGGACGAGATGCGCGGCGAAGGCGGCGCACTCGACATCTCCGCATTCCCCGGCAAGCATCCGCTGGCGGAGGCGTTTATCGAGGCGGCCGGCGAACTGGGCGTTCCCCGGCGCGAGGACCTGAACCGTGAAGCGCAGGATGGCGCGGGATATTATTTCCGAACAATCCATCGCGGCGGCAGGAACAGCTCGGCCAAGGCCTTCCTGAAACCCGCGCGCCGTCGCAAGAATGTGCAGGTCATCACCGATCTGACCGTCGATCGCCTGCTCTTTGAAGGTAAGCGCGCAACGTCCGTGGCCGGGCGACGCAACGGCGAGGAGTTGGTGATCGAGGGCCGCGAGATCATCCTGAGCGCCGGCGTCCTCAATTCGCCCCTGCTGTTGCAGCGATCGGGCATCGGCCCCGCCGCCCTGTTGCAGCGGCTGGGCATTCCTGTCGTTGCCGACCGGACAGAAGTCGGACGGAACCTGCGGGATCACCGCGGCACGGCAGGGGTCCAGCTGCGGGTCGATCGCGACAGCCTCAACCATTCCTTCTCGGGCCTCAAGCTCGTCGGCAACGTCCTTCGTCAGCAACTGTTCGGGACCGGCCCGCTGGCGGACTGCGCGTTCGAAGCGGGGGCGTTCTTCCGTACCCGCCCGGACCTCGACCGGCCTGACGGTCAGCTGTTCATGGGCGCGTTTTCGGTGGACGGGACGAAATCCTTTGCCGAGACGGTCCTTGAAAGCGGGCACGGCATGATGATCGGCGGCTATTTCATGCGCCCCTATAGCGCGGGATACATAGAAATCAGTTCGCTCGATCCGTTCGACCAGCCCTTCATTGATGCCAATGTGCTGGGCGATCCGCGGGATCATGAACCGTCGATCGGCGTCTTCAAGTTCGCCCGGCGCTTTGCGGGGACGACCGCGCTTCAGCGCTTTGGCGCGGTCGAAACCGTTCCCGGTGTCGACTTTGCCAATGACGACGAAATCCTGACCTACATGCGGCAGACGTCCCAGCCGGGCATTCACGCCACCGGGACATGCCGCATGGGCGTCGACCCGGACGCGGTCCTTGACGGTCGCCTGCGCGTCAAGGGCGTGGAGGGTCTTCGTGTCGTGGATTGTTCCGCCATGCCGACGCAGGTGTCGGGCAATACCAACGGCCCGGCGATGGCGTTTGGCTATCATGCGGCGAATCTGATTCTGGAGGATCGGCTGGTTAACGCGTGATGCGGCGCGGTTCGTGGTCGGGTGCAACATCGATCCGCTCGATACCGGGCGGCGGGATCACGCGGCCCCCCACCGGCGCTGATTCGTTCCCCCAGCCTTGTGCGAGTGGCATCCCAATGTAGACGGGGCGCGATTGTGCCCGATGGCGACAGCACGAGAATATGTCGATCACCATGCCCAAGCCCGACGCGGAGACAATAGCGAAGCGCGATTCTATCGTCGCGGCGCTTCGCGAGATCGTGCCCGGCGAAGGTGTGATCGACGACCCCGACGGGCTCCGCCCATGGGAGTTGGACGGGCTGACAGCTTAACGCCAGCCGCCTGGTGGTCGTCCTGCCGGAGTTACTGGATCAGGTCAGCGCCGTGCTGCGCTGGTGCGCGCGCGAGAATGTGAAGGTGGTGCCGCGCGGGTCAGGAACGTCACTATCGGGTGGCGCGCTCCCGCTTGAGGATGCCGTGCTGCTCGCCATGGGCAAATTCAACTGGATCCTTGAGATCGATTATGAAGATCGCATCGCCATCGTGCAGCCGGGCGTGACCAACCTGGCGATCACACATGCGGTGGAAGGCAGGGGCTTTTATTATGCGCCTGATCCGTCGAGCCAGATCGCCTGTTCGATCGGCGGCAATGTGGCGGAAAACTCGGGCGGAGTGCACTGCCTGAAATATGGGCTCACGACCAACAATGTCCTGGGCGTCGAGCTGGTGCTGATGAATGGCGACGTCGTGCGCCTTGGTGGACGGCATCTCGATGCGGGCGGCCTTGATCTGCTGGGCGTTGTCGTCGGATCGGAGGGACTGCTTGGCGTGGTAACGGAAGTCACCGTGCGTATCCTGCCCAAGCCGGAGACGGCGCGGGCCGTGCTACCCACAACATCCTGCAGTCTGAAATTGCCGATACGCTCGGCCAGCGTAAAGCGGGCAACATCGACAAGCTGCAGGCAGACGTGATCGCCACCGCCAATATCGGCTGTGCGACACAAATCGCGCGTTTTTCCACCACCGCCGTCGTACACACCGTCGAATTGATCGACTGGGCAACCGGCGGCCCCCGCCCGGCGGGGATTCCAACCACGTTCAGGGAGCAAGGAAAATGACCCGCACTTCACTCGATCAGGCGCAAACCATCGTTTCGGCAGCGCTGAAGGAAGGCCGATCGCTTTGCCTGAAGCCCCTCAGCGTCGCGGTTCTCGACGCGGGCGGCCACATGTTTGCCTTCGCTCGCGAGGATGGTTCGTCCAATCTGCGCCCACAGATCGCGACGGCCAAGGCGTCCGCGCGCTGGCGCTCGGCGTGTCGTCCCGCGTCATCGGCGAAATGGCGATCGAGCGTCCGACGTTCATCAGCGCTGCCGGCCTAAACCCCGCCGGCATCGTGCCCGCGGCAGGCGGGGTTCTCATCCGCGATGGCGTTGGCACTATCGTGGGAGCCGTAGGCGTAACCGGTGATACGAGTGACAATGACGAAAAGGCCGCAATGGCGGGCATTGTCGCCGCAGGACTGGCGGCGTAAGAACAACTGAGGAACAGCGCTGGCAGCGTCCCGCGTCTCGATCGCGACCCCGGGGGACGATGCAAGCCTTGCATCGTCCCTCCATGTAGGGACTTCTTGCCCCCGAAAATCAATGATGTGCTTCGAACGCCTTCGATGCGTGGAATTCGTTGTCGATCGCATCCTTGTACGTCATGCCAAAATTATCGTCGATCAGAGCGTTGTAGGCCACAATGATCTTGCGGTCGTGCTTGGCGATGTCGTGGGCAAGTGCCTTGGCCTCGTTCAGAAGCTCCGCCGGCTCGACCAGCCTATTCACCAAGCCCCAGCGCTCGGCGGTCGCGGCGTCGATCAGCCGGCTCGACAATGCCATCTCCTTCGCCCTGCTTACGCCAATCAGGTGCGGCAGGAGGGAACTGAGCAAGGCTCCAGGCAGCAGGCCCACGCGGGAATGGACGTCGCCGAACCGCGCGGTGGTCGAGGCGATCCTGATGTCGCAGCACAGGGCGAGTTCCAGTCCACCCGCCACCGCCACGCCATTGATCGCGCCGATCACCACGCCGTTGAATGCGGCCAGGCCGAAGCGCGTGTGCCCGAACCCGACGGTCTGGTCGCTCGGGATGATGAGGCCTTCACCCGATGCCATCTCCTTCATGTCGAGGCCGGCGCAGAAGGCGCGTTCGCCCGCGCCCGTGAGCACCGCAACGACAACCTCTTCACCAAATCCCGCAAAGGCCTTTTCCAGCTCTTCGAAAACGGCGCGCGACAGCGAGTTCATGGCTTCGGGTCGATTGATCGTGACGACGGCGACCGGCCCTTCGATGCTGACGGTCAGCACGGGATTCTGTGGCGTGGGTTCGGACATCGCAAATTCTCCAGCACGGGCGATAGATGAGACAGCTGGCGCTGGGCCAGGCTACGGATCAGCGGTGCCGACAGGGAATGGCAAGCGCAACGGCAAGCTGAAGCACGCGTCATAAATCGGATATGTAATGCAATGTCCCCGGGTCACGAACGGCACCGGCGCCGGATCCGTGCGGCGGATGGCCCTCCTGACGTTCACGATCCCTGGAAATAGACCGTGGGTCGTCCCATTATTTCGCTCCAGTCACGGGGCACCTTGCCATCCAGATCGGATATTCCGTATCTTCGGCCCAATGCAGCACCGATCAGGGCTCGCCCGGAGAGCGCCTTGCGTTCAGGATCAACAAGTAGTTTCAAGATGACGAGCCCGGAGAATTCCGGCGTTTCCATTTCAGGCACGATGGAGCGCATTTCGGAGGGAAAGTCCTCCTCCGTCATTCCCCTGAGCTGGTCGGTTCGTATGAAACCCGGCCAGAGCGATATGATCGCGACATCTGTGTCCCGTGCGTCGACCGCCATGTCGTGCACCATCTTGTCCGTACCGGCTTTGGCGGCACCATAAGCCGGACCGAAGTGGTAACTCACCGCGCCATAAAAGGAGATGTTGACGATCAGCGCGGGTCCGGTCTCTATCATGAGGGGCGCCGCAAAATAGCTGGCCGTGTAGTTGGACCGGAGGCCGATATCGATCATGTCGACGAGCTTCAGATCCTTCTCCCA
>Ga0268264_10003160_pt1 | contig 14264 bp, 11 predicted proteins | sample KBSSwiS32_FD_190357 | JGI IMG/M metagenome (GOLD analysis project Ga0268264, IMG submission 190357) | Switchgrass rhizosphere microbial communities from Kellogg Biological Station, Michigan, USA - KBS Switchgrass S3-2 (SPAdes) (version 2) | ecosystem: Host-associated > Plants > Roots >...
CCGCGGTGGCGATCGAGAGCGCCCGGAACGCCGAGCGCGCCCAGCACGAGCGCGCGATGCGCAACCGGTTGGAGCGCTACCACAGCCCGAGCGTGATCGAAGAGGTGCTGCGCGCCGAAGAAGGCGCCGGGCGGCGCGTCCGCGCGACCGAGGCCTCGGTGCTGTTCGCCGACCTGGTCGGTTTCACCCCGATCGCCGAAACCTCGCCGCCGGAGGAGGTCGTCTACCTGCTCGACGCGTTTTTGGACCTCGCGGTCGAGGCGGTGTTCGACGCCGGGGGGACGCTCGACAAATTCATCGGCGACTGCGTGATGGCGTTCTTCGGCGCGCCGGTCGAACAGGAAGACCACGCCCTGCGCGCGGTCCGCGCCGGCATCGACATCCAGCGCCGCCTCGCCGAGTGGAACTCCGAGCGCACCCGTTCGAACCTGCCGACACTCGCGGTGCGCATCGCGGTCAACAGCGGCCTCGTCCTGGTGGGCGACATCGGCAGCCGCCGGCGGGTCGATTACACCGTGCTCGGCAACACCGTAAACGTCGCGGCGCGTCTCGAAGCGCTGATCGCGAAACCGGGCGACGTCGTATTCGGCCCCGAGACCGCACGACTGCTGAACGGCGAAGTCCCGATGGATTCGCTCGGCGAGGTCCAATTGAAGGGCCTGCGCCAGAAGATCGAAGCTTTCCGGGTCGTTCGGTAGGGGCGCTCGGCTTCGAACGCCCGTTCAGATTTCGCGTTTGGCCCTAGGACGGACTACTAAAACAAAGGCAGCGGGGTCGTTTCCTCAACGGTCAAGGTCAACGGCGGCAGCCGACTCGCTCGCATAGAGAACTCCGACACCGACTCGACCCCGGCGGCGGGATTGTCGGCCAGGATCAACATGCGATCCCCCGGAAGCATCGGCATCCCGGGGATCTTGATCCAGGTGTCGTCCGGGAAGCACAGCGTGTAACAGGAGAGGCGAATGTCATCGAATATCGCCGGACCTTTGCCGCCGCCGGTCGGCCACGCGGTGGCTTGCGCCACGATGCCGGTTTGGCCCGGGATGTCGGCGATCAGTACTCCGTGATCGTAGAGGAGGATTCGGTGTGTCGGCGAGTTGACCGCCGAGAAGTCGGCTGTGATCTCCGCTTTGGTATCGACCTGCGCGAGCTGCGTGACTCTCAGCGTTCCTAGAGGCTGGTCGGGAGTGTCATTGACCCTACCGTGCGCGCCAAACTCGAAGTAGGAGTCGCTCAAGGTGAAGCCCAGCGGTTCGAACGGTGCCCAGGCCAATTCGAAATCTTCGACCTCGCCAAGATCGATCGAAACGCCGAACATGTCGTCTCCTGCGAGCGGGTCGGCCAAAGTGAGAGTACCGCCCTGGCTCGCCAGCATCGCTCCTTCCAGATCCCGATGAAACCGGTTGAATTGGGAGACGCTTTGATGATCTAGAGTCAATTCCGGGGCGTTGGTGGCGCCCAGATTCAATTCTCCGAGAGCGAGTGGAGAAAGACCCTCGTCGATCAGAGTGAACATGAGCCTGTCGAAGGTGACTTCGCCAACTCCGGCGATGACTCCGGAAATCGCGGCGCTCTGGATGATGATGCATTCGCGGATCACGACCGTTCCGTCGGGTTTGATGGTGGTTTCCTTGGCGATCTTGATGGTGGTCGTACCAGAAGCGGAAATTGTGGCCGGCTCGAAAGTCGTTTGACTTGCGGTCGTGGGGGCAACCTGGGTTGAGGCGACTAGATTGTCCGCAAGGAAGGCGTCAACTTGGAGAGAATTCCGGTGTGTCGCCTTCGGGAAAGTCATCGCGAGTTGCGTTAATCCGTCGGACAAGGTTGTGTGGCGGCCGATGACGTCCGGCTCGCCTCCGACGTCAAGGGTGGTGTAGCTCAAGAGGGCGCCGGGAGCTTGGCCGTCGAAGCCGACCTGGCCTTTCCAGCCGTCGGCCTCTCCCAACGACACCGAAATTCCCCCCGGATCGGTGCCGGCGATGGGCGCAACCTGAAGCTCCCCTGCCAGCCCGAAGTTGAGCAAAGAAGAGGCGAACGGCATGACTTCGAGGCCGGAGAATGGCACGCAGATTCGGGCGCCCTCAACTTCGAGGATTACGTCGTCGTAGTCGCGGTCACCTCCGTCGAGCACGTCTTCGAAACCCACTCTCAAGGAGCCGTCGTCGTTTTGGGTCACCACGGCATGAGCCAAACGGTCGATCACGTTCCGCGAAGCCGGGCCGACCTCGAAGCGGCTCAACGTTTCCTGCACATCGATCCCAAACAGAACTTCTTCGCCCTCTGCGAAAGTCCTGAGGGGAGTTTCGGAGGCGCTGTGGTTGGTGCCCAAGGCGATGAAAAGGCAATCGGCGGGCACGCAGTCGAGGATGAAGACATCCGAGGTAAAAAAGGCACTTGTGGGCACGATGCGGACGGTTACCGGAGCGCCGGTACCGACGATTCGTGCGCCCAGGCCGATCCGCGGCAAGGTCACACCGAGAAGTGGGGATGCCGCCGCGAGAGCGAGGTAGGCCAAGCAATTCAAGATCCTCGTGACGCGGCGGGCGGGGTGGTGGCCGATACTGGAGCAGATCATGGCAGTCTCCTTTGATGTGCCGTCTGCCCTGAAGACCCGATCAAGCTTATTTATGTTTAGATGAATCCTAAAGATATGGCCTCTTGGTTAGGTTGGCCCTAGAAAAGGAGAACGACCACGTCGCCGATCATCGGCGTGAGCCTCTCGAATAATTTCGGTCGCTAGGTCCGGATGCCCCCTCGGCGCCTTGAGGGGCGAAGGGGGCTCCGCGACTTGGTCTTCTCCCGCTTCCTCACCCGTGAATCGCCGGAGCCACCCCTAATCCCCGGGCGAGATCGGCTTCGAATTCGCGCCAACCCAAGAAGCGCTCGGCGAGGGTGTCGGGATCGACGTTCCTCCCGGCCAGGCGGTAGAACAGCTCCCAATGGCGGCGTTCGGCGGGGCCGAGGTCGGCGAGCAGGCGGATGACCTCGCGGTCTTCGACCACCTCGGCGAGGCGGGTGAAGCGCTCGCAGCTGCGCGCCTCGACCAGCGCGCCGAACAGCAGGCGGTCCACCTTGGTCCAGGGCTCGCGGCCGAGGACGATTCGTTCGCGCAGACTTTGCGCCCAGCGGTTTTTGCGCCGGCCGCCGAGCGGCCAGCCGCGCCGGGTCAAGATGGCCACCACCCGCCGGAAGTGCTGCACCTCTTCGGCCGCAAGCGCCGCGGCGTGCTCGACCAGCTCGGCGTCGTCGGGGTAGTAGCCGGCGAGCGACAGCGCGTACATCGCCACCTGCTGCTCGCAGACCGCGTGATCGGCGAGCAGCTCCGGCAGGTTCGCCGCCGCCAGCTCCGCCCACGAGCGAGGCGTCGAGTGCAGCAACGGCAGCGCGGCGTAGACCTCTTCGAAGTCGATCGGCTCCGGCGCCGCGCCCGGTTCGCTTGTCCGTTTCATCGCGGCGGATTGTACCGTCGGCTTGGGCTACAATCCCGCGCCACCATGGTCCCCGAACTGAGGCGCGCCTTCAACGCGCAGTTTTCCCCTGAAACGTACGCCCGCGTCTGCGCCAAGCTCGACGTCGCCGCAGGCCACCACATCCCTTTTCGCATCTGCGAGACACCGCTGTTCCTCTCGGCGGAGACCGCCCGCGAGCTGGCCCACGCGAGCCGCGAGATCCTGGAGCAGGTGAGCACGCCCGAGTACGTCGCGGCCTCGGCGCGCGCGGTGCCGGAAGGGTCGTCGGTCCCAGGATTCGCCGGTCCGCCGGTCTTTCTCCAGTTCGATTTCGCGCTGGTCCGCGCCGAGGACGGCTCGATCGTGCCGCGGCTGATCGAGCTGCAGGGGTTCCCCTCGCTCTACGGTTTCCAGTCGTTGCTCTCCCGGGTCTACCACGAGGAAGACGCCATTCCCGACGGTTGGGTTCCCTTCTTCGGCGGTCTGGACGAGGCGAGTTATGCGGCGCTGTTTCGCCGCGTCCTGATCGGCGACGGCGATCCGGCCGAGACCGTTTTGCTCGAAATCGATCCGGAGAGCCAGAAGACGCGGGTCGATTTCGTCTGGACCGAAAAGCTCACCGGGGTGGCGACCGTCGACGTGGCCGACGTGATCGTCCGAGGCGACCGCGCCTACTATCGGGATGCCCGGCAAGGCGGGCGCGAGACGCCGATCCGCCGGATCTACAACCGGGCGATCTTCGACGAGGCGGAAAGGCTCGGGCTCGATCTGCCGCCCGTGTTCCGCCAACCGCTCGACGTCGAATGGCTCGGGCATCCCGACTGGTTCTTTCGGATCAGCAAGTTCTCGCTGCCGTTCCTGAACAGCAAGTACTCGCCGCACTGCGGCTTCGTCTCCGATTTCGCTGAGCCGCCGGCCGACCTCGAAAACTACGTCTTGAAGCCGCTCCGCTCGTTCGCGGGGTTGGGGGTGGAGCTGCACGTCACCCCCGAGCGCCTGGCGGAGATCGACCGCCCGGAGGATTTCATCCTCCAGCGCAAAGTCGAGTATGCGGGCATCGTCGAGACCCCCGACATCCCGGCGCGCTGCGAGGTGCGGATGATGTACCTCTGGCTCCCCGAAGGCCCGCGCCTGGTCAACAACCTGGTCCGCATGACCAAGGGCGCCATGGTCGGCGTCGATTTCAACAAAGACAAAACCTGGGTCGGCGCCAGCATCGCGCTCCACCCGCCGGTGGAGTAGCCCCTTCAGCGATAGAGAAACCGCAGCGCCGCCGGCAACCTTCGACGCCAGCTCTGCTCGCTGTGGAGCCCCTTGGGGTCGGTGCGGAAGCGCAGGTTCAAGTCGCCGTAGCCGCGGGAGGCGAGGTGGCCGGCCAGGCGGGCGACCAGGGGGAGGAGCGTGCCGCGCCCTTCGCGCATGCCGGAGTCGAGATAGACGCGCGAAAACGGCGGACGCGGCTGATCGCGGACCCAATCGAGGATCGCGCCGTCGCCGACCCAGAACGAGGGCGACATGGCGAGCGCGCCGCCCAGCTCCAGGGGGCGGCGAAAATGCGCGTAGGTGGCCGCGAGCCCGCCCATCGACGAGCCGCCGACCGCGGAGCCGGCGGGACCTTTGAGCAGCGGCAGCCGCTTCGCCAGCGCCGGCTTCAAGGTATCGAGCAGCCAATCGAGCAGAAGGTCGAGCTGCCCTTCGGCTCCCTGGACCGGAAACGGCGACAGCTCGCGAATCCGCTCCGGGCCGCCGTGGTCGATGCCGACCAGGATCGGCGCGAGCTTGCCCGCGCGGGCGAGCCGCTCGGCGGCCTCGTGGGCATACCAGCCGCCGGCATACGAGGGCTCGTCGTCGAACACGTTCTGGCCGTCGAACAAGAACAAGACGAAGCGGGGAATCTCCGGTTTGAAATCGGACGGCAGGTAGAGGCGCACGTGCCGCGGCACGAGCCCCCGCGTTGCGTAAGGCCCAAGAACCTGAATCTTCCCCGGCGTCAGCTCCGGCCAATCGTCCGGGCCGGGAGCCACGGGAAGCGGGGGAGCCGGCGGCGCCAATTCCGCTTCGAGCCGAGCGGTTTCCACGCCCGCCTCTTCGGCGAGCGGCAACTCATCGAGCAATGCCTCTTCGACCTCACGCAACCGGTTACACTCCCTAAAAAGGCCCTGCGATTGCCCGCGAGCGGTTTGCCCGTCAGTTTATCAGGGTGGGTGGAGTGTCGAGCGCGCTTGAGGCTTCCCGCCGAAATCTGTAGCCTCGAAGAATGCCCGCCTCCCTGCCGCGCCGTGCCCTAAATGCCCTGTCCCGCCTGGCCGCGGGCCTTCCTTCTCGCGGCGTCGTGTCGCCCGAAGTGGCGGACGACCTATACCAGGCGCATCTGGCGCTCTACGTTTTCGCCTCGCGCTATGCGGTGGGGCGCCGGGTGCTCGATCTTGGTTGCGGCACAGGGTACGGCGCGGCGCGTTTGATCGAGTCGGGCGCCGCATCTGCCGTGGGGCTCGATTCCGACGAACGGCTGATCCGCTACGCGCGCAAACGGTTCGCGGGTCCCTCGGTGCGGTTCGTCGCCGCGCGCGCCGAAGCGCTTCCGGGGGATCTCGGCCTGTTCGACACGGTGGTCGCGGCGAACGTCCTGCCGCATCTGGAAAAACCGGCGCTCGCCATCGAACAGGCCTCCCGCCACCTCCAGCCGGAGGGCACGCTCATCGCTTCGGTGCCGCCGATCGCGGACGACCGCACGATGGAGGCGCACCGCGCGGCCGGCACGCACCGGTCGAGCCTCTATCTCTGGGACTGGGAGACGATCCTCAAGCGGCATTTCCACGACCTGGCCCTCTTCCGGCTGGAGGCGCCGCCGGGCGCGCCGGTCGACCTTTCGAACTCCTCCCCGTCACTCCTGTCCGCCGGCGATTTTCGCGCCGAAGAGATCGCGCTCGCCCGGGCTCGCGAGGCAGGAAGCTTGGCCGCGATCTTCGTGGCCTCGAGGCCACGGCTGTAAGCGATTTTTGCCGAAGAGGTAGGCTAAGGGCGCTATGCCGCGCGCGCCCTCTTCGCAGCTCGGTCTATTCGGCGATCCTCCCGCCAAGGCGCCCGCTTCCGGCGTCGCACCGCAGCCGCCCGATCCCGCCCTTGTGGCACTGGGTCGGCAGGTACCTCCTGGCGTCTTCCTCGGCGGTTCGACCTGGTCGTATCCGGGCTGGGCGGGGCTGGTTTATGACCGCGAGTATTCCGAATCGAAGCTCGCCCGCGAAGGGCTCGAAGCGTACGCCCGGCACCCGCTGCTCAAGGCGATCGGGATCGATCGAACGCACTACCAGCCGCTGCCGGCGGAAGATTTCGCGGCGTACGCCGCCCAGGTGCCGGACGACTTCCGCTTTCTGGTCAAAGCGCACGAGGACTGCACTCTCTGGAGCTTCCCCAACCGGCCGCGCTACGGCGCGCGGCGTGGCTTAGGCAACCCGCTGTTTCTCGATCCGGCGTACGCCGCCGAGCGCGTGGTCGGCCCGACGGCTGCCGGGTTGGGCGCCAAGCTCGGAGCGATCCTGTTCGAGTTCGCGCCGCAGGATCTTGGGAAACCCGAGTACTTCGCCGCGGATCTCCAGGCGTTCCTCTCCGAGCTGCCGCGAGAGGCGACCTACGCCATCGAGCTGCGCAATCGGGAGATGCTCGGGAAGGAGTACGCCGAGGCGCTCGCCGCCTCCGGCGCCTGCCACTGTTTCAACGTCCATCCGCGCATGTCGGACGTCGCGGCCCAACGTCGGCTGGTGGCACCCGGCCCGAAGACGATCGTCCGCTGGGTGGTCGGCCGCGGGTTGTCGTACGAGGAGGCGGGGACCGGCTTTCTGCCGTTCGACCGGTTGCAACGCGAGGACCCGGAGGAGCGCAAGGCGATCGCCGCTCTCGTGCGAGAGGCGGTGGAAGAAGGGCGCGAAGCGCTGGTCACGATCAACAACACCGCGGAGGGGTGCGCGCCGCTTTCCGTGGGCAAGCTGGTCGAGGAGTTATTTGACTCTGCGCACTGAACGATAACCAAAGTTGCGATAGCGCAGATGTGCGCTTGTTCTGTAATCTCCGCCGCGTCGAGCGGCCGGATTTCCCGGCCGCCACGATCGAAAGGGACTCCGATGAAGCGCACAGGCTTGTTGGTTTCGATCGGCTTCACCCTCCTGGTTGGCTTGGTTCTGGCGAAACCCGCCACGGCCATCTGCTGGTGCGAGAGTTTCAACGACACCACGACGACGGAGAACTGGGGCATGGGGGCGACCTGCACGGACGCCCACAGCGACCTTGTGAGCCACGTGAGGGCGGAGGCGGCAGCCGATTGCGGCGGCACGACGAAGGTCTGTTACGGCACGGTCGTCGTCGTCACTCCCTGCTGGGATCCTCCTGGTGGAGGCAAGCAGGAGGACGGTTACATGGAATACAGCTGCAAGGTTTGCGGCCCGATCCAGCCTTGACGCCAGAACCGAGCCCGGCTTCCCTTGGCGGGGGTCGGGTTCGAGCTCCTTCAACTATGGCAGCAGCGGTTCGAAGCCTGTCGCCGTCTCAAACGCGGCGCGGTCGCTTTGTGTCGGATTTCGGATCGCGGTAACCGATCGCATAGAGTTGCTGCTGGCGGAGGAGGAATCGCAATGGTCAGTGCCGTGATCCTGCTGGTGGTGGAAAAGAACAAGATCAACGAAGTGGCCGAGCGCTTGGTCGAAATGGACGGAATCACCGAGGTCTATTCGGTCGCGGGCCAGTACGACCTGGTGGCGATCGCCCGGGTGCGCGACAACGAGCAGATCGCCGAGGCGGTGACCCGCCAGATGCTCAAGATCGACGGCATCCAGCGGTCCGAAACGTTGATGGCGTTCAAGGCCTTCTCGCGCTACAACCTGGAGCGGATGTTCTCGATCGGCATGGAAGAAGGTGCCTGACGCTCCGGGAGCCGTGCTGTTCTTCGACGGCGGCTGTGGCCTCTGCCACAACAGCGTGCGCATCCTGGTCGCGCTGGACCGGAAGGGCAAACTGACCTTCGCGCCGCTCGGCGGAGAGCTGTTCGACGAGCGCGTCCCCCAGGAGGCCCGGGCCGGCTTGCCGGACAGCCTCGTGCTGAGCACGCCGGACGGCCAGCTCCACGTCCGCTCCGCCGCCGTGCTCCGTGCTCTCGAAGAGATCGGCGGCTTCTGGCGCTTCGCGGCGAAGCTCGGCCGGCTGATCCCCACCGCGTTGCGCGACCGCCTGTACGACGCGATCGCCCGAGCCCGCCACCGCTGGTTCAAGAAGCCCAAGACGGTTTGTCCCCTGATGCCGCCCGAGTTGCGGGCGCGGTTCCGGGACTAGCTTGCTTTTCCCCGGGACCGCCGAGCACCAGCTCGGCACCGATTCGGGGTAGACGACCAAAACGGCCGAGCTGGAGCTCGGCGCTCCCAGGAACAAGCATCAAGAGAAGAAAAAAGGGTTGAGTGACAGGATGCCGGGCGCGATCACGGTCGGCCCGGATGTAGCTTCACCATCCAGCGCGGCAATCGTCTATCCGGTGGATTCCGCGAGAATTCGCCGGAAAACGACGCCGAACGGCCGCGGAAAGCCGCTATCGGCTGTCGGCAGCGGCTATTCGGCCTTGGATAGCGGCCATCTGGCGCTGGATCGCCGCGTCGCCCGTGGATAGCCGCTATCCGCGGCGGGATTGCTGGAATCGCTCCTCGAAAGCCGCTATCGCTCGCCGAGAGCGACGTTGCGGCGTCGGATAGGGGCTACCGCTCTCGGATAGCCGCTATCGGTCAAGGAATCACGCGTTTTTTCTCTCGCATCCCGCTCTCCGCGCCGGATAGCCGAATCCAGCGGCGGAAAGCCGCTATCGGCGGTCACACCGCCGTGGCGGCGGCCGCATTCGCCCAGCGGGACTCGCGGAGCGAATGCGCCGCCGGCAGATCGGCTGCCGTGACGCCGCCGGCTCCGCCGAGGCGTACGACCACCAGGTTTTCCCGCACCGACATTTCGACGACCGATCCCTCATCGCGGCAGGTTGAGAGGACGAACGGCACGAAGCGGTCGGTCTCTCCCTCCGCGGCCAGGCGGAAGAAGCATTCGACCCGCTGGCGCGGTGGGCCGAGAGCCCGTCCGGGCAGTGAGGTGAGGGCGAGCTGGATTCGCTCAGCTTTGAGCTGCGCCAGCGGTTGCTCGGTGGTCCGGGGACGGGGTTGGGGCCGTTCCTGGGAGCGCCGAGCACCAGCTCGGCACCGAGGCGGCCGAAGAGCAGGAAAGGCCGATCCGGTCCGCGGCGCGCCCGACAGGAGCTGTCTCCGCTTCCTCCGAAGATCTCTTCGGACGGACCGAAGGCGACTCCGGGCCGACCGAAGAGAACTCCGGACCGTCCGGAAGGGTCCCGGGTGTCCGGGAATCCTCTTCCGTCCATCCGGAGCTGGCTCCGGAACGACCGTGAGCTTCTCCGGATGGCCGGGATCTCTCTTCGGTTGGTGCGGAGCGCTCTCCGGGTCGTCGGAAGAGCTCTTCCGAAGACCGCCGAGGCTTCCGGCAACCCTGGTGAACGCTTCCGGCCGTCCGTGAAGATCTCCGGGAGAGTGGGGAAGTCTCTTCGGTCGGTCGGAAGATCTCTTCGGTCGGTGCGGAGAAGTCTTCCGACGGCCCGAAGATCGCTTGCGGAGACCGCGGCAGGGTGTTTGCGGCGCCCTGGCCAAAGAATCTTTCGACTTTTGCCCGAAAAGCTCGATTTCTCGGAATCTGTGATTTAAAAGGAGGGTCGCGCTCTACACGGCGTGGCCGGACGGCGATTCCGCCGCTTCCGGGCCGACGAAGCGAAAGAGGGTAGCGACATGAAGAGCATCCGTAGTTTTGCCGACGTGGTCCGAGACTGGGAGGAGTTGCTGGAAGCGGTCAACGACAACGCCGAGGTCCTCGCCTCGGCGGAACCCCAACGGGCCGCGATGGAGGCGTCGCTCGCGGCACTCCGCGCCAAGCGGGCTCACCAAACCTCCTGCGCCGCCAGCCGCCAAGAGGCGACCCAAGACCTCGGCGTCCTGATCGAGCAGGGCAACGAGAACGCGCGCCGCCTGCGCGGGCTCGTGAAAGCCGTCCTCGGCACCAAGAGCGAGCGCCTGGTGCAGTTCCGGGTCGCCCCGCTCCGCAGCCGTCGCCGGTCGAAGGCTGTCGAGCCGGTTCCGGTCGACCAGGCGGTTGACGGTTCGGATAAGTAAGGCGCTTCATCGGTAGGTCCAGGGCGTGGGGCTTTCGGGCTCCATGCCCCTTTTTTTCGCTTGCCACGTGAGTGCCGGCCTCCGTTTGCGTGGCTCCGCGGTCACTCGCCAATGTCCTATCCCCGGGTGTGCTCGTCCTGGGACCGCCGCCGGCTCGGCGGCGTTTTTCGCCGAGCTCCGCGCGAGCTCCGCGTGAACCCCGCGAGCGGTTGAACCGCTCGCTACGTAACGACGTCCCTGGCGGGACGTTCACAACGCGCAACGCTCGAACCTCCGGTTCGGCCTCATCGCCCCCCAGCACCTCGTCCCGTAGGGACGACGTAACGTAGCGAGGAATTTCAATTCCTCGCGGGGCTCGTGCCCAGCACACCGCCGGCCCTACCGGCCCGCCTTCTCGAGCGTCTCAATCAGAAAAAGGATTTCGGCGGCCATCGTGTAGTCCAATTCCGGGCCGTCGGCGAGCGCGCGGTCGCGGCTGCCGGTGGCGATGGCTTGGAGAGCGTGGATGAATGGGAGGAGCCACGCTGCGTCGGGGTCGGCGGCGAGTTGCTGGAGGAGGGACGCGGCTGGGGCCGGGTCGCTGGCGAACAGGGACTGAGTCACGGTGAGGCTGATGCGGCCATCGGGGTAGTGGTTCTCGCCGCCGTCGCGGCGGTAGGCGAGGTAGCTGGCGATGGCCTTACGCTTCGCCTCCCCGGCGGCGGCGGGGTTTCCTGCGTCCGTCTCGATGTCGGCGAGGATGTCCCAAAACTTCCACGGGGCGATAGCGTGACCGGAAGACTTCGCACACTCGATTGATCGATGAATTTCTTGCCGGGCCTCATCCAAGCGATTGAGGATACGAAATGCGATTGCAAGGCCGCTTCGCGCCATCCCCTCGTTTGCCACGTCCCGAATGCCAGCAAACTTGTCCGCGGCTTGCCGATAGAAAGGCACAGATTCCTCGATTCGGTCGAGCGTGGTCTTATATAAGTTCCCTAGTTGCACGAGCGTACTCGCCTGTCCGGCGACATTTCCGAGTTGCACCTTGATCGCGAGTGATTTCCGGTAGGCCTCCTCGGCCGCTTCCGGCTGGCCCGCCTCTTGATACACATTGCCGGTCTGGTGCCAGATCACGGCAACGGTGCCTGGTTCGTCCAACTGCGTGAACCGCTCGCGCGCTTCGGCAAACGCCGTCAGCGCCTCCGGATAGCGGCGTTGCTGCATGCGGGTTGTCCCCAAGTTAGCCTTTACTGCAGCGACTGTCCGCCCGTCTCCTCGTTTCTCGTCGAGCCGGATGGCCTCTTCGTAGGCGGCAGCGGCCAAATCGAATCGCTGCAACCTATCCAGACATTGTCCTTTCTCCGAGAAGCAAACGGCCGCCATCCGTTCCGCGCCGTGGCTGGGACGCTCCTTGTCCACGGCCTCGAAACGCTCGCGGGCCTCGTCCAGCAGCGGCAAAGCCTGTTCCGAACCGCCGGCCGTCTTCAACACTCGGGCCAGGAGGAAGCAAGCCCCCGCCAGATCATAATCGGCACCGGGATACGCCCGCCCACCCGCCGTCCGGGCGCGCACAAGCAACGCTTGCGCGCCCTCCAGCGCCTCGCGCAACCCCCCGCTGCCAAGCTGCTGCTCGATGCGGGTCCGCGTCGCCTCGAACCGCGAATGATTCCAGGCGTCGCCCAACGCCGCCGCCGCGGCGTCGCGCACCTGCCCCACGCGCTCGAGCAGCCGTGGCTTGCCGAGGCCTTGCAGCAGGCTTTGGAGCGAAGCGGCCAGATCGATCGTCGCTTCCGCGTCCCCCGCGCGCTGCACGAGGTCGAGCAGCGCAAAGAGGTTCGGCAGCTCCAGCACCGTCAGCGTCGCCGCGACTTCGGCGTGTTGGTTCTGCTGCAGCACAAGGAAGTCCGCATACTCGCGCATCGCTTCGACCCAGCGGGCCGTCAGCGCCTCGCGCTCGGTGCTTTCCATCCGCCCTCGCAGGTAGGAGCAGAGCGCGGGATTCAGCGTGAGATGGTTGTAGCGGTTCGGCGTCGCGAGGCCCGTCTCGATCAACTCGCCCGCGAGCGCGCCTACGTCCGCCACTTCCCACCGCATCATCACGCGAAGCACGTCGAGATCGACCGCGCCGTGAAACACCCCGAGCGAGCGCGCCCTCTGCTGGTTCGCGTGAGACAGGCGGCGCAGGGAAAGGTCGACGCTGGCGAAGAGGGAGTGCTCCCTGCTGCCGGGGAATTGTTGCTCCATCGCGGTCATCAGCTCCACGAGCGCGGCGCGAGTGGCGTCGACACCCCGGCTTCGCAAAGAGGGCGCCAGCAAGGTGAGCGTACGGGCGTGGCCGTGGACGGCATCGACGAGTGCCTCGATCGCTTCGCGCGCGGCATCGAGCGTCGCGCCCGCCCCGGCGCCGTCGTCGGCATTCAGCGCGCGTTCGACGAGTTTCACGGCGTCTTCGCGGCTGAGCCGGAATAGCTCGTGCCGGTTGCGGTCCGCGTCGAACGGCGTGGGGAGCGCCTCGCGGCTGGTGAAGACGAGGCGCGTGTCGCCCACCTGGAGCAGACGTTCGCACAGTTTTAGGATGGCCGTCAGCTCGCGGCCGGCCTCGTCCGAGAGCGCCTCGGGCGTCTCGAGGTAGGGCGGCAGGAGGATGCTCTCCATGTTGTCCATTACGAGCAGCGTGGACTGCTCGCGGAGTGCGCGCTCGATGGGCAAGATGGCCTTTTCCAAAGTGTCGAACGTAGCGACAGAGTAATCCTGGCCCGCCAACTGGCGGCCGAAAACATCCACCACCGCGGCGACGTGGCTGTGGGTCTCGACCGAGACAAACGCCGCGCGGCGGATCTGCTGCGAACGCACCATCCAACGCGCGAACTCGGCCGCCAGCGCCGTCTTGCCCTCGCCGCCCTGGCCGCGCACCACGGCGTAGCGGGCGTCGCGCAACAGCCGCTGGAGCGCGAGCAACTCCCGGCTGCGGCCGACAAAGCCGGTCGCTGGCACCGGCGGCAGGTCGCCCAGGCGGTGGGCGAGCGCCGTCTTGAAGTCCTCTACCGTCTGCTTCGTCGGGGTGGTCTTGAAGAGTTGCGGGTCGTCCTTTTCCTGGAAGAGCACGGGCACGAACCAGTCTTCGAGCCGCAGTTCGCCCGCGCCGAAGATGCGTCCTCGGAAGGTGTCGTCCTTCAGTTGGCGCTGCCCGGCGAGCATGGCATCGCCCACTCGTTTGCCCGCTGCGAGCGCCCGATAGAACTCCCCGACGAAGCGGCGCGCGGTCTCGACGAGCACACTGTGGCTCATCGCCACGACGGAGGCCACGCCGACCTTCAACAGTTCAGAGGCGACGGACTCGGACGCCTTCTCCGCCTGCGCGGTTTGGCAGGCTTCGAGGAAGACGAGCGGGATGCGATGGTCGCGCAGAAGGGGGCCGAGCTCGCTGGTGAATACGGTGACGTGCCGGCGCTGCTCCAGCTTGCTGGTGTCCTCGGGCAACTCGAAGCACAGCCCGCCGAGGCCGACGCTCTTGTCATACACACCGTGACCGTCGAAGTGGACGACGTGATAGGGCTTTTGCTCTCCGCGGGCGCGGTCGAGCTCGTCGCGCAAGGCGGGAAGTGTGGGCGGGCTGAGGCCCTGAATCTTCACCAGGCCG
>Ga0268264_10003164_pt1 | contig 14255 bp, 12 predicted proteins | sample KBSSwiS32_FD_190357 | JGI IMG/M metagenome (GOLD analysis project Ga0268264, IMG submission 190357) | Switchgrass rhizosphere microbial communities from Kellogg Biological Station, Michigan, USA - KBS Switchgrass S3-2 (SPAdes) (version 2) | ecosystem: Host-associated > Plants > Roots >...
CGAATCAATATGCTCCATGTCAAACATGTGTCCACAGACACACGGACACTTCAAGAAAATGCAGCAAGAAAAACTACGAGAAACCAGCTATTTTAAAGGATAAACTGCGTTTCGCGACAGAAACTAGTCTACATCCAATCTGCCTACAGTAGCTGCAAAGCGCGGCTTCTACTCTAAGACATTTCCGCGGCACCAAGGACGCGTACGGCTCCGATCAGGGCGAGGTCGGCGCGGCGTCTTCCTTTTCTTCACTCTCGGCGATGATCTTCTGGCGTGGCCGAGCGTCTCGGCCCGGGCGATCACCGTGCCGTAGCGACAGATCCCATCGTGCGCGACGGCCTGCGCAGCGACGATGTCGGCATCGAGCACGGCCTTGTCATCGACTCCAGGCGTTCGCCCGCGGAGGACAAGCAATCGCCCATCCCAAGGCGGCCAACTCGCTATCACGGTTTGCCGCTCTGAAATTTCAGCAAGGCTGCATACATGCCAACTCCTTGAAAAGGCGCCGTTTCATGTTGCAGGCCGGAACTCCAAACGGCCGGGCCGGTTGCGTTTTCTTCCCATCTCTATTGCGAAGGGAAATATCCGTAGTAGGTTTTGACGCGACGACGCTCGTGGCGGCTTTAACAAGCTCGCGCTGCAATCTGCGCCAGGAGGCACCCAGTCGCCCCTCGGCCAACACATCGTCGAATGGGGAGGGACAGATGCGAGTTGACACGTCCAGGCGCGCTCTATTGTCCGCCGGCTTCGCCTTCGGACTTTGCCTTTGCACGAGCGCCGCCATGGCGCAGGACACCGACGATTGGATCGGAACCTGGACCGCGAGCCCGCAGCCGGTTTGGGCGCCGGATTTCCTGGCGCCGCCGAAAGTCCCGCGCAATCTCTGGAATCAGACGGTGCGCGAACTCGCCCACGTCTCGATCGGGGGGACGAAGATTCGCCTGCTCTTGACCAATGAATACACGAATTATCCTGTTACGATCGGCTCGGTCCATGCGGCGATCTCGGAGAAGGGCGCCGCCATCGTCCCTGCGAGCGATCGCACCGTGACTTTCGGCGGCAAGCCGTCGATCACGATTCCGCCCGGCGCGCCCGCACTGAGCGATCCGATCGATCTTGTCGTGCCGCCCTTATCCGATGTGGCGGTGAGCGTCTTCGTCGCAGGCGTGACCCCGATCGAGACCATGCATTGGGACGGACGGCAGACCGCCTACATTGTCGCCGGAGACAAGACCGCCGAGCAGGATATCAAGCCCGATTCGACGATGACGGCGAAGGTCTTCCTGAGCGAAATCTTCGTCGACGCCCAACCGGGTGCACGCGCTGTGGTGACGTTCGGCGATTCGATCACCGACGGCGACGGATCGACCATCGACGCCAATCATCGCTGGCCGGACAATCTCGCCAAGCGGCTGTCCGACCGCAAGATCGCGGTCCTGAACGAAGGCATTTCTGGCGCCAAGGTTCTTTCCGACCGCATGGGCTTGAACGCGCTGGCGCGTTTCGAGCGCGACGTTCTCAGTCAGCCGCATGCCGAAATCGTCACGATGATGATGGGGATCAACGACATCGGCTGGCCGCAGAGCGTGCTCGCGCCTGCGGACAAGATCCCGAGCGCCGACGAGGTCATCGCCGGTCATCAGCAAATCATCGCCCGCGCCCATCTCCATCATTTTCGGATCATCGGCGCGACGCTGACGCCTTTCGAGGATACGTTCCTCGGCACACCGCTCTTCGGCTATTACAGCGAGGAGAAGGAGAAGGTACGCCAGGCGGTTAACAAGTGGATTCGCGAGAGCGGCGCCTATGACGGGGTGGCCGATTTCGACGCGGTCGTCCGCGATCCCGCCAATCCCAAGCATATCAAGGCCGAGTTCGATTCCGGCGATCACCTCCATCCGAACGACGCCGGCTATGTCGCAATGGCCGATTCGATCGACCTCGGCGCTCTGCTCGGAAACAAGAAGTAAACCTAGTAGATCGATTCCATGAAACCTATCGGCCTAATTCTCCAGACCTCATCCTGAGGAGCAAGCCTTCGCCCGGAGGGCGACGGCTTGCGTCTCGAAGGATGGCGGCTTGCACGGCCGTCGCCCGCGGCCATCCTTCTCAAGGCGATGCAAAGCATCGTCCGGAGACGCATCGCTTGCGCGACGCTCCTCAGGATGAGGTTCGGGCACGATGCCGATATGATTCGAATCACGGAAACGCGGTACTAGCGCATCATCAAGCCTTAATCGTCCTGCGCCAGAATGATCTGGCGCGGCTGACGTTCCGATCGGCCGGACAGAAACCGATCCGATGTCGTCAAGCCTGTTTCAGTATTACTGGGACCTGAATCATCCGGCGACCCTCGTCGTGCTGGCGCCGCTGGTCCTGTGGTTTCTTCTGACGTCCAAGACTCTGACGTCAGATCATTCGACGCCGGAGACCAGTGTCGCCCGGCCGCGCCGAGCGTTCACCGCGAACCCCCGCTGGGCGGTATTCGACGCGGCCATCGTCGGCCTGGCGATCGCGCACTGCGTGTTCTATCTGTGCGTGCCGAATTTTGCCGACTACGGCGAACCGGTCATCCCGATTCTGGCCAGCAACTATCTGAAGGGCGCGTCGATCTACAGCGACTGGACGCTTGGCCATGCCATCGTCGGCAGCAACTACGGCCCCTATGTCTTTTTCGCCCAAATCCCGGCGCTTCTGTTGTTCCCGACCATGGCGGCGTCCAAGTTCGTTGGCGTATTTTGCGGTCTTGCTGCGGTTTTGCTGTTGTATATTTCGGTCCGAAATCATCGATCGGCCGCGAACGCGCTCGCGGCGTGCGCGATCATGATCGGCTTGTTGTCCTTCGAACTTCACTACTGGTTCTGGAATCGGCCCGATTCGCTCCTGCTGGCCGTCGTGTCGCTGGGGGTTTTGCTGTTCGACCGGACGCGCCCCGTCGTTTGTCTCGTGGCTCTCGCGGGTCTTGCGGGCATATCGGCCAATCTCAAATTGTTCGCTCCGGTTTATCTCATGCCCCTGGCCGCCGCCTGCCTGGTCGGGATGAACTCCTGGCGTGAGCTGCTCGGCGCAATCGCCGTCGGAGGCGCGCTTTTTCTGCTTGCCTTGGCGCTACCGTTTCTGGGGGGCGTCTCGTCCCTGAGCGCCTATCTCGCCAATCTCGCGATCATGCCGAACCAGGGTTTTATGCCCGATGCGGCCTATGACGCGCTGTTTTACGCGCTGGCGATCCTGCTGCTGCCGTTGGCGGCATGGCACGCATTCGGAGCCGACGCCAGAGAACGTGTCATGATCGTCGCGTTGGCCGCGTGCACGTTTGCCGTCATGCTGGTCGCGGGCAAGCCGGGCGGCGGACCGCCCTACATGATGCCATTCGTCCCGCTGGCGCTCTATCTGGCGAGCAGGCTGTCGGCCAAAGCGCCATATCTGGCATGGGCTTATTTTTCAGGGTTTCGCCGCACGGCCGCATGCGTGCTGATCGTCTGCGCCGCGCCGATGTGGACCTACAGCTGGTATCAGATGGCGAGACAAATCCCGACCTACGGCACCGCGCGGGCCAAGGCGGCCGAGCTGCGACAACTCTTCGAAGGCACGCCGCTCGCGGAGATGGGCCACAATTCCGGCGATGACGCTGCCGAGGACGAATTTTTCCGGGTCGAGAGAGCGTTCCTGGGCCAGGCCGCTCGCTTTGACTTCGTCAATTTCGCGGATCAGCGCGCTGCCGGCCTGCCGGCTTCGGTCATCTATCCGCTGTTCGACCGCTGCAGTGTTCCAAGCTGGATCCTGCCGCGCCGAGGCGATGCCTTTCGCGGGGCCAGCTACGATGTCCCAATGCTGGATGAGCAGGCGCTCGATCGCTTTCATGCGACCTACGAATTGACGCGCAGGTATGAATTCTACGAGGTCTGGACCTGTCGTTGAGGATCGAACGGACAGGATCAATCCGCCGGTCCCGATGACACCAACCATGAACGTTGTCTTGATCCCGCGCTTTGGCGGACCTTGTCGGAGCGCTTGATCCCGGCTGCGCCGAAGCGATCGACATACCCGGCGCCTTCCGCTGCGAGACACCGTGATTGACGCTGAGGTGACGCGTCCCCGCGGGACCGTATTTCTACCGGCAGCAGATATGTCGGTTCCATTAACCGCGTTCGCTTTAGTTGATGCACTGCGATTGCAGACGATTCGGATTCTCCCTGCCCAGTCTGCGTTCCTTTGTACCTGTTGGAGACATGTCATGCGGCCTGACCCCGCTGGTCGGATCATCTCACTCGGCTTGGCCGTCAGTGCAATCAGTCTTGCCGCTATCGGCTTTGCCAGTCTCGGCCATGGCGCGGCGCTCATTGGCGAGACCAAGCAGGTCTCGATCCAGCCCAAGGCCGTCCAGGGCGCGGATGCATTGAAGGCCCTCTATCGGCGGCCTGCGACCATTCCCTTTCCAAAGGACAATCCCTACACGCCGGACAAGGCTGCGCTCGGCAAGAAGCTCTACTTCGATACCCGCCTGTCCGTGTCGTCGGCGCAGTCCTGCGGCAGCTGCCATAGCCCGAGCTACGGCTGGGGCGATGGGCTTGCTGTCGGCGTCGGCCATGGCATGCAGAAACTCGGCCGCCATTCGCCGACGGTCGTCAATGCGGCCTGGGGCGGCATCTTCATGTGGGACGGACGCCTGGCGACCCTGGAAGAACAGGCGCTGGGGCCGATCCAGTCAGAGGGCGAAATGAACATGCCGCTCGATGAGCTGATGAAACGGCTCGAGTCGGTTCCGGAATACAAGCCGATGTTCGTCAAGGTGTTCGCGGCCGAAGGCATGACGCCGCAGACGCTGGCGAAAGCGGTCGCGACCTACGAACGTACGGTCGTATCCGACCGTGCCCCCTTCGATGCCTGGATCGAGGGCGACGAGAAGGCGATTTCCGACGAGGCCAAGCGCGGTTTCGCGGTGTTCAATGGCAAGGCGCAGTGCGCGGCCTGCCATGAGGGCTGGAATTTCACCAATGATGGTTTCCAGGATATCGGCCTTCCCAGTAACGATGTCGGACGCGGCAAGTTCGTCCCGGGCGTCATCAAGATGGAGCACGCGTTCAAGACGCCCGGCCTGCGCGAAATCGCGCGCCGCGCGCCGTTCATGCATGACGGCTCGCTGGCGACGCTCGAGGATGTCGTCGAACATTACAACCATGGCGGCGTCGAGCGGCCGAGCCGAGCCGATCTGATGAAGCCCCTCGACCTCTCGGCCCAGGAAAAAACCGATCTCGTGGCGTTCCTCAAGAGCCTGTCGAGCGATCTCACTCCCACCGCGGCGCCGGTTCTGCCGCGCTAGCAACGACCAAGAAGGATCTCATCCATGCGGACACCGAAGCTCGTGACCGTCGCCGTCATTTGCGGCCTTTCGACCGGCGCCTTCGCCGCGACCGAGGTCATCCATCAGCAGGGGCGCGCTTTCTCGACGGAAAACACCAACGTCAAGAAGGGAGAGGCCCTGACCTTTCTGAATGACGATACCGTGCCTCACAACATCATGTCGACCAGCAAAGGCAATGAGTTCAATCTGGGCTCGCTGGCTCCCGGCAGCTCGGTTGACGTCACTTTCAAGGAAGCCGGCAACGTCGCGGTGATCTGCGCCATTCATCCGCGCATGAAGATGACTGTCAAGGTCGTCGACTGATCATCACGAACTCCTTGATTGTTAGAGAGTCCAGATGTCGATCCGTATCAAGCTCCTTGGCGTTTTGAGCCTCATCCTGGCGCTGGCCTGCGGATTGGCAGCCTATGGCGTTCGCGGCATTACCGCGACCGGCAACCTCGTGGTCCAGCTCTATGACGGCCCGCTGATGGGCATCAATCACGCCGGTTCTGCGCATGCCGAACTGAACGAAGCGCGCCTCATCTTCGAGCGCGGACAGAGCGTCGAACCGTCCGGCGAAACCGCGGCCAAATTCGAGAAGGTCGTGCAAGGCATCTTCGAGGATCTCGGCGTCGTTCGCGAACGGATCCAGTCGGCTGGCGTCCGCACCTCGCGGGAGAGGGCCGAAAGCAAGGTTCGCGACTGGGCGAGCGCCGCCGTGAAGATCCTCAAGCCGGCACCAGGCGGGCTGACCGAACTGCCGGCGGGCTTCACGGTCGCAAAGCTCAGCCAGGAGGCCATCGCGGCCGTCGACGATCTCGTGGAGATGGTGGCCGCCTACGGCTACGAGTATCGCAGCGAGGCCGAGGCCACCGTCGCGGCGTCACGCATGGCGATGATTTCCGCAAGTGGCATCGGCCTGCTGGTCGGGCTGATGCTCGCGATTGGATTCGCGTATTCCCTGAGCAAGCCGATCAGCATGCTGGCGAAGTCGATGCTGGAACTGGCTGAAGGCGATTTCAACGTCGTGCTGCCCGGCCTTGTCCGCAAGGACGAGGTCGGTCTCGTCGCCCGCGCCGTCGAGAGGTTCAAGGTCCTGGCCGAGCAAAGGGCGCGCGACGAAGTCGAATCGAAGATCAATCAGGACCAGGTTCTCGCGGAGCGGCGCAAGGCCGACATGAACAGGATCGCTGACGGCTTCGAGGCCGTCGTCGGCGAAATCGTGAACACGGTGTCGACGACATCGACCGAACTGGAATCGTCGGCCGGTGCGCTGACGGGAACAGCGGAGCGCGGCAAGGATCTGGCGACCACTGTCGCGAGAGCTTCCGAAGAAGCCTCCACCAATGTCCAGTCGGTCGCAGCGGCGACCGAGGAGCTGTCATCCTCCGTCAACGAAATCAGCCGTCAGGTGCAGGAATCCGCCCGGATGGCCCACGAGGCGGTCGATCAGGCGCGCGGGACGACCGAGCGGGTCAGCGAACTGTCGAAGGCCGCGACGCGAATCGGTGACGTTGTCGAACTCATCAACACCATTGCGGGCCAGACCAACCTGCTGGCACTGAACGCCACCATCGAGGCGGCCCGGGCCGGTGAGGCCGGCCGCGGATTCGCGGTGGTCGCGTCCGAAGTCAAGGCGTTGGCGGAGCAGACCGCGAAAGCGACCGGCGAAATCGGGCAGCAGATCACTGGAATCCAGACCGCGACACAGGAATCGGTCAGCGCCATCAAGGATATCAGCGGGACCATCGAGCGCCTGGCGGAGGTGGCTTCCTCCATCGCCTCGGCGGTGGAAGAGCAGGGTGCGGCCACCCAGGAGATCTCCCGCAACGTCCAGCATGCGTCGCACGGCACCAAGGAAGTGTCAGCCAACATTACGGATGTGGAGCGTGGTGCCAGCGAAACCGGTGCTGCGTCATCCCGCGTTCTCTCAGCCGCGCAATTGTTGTCGAGCGATAGCCTTCGTCTCAAGCTCGAGGTCGAGAAGTTCCTCTCAACGGTTCGCGCGGCCTGAGCGTCGGCGGTGCTGGTTCATGACCCGGCCAGGTTTTATTTCTGCTGCGCCTTGTCGTGCGAGGCGAGGCCGATCGCCTTGTAGTCGTAGGTCGGGTAGAACTCGGTGCGGTAGGCGCCCCAGGCCGTATTCTCGAAGATGCGATTGACTTCGCGCAGGCGCGATGCCGGCAGTCGCAGCGTCACGACCTGCCCGATTCCCATCATCACGTACCAGCTTACGACCTCGATGCCCTCGGGCGGAAAGGCCTTGTAGTAACCCTGCTTCTCGAGCTGGGCGTTGAGTTCGCTGAGCGGTCTGGACTGATCGTGTTTCAGGAACACGGTGATCATGACAGCATTGTCCGGTGTCGGGGCCGCCGTATCGACCGGAGCCGACGGCGCCGTTTGGGCCGCTGCGCCGCCGCCGAACAGCAAGGCGCCCGCCAGCGCCGCGAGCGCGATCCGTGAACCCGTCCCTCGCATGGTCGTCTCCATTGATCGTCAGCCTCGATTGGCTCTCCGGGCGACGCTTCATGGGTCTCCCGTGTCCCGCCGATCGTAATCTACAATGTTTCGGCCGGAGGTGGATACCATTCCGCGCCGGTTCGCCCTGGTCTTGGCATTTCGACGCCGCGGAGCCCCCACGAGCCCCGGATACCGCGCTGCGACAGATGTGAGGCAGCTCACATGCATGCAGCCGGATTGGGGCTATTCGAGATGGGCCGAGGGATGATTGCAAGGGCAGGGTCGATGACGACGCGGCGCTTGGCGTTTTGGTGGTTCAGACTTGTGGTCTCGGGACGGTTCCTTGCGAACTTCCTGAGCTTGCCACGCGTCCGGCGCTGAGCGGCTTTGTCGGCGCGGCAGCTTTGGGGGACGCCTCGGTCGGTGTCTCCGATGGGGCCGCCGCTCGAAGGCCCGGCCGATACCCGCTCTCTCACGATCCGATCAGTTTCTTGCAGAAAGCCGCGCTGTCTGTGATCGCATCACGGCCCTTCCAGGCCAGATGGGTCAGGCGACCGGACAGCGAATGATGGCTGCGCAGGCTGCGCGAGTCCAGAACGTGCCCGACATCGGGGGGAAACCGGCTGACCTCGGCTTCGATCAGCGTCGCGATGGCCTCCATGATGCTCCGCAGCCGGGCGCCCCATTCGGACTCCTCGAACTCGTCGATCCGAACCTGCAGTGCGTATTCGATATCGTAGATTTCGACCAGGATCTCGCGGGCGTTGACGATCCGGTTGTGCTTCAGGGCCATCCGTAGCGCCAGGCGCCTGTCTTCGAGTTGGTCCAGCACCATCGAGACGCTGATGCCATAGGGGGTCGCGGCGACGTCCGCGGCCTTCTTGGTGCGGGCGGCCTTGGTGGCGAGCCTTATCAACTGCCAGGGCGTCTTGAGGCGTTTGGCGAGCAATGCCAATGCGAAGGGAACCGCCGGAGCGTTCTTCTTGCGGAAGGTGTCGAGCAGTGCGGTGATCTTGGTGACCTGCGAATCGTCGAATTTCGCGATCCTGGCCGGTAGCGCATCATCGAATTTCGCCAGCGCTTCGCGCGCGCGCAACGCGCCCATGATCTTGACGACGTCGCCATAGGCCGCCGGCGAGGCCGTGTACGCGGCAAGTTTGGTCCGCACCTGCGCGGCGCCTTCGGGCGAAGCGAGAATCCCTTCCAGCGATTTCGTCACCTTGGTCTGGAACACGGAGGCCGCCTGCTGGGCTTCGCGTTGCTTGTCCGCGGCGATCAGGTCCTTCATCTGCGTGTTGTAGTCGCGTGTCATGGTGGGCAGCAGATCGCGGCTGATCCATTCCCAGATCGGAGCGATCGAACTGCGGGCGACCCGTCCCGAGTTCGGATGCTCGGGCGCGCCATCGACCAGCAAAGTTTCCAGCGGTGTGAAGAAGTACCGCGACGGACTGGTGCGATTCAGGGTCGATCCGTCCTTGCGGAACTCGGTGCGCAGCCTGGCCTGGATGTCCGCCGTGCCGGGCACATCGACGCCACAAGTCTCCAGCCGCTCCAGTTCGGATAGCAGGAAGCTTCGCGTCTGCGGGGTCAGCCGCTGCAGGAAGTCCCATATCCGTTCGGCCGGTATCATGGAGTGGCAATTTCCGCGGTTTCACCGATGATCGGGCGTCGCCTCCGAAGCGCTCGCATGACCAAGGGAACCACGAAACGCTTCGTGTTCGCTTAAAGCGATCAAACAATTTCGATAAGAATTGGCGATTTCGTAAATGATAAATTAATGGACCGAAGGACGCCTCGGGCAAATCTCGCAGATTTCATCTTTCGCTCGCGCGATAGCCCGCGCCACCCTCTTGCCGCGAGGTTTCGCTCGCGACACCCAGCCGCAATTCTCAGCGAAATCTCCGCACGCGCGCCGCGGCAGGACGGGGCGGCGGCATCGCTTCCCGCGGCGGAGTCGGGATAATGGTAATGGCCCAGCGCGGCGGTACGCTCTCCTCGATTTCCTGCACTGCTCGAACGTGCCCGGTGACGGTCGATCCGTCGGACCGGATGGTGGCTGGCCTGCCGTTGAACTGCGCGATTCGGAAACGCCGGACTTCCTTCTGGTCCGCTGTTTCAAACGTAAACATGGAACTCTCTCTCCTATACCCTAGTGCCGCCGAGCTTAAGTTGGTGCATCGCGGGCGACCCGTCCAATTCGTACGAACTTTCAGCTCGAAGAAAACGGCACGAGAGTCATCGATTTTCTACGACCCGTTATTTTTCTCCGAAGCTTGTACAACCCGGGTGCGCAGCTGTTAGCGAACTTCGGAAAGTGGGTACTGGCTACTATCGCGACTCATCATTAGCCGGATGTGAAAATCGAGTGCCGTAAGATTACGGCTGGTCATTTCACGGAGGCGGAGCGCGGAGGTGCGCGCAATCGCAAAAAGCGCAACGATCGATCCTCGCGGCCGCCAACGCATGCTGCCGCGCGAGCCATGATCATGCACCTAGCAGAGAGACGAGATCGTGATTCGATACAAGAGCGTTGGATCGTGATCGGGCGTGCCGCAATCGGCAATCCGCGACGTCTGCGGGAAGACGCGCTTCGCGCCGAGCATCGGTTTCCATCAGGAGCGCGGTGCGAACCTCGCGGGCGCCTTCGTCATCGCGGGCGCCATGGTCGAGCGCCGGTTCGGGAATGAACTCCGCGTCCATGTCCCTTGGCCCGGCGGCAGCGGCGGCGCCGCAGATACGCGAAGGAGGGACGTCGATGGCGCGGGGAGCACGTGAAACGGCGAGTTCCGTCGGCCGACCGGATGCCGTTAAGATCCGATTAACCCTGTTCGCCGAAGACCAGACATGTCTGCAAGGGGCGATCGACCGGCCGCTTCGAGGCCGACCTTGCCTACTCGGCCGGCCCGAATACCGCTTCCATTTTTGTCTTCAGCGTCGCCGCGTTGAACGGCTTGACGATATAGTTGCTGACACCCGCCTTCTTCGCGGCAATGACGTTCTCGGTCTTCGATTCCGCGGTGATCATGATGAACGGAGTTTTTGAAAGATCCGGGCTGGCGCGGACTTCCCGCAACAGGTCGTAGCCGGTCATTGGCTCCATGTTCCAGTCGGAAATCACCAGGCCGTATTTCTTGCCCTGCATCTTGACGAGAGCCGCCGACCCGTCGCTGGCATCGTCAACGTTTTCGAATCCGAGCTGCTTGAGCAGATTGCGTATGATCCGGATCATGGTGTTGTAGTCATCGACCACCAGAATCGGCATCGACAGATCAAAGGCCATGTCCTCAACTCCGCGCAATTCACAAACAGCCGAATACGGGCAAGTCATCAAGGCACGGGAATTCATCCCCGCGCCTTCGGAACTCGAACTCGTCGGCACGGCGACAATTATCAGCGCTCCTTGAACAGCGCGTTAATTCCGTTTCGGACGCCGATCGCATTCGGAATTGAGCCGTAGTTGTACGGATGGGCGCAACGTGAATCGGGTCGGGCGGACGACTGAAAGATCAAGCCTGCCAGCCGCGAAATTTGCTTCTCACAAAGGTCGGTTCCACAAAAGGTGCTCACATGCCTCCGCGGAACCTGCGAACAACCGCGTGGCTCACGGTTGAGAGCGAACCCGAAGCAGCCGTTCGTATTGCGCCTTTACGGCCGGGTAACATTCACAGGCCGTGGTGCGGAGGCCGTCCAGGTTGGTGATGTCGATGCGTCCGCGGCTGTAGCGGATGAAATTGGATTGCTGCAGCGTACTGGCCACCAGCGAGACGCTGTTGCGGCGCGCACCGATCATCTGGGCCAGCGCCTCCTGCGTGAGGTCAAGCCTGAAATCGCCGGACAGGTCGTGGGTCTGCGACAGGCATCGCGCCAGCCGTGACTCGACGGTGTGGACCGCGTTGCAGCCGGCCGTGTGAAGGATCTGTGCATGGATCGCCAGCCCGTGCCGTACCAGCAACGATCGCATATTTGAGCTCTGGGCCGCCGCGGCGTGAAGACGCTCGAGGTCGAGCGTCGAGGCCGTTCCTGGGACCAGGACGACCGCGCTATCGAGCGCGATCTGATCGCCGAAGGCCGAGAACGCGCCATAAATGCTGTCGCGGCCGATCATGGCGGCCTGAACGCGCTCGCCCTTTGCGAGGTTGACGACAAGGGAGATCACGCCGTGGTGGGGCAGAAAGGCGCGGGTCAGCGTTTCGCCGGCCTCGATCAGAACCATCTCCTGTTCCAGCGCGATGGTCCTGAGATGCGGGCGAACGAGCTCGAAATCATCGGCGCTCAGCGCCGACAGAAACCCGTTCGAAGGATGAGGGGGCCCCTTCAAATCCATACCTTCAAATCCATCCCTTCAAATTCATGTCTGCCTCACGGACAAAGTTACCGCCGCCTTCCGAAACGCGTGGTTCACCACAGCGCCCACCTTCATGAACTCTGGGAATGTCGTGGCCGCCGTCAAATCCGTGCCTGGTTTGCCTCCTTCCGATTTGATGTTCGTGGGTCGAGCTCGTCGCATGCACTTCACGACCCGCAAATCGGTGGCATCGGTGGATTGGATTTGACGCGTGCTGCGAATGTCAAATCCAAGGCATCACGAGAGCCTGTTTGTTCGTGGCCCTCGGATTCCAATATTCGCAGGAGCGCTTCCTGAGCATGCGCGTGCTGGAATGGGACCACGAGTCAGGCCGCACGCAGGGTGACCCCGCTGAGGTCAACGAGCAAGGCCTATCGTCGGTGATTCGTGTGGGCCACCTGCGTGGACGCAACGAGTTTCCGCCTGAAAAAGTTCACGATGATCTGCTGCTTGTCGCCGCCGGAGACAAGGCGGACGTACCGGGGCACCAGCCAGACACGTTATACACCACAAGGTTTCGGCGGAGCCTCGCATATTGCAGATATCTGGTGTCCTCTCGAATTCGAAATGCGCAGGAGTCCGCGGCTCGCTCTCGCGAACGTCGGGTTCTGGACACGCTGAGCGGAGATCGGATGTCGAATCGAGGAGCGCCGCCGGAAGCGGAGATCGCGACCGGAGCGTCTTTGCCGGATTCGTCTGTGTCGGTCCCCGACTGGACGCAGCGGGCAGCTATTCTAGGGCAGGTGTCCGGGGGGATCCTGCACGAATTCAATAATATTCTGACAGTCATCAGCGGCACCATCGATATTCTCGCACAGGCCGTCATCGACCGGCCTGAACTCGCGGCCATTACCCGACTGATCGATGAGGCGGCGCTTCGCGGCGCGCGGCTGACGTCGCACCTGATCGCGTTCGAGCGTGGCCAACCGCCGCAAGGTCTTGCGGTCGATGTCAGCGCCTTGCTTTCCGACGCGGCCCGCCTGCTGCGGCCGGTGCTCGGTGGCCGCAGCGAGATCGCGGTGACATCTTCCGCGGGCCCAGTGATGGCTGTCGTGGATCCCGGTCTGCTGATGGCTGCCATATTGAAGCTGGCGATCGCTGCCCGCAACGCCATGCCCGATGGCGCACTGATCTCGATGGCGGCGGCACGCGCAGGAGTGGGGGCTCGCGGCGATGTGGTCGACGAGGCGATCGAGATCAGGGTTGATGCGGTCGAAACCGAGGGGTCTTCGGTTTGGGGCGCGGGCGATCTCGATGCGATCGAGGAACTGGTCAGACTGTCCGGCGGCGATATCGCCATCGACCGGCAGGTCGACCGCATCGGATTCGATATCCGGCTGCACGAGGCCCATGCACGCGACTAGTTAGCGCGCTTTCGGGGGCCTGGATATCTGTTCGCGGTTCGAGAAAGCGCGTGAAGACGGAGGCGAGACCCGTCCTTAACCATCGGATGCTTCCGAGCGAAGTCGGTGTCAAATCTCTCGCCAATTTTCCGAAAATCGTAGCCATCGGCCGCACCGCGAATTCAAGGCGGACGGATCGATCCCCGGTCACGAACGACCTGCTGCCGCGCCTGGCGCGTCGCTGAAGCGGCCTGGTTCGACCCGATGGACTGGCCGCGCGCGCCCAGAGGCGTTGGGGCATCCGCAGGGCCCCTCGTTCGCGACCTGCGAGCGCCCCGTCGCGCTCCGTATTAGCACGGGGGACTTTATTAACGGGAAAGAGAAGGCGATGCAGCTATTCGTTGAGTGCGGGAGTCCGTCGGCGGTTTCCCGGTGGGGCCGGTTGCAGGCCACTGGGGCTTGCTCGGGAGCGCCACGTCGGTGTCCCCGCCTGGTCAAGTCAGGTCCAGGGCGCGTGTCGGAAGACCGCAACCTGGTGTCGGAAGGTAGAGCTTCATGGATGATCTGTTGCGGGAGTTCTTGACGGAGACCAGCGAGAGTCTGGACACCGTCGACAATCAGCTGGTGCGGTTCGAACAGGATCCGAACAACGCGAAGATCCTGGATAACATTTTCCGACTTGTTCACACCATCAAGGGGACGTGCGGCTTTCTCGGGCTGCCGCGTCTGGAAGCCTTGGCGCACGCGGCCGAAACGCTGATGG
>Ga0268264_10003166_pt1 | contig 14253 bp, 11 predicted proteins | sample KBSSwiS32_FD_190357 | JGI IMG/M metagenome (GOLD analysis project Ga0268264, IMG submission 190357) | Switchgrass rhizosphere microbial communities from Kellogg Biological Station, Michigan, USA - KBS Switchgrass S3-2 (SPAdes) (version 2) | ecosystem: Host-associated > Plants > Roots >...
GAAGCCATGAAAGAAGCGAACGATATCAGTGGGCTCAAACGGTACCGTTCGTTCCGTGAGTTGCGCGAGCGGATCTGATGCCATTTGAACTCCGCACGACCGCCGCTTTTGAGCGGGATCTGCGGCGGGTAAAGAAGCAGCGCAAGGATTTAGACAAACTGGAAGCGGTGGTTAACCTTCTGGAGGAGCAACAGCCGTTGCCTCCCCGCTGCCGGCCACATCCGCTTCGGGGAAGTTGGTCGGGACACTGGGACTGCCATATCGAACCGGATTGGTTGCTACTTTACAAGGTGACGGATCAAACACTGATCCTAGTCAGAACAGGAAGTCACGCGGAGCTGTTCGAGTGAGAAGCTGTTTACCACACCCAGAAGCCGCCTGAAGCCGAAGAAAATGTGGCACTCTCGGGACCAACGCGATCCTCTGCTCGCAGAGATACGTGAACAGAACTATCATCGTTAAAAGCAATTGCGAGTTCTTGTTCCTCGCGCACTTCTACTTCACGAACGACGACGCCGATTCTGCGACAAAGCGCGTCCCGATAACCGGAATCGCCCGGACGGTGTACGGAATGCCCCTCTCGTACTTCAGGCGAGGTAAGCGCTGTTAGTGTCGAGGAGAAGAAACGCAGTTGGACGTAATCCATGACGAATTCTACCGAGCTGAGGAATTCATTTACGATCTCCGGCAACCCACGGTCTGCAAGCACCTCGTCGACCGTATCGAGTGTCTTCATGATCTGAGCTGACTCCCTCAGCAGCTTTTCCATGTCGGATTCGAGTTCGGCTTGTTTCGGATTGCCTACTGCCGTTGGAGAAAGGTAGCGCTCAGTTGCCGAAATGACGATTGCCTTGGTGCTCCTTTGGACCTCGGCGACCTGCTTCCTAAGTCTCAGGTTTGGATGCGAAACGGTCTTTAGCTCGTCCAGCGCCCTCAACCACCGCAAGAAAAAGCGCTCGCCCTTCGTGTCACCGATCTCAGAGAGTCGAGATCCTGTTGCTGTCAAAAGGCTCTTATATCGATTAAGGTCCACAGCAGTAAACGCCCGATCTGAAGCGCCCTACCGCGGCTGCGTCACCACATCCACCAGCGCCGGCTCACCCGATTTCACTTTTGCGATGGCGCGCTTTAGTGCAGGCCCAAGGTCCTTGGGGTCGCTGATCGGCCCTTCGCTGTACATGCCGTACGTCTCGGCCATCTTGGCGTAATTGATGAAGGGGTCCTTGAACGACGTCCCGATGTCGGCGCGGTCGATGCCGCGGTTTTGTTTGGCGGCTACCATTTGGATGTACATGCGTTCCTGATGGTAGGCGCGGTTGTTGTGGATCACGTTCAGCAGCGGGATCTTGTGATGCGCCGCGGTCCAGAGGACGCCGGGGGCGTAGTTCAGGTCGCCGTCGGAATTGATGTTTACGGTCAGGCGGCCGTGTTTGCGATTCGCGAGCGCCGCTCCTACGGCTGCGGGGGCGCCGTAGCCGATCCCGGCGGCTCCTTGCGCGCCGATGTATTGGTAGTGGTGCTTGAAGTCGAACATCTTCGTCGACCAATAGCTGGTGTAGCGGTCGTTCGATACCAGCGACCAATCCTCGGTTTTGATTTGGGCCCAGAGTTCGGCGGCTAGGCGCGCGGTCGCGATGGGGCTGGCGTCGAAGCCGACTGCCGCCGCTTCGAGATTGCGCTCGCGGGCTTTGCGATGCGCTTCGGCCAGCTTAGCGCCGCGGGACTGCAAAGCGATGCGGCGGTCCGAGGTCATCTGTTTTCTCACGGCTTCAATCAATGACGGGAGCGTGGCTTCGGCGTCGCCAGTAATGCTGAGGTCGACTTCGGAGTAGCGGCCGAAGTCCTGATAGTTGGACTTATGGTTGAGCTCGATGGCGGAGATGCTGATGATTTTCGCGCCGGGCTTCATGGTGGAGCTGGATTCCATGCCGAAGGTGTTGAGGCCCGTCATTTTGTGGGTGATGGTCCACATTTCCTGAGCTTCCAGGCCTAAGACGACGTCGGCATCGCGGACGGTTTCGGTGATAGGGTCGTTGGCGGGCGGCGCATATAAGGGATGGCGTGAGGGGAAGTTCATGCGCAGGCGCTGGTCTTGCACTCGGCATTGGAGGAGTTCAGCCAGTTCGACTAATAATTCGATGCCGTGGGGCGTGCGGGCGCAACGGCCGGCTACGATGACGGGGTTCTCGGCGGCTAGCAGGAGCTTCGCGGCTTCGTTGACGGCGGAGGCGTCGCCTTGCGGCGGGGCGCTGGTCACCAGTTTGGGGATGCGCAGATTTTTCTCTGTAATGGGTTCTTCCTGTAGCGCTCCGTCAGCCACCAGCACGACGGGTTCGTAGGGCGGCGTCATCGAAATGGTGTAGGCGCGCACGGCGGACTCGGCGAAGTGCGAGAGCGAGACCGGCGCGTCGTCCCACTTGGTGTAATCGCGCACCATGGCGGCGGCGTCTTGCACGCTGTGATACCAGTCGGCTGAGCCGCGGCGGTAGTTGATGTCGAGCAGGTTGCCTAGGACGATGTAGACCGGGACGCGGTCGGCGTAGGCGTTGTAGATGGCCATGGACGCATGCTGCAGTCCGACGGTGCCGTGCGCCATGATCATCATGGGCTTGCCTTCGATCTTGGCGTAGCCGTGGGCCATCGCTACCGACGATTCTTCGTGCAGGCAGGTGAGGAATTCGGGGTCCTTATTATTGCCGTAGTTGATGACGGATTCGTGGAGGCCGCGGAAGCTGGTGCCGGGGTTGGCGGCGCAGTATTCGATGCCCAGCGATTTGAAGACGTCGACCATGAAGTCGGCGCCGCAGCGCACGTTCGACGTTACGTCGACGGCTCCGCCGGTGGCTTCGGGTTTCTCCGCCGCGCGTTGGGCGAAGGCTACGGGAGACGATGCGACCAAGCCGGCCGCTCCCCTCAGGAACTTTCGACGGTCCACATTCTTTTTTGCTTTCGCCATCGCTTTTATCTCCTAATTAGAAACAAGACCGTTGCGGACCGCGTAGCGGGCTAACTCGGCGGTGGTGTGCAGTCCGGTCTTTGCCACGATGTTGTTCTTGTGGAACTCGACGGTTCGCGGAGACACATTCAGGATCGCCGATATCTCTTTGACGATTTTGCCCTCGGCCAGCAATTGCAGAACTTCGCGCTCGCGGCTGGTCAATCCGCTGCCGTCCTTGGAGCTGTCGGCGGGCTGGCTCATCAAATTCTGCAATACCTCATTGGCAATACGGGGAGCGATATAAACGCGTCCCGCCAGCACCTCGTGGATAGCTGCCACCAATTCCTCGGCGGCGGATTGTTTCACAACGTATCCCGCGGCTCCCAGCCGGAAGGCCTGAGTCGCCAGCGAAGCGTCGGGGCTGCCGGTGAGGAAAATAAAGCGCGTGCGCGGGTGGCTGCTCTTGGCGCTACGGAACGCATCCATGCCGTTGAGCAGCGGCATGGAAATATCCACCACGGCTACTTCGGGTTTCAGGCTCTCGATTGCAGCGAGCAGCGCGCGGCCGTCCGGGCACCTGGCAACGATCTCGAATTCCGGCTCCAGGATCCGGCATAAACCGTCGAGGATAATCTCGTGGTCGTCGGCGAGGATGATACGGTGTCTCATTTTCGCTCCGTTAGGCTTCGCCAAGAGGCACTCTCACCGTAAGCCTGGTTCCGGCTTCCAGAGTCGAATCGATCATCACGGAACCCCCTATATTACGCGCCCGTTCCTCTATACTCAAAAGCCCCAGGCCGGAGCTGGCTTTGGTATTACCGGCGTCGAATCCTTTGCCATTATCGATGATAAACAGAGATAGCGCGCTGTGTTCCTGGCCCGCCAGGACCACGCTGGCGGCGGTGGCGCCGGAGTGCAGGGCAACATTGCGCAGAGACTCCTGAGCAATGCGGAATAGCGCCACTGCTATCACGCGGGGGATTTCCGGGGGCACTTCGCGTGCCGTGAAACTCGCTGGGATCGCATGCTGCTCGGTGAACTTGCGGCAATACATCTCGAGCGCCGCCGGCAAGTCCGCGTATTCCAGAATACTGGGGTGCAGCGAATGGGAGAGCGAGCGCAGGTCATCGGTGAGCTCAAAGATCTGCGCCTGCAGAGCATCCACCACTTCGTGCTGGCCGCCGGTTCGCTTCAACAAGCCCAGTTCGATTCCTACGCTAGAGAGCCTTTGCGTCATGTCATCGTGCAACTCTCTGGCAATCCGGCGGCGCTCCTCTTCCTGTGCAGTCATTAATTGCGCGGCCAAGTCGCGGAGTTTTTCGCGGGCCAATTTTTCTTCGGTGACGTCGCGGGCGGCGGAGGACATCTGGGACTCGCCGGGCGCGGGCGCCGCGAGTGTCCAGTTCAGCCAGCGCCAGCGGCCATCCTTGGTTAAATAACGGTTCTCGACGTTGGGGGCGGATTGGCCGCTGGACATTTCATCCCAGGCCGCCTTGGTGTGCGCTCGATCATCCGGATGCACGAACTCCAGAAAGGGACGGGAACACAATTCCAGCTCGGACCATCCAAGAATGTTCACGGTCGCCTCATTGGCGCTGCGGAAATTTCCATTGAGGTCGCGGATGCACAAAGGGTCCGGAGACAGATTCAATAGTTTGTCGCGCTGCGCCAGCAGGCGTTTGGAGTGATCGGCCAGTTGACCAATGGCAACCGCTATGAGGAGGAATACGGCTAAGGCCACGACGTGTTCAGGACTTGCAACGCTGATTCCGGCGGGAGGCAAGAAGAAATAGGCCAAGCCAACGGCTCCGGTAATGGCCCCGGCCAAGGCTTCGACCCAGCCCCACACCATCGCCAGTCCACCGGTGGCCGCGACCATCAGCAACGCCACCGTGGCATGGTCAATATTTGGCAACGTCAGGCAGCCCGCCAAGATTCCCGCCATAAGGCCGGCCGAAATCAGGCAGCGTACGATGCGCGCTCCCGTCTTCTGGGGTCCGCGCCGCAGCCAGGCTGAGAGCACACGCGATATCGCGTCGGCTGGTCCAGCCACCTCGGCGCCGGCGCGCGCTAGCGGCCAGGAAGGCATGAAAACCAACCAACTGTTATGCAGGCGCCGCATTCGACCACCTATCATACCTGCAAAATCTCAGCTAAGCGGGCGAAGCTGCGGATTGGAGCGCCCGTACCTAGTATTAATACGAGGTACCTTTCAGCCCCTCGCAGCATATGCTTTGGGATACCAAGCAAAGGGGAGGGGAAAATTGAAAACTCTATTACTGACACTCGCTGGTGCCTTGTTTAGCATTAGCCTTTATGCCCAAACGTCGCAGATTCAGGGAACAGTTCTGGATTCCACAGGGTCGGCAGTTCCGGGAGCGGATATTAAAGCAACCCAGACCGCAACCGGCGCGGTGCGCAACGCAACCTCCGGCGCCGACGGAGCCTACGTGTTGTCCAGCCTTCCGATTGGACCCTATCGCGTCGAGGTAAGCAAGCAGGGTTTCACGACCTACGTGCAGACCGGAATCACTTTGCTGGTGAACGGCAGTCCCACGGTTGATGTCGCCCTCAAGGTTGGTAACGTCAGCGAACAGGTGCAAGTAGAAGCCAACGCCGCTCTCGTCGAGACGCAGGCCACTGGCATCGGCACCGTGATTGAAAACCGGCGCATTCTGGAACTCCCGCTCAACGGCCGCGTGGCTACCGATCTGATCGTATTGAGCGGCGCGGTGATCCCGCAGGGCGTCGCCGGCAACGGCGGTTACCCCGGCACTCAGCAGTACGTGATCAACGGCGGACAATCTTTCGGCGCAGGATTCTGGCTGGATGGCAGCGTGTTTAACAACCCTTGGGACAACGCCAACATGCCCTTCCCCTTCCCGGATGCACTACAGGAGTTCAAGGTAGAGACCAGTGCGTTAACCGCTCAAAACGGCGTGCATGCCGGCGGAACCATCACTGCGGTAACCAAATCGGGCACCAACGGTTTCCATGGCGATGCCTTTGAGTTCCTGCGCAACGGCGCTATGAATGGATCCAATTGGTCCACGCATACCAACGATGGCCTGAAGCGGAACCAGTTTGGCGGCACCGTCGGTGGTCCGATCAAGAAGGACAAGCTGTTCTTTTTCTTCGGCTATCAAGGCACCATCACCCGGCAGACGGCGTTTTCGAACAATTTCATCCCTACACCCGCGATGATCGCGGGAGATTTCACGGCTTGTCCCTCCCTGATCAGCGGCCTTACTCCCGCGGTTAAAAATCTGTTCACGAATAACAAAATCGATCCCAAATCGTATGATCCAGCAGCCGTGAAGTTAGCGAACTTGCTCCCGAAGGATGCCACCGGTTGCGGCCTGTCGCCTTTGGGTCTGGTAACCCGGGTAAATGAGAGCCAGGTAGTGGGCCGCGGCGATTACCAAGCCAGCGCCAAGAACACCATTTTCGGCCGTTACCTGCGCAGCCACTACTTCCGGCCGCCGTCGTTGGATATTACGCCGAACAATATCATGAGCTCGACGCAGGGCGGATTGGATGACGCGGACCAGTCCTGGACCGCGGGCGATACCTACTTGATCAGCCCGACCATGGTGAACCAGTTCCGTGGTTCCGTAAACCGCCTCGGAATTCGCCGCTTCGACTCGGACTTCGTGGACGCCTGCGATCTGGGCGTACAAAAAGTGTATTGCGGATATGTGCCTCACCAAAGCACGTTCTCAATTGCCACCGCAGGCAATAACGGTTTTGCGGTTGGCCCTGGTACTGGCGGCAAGGCAGATGCTCACAGCACCATCTACCAATTGAACAACGACGTGAGCTGGATTAAAGGCTCTCACCAGATTAACTTCGGCGTGGGCGGTTCCTTGTACCGCATGATCTTCTTGGGCAACGTCTATTCGCAAGGTTCCTGGAACTTCCCCAACATCCCCCAATTCCTGCTGGGGCAATTCAGTTCGTTCGCCATGTCCGCGCCCAACCCGCTACCGCAGGAAAAGTGGTCCCTCGCGGCGTATGTGCAGGATACATGGAAGGTTACTCCGCGCCTCACGGTGAATGTGGGCCTGCGCTGGGAGCCCTCGCTCCCTCCTGGAGCGCTCAATCGCTCATCCTATAACTTCAGCTTCGCGAACATGCTCGCCGGAGTAAGGAGCAAAGTTTTTGTCAATGGGCCTGCCGGGCTCAGTTTCCCCGGAGATACGGGGTTCGCGGGTCTGGCCGGCGTCGAACGGCAGTGGAATCTGTTTGCCCCGCGCATTGCCCTTGGCTTCGACCCCACGGGTACCGGCAAGATGACCATTCGCGCTTCCTACGGTATCTCGTATGACTTTGTGAATGGCTCGATGTACGTAAACTCAGCCGACTCCCCGCCCTTTGGCAATACGACCATCTTCGGCGGGAATCATTTCAGCGATCCGTACCAGGCGAATCCCGGCGGCAACATCTTCCCGTATTCGCTAACGAATAATTCGCCATTCGCCCCGGGTGGAACGTATATTGCCGAGCAAAATGACAACAAGGCCACCCAGGTACACCAGTGGAATTTCGTGGTCCAACGCCAGTTCGGCAACGATTGGGTAGCGTCGGCCACTTACACGGGAAGCCAAAGCTTGAATTTGTTGGGCTCCTATCAAGTGAATCCCGGGATCTACATTCCTGGAAATTGCGTTGCGGGACAATATGGATTGACTGCGGCTGGACCCTGCTCCAGCACTGGGAATACCAACTTCCGCCGCTTATTCACCATCAATAACTACCCCGACAACAAGGCTTACTCGTTCATGGACGTGTTCGATACGGGCGGGACTTCCAGCTACAACGGCCTGATCTTGGCCGTACAGAAGCGGCTGAGCAAGGGTCTGAGCACCAGCGCCAACTACACCTGGTCGCATTGCATTGGCGACCTCACCCTGGGCAACAGCACCGGGAACGCGGGTGGTGGCTACACCATACCCAACAACCGGCGCTACGATCGCGGCAACTGCCAGTCCGTCGAGATCGGCGGCACTTTCTCCTCCGACCGCCGCCAAATCTTCAATTGGACTTCTGTGTACGAGACACCTAAATTCGCGAACCGCGTGACCAACATTCTCGCCTCCGGCTGGAAATTCTCGGGAATCTACCGGGCCATGTCGGCGCCGTGGGTTACGGTCTCCGTAGCGACCGATGTGGCGTTGACCGGCGCTGCCGCGGGTGGGCAGCGGCCCAACCAGATTGCGTCAAACTCGCTGTGCGCCAACCCCAATCCGAGCTGCTGGATCAATCCGGCTGCGTTTTCAGCTCCCGCGGCGGGCACATTCGGCAACCTGGGCCGCAACAATATTCAAGCCCCGATGTTTTGGCAGTTGGATATGGCCGCCTCCCGTGTAGTTAGAATCCGCGAAGGATATACGCTGGAGTTTCGTGCCGAGGCCTTTAACCTCACGAATAGCATGCGACCTGGCCTTTCGCCCCCCAGCCTGCGAGCTGGCTCGTCGGGCCTGAATCTCACTTACGGGACGCCCGGATTCGGCACGGTTATCAGCACGCAGGATCCGCGCATCATGCAGATGGCGATGAAATTCGTGTTCTAAACTACGCATGGAACAGACCCGGCGCCTTAGGGCGCCGGTTTTTTTTTGCATTGGGGACAGTCCTGTCCCCAATGCCCTGGACTCGGGCCTAACTTTTGACTATGATTCTAACTGGCTGTAGTTGACTGCGGCCAGTTTGGGAGGACTCGCTTGAAAAATCCAATCTATGCTGTTTTGCTGGGCGCCGCCGTACTGATCCCCGGCGTTTCGCTGTTTGCTCACCACTCCCCGTCGGCCATCTTCGACATGAAGAAGAAGGTTGCGCTCAAGGGCACGGTCACGAAGGTGGATTGGGTGAACCCGCACATCGTGGTCTATATGGACGCGAAAGGTGACGACGGGAGCGTTGAAAACTGGAAATTTGAAAGCAATCCGCCGCGCTGGTTCACCAAGGTTGGCGTGACGCGAGCCGATTTTGCAGCCGCCACCGGCGAATCGGTCACCGTGGAGATTGTGCGAGCCATTGACGGCTCGAAATACGGATACCTGCAGAAAATCACGTTTCCCAATGGGAATCAGATTTCTCTCGAAAGTCAGAAGGAGGAATAACATCCGTGAAACTTCATCTAACTGCCCTGCTGCTCATGGCCACGCTGGCCTTCTCGCAACAGAAACCGCAACCTCGCACCGCCGACGGACATCCTGACCTCAGCGGCACCTGGACCTTCGGCATCGATCTCCCGCCCGGTGACCTGGTAAAGGTAGTGGACGGCAAGGTCACGCGCACCCATTGGGACCGCACGACGCGCCACCGCGCGAACGACATCCCTGGGGCGCTGCCGTGGGACAAAGCTCCTTCTTACAAACCTGAATTCCAGGAGAAGGTAAAGTATATGGCCGAGAACGAGAGCAAAGTGGATCCGGTGTTCTATTGCGACAAACCGGGTACACCGCGCATCGGCTCGCCGCGCAAGATCATCCAGTTGCCCAAGGAAACGATCTTCCTTTATGAGGACATCTCAGGCGACACCTTTCGCATCATCCCCACCGACGGGCGCGGGCACCGTGCCAAAGCGAATCCATCGGCTTACGGCGATTCGATTGGGCGCTGGGAGAAGGATATCTTTGTGGTCGAGTCCACTAACTTCGTCGACGACACCTGGTTCGGCGAGGAAGGCTACCTGCATTCCGACAAGATGCGCGTGATCGAGCGGCTGTGGCTGACTCCGGAACACAATCTTGCGTATCAGGCGACGGTCGAAGATCCGGCGGTGCTCACCAAACCGTGGACCAATTTTGCGCGTGTGATTCCGCCCAACAACGATCCCATTGAAGAGTCTCCGACCTGCAAGGAAGATGACGGGAAGCGGCTTCTGAACCTGGATCACCATCTACAACGCTAGGTGCGGTAACCGCTTGCTTCGCGCGCGGTTCGGTGCAAAGTGTCGGCTGGCAGTTTCACAGAACCGCGACCGAAGGGAGCGGGCAGCGAACATACCAAGGAGAATCGATGAAGTCGAAAATCGGAGTGTGCCTGCTCCTCGCCCTGCTGCCGGTGTGTGGTCAGACCAATCCACCCCAAAAGACGCTGATGGCGGAGGATGTTTTCAAGAACATTCAGGTGTTGAAGGGCATCCCGGTCAATCAGTTCATGGAGACCATGGGTTTCTTCTCGGCGGCCTTGGGATACAACTGCACCAATTGCCATGGCAACGAGGTCCTGGGGAACTGGGAGAGGTACGCGGACGATATTCCGGTGAAGCAGACCGCCCGCCGCATGGTGCAGGTGGTCAACACCATCAACAAAACCCTCTTCCAAGGACGCGAAGCGGTGACCTGCTACACCTGTCACCGGGGGAGTCCGACACCTAAAGTGGTTCCGAGTTTGATGGAGCAGTACAGCGAACCGCCGCCCGATGACCCCAACGAAGTCGAAATCAGCGGACGCGCTTTCCAGGGGCCCACCGTCGATGCTATCCTCGACCGCTACATTCAGGCTCTCGGCGGGGCTGAACGGCTGGCTGCGTTAACCAGCTACACGGGAACCGGCCGCTACGAAGGATTCGACAGCTACCATACCAAGGTCACCGTCGACCTGTATGCGAAGTCGACAGGCGAGCACACGGTAATCGCTCACACCCAGAATGGCGATAGCGTCACGGCCTACGACGGGCGCAACGCCTGGATCATGGGGCCGGACAAACCGGTGTCGGTGCTGCAACTGGTCCCCGGCGGGGATTTCGACGGCGTCAAACTGGATTCGATCCTGGCGTTCCCAGGCGGACTGAAGCAAGCGCTGACGGCCTGGCGCACGGGCTTCCCAACTACGGCGATTGACGACCGGCCGGTGCAAGTGGTCCAGGCGATGTTAGGCGGAACACGGGTAAAGCTGTTTTTCGACAAGGAAACGGGATTGCTTACGCGGGCGGTGCGCTATAGCAAGACCATCGTCGGTCCCGTTCCCGTCGAGATCGACTTTTCCGACTACCGCGCGGTGGCGGGAGTGAAGCTTCCGTTCCAATGGAAATTGACTTGGACCGGCGGGCAATCCACCTACATTCTGGACGATGTCAAGCCAAATGCCGCGATTGATCCGGCCAAGTTCGGCAGGCCGGCCGCGGCCGCTAAACCGGTGGTTGCTCCAGCCAAGATTACTCCGTAAGTTTCTGCAAATAAAAGGATTGATCATAAGATAGGCCGCTAGGTGTAAGTTTGTCTTGACTTTCGCCTAAAGGTTTCGATATCATGACGATTCGTTCATTTTTGACTGTCTGAAGTTATCTCCAGCCCAGGTTTTCTATTCGGGGGAAGGAACCCCTGGGGTGATGGCTCTGGGTACATTTTTAGGAGATCAATGAAGCAGCATTACTTTGTAGTGGTATTGGCTCATTCGTTGCACGGACGCTTGCGCCGCATCCACGTTCCCCATCAGGCGCTGTACGTGGTGATGGCCCTGGCGCTGTTTGGCTCGGTCTCCCTGTTCGGGATGGTCTCGAGCTACCTGCGCATGAGCTGGAAAGTGGCCAACTACAATGCTCTGCGGGATCAGGTGACTACGCTGCGCAACCGCTACCAGCAGTTGCAGCAGGAGAACTCGGAAAAGAAAGAACAACTGGCTTCCCTGCAATTGATGGCCAGCGAAGTGAGCGTCGCGCTGGGCCTGAAGCGGAACCTGGAAGGCGCGGACGATATCGCGAGCGAAGGCCCGCTGGTGCCGACCTACAAAGAATCGATCGAAGAGTATAACTTCCTGAAGTCGGCCAGTTACTCGCGGGTGAATCACTTGTATGCACGCCGCTGGCAGACCAACATCGTGCCCACCATGTGGCCCGTGAATGGACGGCTGCTCAGCCGCTTTGGCGAACGGGAAGATCCGTTCTCGGGCGAAGGCGCGCTGCATTCGGGCGTGGATATTTCGGCGGCCATGGGGACTCCGGTGCACGCCGCGGCGGATGGCATCGTATCGCGCGCCGAATTCTTTGGCGGCTACGGGCGTCTAGTGGCCATCGATCACGGCAACGGCATGTACACCTGGTACGCCCATTTGTCGCAATTCGAAGTGGTGCCGGGACAGGAAATCCGCCGGGGCGAAGTGCTGGGTTATTCGGGCGCCAGCGGAAAAGTGACCGCGCCGCACCTGCATTTTGAGGTTCGTCTGGGCGGCAGCCCGGTGAACCCGTATCCCTATTTGACTCGCTCCGCGATGCAGCAGCACGTACAGCCGGACCTGCCGTTTTAACCCGCACCGAATTCTCCTGAAACCGCTCAGCCCGGTTTCCGTCTAAAATACATCTAGGCATGGGTGTGTTTCGCCAGCTCGCACGAATCTTACTAGTTCTGCTGGTGCTCGTGAGCTTCGCCGGAGTGCAAACGGCGAGCGCCATGGAAATCCACCCGGATCACCATGGCGGCCCCGACGACCACTGTTGCGCGGGCGGCCATGCCGGACATTTCCCGGCGCTGCACACCGTAACCAGTATTCAACTCTCGGCGCTGGCGATGGCCGTATGGCACACGCCGGCCGAGGTGAGCCCTTACACCTCCGGCGACGGCCGCACTTTCAATTCTTCCCGCGCCCCGCCGGCTTAACCTTATCCTCCACCGCTGTCTTTTGTGCCGACCGGGCGTATTCCGTCCGGCTGGCTCGTATTTTGTTTTTTCTAGGAGGCAAGGACATGGTATTAAGATATTTTTGGTCATTATTACTGGTAGCTTTGTTGGCGGCTGGCGCGCGGGCGCAGTCACTCGGCAACGCGGGAACAATTGAAGGAACGGTCACCGACCAGAGCGGCGCTTCGGTGCCGGATGCCAAGGTGACAATTAAGAATGCAGTCTCCGGATATAGCCGATCGGCGACTTCGGCAATGGACGGCACTTTCCGGCTGACCAACATTCCACCCAACCCGTATCACGTGGAGGTGACAGCTGCGGGGTTTAACACGTCCCAGCAGGATGTAGCGGTGCGCAACGCCGTCCCGTTGCAGGTCAAGGTGAAGTTGGCGGTGGCCGGCGGGCAGACCAGCGTGACGGTGGAGGCGGCCGGGGCGGATATCCTCGAAAACGATCCTTCCGCGCATATCGACGTGGATCGAAGTCTGCTCCAGAAGCTGCCTTCGGGCGATCCGGGTGGCGGATTGAGCCAGGCGATCACCTACAGCACGGGCGGCGTGGCGCAGGACGGCAACGGATTGTTCCATCCGCTCGGCGATCACGCGCAGGCTAGTTTCGTGGTGGATGGACAGCCGATCAGCGATCAGCAGAGCAAAGTTTTCTCGACGCAGCTTCCCACTAGCGCGATTCAGAGTATGGAGGTGACCACGGGAACTCCAGACGCCGAGTTTGGCGATAAGAGCAGCCTGGTGGCGCAGATCACTACGCGTTCGGGATTGGGCGCGCCCAAGATGTTCGGCAACGTGGAAGCGAACTACGGTTCGTTCGGCACCACCGGGGGCAGCGTCGGGCTGGGCTTCGGCAGCGCCAAGTATGGCAATTTTATCGCGGCGGACGGTGTCCGTAGCGGACGGTTTCTGGATTCTCCGGAGTACACGCCGATCCACGATATCGGCAATAACCAAACGGTTTTCGATCGCTTGGATTATGAGCCCACCGGCAAGGACGCGATCCATCTCAATTTGTTCGCGGCTCGCAACTGGATTCAAAACCCCAATTCTTACGATCAATTGACGCAAGACCAGCACCAGCGAGTTCTGACCTGGAGCATCGCGCCGGGATACCAGCACACGGTGAACGCGCACACTTTGATCACCGTGAATCCCTACATCCGCAAAGATCAGTTCAACTACTATGCCAGCCGCGATCCGTTCGACGACACGCCCGCGACGCAAAACCAGAACCGCCAATTGATGAACTGGGGCGTGCGAGCGGATGTCTCGACAACCAAGGGGCGCCACAATTTGAAATACGGCGTGGACTTGAAGCAAACCCGGTTGCTGGAGAATTTTGGGTTCGGCATCACCGATCCTACGTTCAACAGCCCGTGCATTAACAGCGATGGGAGTGCCGTGGACGATCCTGCGTTGATGTCCATCGCGCAGTGCACTGGCGCGGGATTCCAGCCGAATGTAACGAGCAATCCGAACGTGACTGGAGCGCCGTTCTCCCCCGCCCTGCTCCCCTTCGATCTCAGCCGCGGGGGGCAGCTCTTCAATTTCCATGCCGCCGCGAATATCAACCAATACGCACTCTACGCGCAGGATGCGATCACGGCTGGAAACTTCCTATTCAACGTGGGCTTTCGCTTCGATGTGTACGATGGCCTGGTTTCAAAAACGGGACCGCAGC
>Ga0268264_10003168_pt1 | contig 14249 bp, 11 predicted proteins | sample KBSSwiS32_FD_190357 | JGI IMG/M metagenome (GOLD analysis project Ga0268264, IMG submission 190357) | Switchgrass rhizosphere microbial communities from Kellogg Biological Station, Michigan, USA - KBS Switchgrass S3-2 (SPAdes) (version 2) | ecosystem: Host-associated > Plants > Roots >...
CCTTCACTCCTTTGTGTTTTGGACGAAGGATCATTACCAGCCCGATGCCGATGATTATCATCGGAAAAATAAAACGGTGCAGGTCCAGCCCGATATCGAAACGATCGACCAGGAAAATACCACCGATTATAACAGGGATTAACCAACCGGCGCCCCGGAAATTATGTTTAATGCCGCTATATACACCTACTGCTATCAATATCATGGGCCAGGAAAAAAGCCAGTGAGGAAAAAAGAAAAAATCTGCTTCCTTGATGAAAAAAATGGCGCCGATGAAAAGTAAAAACAAACCGCCCCATACCCGGCTATTGCGCCGGCCGGTGTCGGGGTTTATATTTTGATTTTGGGTATTCATGATTAACTTATTTATACCACGAAAGTAAAGGGCATTGGCGGTTCAGGCGATGGTTATAAGGCATATTCAGGCTAAAAGGCGGTAAAGCGGGGTGAAAAGGCGGCGAAAGCGTGAGAGACGTGAGGCGTGAATCGTCAGTCGTGAGACCCGAGAAGCGTGAGTCGTGAGCCGTCAATCGTGAGACCTTCGGCGATTATAGGCATTCTGACCGCGCCTTACTCACGACTGACGTCTGACGCCTCACGTATAAGTCTCACGTCTCATTAATAAACCTAAATTCATCCCCGTCAAACAGCCCTTTATCACTAAGTTTTACATGCGGTATCACCAGCAGGGCCATAAATGAAAGCGTCATAAACGGCGCCGATAAGGGGCTGCCCAGGCTTTTGGCCATGGCATCAATGGCCGTATAAGCATTGGCTATATCATAACCGTTTTCATCGCTCATAAGACCGGCCACCGGAAGACCAAGCACCATTTCTGCTCCGGTGCCTACACAACTGATGCCACCCTGTTTTTCTATTACCAGGTTGACTGCCCGGCAAAGGCTTTCGTCATCCACGCCTACCGCCACAATATTATGACTATCGTGTGCCACTGAGGAAGCAATGGCCCCTTCCCGGAATCCTATATTTTTAATAAATGCTTTTGCGATAGGGGCAGGACGATAGCGGTTAACGACTGCTATTTTTAAAATATCATTAACGGGGTCGCTTACTATTTTGTTCGAGTCTATCTTGGGAGCAACCCTGAGTTTATTTGTGATAAGCTGTCCGTCCAATGCCTCTATAACGGTGATGGATGTTTCTTTTTCCAATGCAATGGCAAAGTCGGTCGACTGCAGGGGCTGGCAGTTAAAATGATTAACGCGGGCCTGTTTTGCTGCGAATGCCGTTGCTATCAAAGAACGGCCGTTTTCTGCAACCAGTGTTCCATCGATATAGGTTTGCAATACTTCAAATTTTTCCAGGTCTTTTACCACAATCAAATCGGCCGCATCGCCGGGGCGCAATAAACCCGTGCCGGTGCGGTAATGCAGTACCGGGTTAATACAGGCGGCACGCAATACATTAAAAACATCGATGCCTTTGGCCACAGCCCTTGCGCAGAGCTGATTGATATGGCCTGCCACCAGGCTGTCCGGGTGTTTGTCATCGCTGCAAAACATCATCATTTCAGGATAATCGCGCAGCAGGTCAATCAGTGCTTCAAAATTTTTGGCGGCACTGCCTTCGCGTACCAGGATCTTCATGCCGTACTTTAATTTTTCCAGGGCTTCATCGGCAGTAAAACATTCGTGGTCGGTGCTGATGCCGGCTTCAATATATTGTTTGGCCTGCTTACCGCGCAGACCGGGCGCATGCCCATCCACCGGTTTTTGCAAAAGATGGGCCGCAGCAATTTTTGCCATCACTTCCTCATCGTGCTGCAATACACCCGGGAAATTCATCATTTCGCTTAAATACCGAATATCATGACGCTGCAATAACTGTTCAACGTCTTTTGCATTGAGTGCAGCACCGGCAGTTTCAAAAACGGTGGCAGGTACGCAACTGGGTGCACCAAAATTAAATTTGAACGGAACAGTATTGCCGTTTTCAATCATGAACTCAACGCCCTGTAGTCCGCACACATTGGCAATTTCATGCGGGTCACTGATGGTAGAAACCGTACCATGTACTACGGCCAGTTTGGCAAACTCTGCCGGCACCAGCATCGAGCTTTCAATATGCACATGCGCGTCGGTAAATCCCGGCAGTATAAATGGATAGTCTGTTCCTGGCTCCGGAACAAAAGGATCGATAGACAGTATTTTTCCTTTATCAAAACAAACGGTTGCATAAAAAATGTTTCGATTAATGATATCTGTTACCTGGCCACTGACTTGCTGCATAGCATTGTATTAATATACGGATACAAATAATAATGAATATAAAAAATAAATATACAACGAAAGACGGCGCAGCTGCAAAAACTGTATGCAATATTGTTAAAGCTTCCCCTTTGTTGGCAAACTAATATCCAAAGTTTTTAAGTCTGTAAAAACCTGCTTATTTTAGCGCTTCTATCAGCCCTGTATTTAAAATATAACTCTAAAACCTTTCTATGAAAGTATTTAATTCAGTAATCGGCATATGTTGCCTTGTTGTTATTTTATTCTCTTTTGGTGCAAATGTAACCTCGTGTAAGAAAGAAACGGTTACGGTCCACGACACGATTTACGATCTGAAGGATGGCCTGGTTGCTTATTACACTTTCAACAATGGCAGTTTAAATGATAGCAGCGGTCGGAATAATAATATAATCTTTAACAATGCTTCGAAAACGGCCGACCGCTTTGGTCGTGCTAATAATGCATACCTTTTTAATGGGACCAATAATTATATGAGGGTTACAAATTCTGCCAGTTTAAATCAATTGGGTGGAATTACATTAATGGCAATTGTTAAGCTGAACGATTTTTACAAAGGCGATTGCCACGGTAACAGCATTCTTATGAAAGGGTTCCAGGATCAGCGGCCAGGGGTGTATACGCTTCGGGTTACGGATAATGCTTCAAGTTGTGCTATTGCCGCAGACACCACAAAAGAAAGAACGGTCGGATTCTTTGGCGACTACGGCAGTACCTCAGGGGCCACCGATACAACAAGTTATGTACATACGGGTGCATGGATGACTATTGTGTATACCTTTGACGGCCTACAATCGAAATTATATATCAATGGCAAACTGAAAGTTACTTATAGCCAGCCTGCGATTTTTAATGGTAATTCTTCTGATTTATTTATCGGGCGTGCAGAAACTGATCAATACCCGTTTTGGTTTAACGGTGTTATTGATGAAATAAGAGTGTACAACCGAAGCCTCGGTGAACCGGCGGTAAAGCAGCTTAGTGCCTCAACCAACTAATAAACGGGTAATAAATATAATTTCAGTACGGGATAACAAATTGTTATCCCGTTTTCTTTTCTTTGTGGGTATGGCTTTTTCAGCATTCATTAAAAAACGGGTTAATTTCAAATTTCAATTTCTGCAAAAATCTTTTGGAGGCAAGTTTTTCAAGCTTCTTGATGTTGGTGCAGGAAATCATTCTGCTTCTCGAATCACTACCCTTTTTTCCGGCTGTGAATATTATGGCCTGGATATGGACAAAACCTACAATAACAGCGATGCCGATTTCAAGAAGATGAAAGATTTTTACCAACTTGATTTAACCAAGCTTGATTATGATATCGTGCCGGACCAATATTTCGATGGCATTTGGATGGCCCATGTTATTGAACATTTATATAATGGAGATGAAGTGCTTCCGGGTCTTATTAAAAAATTGAAACCGGGCGGCTATTTTTACATTGAGTACCCGGGGAAGAAAAGCACTACGCTTCCATCAATGAAGGGCACGCTCAACTTTAAAGACGATTCTACTCATGTCAGGGTTTATTCTGTCCCGGAAATTTCCGGCATTTTTGAACGCAATGGTTGTACTGTATTAAGCAGTGGCACCCGGCGTAACTGGTTTTACATTGTATTTTTACCACTCCGACTTATCATTTCTTTAGTCAAAAACGGCTATGTGCAAGGCAATGTATTCTGGGATCTGCTGGGTTTTGCGGAATATGTTTATGTGCAGAAGAAATGAAATTGATCAACTGTTATATCAGCAATTCCTCACTTATTTTTGCTACAAAGCAGTAAAGCAAAAAGTTTTTACAGTGCATTAAATTCTCATTAAGTTAAAAAAATTAAACGACTGTTTGATTTTCTGTTGGGCTATCCGTAGCTTTGCCAATTCATTTTTTAAACACCCGTCTTTGCTGCCTGCCGTATGCTTCCTTATTTAGGAGCCATTCCTGTTAGTCAACGCTTTTACTATGATGAAACAATACCTGAGTTTATTTCTTGTACTGATATGTTCGGGATCGTTATTTTCTCAAACCAATGATTCATTGCTGCCCGCGGCTTCCCTTCAGAACTGCGTGCAATATGCGCTGAAACACCAACCCCTTGTACAGCAGTCTGTACTGGATGAAGAAATAACCGAGCGGCAAATCAGGATCAGGCTGGCCGACTGGTACCCGCAACTCAATTTTAATTATAATATCCAGCATAATTTTCAGGTACAGACCTCTATTATTGGCGGTAACCCGGTTAAACTGGGCGTAAACAACACATCGTACGGCCAGTTTGGCCTTACCCAGGCGATTTTTAACCGCGATGTTTTATTGGCCCGCCGTTCAGCCGGTGATGTACGGAAGCAAGCGCAACAAAGCACCACCAATAATAAAATTGATATAACAGTCAATGTCAGCAAAGCTTTTTATGATGTGTTGCTTACGCAGCAGCAGATCAATCTTGACAATGAAACCTTGAACCGGCTGGAGAAGAGTTTCAAAAATGCGTATGACCAGTACAGCGGCGGTATCGTGGACAAGATCGATTATAAAAGAGCAACTATTGCGCTGAATAATGCCAAAGCACAAAAACGCCAGGACGAAGAAAGCCTGGAGGCCAAATATGCGAGCCTGCGCAACCAGATGGGTTATCCGGTAAACGCAAAGCTGGATTTGGTATATGATAGCGCTCAATTGGAAAAAGACGCTTTTACCGATACCAGCCAGGCCCTCAGTTACGACAACCGGATTGAATACCAGTTGCTGGAAACCCAAAAGCGTTTGCAGGCCAGTAACCTCACTTACTATAAATGGGGCTTCCTGCCATCCGTAGGCTTGTTTGGCAATTACAACCTTAATTTTTTGAACGATGATTTTGCCAAATTGTATAGTCATAATTATCCCAATTCCTATGCTGGTATCTCGCTGGCATTCCCGATTTTCCAGGGTGGAAAAAGAATACAGCAGATACGGGCAGCCACCCTGCAGCTAAAAAGGGTTGATTATGATATTGCTTCACTCAAAAATAATATCAGTGCCGCCTATGCACAGGCACTGGCTGTTTACAAAAGCTCTTATAACTATTATACCATTCTAAAAGAAAACCTGGCCATTGCTACTGATGTATACAATACCATACAGCTGCAGTATAAAGAAGGGGTGAAAACATATCTCGACGTCATTTTCGCCGAAACGGATCTTCGTTCTGCGCAGGTCAATTATACCAATGCTTTGTACCAGGTACTCAGCAGCAAGCTGGATGTACAAAAAGAGCTCGGCACTATTCAATATTAAATTTAACATGCGTAATACCTGTTATAATATGAAACTCAACTGTATAAAACTGCTGGCTGTTGTTGCGGGCAGCATAGTATTATTGTCCTGTGGTTCCTCCAGCAAACCGGCGGAAGCACCCAAGGCACCGCCGCCTGTACCCGTAACCATCTATAGCGTTCAGAAGGGAATTGCTGTTTATTATGATCAATACCCGGCTACGGTGGTAGCATTGAATGAGGTACAGCTTCGGCCCCAGGTAACGGGATACATTACCGGCATCTTTTTTAAAGATGGCCAGCGGGTGAAAAAAGGACAGAAACTATACGCCATCGATCAGCAGCAATACCAGGCAAGTTATAACCAGGCAGTTGCCAATTTAAATGTTGCCACGGCTAACCTGGGTAAGGCACAACAGGATGCGGATCGGTATGCAGAGTTGCTCAAAAAAGATGCAATTGCCCGGCAAACCGCCGAACATGCGCAGGCAGATCTGCAGGCCTCGAAAATGCAATTGGAAGCCGCCAAAGCAAATGTGGCCAGTGTTCAAACCAATGTGCGGTATTCAACCATCTATGCGCCTTTTGATGGCACTATCGGCATCTCCCAGGTAAAGATGGGAACAGCCGTATCGCCGGGCCAAACCATATTAAACACGATTTCTTCAGACAATCCCATAGCGGTTGATGTAGCATTGGATCAAAAAGAAATTGCCCGCTTTATTACATTACAACAACAGGGCGGGGCGGTTAAAGATTCCGTTTTTTCATTGACGCTTCCCGATCAGTCAACGTATCCTTATCCCGGTCAGATTAGCCTGATAGACCGAGCAGTTGACCCACAGACAGGTACTATTAAAACCAGGCTGGTATTTCCCAATAAAAACAATTTGCTTAAAGCCGGTATGAGCTGCAACGTTCGGGTAAAGAATAACGGCAATAGTCAATCGCTGCTGATTCCGGCAAAAGCTGTAATGGAGCAAATGGGAGAATATTTTGTATACGTGCTGGGCGATAGCAATAAAGTTGTTCAACATAAAATACAGGCAGGACAGGTGATCAATGATAAAATAATGGTGAGGAGCGGGCTCGAAGAAAATGATAAGATAGTTATCGATGGCGTACAGAAACTGCGCGACGGAGCAGTAGTGCAGCCGGCAAAAGACAGTGCCAGCTTCAAAAAAGACAGTGTTGCCGCAGATAGTAAGATGAAAAAAGACAGCAGCGCGGTAAAGCCCAAAAAATAAGCCGGCTATTATCAAACTTTATAACGAAATAAATAGATGATTGCAGATACTTTTATACGCAGACCCGTAACGGCTATTGTTATTTCGGTTGTAATTGTTTTACTGGGAGTACTGGCCATCCTGAACCTGCCCATCAGCCAATACCCCGATATTACACCACCCATTGTACAAATCACGGGCAGTTTTACCGGCGCTGATGCGCAAACGGTAGAACAAACAGTTACCACCCCGGTAGAAACGCAGGTGAATGGTACACCCGGCATGGCCTATTTACAAAGCAACAGTACCAGCGACGGACGTACTACCATAAACGTAAACCTGCAGGTAGGTACCAACCCTGATATTGCGGCACTGGATATCCAGAACCGTGTGGGTATTGCCACACCGCAATTGCCCGACGATGTAAAACGGCTCGGCTTAACAACGCGCAAACGCAATCCCAGTATTTTGATGCTGGTGGCTATGTTCTCGCCCAACGCAACACACAACGTAACCTTTGTAGATAACTATACCAATATTTTTGTGCGCGATGCCTTGCTGCGGGTGAATGGTGTAGGTGATATTTTTACAAGGGCCGATGATTTTAGTATGCGGGTATGGCTGCAACCCGATAAGATGGCGCAACTGGGCCTTACGGCTGCGGACGTAATTGCATCTCTGACAGAACAAAACCTGCAGATAGCAGCGGGCTCGGTGGGCTCTGCACCGCAATCCAAAGCACAGGCATTTGAATACACCGTTTTTACCAATAGCCGGTTAAACACCGTGCAGCAGTTTAACAACATTGTGGTAAGAACACGCCCGCAGGACGGATCGATTGTTTACCTCAAAGATGTGGCACGCGCGGATCTCGGTAAATTCAGCTATAGCAGTAATTCGTTTGTTGATGGTAAAAGGGCTTCTTACCTGCTGGTATACCAGGCACCCGGCAGTAATGCGCTGGATGTGGCCAACGGTGTTTATAAAGCCATGGACAACCTGAAAAAATCATTTCCAAAAGATATTGAGTATGTAGTTCCTTTCGAGAGTGTATCCGTGGTACAGGTATCCATCCGCGAAGTGGTAAAAACATTGCTGGAAGCGCTGGGTCTTGTGATACTGGTGGTGTTCCTCTTCCTGCAAAGCTGGCGTGCAACGCTGATACCGGTATTGGCGATTCCTGTTTCCATCATAGGCACGTTTGCCCTGTTTATACCGCTTGGGTTTACCATCAATACACTTACCATGTTTGGTTTTGTGCTGGCCATCGGTATCGTGGTAGATGATGCCATCGTAGTGGTGGAGGCAGTGCAGCATTATATAGATACGGAAGGCATTTCTGCCAAAGAGGCTACCTCCAAAGCCATGAAAGATATATCGGGGCCGGTAGTTGCCATCGCACTAATCCTTGCAGCTGTATTTGTGCCGGTGGCATTTATACCGGGCATTGTAGGAAGATTGTACCAGCAGTTTGCCATTACTATTGCCATATCGGTGTTGATATCAGCGTTCGTGGCTTTATCGCTTACGCCGGCCTTGTGTTCACTTTTTTTAAAGCCGATGCACCTGAGCAAAGAATCGCGTGGATTGAATGCATTCTTCTTTCATTTTAACGGTTGGTTTAAAAGAACCACCGACAGGTATAACGGTGGCGTAAAGAAAGTTATTAAAGGCGCACCTTATGCCATCGTGGTGCTCATTTGCATCTTTGTTGGCACGGGATTGTTGTTCAAAAGCAAGCCCACTGGCTTTATTCCTACCGAGGATGAAGGTCGTTTGTATGTCACCTATGAGTTACCGGAGGCATCTTCTACCACCCGCAGCCTGGAAGTACTGGATAGCATCATGAAGATATTAAGTCATACCCCGGGCATCGCACACTATGCAGGCCTGGGTGGTTTGAACGTGGTAACCTTTGCCGCCAAATCAAACAGTGGTACCGTGTTTTCACAACTGGAACCCTGGGACAAGCGCACGGATAAATCACTCCAGTTGAACAGCCTGATTGCTACACTGCAGAAAAAGTTTGCTTCTATCAGGAGCGCCAATATTATTGTTATTTCTCCGCCGGCCATACCGGGGCTGGGGCAAACAGGCGGATTCACTTTTGAACTGGAACAGAAAGAAAGCACGGATGATATCAAGCAGTTCGAGAAAGTAGTAAACACATTTGTGGCTGAAGCGAATAAGCGGCCCGAAATAAGCCGTGCATTTTCATTCTTTACGGCGCGCACGCCGGGTTACCAGGTAGATGTAGACAGGGAGAAGTGTAAAAAACTGGGTGTATCCATTTCTGATGTGTACAGCACCATGCAAACCTTTATGGGCAGCCGTTATGTAAACGACTTCACACTCTATGGAAGAAACTTTCACGTAGTGGCGCAGGCCGATACATCTTTCAGGGCCGGTATTGGCAATCTTGATCAATACTATGTGCGCAACCAGGCAGGCACCCTTTTACCATTGAGTATTTTGGTGACTTCCAAAATAACAGAAAGCGCACCCCTGGTATCGCATTATAATCTTTTCAGGACCGCAGAAATAAATGGCGGAGCAGGCGCTGGTTACAGCAGCGGCCAGGCCATTCAGGCTTTGCGCGAAACAGCCGCCAAAGTATTGCCTGCAGGCTACGGGTATGAATTTTCCGGTCTTAGCCGCGAAGAAATCAATTCCGGCAGCAGTACGATTATCATTTTTTCCCTGTCAATAGTATTCGTATTCCTGTTCCTGGCTGCTTTATATGAAAGTTGGTCAGTACCTTTTTCCGTGCTGTTGGCTGTGCCTTTGGGCGCGTTTGGTGCTATTCTTACACTCACGTTTATTCCGCGTTTAACCAATAGTGTGTATGCCCAGATAGGTTTGATTACATTGATAGGACTGGCAGCCAAAAATGCCATTCTGATAGTGGAATTTGCAAAAGAACGCGTAGACAGGGGAATGCCTTTGCTGCAGGCTACCATGGAAGCGGTTGATCTGCGCTTGCGCCCAATCGTTATGACATCCATGGCGTTTATTTTGGGTGTGTTGCCGCTGGCTTTTGCAGAAGGTGCAGGGGCCGTAGCGCGTTCTACCATTGGCTGGACGGTACTGGGTGGAATGCTGGCAGCTACCCTGCTGGCCATCTTTATGGTGCCGGTATTGTTTATCGTTATCACCCGGCTGGCCTATGGTAAAAAAGGACTGGCGGCGCTGGAAGAAAAAGCAAAAAAAGAAGGCGATGAAAAACACGGGCAGATAGGCGCTTAAATTTGTTTAACAGGCGCAACGGCATTTGCGGGTTGAACCCTAAAGGCAAGTTTCAGGATGAATGATAATGACAGCAAAAGACTTTCCCGGCTGGTTGCCATTTTAACGCAGCTTCAGACAAAAAGAATTCTGACTTCAAGAGCGCTTGCGGAAAAATTTGGCGTGAGTGTCAGAACAATCTACCGCGATATAAAAGCACTGGAACAGGCGGGCATACCGGTGCTGGCGGAAGATGGAAAAGGATATTCGATAATGGAAGGATACAGCATTCCGCCGGTAATGTTTACCGAGGGGGAAGCAAATGCACTGGTGACTGCTGAACAGCTGGTGTTAAGAAACAGGGATGGTTCGCTGATAAAACAATATACCGGGGCAATCAATAAAATAAAAGCAGTCTTGCGGTATTCAACCAAGGAGAAAGTTGAATTACTGGCCAAGAGGATCGCCGTAAGTCCTGCACTTCCCGATACAAGCCTGAGCAATTCTCTTGCGCTGATCCAGAATGCGCTTACTTCCTTTACCGTATTGAACATCGTATACCGCTCAGAACAAAAAAGCGAAAAAACCGAAAGAAATATAGAACCATTTGCTTTGTATTACAGCATGGAGGAAAGCTGGTCATTGATAGCCTATTGCCGGTTAAGAAAAGATTACCGGATGTTCCGGTTAGACAGGATCGTGAAAATTGAACTGCTAGATAAACATTTTACACCGCATAAGCTAACTCTGAAGGAATACCTCGAAAATAAACAAAGAACGTTCCAGCACCCCTGACATACCCTTGTCATACTGCCATTTTACTTTTGTATTGTAAAAAACAATAACAATATGAAAGCAGTATCAGTAAGAATTATCACGGCAGACATTAAACGATTGGTTCAATTTTTTGAAAAAGCAACGGGTTTGCCTGCTAAATGGGCCACAGAATTTTTTGCCGAAATCGTAACAGGTTCATTCACACTGGCTATTGGCAGCACCAAGACCCTGAGTTTTTTCGGAGAGAACATTGCACAGCCCGCTTCAAACAAAAGCGTAATCATTGAATTTCTCGTAGAAAATGTGGATGACGATTACAAACGCATTAAAGATCTGACCACCGAAATAATACAGGAGCCAACCACCATGCCCTGGGGAAACCGCTCTTTACTGTTTCGCGATCCGGATGGAAATCTTATAAACTTTTTTACACCAGTAAGTCCTGAAGCAATTAAGAAATTTGCTTAATCAATAATGTTATAGCCGAAGCTAACCGGGATCCCTTGCCAGGATCAGTGATAACATTTTTTCTTATTTCTCCAAGTAAATATGGGGTTTTAATTATTTATCAGTAAGATGAATTTTTCCAAAGCGTTTTTCCATCGCAGGAAAGTATTTCTCCCATGTGGATAAGAATGGTTTGGCACGGCAAATGCAATACCATGAGAAATCCGGCTTATGAAAAAAACAATTGTATTAAACCTGGCGGTAATACTTGTATATTATCTGATGCTGCGTGCTTTTCTTCCTTATTGAGAAGGATGTTTTTTATTCCTGAAGCAGATCGGGCCTTCTCTGTTGGGTGCGCTGTAACGATTGTTCATAGCGCCACTCTTCTATTTTTTTTGGATCGCCGCTTAGCAATATCTCGGGCACTTTGGCCCCGCGGAAATCAGCGGGCCTGGTGTAAACGGGAGGTGCAAGCAGATTGTCCTGGAAAGGATCAAACAGCGCAGAAGTTTCATCGTTTAATACGCCGGGTAACAGCCTGCCCACAGTATCAATTACTATCGCGGCCGCCAGTTCGCCCCCACTCAATACATAATCACCAATTGAAATTTCCCTGGTAACGTATTGTTGCCGGATGCGTTCATCAATGCCTTTATAATGGCCGCAGATAATTAGTATATTTTGTTTTAATGAAAGCTGGTTGGCGGTTTGCTGCTTAAAATTTTCTCCATCAGGTGTCAAATAAATGATCTCATCATAAGCTGTTTCCTTGGAAAGAGATTCAATGGCATTGGCCAGCGGTTCAGGCATCATTACCATGCCGGCACCGCCGCCGTACTGGTAATCGTCAACCTGTCCATATTCATTCACGGCCCATTTGCGCAAGTGATGCACCTGCACCTGCAGCAAACCTTTGGCCTGTGCACGTTTCATAATGCTGTGCTGTAAAGGGCTGTCCAGCAGTTCCGGCACCACCGATAAAACATCAATCTTCATTAAACAAACTTAAAACTATTTTAAATGGTAAATTTTAGATTGTAAATTCTTCGCTGGTACAATTAAGGAGCAGGGACCTTTGCGTCTTTTAAACTTTGCTTCTTTGCGTGCAACAAAGCCTTGGTATATTTAAAATAATAGAATCTAAAATTCAAAATTATTCAGTAGTAAAATCATCCAAATCCCTCCGTTCTTTTTTGGTAGGTCTGCCGATCTTGCTCTGTCGCTTACCCGTATTAAAACTCGAGGCCTGGAACTGCAGCCTTTCTATTTCGTCTTCGGGTGTAATATCAATATAATATTTGATGGCTTCAGCATATTGCACGCGCTTCTCCAGCAGGCCGGTGACCCTTATGCGCCAGCGTTTCGCCTCGGTTTTTACTTCGTATTCATCACCTATATTTACCTGCTTTGCCGCTTTTACCGCGTCCCCGTTTAATTTTATCCTGCCTTTATCGCAGGCATCAGCAGCCTGGCTGCGTGTTTTAAACAGGCGAATGGCCCAGAGGTATTTGTCGACTCTTAATTTTTCTTTTTCGGGCATAGCTTAAAATTTTAAAATTGTAAGCGTTCATCGTTCACTTCATCGCTGCAAAGAACTGGTGGAAGTAAGGAATGGTTTCTATGCCTTTGTAAAAATTGGCGATATCATATTTTTCATTGGGACTATGCAGGTTATCGCTATCCAATCCAAAGCCCATGAATACAATTTTTACACCCAGTTCTTTTTCAAACAACGAACAGATAGGGATACTGCCACCGCCGCGTACCGGTATCGGGTCTTTTCCAAAAGTAGTTTTGATGGCCTTTGCTGCGGCTTTGTAGGCGGTTGAATCAAGCGGTGTCATATAAGGTTCACCACCATGATGCTCAGTTGCTTTTACCGTTACACCTGCAGGAGCTATACCTGTAAAATATTTCAACAATTTTTCGGTCATTTTTTCTGCTGATTGATTGGGCACCAGCCTGGCAGAAATCTTTGCAAATGCTTTGGAGGGTAAAACTGTTTTTGCGCCTTCACCGGTATATCCACCCCAGATGCCATTTACTTCGAGCGTGGGCCGTATGCCGGTTCTTTCATTGCTGGTATAACCCTGCTCTCCCCATAATTGTTGTACACCCAAATCATCTTTGTACTCCTGTTCGTTGTATGGCGCTGCCGCCATTAGCCTTCTTTCTTCGGAAGTGGCTACAATTACATCGTCGTAAAATCCGGGTATGGTAATATGGTTGCGTTCATCGTGGCAACCGGCAATCATTTTAGCCAGCATGGTAATGGGGTTGGCTACTGCACCCCCGTAAACGCCACTGTGCAAATCACGGTTTGGGCCGGTTACTTCCAGTTCAATATAGCTTAACCCGCGCACACCGATATCAATGGAGGGCGTATCCAGGCTTATCATAGCAGTATCACTTATCAGTACCACATCTGCCTTTAATAAGTCCTTATGCGTTTTTACAAATTTTGCGAGGTTAGGTGATCCAACTTCTTCTTCCCCTTCAATACAAAATTTGATATTTCCCGGAAGGCTATTGGTTTTTACAAGCGTCTCCAGCGCTTTAACATGCATGTAAAACTGCCCTTTGTCATCACAGGCGCCGCGGGCGAAAATTTTACCATCTTTGACAGTGGGCTCAAAAGGACCGCTATGCCATAGCTCCAGCGGATCAGCGGGCTGCACATCATAGTGGCCATACACCAATACCGTGGGTTTTGAAGGGTCAATGATTTTTTCGCCATACACAACCGGATGGCCTTCCGTGGTATAAACGGCTGTTTTATCGGCACCGGCTTCCTGCAAACGAAGCCTTACAGCCTCTGCGCATTTCACCATATCATCTCTGTGCTCACTTCTTGCACTGATACTGGGTATGCGCAGCAGTTCCAGCAGTTCTTCTAAAAACCGATCTTTATTGGCTAACTGGTAATCTTTCCAGGCTTGCATGATAAGCTATTTTTGAGATAAGTAATCTGAATTGCGAAGATACCCGTTTTGAAAAGACGTATAATCAGAAAATGGAATTACGCGGGCAGCCTATATTCCAATACCTCATA
>Ga0268264_10003170_pt1 | contig 14246 bp, 14 predicted proteins | sample KBSSwiS32_FD_190357 | JGI IMG/M metagenome (GOLD analysis project Ga0268264, IMG submission 190357) | Switchgrass rhizosphere microbial communities from Kellogg Biological Station, Michigan, USA - KBS Switchgrass S3-2 (SPAdes) (version 2) | ecosystem: Host-associated > Plants > Roots >...
AGTTCTGTATGAAGGGAGAAACCTGTTGGAAATGGCACCTGAGATTCGTGCAAGGGAAGGAGTTTTCCTGGCATTTCAGTATCCTATAGAAATTCCGGGAGTGTCTAATATTAATTTTTTAAAAACAGCCATTAATGAAATACGAGCGCATAAAAATCTGCCTCCATTGGAAGCAAAGGAATTTTTGAGGTTGCTGAAAGAAAAACAAAAACTGGTAGATTTTGATGTGTCACTAACGGGCCGTTCTTTAAACGAAGGTTTTTCCGGTGGTGAGAAAAAAAGAAATGAAATTTTTCAACTGGCAATGTTGAATCCCAAGCTCGCTATCCTGGACGAGACAGATTCAGGCCTTGATATCGATGCGTTGCGTGTGGTAGCAAAAGGAGTAAATAAACTTCGTTCAGAAAACAACGCCTTTCTTATCATCACTCACTATCAGCGCTTACTCGAATATATCATTCCTGATCATGTACACGTATTGTATAACGGCCAGATAGTAAAATCAGGCAGCAAAGAACTGGCTCTGGAACTGGAAGAAAGAGGTTACGATTGGTTGAAAGAATTGCCCGTAAAAGAGCTGGTATAAAATAGAAAGCATGATCACACAGATATCTAACTCACTATATGATCAGCTCCTTGCTGACTTTGAAGCCCGATCGTTAATATCCTTTTCGGAGCCGGAAGCTTTGTTGGATTTACGTGAAAAAGCATTTGAGCAATTTAAGCGCCTCGGCTTTCCTTCCACCAAAGTTGAAGACTGGAAATACACGAATCTAACGCCATTTCTGCGGGAAGAATTTGAAACGGAACCAGATGAAATATCTCTGCCAGGCAATGACGTTATTGCAAAAGAAAATATTCCTTCATTAGATTCGTATCGTGTTGTTTTAGTAAATGGGAAGTATCAGCCTGATCTTTCTGATATCATTCCGAATGGAAATGTTAGTGTGCTTCCCTTATTAGCAGCCGTAGATCAGCCGGCATTTGCAGCTCATTTTGGAAAGTATATCGATCTCTCAATAAATCATTTTGCGGCATTAAATACAGCGTTATTCAGGGATGGTTTGTTTCTTGAAATAAAAAGTAAAACTATCGTTGATAAACCTCTTCACATTATTCATATAAGTACGGGTGAAGGAAATTTATTTATTCAGCCACGTCATCTTTTTGTTATCGGTGCCCATACTGAAGTGAGTATTATTGAAAGCTATAAAAACCTAAATGAGGCAAATGTTTTTATAAACAATGTTTCAGAAATAGTAATTGGGGAGAATGCGCAAGTGCAGCATTACAATATTCAAACCGGAAAGAAAAATGCACGATACATTCACCACACAGAAGTGCAGCAGCGGGCCTCAAGCTTATATAATAATTACAAGGCTTCCTTTCCGGGCACAAGCTTGCTACGCAATAATCTGAATGTAGCGTTGGATGGCTCAAATATTGAAAGTCATTTATACGGATTGTATTTATCAGGCGGCCATCAGCTTGTAGACAATCACACAATTGTTGATCATAAAAAACCACATTGCCAAAGCAATGAATTGTATAAAGGTGTAATGCAGGACGAAGCTGTAGGCATATTTAACGGTAAAATATTTGTAAGAAAAGATGCTCAAAAAACCAACGCTTTTCAGAAGAACAATAACCTGATGCTGAGTAAAAAAGCAATCGTGGATTCAAAACCGCAATTGGAAATTTTTGCTGACGACGTAAAATGCAGTCATGGTTCCACTATTGGGCAATTTAATGACGAAGCTTTATTTTACTTAAAGTCAAGAGGCATTGGTGATGACAAAGCCAGGGCATTATTAGTTCATGCATTTGCTTTTGATGTCACTGAAAAGTTTCCTATACCTCAAGTAAAGTCATATATTAACCAGCTTATAGAAGCGGGACTGAAAGTTGGGTCATAAGTGACCAATCAAAAATCGGAAATATGAAAGACGGTACAATTACATTGGAAAAAAAGTTGAATGTAAAGAAGATCAGAAATGACTTTCCGATACTTAATGTAAAAGTAAACGGAAAGCCATTAGTATATTTTGATAATGCGGCCACTTCTCAAAAGCCTCTTTATGTTCTCAGAGCTATCCAACAATATTATACTACTATAAACAGCAATGTACACCGGGGTGTTCATCATTTGAGCCAGCTGGCAACAAATGCATTTGAGCTTTCCCGCAAAAAAATAGCTGCGTTCATCAATGCCTCATCTGATCATGAAGTTATTTACACTAAAGGCACTACAGAAGGCATTAATCTTGTAGCACATTGTTATGGAAAACAATTTGTAAAGGCCGGCGATGTTGTCATCATCTCTGCTATGGAACATCACTCTAATATTGTTCCCTGGCAAATGTTGTGTGAAGATAGAAATGCAGAATTGAGAGTGATTCCGATTAATGAAAAAGGGGAATTGCTAATGGATGAATTCCGATCAATGCTTGATGAAAGAGTTAAGCTTATTGCGGTGTCTTATGTTTCGAATTCACTTGGCACTATTAACCCCGTACGGGAAATTATTTCACTGGCCCATGAACATAGTGTTCCGGTTTTGTTAGATGCTGCACAGGCCATTCAACACATGCCTGTTGATGTACAGGATCTTGACGTTGACTTTTTAGCGTTCTCCGGACATAAGATGTATGGCCCTACAGGCATCGGTATTTTATATGGTAAAGAAAAATGGCTCAATCAACTTCCGCCTTACCAGGGTGGGGGAGAAATGATAAAAACAGTAACCCTACAAAAAACAACTTACAACGATCTCCCTTTTAAATTTGAAGCCGGAACACCGAATATAGAAGCAGCCATTTGCCTTGGAGCCGCCGTCGATTACATTAATCAAATTGGCTTGGAAAACATTCAAGAGCATGAGCATGATCTGTTAGAATATGCCACTGTAAAATTATCAGAAATTGATGGGTTAAAAATTATTGGTACTGCTGAACATAAAGCAAGTGTTGTATCATTTATCATTGAAGGAGCACACCCTTATGATGTTGGAGTTATCCTCGATCAAATGGGCATAGCCGTCAGAACGGGCCATCATTGCACACAGCCTTTAATGGATTTTTACTGCATACCCGGCACAGCGAGAGCATCATTTGCTTTTTATAATACAAGAGAAGAAGTAGATGAATTAGTGACAGGCGTTAAAAAAGCAGTAAGTATGTTAGTGTAACGGTGAACGGTGAATGGTGAACTGTGAATACTGAATCCCCGCCATTGCCTATTCACCATTCACTATTGCCCGTTCACATAAAAAGTTATGACTATTAACGAAATACAAGATGAATTGGTTGAAGAGTTTTCTTACCTAAGCGATTGGATGGATAAATATGAGCTCATCATTCAATTAGGCAAAGAACTTCCTCTAATTGATGAAGAATATAAAAAAGATGAGAACCTAATAAAAGGATGCCAGGCGAAAGTATGGCTGCATGCAGAATATAAAAATGGCAAAATATTTTTTACGGCAGATAGTGATGCCATCATTACCAAAGGATTGGTGAGTATGGTAATTCGTGTGTTATCCAATCACACTCCTCATGAGATTGCTCAATCTGATTTGTATTTTGTTGATAAGATAGGACTGAAGGAACACCTTTCGGTTACCCGTTCAAATGGTTTGGTGTCAATGATAAAACAAATGAAAATGTATGCATTGGCGATGCAATCGCAGGTATACAATAATTGATTTGTATGATAGATAAGATAAAAACAGAAGTGGCTATTATAGAAGTATTAAAAACAGTCTATGACCCCGAGATATCTTCAAATGTCTATGACCTTGGCCTTGTCTACGAGATCAATATTAATGATGAAGGTTATGTAAATATCACTATGACCTTAACTGCCCCAGGCTGCCCCGTTGCAGGAGAAATTATTGCAGAAGTAGATCGCAAAGTTCGTGCTGTAGAGGGCGTTAGCGACGTTAATGTAATGCTCACTTTTGATCCGCCATGGAATAAAGAAATGATGAGCGAAGAAGCAAAGTTTGAATTGGGATTTTTGTGAATCCTGCAATCAACGATTCAATCCAGGCAAATAATCAGTAAAACAACAACCAACCCCTACAACACTCTCAACCAAATATTCCGATAACTTATAGGCTCACTCTTATCTCCATGCGCTTGTAATTTAATAGGAGCAGCGCCATGAGGCCTGTAAGAAGGCTGTCCGATATATGGAGTATCACCTAACAGATAAGTATTATTCTGCACCAACACACCATTGTGAAAAACTGTACCACGTGCAAGAGATTTGAGTATACCATGATCATCAAAGCGTGGAGCAGTCCATATTACATCATACGTTTGCCATTCGCCAGGCTTACGACAAGCGTTGACCAATGGAATAGCCTGCTTATAGAAACTTCCTGCCTGGCCGTTTACGTAAGTTTTGTTATTGTAATTATCCAGTACCTGTAACTCGTAGCCACCGGCTCCCCATGGAAGTGCGGCTAAAAAAATTCCGCTATTGCCACGGGCCTGGTCAGTGCCTGTAATATTGGTTGGAATTTTATATTCAATGTGCAACTGATAATCAGTAAAACGTTTTTTTGTTTGAATGTCGCCTACACTTTTATTCACGGTCATAACATTGTCTGCAACAATCCATTTGGCAGGTTTTGTGGTATCCCTGTTATCTACCCATTCATCAAGATTTTTACCATCAAATAAAATGACTGCATCAGAAGGAGGGAGACCATTACTTTCACCGGGCGTTACCACGGGAGGCTCGGGTGAATAATATTCCGTTGCATGTGCCTGTAGACCATTAAGACTGTCCTTTATTTGTTTTCTTCTTAAGCTGTCTGCAGTTTGTGAAGAAACCATATTAGCAAATAACAATCCTGCTGCAAAAAATAAATAAACTCTTTTCATTTTGATTTTAATTAGATGATTAAACTTTAGGCAATTTATACCCGTTGTGATATTCTTTCATTAAATATTCTTTGTTAATCGCTTCATCAATAAAGCGTCCTTTCGCGGCATCCCAATTTAACTTTTTGCCGCTGCGATAAGCAATGTTGCCCATTTGTGTAACAATAGCAACATCTGCAGCCGCCTGTATGGAACAATGCAGATCTTCCATTTTACGGGATTTAATAACGTCAACAAAGTTGATCATGTGTTTATCTAAACCACTATCTGAAGATTTATTAAATGGAATGCTCACTTTACTTTTGCTTTGTTTTTCTTCAATCACTTCCCAACCGTTACGGTCTAATACAAGCGTTCCATTATTGCCAACATAAGCAATGCCATGCTCCCTGTTGTAGTTGCCATCACCGATACCCACCGCATGATCCCATGTTATATTAAATCCCGGAAATTCATATAGTGCCATTAGTGTATCCGGTGTTTCCTCGGCCGAATGTGGGTCTGCAAATTTCCCTCCCAAAGTTGCAACAGATTTTGGCACATCAGCTTTCATTCCCATCAATGCATAATCTAATAAATGTACACCCCAATCAGTCATCAATCCACCTGCATAATCCCAAAACCATCGAAAGGAAAAATGAAACCGGTTTTCATTGAAAGGTCGTGTTGGTGCAGGCCCCAGCCATTTTGCATAATTTACTCCGGCCGGCACAGGAGAATCTGGTTTTGCCTGGGTAGGGTGTACCCAATCGAGGTAGCACCATACTTTTACTGTGCGAATATTTCCGAGTTGTCCACCGTGTACAAAATCAACGGCCTCTTTAAAATGCTGCTGGCTGCGTTGCCATTGCCCTGCCTGAACCACTTTATTATAACGTTGTTGTGCCTTTACCATGGCCCGGCATTCTTCAATGGAATTGCCAACAGGCTTTTCTACATATACATCTTTCCCTGCTTCACATGCATCCATCATGATCAATGCATGCCAATGATCGGGAGTAGCAATGATAACGGCATCAACATCTTTACTATCGAGTAAGCTGCGATAATCACTATATGTTTTTATCTTAGTTGCATCAACGTTTAGTTTACTTAAATCGCTCACTCTTTTATCCAGCACATTTTTATCTACATCACATAACGCCACAACATTTACACCGGGCACTTTCAATGCTGCTGTAAGATCAGCCCACCCCATTCCATGCACACCGATTAAACCAATGTTCAATTGATCACTTGGCGCAATGCGGTTTTTAAAAATCGCAAAGGCATTATTATTTAAAGAAGCTGTCAACAAACCGCCACCACCTATGACAACAGACCTTTGCAAAAATTTTCTGCGTGACGTCATTTAAGAATATTTATGCAGAAAGTTTTTGTGTTTCTGCAAGCAACTAAAGACAATTAAATTGGGATGAAGGTAAAAATAAATAGTTGAATCGAATCGGATGCAATATTAAAAAATTAGTGGTCAGCCATTCTAAAACAAATTATTCGTTTATACTATTTGTAAAAAATTTTGACTCTGCTTTATAAAATTTCTTCACTTAGTCACAAATATTTAATAAGAAACCGTCACTAAACTTTTGGTAAGTGATAACCATTATGATATTCCTTCATTAAATATTCTTTGTTAATAGCCTCATCAGTAAAGCGCTCCTTTGCAGCATCCCAGTTTAATTTTTTGCCGCTTCTAAAAGCAATGTTACCCATTTGTGCAACTGTTGCCACATGAGCAGCAGCCTGTATAGAGCAATGCAAGTCTTCCATTTTGCGGGATTTAATAACACTCACAAAATTCTCCATATGTTTATCCAGGCCATTATCAGATGGCTTTACAAATGGTTTACTCACCTTGCTTTTACTTTGCTTTTCTTCTATCACTTCCCATCCGCCGCGATCTACTATAAGCGTTCCGTTATTACCAATGTAGGCAATGCCATGGTCACGGTTGTAGGAGCCATTGTCAATACCCATGGCAGAATCCCATACCATATTAAAGCCATCAAATTCGTACAGCGTTGTAAGTGTATCAGGTGTTTCTTCATAAAGATCAGGATAGGCAAAGCGACCTCCTAACGCAGACACTGATTTCGGTATAGGCGACTTCATTCCTAATAAACCATAATCTAATAAATGAACTCCCCAATCTGTCATTAAGCCACCGGCATAGTCCCAAAACCAACGAAAATTAAAATGAAATCTGCTCGAATTAAACGCTCTTGTTGGGGCAGGGCCTAACCACATTTTATAATCAACTCCTGCAGGTGGAGCTGTGTCGGGAACAACAGGCCCGGGTTTCATCCAACCCTGGTAACACCAAACCTTTACTGTTCTTATATTTCCTAACTGACCGCTTTGCGCAAAGTCAACAGCATCTTTAAAATGTTGCTGGCTGCGTTGCCATTGCCCTGCCTGAACTACCTTTTTATGATGTTGCTGAGCGTTTACCATTGCACGGCATTCTTCAATAGAATTGCCCACCGGCTTTTCGCAATACACATCTTTGCCGGATGCACAGGCATTCATCATTATCAACGCATGCCAATGGTCAGGTGTGCCTATGATAACAGCATCCACATCTTTATTATCTAGTAAGCCGCGATAATCGCCGTAGGTTTTTACTTTACTTGCATCAACATTTAGTTTACTTAAATCACCCATTCTTTTATCCAGAACATTTTTATCTACATCGCATAACGCCACAACATTTACACCTGGTACTTTTAATGCCGCTGTGAGATCGGCCCAGCCCATTCCATTCATCCCAATCAAGCCAATATTTAGTTGGTCGCTTGGGGCGATGCGATTTTTAAAAATAGCAAAGGCACTGTTGTTTAAAGAACTTGCCAATAAACCGCCACCAGCTACGGTAACAGAATTCAATAAAAATTTTCTACGGGATGTCATTTTATATATTTAAGAGATTAAAAAAAATCGTTCTAAATGGGGAATTTTCGAAAACTAAAGATACCTTTTTTGCTGATTAGAAGTAATTCGTAAATGGCAATTTATCGAAGTTATTCAGTGTTGTATTGTTAGCTTATGACGAAAGAAGTGGAACAATGTAAGAAAGAGGTTATAACTCCGAAGTACAAAATGAAACCTTTGATTGCACACAAAAAAAGCCGCTAAAAGCGGCCTGTTAATATGGATGAGTAAATCCTACATCTTTAAAAAAAACGTATTACCTCACTGTAAATTGATAACAGCCGCTTGTTAAAACAACTGCTGAGTTTTCTGTATCAATAATCTGAAAGTGGATATCAAACGTAGCTCCTGAAGGAACAAGAGAAAGGTTGCGAAATAATTCTTCTCTTCCGGTTCCTGTTCCATCAGTAAAAATAGACTGAGGTACTAATCCTTTGCCAAGAGTTAGCCATGCTGTACCCGTACAATTGCCATCCAAATCAGTATCAACAGCTCTTTGTAATTGATATTCATGATTTGGTTTTAGATCACGAATCCATGTATCCAACGCAACAATTTTATCAACATTATTATCCTGTCTGAACTTAACAAGTCCAAAGGCATTTCCTTCGCCGCGCAGAATAACTTCTAAATTGAAATGAGGGTTTGCAGGAGTCGGCGAATTTAATTCAGTTGCCGCTGAAGTTGTTTCGGGTTGCGAATCAGCCACGATTGATTTTTGACAACCGCTAATGCTAAAAATAATCATGGTAACGCTAAAGAGCGTTATCAAAGAACGCAGGTTTAATTTATTCATTTTTTTAAGATTTTAGATGAAATAGTAATGCAGATTAAAATCTAAAAATACTTTGAAGAGGTATCACTTTCCCAATGCCACTGTGTAGTCGACTTAATAAAGGGGTAGTTGACTGAAAAAAGAAAGTGTTTAGAAAAATTTTAATAAAGCATCAGGATAATAATTTTAGATCATTCGCTATCCTGTCTTATTGTTTTGGTTGAATGGTGTGTCAAAATCATTGAACGTTCTCTTATCACTTCAAAAGAAATCATATCTTACTTTTGACCCATAATCTTCAAGGAGTTTTTATGTTGCCTTCAAACGAAATAAAAAAAAATGCAGGCATCTATGCTGCTAATTTTATAAAGCACAAAATGACAATCGGCCTTGGTACGGGAACTACCGTCTACTGGCTTATACAGGAGTTAGGTAAAAGAATAGAGCAAGGCCTGAAGGTAACGGTCGTTCCTACCTCTGAACAATCTGCGCAACTGGCAGAAAGAGTCGGTATCATTCTTTCCGATTTAAATAATATTGACAGGCTGGCTCTCACGATTGATGGAGCGGATGAAATTGATCCGCAAGGCCAGTTGATAAAAGGTGGGGGAGGTGCGCTATTAAAAGAAAAAATAGTGGCATCAGCTTCTGACGAGCTTATTATTATTGCAGATAGCTCAAAGCTGGTTCAACAACTTGGCAAATTTCCATTACCTGTTGAAGTAGTGTCATTCGGGTATAAACAAGTAATAGATCAAATTATGCAAACAGGCTTTTGTAAAAAAGTTTCTTTACGAAAAAAGAATGATGAAATTTTTATAACAGATCTCAACCATCATATTCTTGATTGTGAATGTGAAAAAATTGATAACGCATCTTCATTAAATAATGCATTACGTCTGATACCAGGTGTTGTGGAAACGGGGCTCTTTATTAATATGGCTAACAAAGCTGTTGTTGGATACGAAGATGGAAGAGTTGAAGTAATTAGTTACAAATAATTAGTTTCTTCTTATGCTGTCTAAATTCTTATTACAATTGTTATATTATTTTGAATGTTCTTTACAATTAACCGAAAACTTTTTATATGGAAAATATTTCTGCAGAAGGACGATTTGAACAAACAAGATTAACTCTTCCTCCCGCGCCTAAACCCTTGGGTGTTTACAAACCCTTTCTTATTGATGGAAACCATTTGTATGTATCGGGACACGGGCCGTTTAAAGATGATGGAACTTTAATAAAAGGAAGAATAGGAGATGATATGAATATTGATAACGGCAAACTTGCTGCCAGGCAAGTAGGGCTTACAATTCTTTCAACTATTAAAGCAAACCTCGGCAGCCTCGATAAAGTAAAACGTGTTATAAAAGTATTAGGCATGGTGAATTGTGTAGCCACTTTTGAAAAACATCCTTATATAATTAATGGATGCAGTGAGTTATTTAAAAGTATTTGGGGCGAAGAAAATGGTGTTGGTGTAAGAAGCGCTGTGGGTATGGGATCGTTGCCGGATAATATTCCTGTTGAAATTGAAGCAATGTTTGAGTTATATTAATTGATTGATAAATGGATAACAACGATGAAAAAATACCTCAATGGTATCACATAAAAAATATTAATTCTATAGATTCCCCCGCCTTAATTATATATGCGGAAAGAGTTGCGGAAAATATCAGCAAGCTAAAATCTATGATTGATAATGTACAAAGATTAAGGCCGCATGTAAAGACACATAAAACAAAAGAAGCAACTTTATTAATGATGCAGGCTGGCATTAATAAATTTAAATGTGCCACCATAGCCGAGGCCGAAATGCTTGCAATGGTTAATGCACCAGATGTATTATTAGCATATCAACCCGTTGGCCCTAAGTTGCAACGTTTTATTACATTGATAAAAAAATATCCATCCATAAAATTTTCCTGTTTGGTCGATAATCCTGTCTCAGCAAAAAAAATTGCAGATGCAGCGATTGAAAATGATATTGAAATTCCCGTATACATTGATTTGAATGTTGGGATGAACCGAACAGGAGTCGAACCAGGCGATGATGCTATTGAATTATATAAGACATGTGCAAACACGAAAGGAATAAAGCCCATTGGATTACATGCCTATGATGGTCACATTAGAACACCCGATATTAAACAGCGTACAATTGAGTGCGACAAAGCGTTTGAGAAAGTTTCAATACTGCATAAACAACTTATTGAGAATGGATTTACGAAGCCAGTTATTATTGCAGGCGGCTCGCCTACATTTCCTATTCATGCTAAAAGGAAAGATATAGAATGCAGTCCCGGAACTTTTATTTATTGGGATAAAGGTTATAAAGATTTATGTGATGAACAACCGTTCGCAACCGCAGCATTGGTAATTTCCAGGATTGTCTCTTTACCTGATGAAACAACACTATGTCTTGATCTTGGTCATAAATCTGTCGCTGCAGAAAATGAAATACACAAACGGGTTTATTTTTTAAATGCACCGGAGCTAAAATTCATAAGCCAAAGTGAAGAACATTTAGTAGCCGAAACAAATGCAGGACATTCTTATAAAGTGGGAGATGTATTATATGGTTTACCATTCCACATCTGTCCCACATGTGCGTTATACGAACGTGCATTAATTACAGAAAATAATGAAGTGGCAGGAGAATGGCAGATAATTGCAAGGGATAAAAAGATTACGGTTTAGTTGATGGTTCATGGTTGATTGTTTGTGGTTCATTTATCAAATCGCAACGCATAAATATTTAAAACCCATAATTAAACCCACCGAATCGCAAACTATTGACTGTGATTTGTATCAACTTTTCAGCCTTCAACTATAAACTTTTAACTTTCAACCCTAAACCTTGAACCAATATGTTCATCATAGACGCTCATCTTGATCTCAGCATGAATGCCCTGGAATGGAATCGTGACTTGAGGAAACCTCTTAATGAAATTAATGCAAGAGAACAAAGACTAACAGATAAACCCGACCGGGGAAATGCAACAGTATCATTACCGGAATTACGAAAAGGAAATATTGGATTAGTTGTGGCCACACAAATTGCACGGTATGTTGCATCAGATAATCCTTTGCCGGGCTGGCATTCGCCTGAACAGGCATGGGCGCAAACACAAGGGCAGCTTGCATGGTACAGAGCAATGGAAGAAGCTGAAGAAATGACACAGGTTAATGATCTCGCCTCTCTCAATAAACAGATAAGTTTATGGAACAATGAAAATGAAAATCTTCAAAAGCCAATTGGTTATATTTTAAGCCTCGAAGGTGCAGATTCTTTAATAACCATTGATCATATCGAAAGAGCATGGCATTACGGTTTGCGTGCTTTAGGGCCTGCACATTATGGACCCGGTCGTTATGCTAATGGAACAGATGCAACCGGTAAAATGGGAGCAAATGGAATTGCGTTGCTTAAAGAAATGGAACGGCTTAATATTATCCTCGATGCCACACATTTGTGTGATGATAGCTTTTGGCAGGCACTCGATAATTTTAACGGACATGTATGGGCAAGTCACAATAATGTAAGAGCATTGGTGCCTCATAACCGTCAGTACAGTGATGAACAGCTAAAGGCGCTGATAGATAGAGGCGCTGTTATCGGCGGGGTACTCGATGCATGGATGTTGGTTCCGGATTGGAAAATAGGAACATCATCACCTAAAGAAATGAATTGCAAACTCGAAGTACTTGTTGATCACTTAGATCATATTTGCCAACTTGCAGGCAATGCGTTGCACGTGGGAGTGGGTTCGGATCTTGACGGCGCTTACGGCAGAGAGCAATGCCCGTACGATCTTCAAACAATTGTTGATTTGCAAAAGTTCCCTTCATTATTATCTAATCGTGGCTATTCAAAAGAGGATATTGAAAATATTATGCACGGCAACTGGCTGCGCTTTTTACGCCATGCATGGGCAATGAGCGAATAACAATCTCTTCAATCATATACTCTTTATGATTTTTATCAGCCTTTCTGCTGATGATCATCATTTTTACTATTTCATTTTCAATTCATATTTGCACCATGTGTACATCAAAATGCTGGGGCTCATGCAAAAATCTGTCACACGAAATTGCAAATGATTCTAAAGAATCGCTCCTGCAAATAATTAATGCATTAAATAATATAGGCGCTTGTACCGCTAACAAAATTGATTTTACAAATAACCATACAACTAATTCTATGACGGAAATAAATAATTTAAAAGCAGAGGCTAAACGTTTACTCGACGAAGTAAATGGCTATACCCAATGGCCGGCTAACGGCGCTGGTATCTCCTACATGCGTGAAAATATTTTTGAAACGTTTTCATTTAAGGAAAGGATAAAACTGCTTAGACAAAAAATGAATTCATTACAAATCCCATTGGCAACACCATAAGGAAAGAAAAAAATTAATCCTCTTTATTACAACATAGAGTTAACCCCACGCCGGCGGGTTCACGGAAATAAAATAAAACTTTTACTTAATTCTGCACGGGCGGCTTTACTCCCTGCCGGGCAATTAATTTCCAATCTCCATGTTGTTTTTGCCACACCTGTAATACGAAGATTTTCACGGTAAGTGGCTTTCCGTCACTGGTTAAGTTTGCTGAAAATGTGTGACGGACAACAGCGGTATTTCCAAATATCTTTACAGATTGATCACCTTGATCAATGCTGGTAAAATCGTTTTGGCCACTTATAATAGCATGGATATATTCCGCTTTTGTTTGAATTAAAGCGCTTGAATGACCATAAGTTAATCCCTCGGATGTTAATTTATCCAACGCCGTACTATCTGCATTTACCATTGCTATTCGTAACGCTTCCACTGCTTTTGATACATCCGCTTCGTCTTTTTGGGCAAATATTTTTGTTGGTAATGCGGTTGTAAGTACTAATAAATAAAACAGAAACTTCTTCATGGGTAAAATTTTAGATGTAAATAAATATTTTTTGGCGGAACCTAATTTTATAGATTATTATTTGCAACTTAACAAATAATCTTGTGATGTACACATCATTTCTATACGCAAAAAAAATCATTTATCAGTATGGAATAAAAATTGAAATAAAATATCTGTGAAATTGAATCAGCGGCGTACTTTATATCTTATGGTGATAAAAGTTTTAATTCAAGTGATAATAATCGTCTTTGGTTTACCATGCTCGGGCAAGAGCTACATCCCTAGCTGACAAATATCTTCGCTTAATGGTAACTATATGAAAATTATGAAGGGTAAGTAAGCCACTTATTAAATTGACAAAAATGGTGTGAATATTCAGGATGTTTAATAGATTGCGCAAACTAAATGGCTTATACGAAGGCGTGACACTGGCGGCAATTAAAAACGATTGATCCAATTATTATGATCAAGCATTTATCTTCTTCAATTTTCGTAATATTTTTTTTACTGGTTGGTTTTTCATCCTGTAAATCCGGAGGTGAGCGTCCAACCTATGGTTCCGTTGAATGGAAGGAATATTTAGGTGGCCCCGAGAGAAACCATTACTCTCCCCTAACGCAAATTAACGCTGACAATATTAATCAGCTCGCAGTAGCATGGGAATATCATACACATGATTCTGGTCAGATACAATGCAATCCTATTATCGTGAACGGCATACTCTACGGGATGACGGCG
>Ga0268264_10003177_pt1 | contig 14230 bp, 11 predicted proteins | sample KBSSwiS32_FD_190357 | JGI IMG/M metagenome (GOLD analysis project Ga0268264, IMG submission 190357) | Switchgrass rhizosphere microbial communities from Kellogg Biological Station, Michigan, USA - KBS Switchgrass S3-2 (SPAdes) (version 2) | ecosystem: Host-associated > Plants > Roots >...
TTCTCCAGCGCGTACGCCGCCAGCCAGGTCCGCTCCTGCTCGCTGAGGAAGGTGAAGGGCGGCATGGCGCTGCCGGGGATGCCGCGCTGGATGGTGCGCAGCACGTCCGCGGTGGTGGGCGGCGTCCCGGACTCGGTGCTGCGGAGCTTGAACAGGCCCTTGGTGAAGTCGCGGGGCCGCGGCTGCAGGAAGTCCGCCGCCGGCCCGTCTCCGGCGCCGCGGTCGCCGTGGCAGCCGCTGCACTCGCGCGTGTAGAGCGCCTTGCCGTTCTTCGCGTCGCCCTCGCTCAGCGGCCGGTGCGGCCCGTCCGCCGCGAGCGCCGCGCCTCCAGCGGCGAGCAGCGCCGCGCAGAGGATGGTCCGGATTCGATGTGCTGGCATGGCCCTCACTCCCTGGAAGCCCTCGCGCGCTGGAAGCGGGCGGTGTCGCGGAGGACGTCCTCCAGCCGGCCCACCGTCCCACCGTGGCGGAGGGCGTGCGCGCGCGCCGCGCCCTCCTCCTGGAACGCCGTCACGCCGAAGCCCATGGGCGATTCGCTGGAGGCGCCCAGCACGAACCACGCGGCGGTGAGCGGGACGAAGCCGCCGCCTCCGTGGTCCTCCACCCAGGCGGAGGTCACCTCGCGGTGCTCGCTCCACAGCGCCACCAACAGGCACCCCACGTCGTCGTACTTGGTGAGCTTCCCCTCCGGGTCGCGCAGCTCGCCGCCCTGGCCGGGCTGGGAGATGCGCATCCGGCACCGCGCGCAGGTGTCGCGGTCGTAGCGCATGGGCTCCGGCCCGGCGCCCGCGTCCGAGCCGCCCGGGAGCAGCACCAGCGCGCCCACCAGCGCGCCCACCAGCGCGCCCACCAGCGCGGCCGCCAGGAGGCCCGACGCCACCAGCGTGGGCCTCACGGCACCACCGCCTTGCGGAAGGCGGAGACGGCGCCGCCCACGCAGCCCACCGCCAGCGCCAGCAGCGCGCCCACCAGCGCGGCCACCAGCCCGGCGGTGCCCAGCGCGTCGCGCCCGTACAGGCCCACCGGCCCCAGCAGGTCCAGCCGGTGCGAGAGCGCCAGCGTCCCCAGCACGCGCGCCTGCTGCACGGGGTTGAGCAGCGCCAGGCCGAACACCTGCGCCGGCCGGAGGTGCCGGGCGACGATCAGCCCCACCGCGCCCAGGTCCGACAGGTAGACCAGGCCCAGCCAGGCCGCGAAGGCGGCGCCCACCACGCGCGCCCGCGACCGCAGCCACACCGAGAGCAGCACGCCCAGCGCCACGGTGGCCGCGGAGAGCAGCAGCGTCAGCCCCACCAGCGCCAGGAACGTCGCCGCGCTCCCGCCGCCGGTGGCCAGCCCCACGATGGCGCCCGCGGCGCCGAAGCCGGCCAGCACCGCCGCGCTCACCGCGCCCAGCACGCCCGCGTACTTCCCCAGCACCAGCTCGGCGCGGGTGATGGGCTGCGCCAACAGCTGCCCGAGCGCGCCGTCCTCCAGCTCGCCCGCCACGGACAGCCCGCCCACGGAGAGCGTGAGCAGCGGCACGAACAGCAGCGCCAGGTTGAGCAGGCTGGCGGTGGTGCGGTCGAAGCCGGCCAGGCCGCTGCGCTCGGACCCCGCCAGCCCCAGCGCGGAGAGCGCCAGCGACAGCGCGAGGAAGGAGCCGGCGGCGAGCAGGAACCAGCGGCCGCGGAGCGACTGGCGCAGCTCGCGCGCGGCGACCAGCGCCACCGGGAAGGCGCGGGGCAGGCTCATCGCGCGCCTCCCGCCTGGGACAGCAGGACCACGTTGTCCGCCGGCGGCTCCACCACGCGGCCGGCGTCCAGGTGGACCACCCGGTCCGTCAGCCGGGCGATCTCCCCCGGCCGGTGCGAGGACACCAGCACCGTGCGCCCGGAGCGCCGCAGCGCCTGGGCGATCTCCGCGAAGGTCCGCTGGCCCTCCAGGTCCAGGCTGGCGGTGGGCTCGTCCAGGAGCATCACCGGCGCCCCGGAGAGCAGCGCCATGGCCAGCGACAGCCGCTGCTGCATGCCTCCGGAGAAGGTGGCGGCGCGCTCGCGGGCGTGGGCGGACAGCCCCACCTCGAGGAGGGCCTCGCCCACTCGGGCCACCGGCACGCCCCGCAGCCGCGCCACCCAGCGCAGCGCCTCGTCCGCGCGCGCGTCGCCGAAGGCCGGCTTCTGCGGCAGGTACCCCAGCAGTGACTTGGCGCCCACCGGGTCCGCGGCCACGTCCCGGCCGCCCACCGACAGCTCGCCTTCGTACGGGACCAGGCCCACCAGGCAGCGGAGCAGCGTGGACTTGCCGGAGCCGTTGGCGCCCACCAGGCCCACCGCCTCGCCCTTCGCCGCCTCCAGGGAGATGTCCTCCAGGATGGCGCGGTCGCCGATCCGGACCGTGAGGCCGCGCGCGCGGATCATCAGCATCCCAGCACCCGTTTCCCCAGCCACGCGCCCGCGCCGGCCAGCGCCAGCAGCCCCGCGGAGGTCAGCGGCAGCGCGGCGGAGCGCCGCTCCACGTCGCGGCTGGCCGTCCAGTCCGTGAGCAGCGGCGACACCAGCGGGTGCGGGTCCTCCATCCGCGGCCGGGCGGCGAAGATGGGAAACAGCCGGGCGGCGGCATCGACGGCGTCGGCCGCCGGGCTGCCGGCGAAGAAGGCCAGCTCCGGGACTCGGTCGGCGAGCGCCTCGTAGGTGCTCTCCGCGCGGTAGGGCAGCTCGGAGACGCCGTCCCCGTCCGCGTCGTAGACCACCGCGTCGCTCCAGTAGTTGCCGCGCCCGCCGGAGGACCAGGCGTTGCCGTCGGCCCCGCTCGCCGTGCCCTGGACGACCACCTGCTCGCGGTTGCCGAGGAAGGCGTTGTCCCAGAAGCGCAGCCCGCGCGAGGAGGGCTGGAGCGTCACCCCCACGTCGTTGCGCGCCACCAGGTTGCCCTCGATCTCCGCGCGGCCGCCGCGCGACTGCGGCACGCCGTCGAAGAAGAGCGCGCCGCTGTTGGCGACGAAGCGGTTGCGGCGGATGAAGACGTCGTCCGCGTCCTTCACCAAGAGGCCGTAGGCGGCGGGGCCGGTGGAGAAGGAGAAGGCGTTCTCCTCCAGGGTGATGCCCTTGCTGTACATGATGGCCGCGCCCACCTCGTCGTCCTCGAAGCGGTTGCGGCGGAAGGTGTTCCGGTCCGAGTACATGTAGTGCAGCCCGTAGCGGCTGCGCTGGACCAGGTTGTCCTCGACGACCGTGTCGGACGAGTACCAGATGACGACGTCGCGGCTGTCGCGCACCACGTTCCCGGTCAGCCGGCAGCCGTGCGAGTACCACAGGCGGATGCCGTCCCCGCGCCTGGGCACCGGGAGCGCCTTGCCGGAGATCTCCGACCGCTCCACCACGCAGCGGTCGGCCTGGAGCGCGAACACGCCGAACAGCGCGTCCTCGATCACCACGGAGGTGAGGCGGACGGAGGCGGCCTCCACCCGGACCGCGGCGTCCTCGCGGTCGTAGCTGTCGCCGCTGCCGCGGACGGTGAGCGACTCCAGCGCGGCGCCGGGCGCCTGGATCCGCACCACCGTCCCGGTTCCGCCGCCGTCGATCACCGCGCCCGGCTCGCCGCGGAGCAGCGCCCCCCGCCGGAGCGCCACCGACTCGCGGTACACGCCCGGCGCCAGCACCACCGTGTCCGCGCCGCCGTCGAGCGCGGCCTGGATGGACTGGCCCGGCCGCACCCGCACCTCGCCGGCCTCGCTCCGGCCCGCGGCGACCAGCGCGAGCCCAGCCACCGCGACCTGCGCGGCGCGCCGCCGGAGGCCTCGGCCCGGCGGCCGCAGCGGGCGGGAGAACGCCAGCCCGACCGCGAGCAGCGCCGCCAGGGACACCATCCGCAGGCCGTCGCCGGCGGCCGTCCGCACCTTGAACTGGCCGACCTCGTACTGGCCGAACAGCTTGGTGTCGATGCGGGTGACGGTCAGCACCAGCGCCGCGTCCGGGTTGCGGTCGTCCACGCTCCGCTGCGTCCAGTACGCCACGTCCGCGCAGAAGAAGACCGGGAGCAGCAGCGCGGGCACCACCGCCAGCAGCCGCAGCCGGCGCCGCTGGAGGAAGGGCACCGCCACCACCAGGGCGATGACCAGCGCCAGGCCCCAGGGGGCGACGGCGCGCTCGAAGCTGGCCACCGACGAGATGGGAGCGATGCCCACGTAGTGGCCCAGCGTGTCCACCTCGAAGGTGTCCCCGGCCGCACCGCGGGGCCCCACCAGCACCTCCAGCGTGCGCTGGCCGTACTGGGGAGCGTTGGTCCGCATCACCCACCAGGGGAGGAAGAAGGACGCGGCCAGGGCCACCGCCGCCGCGGCGGCGAGGGTGATGCTCGCCACCGGGTCGGGTCCACGGGATTCGTTCGCGCTCATGGGAAGGTCACTTCTTCTTCGGCTCGACGAGCATCCAGCCGGTCATCTCCATGTGGAGCGCCGAACAGAACTCGGTGCAGTAGTACGGGTAGACGCCGGCCCTGGTGGCGACGATCTCCGCCTTCTCGGTGGCGCCGGGGTCGATGGAGAGGTTGACGTTGTACCCGTGCAGCCCGAACCCGTGGGTGGCGTCGCGCGCGCTCTCTACGTTGGTCCAGGAGAACACCACCTTGTCGCCCTCCTTCACCCGGACGATGTCCGGCGTGTAGTGCGACCGGATGACGGTGCCGTTGACGTAGACGGTGTTCCCCTTGCGGACGACGGCCTCCTTGCCCTGCTCGGTGGCGGAGTCCGACTTCTTCATGGTCGCCGCGTCGAAGCCGGTCACCGGGTAGGTGGTCCAGGCCTGGAGCAGCTCCACCGGCATGATCTGCGAGTTGTGCGGCTCGCCGATGGTGGGCGTGTCCGAGAGCAGCTGCATCTTGGGCCCGGAGATGTCGATCAGTTGCAGGTTCTGCGGGTGCAGCGGCCCCAGCGGCGGGTAGCGGTCCACCGACCACTTGTTGAGCGCCACCAGGTACTTGCCCCACGGCTTCTTGGTGTTGGAGCCGGGCGCCTGGAGGTGGCCGATGTTGTAGTGGACGGCGACCTTGTCCACCGCCTTCCACGCCTCCTCCTTCGGGTGGTACGGCGGCCCCAGCGTCCACTTCACCACCGTGGAGTCGAGGAAGTGCGAGGTGTACGCGTTGCCCTTGTCGTCGAAGACGGTGTGCAGCGGGCCCAGGCCGGTGGGGACGTGCGCCTCCAGGCACGCGTCGTACTTGAGGATGGGGATGCCGAACGGGTCCTTCCCCTCGAAGGTGGAGGCGGCGATGGCGGCCTTGATCTTCTCCGCCGAGTACACCGAGACGTGCGGGTCCAGCTTGCCGGAGACGGTGATGTATTCGCCGCCCGGGGTCAGGTCCACGCCGTGCGGGCTCTTGGACTCCGGCACGAAGTAGATCAGCGCTTCGGCCACGGCGGTCTGCAGCGAGATCACCTTCATCCCGTTGACCACCTTGGTCTTGGACGGGTCCGCCGCCACCTGGAGCGCCTTCTTCCAGTTGATGACGTGGAGGTAGTCCATCTCGCGGGCGGAGGCGCCCACCTCCAGCGGGGGCTTCTTCTCCAGCGTGCCGCCGGTGGCCATCTCCGTGTCCATGGAGTTCACGAAGAGGAAACCGTCGGACGGGCCGCGGCCGAGGATGGACATGTCCTGGAAGTACGGCGGCAGCTCGATCTGGAAGGAGGCGTCCTGGACGATGTGGCCGGCCTTCCGGTCGAACTTGAGGAAGCTGGCCGAGCCGCGGAACTTGTCCTTGAACTCGGCGAGGTCGGCGTAGCCCCCCTTCTCCTCGTACGGCGTGGGGAAGAAGCCGGTCTGGACCAGCCAGTCGCTGTTGTCGCTCCACAGCGCGTGGTGGTCGGAGACGGTGTTGGGCGTCTTGTAGATCTGCTTCGTCTTCAGGTCGCGCAGCGAGATGATCCCCACCCGGCCCGCGCTCTTGTCGGAGACGGCGATCCACTCACCGTCGTACTTGCCGTTGGTCAAGGAGATCTGCGGGTGGTGCAGGTCGCCCCAGGTCAGCGTGGGCAGCCCGGGCCCGAAGGAGCCTTCCTTGAGGATCCGGGCGGACTCCGACTCGCCCTGCCCCCAGCCCTGCCAGGAGTCGGCCGAGTAGACCGGGATCTCCTTCAGCAGCCGCATGGACGGGATGCCGTAGAGCATCACCGACCCCCGGTGGCCGCCGGAGGTGACCATCACGAAGTCGTCGTACTTGCCGGGCGGCACGAAGGTCTTCAGCGCCGCGGCCGCCTCGTCCGGCGTCAGCTGCCGCGCCTGGATGATCTGGTCCAGCGTGCTCGAGCCGGAGGCCTGCGCCTGGGAGACCACCGCTGAGTTGGGCCACAAGGCCCCGGCCAGGACGGCGGCGGCGAGCGCCACTCCGGCCCCTAGCGAGACGCGTCTGCGCATGGTTGGAGCTCCAAACGTCAACTGCGGGTTGGGTGCCCAGGCGGTTGTTCAATTCGCGTGCCTCGCACGGCCAACCCCACGGCCAACACCGGAGTGGGGGCCCGGCGCGCAAACGTTGCGGGGGCGGACCTCCGGCGCTCAGTTCTTGCACGTGGGGGGCTCAGTCCCCGAACCCAGGGGACGCTGATGCGGCGCCTTCGGCGCAATCGATCAGGCTCAGCCTGCCGCGGCGAGCAGCTCGCGCACGAAGGCGGCCGCGTCCCCGGCGCGCATCACCGGTCCGCAGATCCACACGCCGTCCGCCTTCCCGCGCAACGGCGCCAGCTCCTCCGGCCGGTAGAACGGCCCGCGGACCAGCGGCGCCACGGTGCGCGGGACCTTGGGAAGCAGCGACTGGGCCAGCTCCAGCGAGAGCGACGCGTGCGGGTGGCCGAACGCCGGGATGACCATCACCCGCGCCCCGGCCGCGGCCGCCACCTCCACCTCGTGCTCGGAGCGGACCTCCACCGGCGCGGACATGTGCATGCTGGCGGCGATCTCGATGAACGCCCTGAGATCGCCCGGGGTGAGCGCGGCCGCGTGGAGCAGCACCGCGTCCGCCCCGGCCAGCCGCGCCTGGTAGACCTGCTCGCGCGAAAGCACCAGGTCCCGCTGCGCCACCGGGGAGGACACCGCCCGAGACACGAGCGTCAGGTCCGGCAGCGACCCCTGGCAGACCCCTTCATCCGTGGCCACCGCGAACGCCGCCAGGTCCGTCTCGTCGAGCGCGGAGGCGATCGCCTGGTAGTCCGGCATCGGCGACAGGTGGCCCTCCTCGGGCGATGCGCGCGACAGCTCGGCGACCACGGAGAGGGAGGAGCGCTGGGTCGACACCGCGTGGGTGAAGTCGCGCAAAGAGGGCGTGACGTTCCGCAGATCCAGGCGCGCGGCCCGGCCCACCACGTCCTTCTTCCGGGCGATCCACTCCTCGAGCGAGATCTGCATCCGCTCCTCAACTTATTCCCCGGCGCCCGGTCGCGGTAGGTCCCGCGCGGAGCGGCCGGCCGGGGGAGCGGCGCCCCGCGTGCGCCCGCCGCGCGCCCTATCCATTGCTCAGGAGGAGACAGACGATGGCCTTCGGATTAGGCGAGGACCCTTCGCGGTTGCCGGTGGCGCAGCTGGACATGGTGGAGTTCCCCATCTGGCGCGAGCAGCTCGCCCGGCAGGCGGCCGACAACGGCGCCGACGCGGACGTGATCAACCTGCTCAAGTGCCTCCCGCAGGCGCGCTACGAGTCGAAGGACGGGGTGATGCGCGACCTGGCGGAGGCCGCCCGCCGCTTCGCCATGGGGCGGTCCCAGGAGGGGGACGGCGCCGTCCGCGACCGGCGCAACATCGGCCGGGACATGGTGGAGGGCGCCCCTGAAGGCATGACGCGGCACCCTTAGAAGTGAGAAGGTGCCACGCCCATGCCTGAGATGACCGACCCGCGGAAGAACCTGATCACCGACGAGTCGGGGATCGCCGAGGTGGCGCGCGCCAGCAAGCGCATCGCCGTGCTGGGGATCAAGACCGAGGAGAAGGCGGACCAGGCCGCGTACTACGTCGCCAAGTACCTGGTGGACGCGGGCGTGGAGGTGGTGCCGGTGCCCGTCTACTACCCGGACGTGACGGAGATCCTGGGGAAGAAGGTGTACCGGAAGCTGGTGGACGTCCCCGGGGAGATCGACCTGGTGGACGTCTTCCGGCGCCCACAGGACATCGACCAGCACGTGGACGACCTCATCGCCAAGAAGCCGAAGGCGGTCTGGTTCCAGCTCGGCATCACCAACGACGGCGCCGCCATGCTGCTGGCGGCCGCGGGCATCAAGGTGGTGCAGAACCGCTGCCTGATGGTGGACCACCGGCGCTACGCGCGCTGAGCGCCGGCTCTCAGGTCAGGTCACCACCGGCACGAACATCGCGCGCGTCTGGCTGAGCTTTTCGCGGAAGCGTTCGCGCATGAAGGCGGCCACCTCCTCCTCGCCGAACAGCTCCTTGCCGCAGGCCAGCTCGATGGCGCGGGCCATGTCGCGCCCGGTGCCGAAGCGCTCGCCGCGGTGCTTGGAGACGGCCTTCATCACCACCTCGGAGAGGGGGGCGGGCACCTCGGGGTTGACCTCCCGCGGGGTGCGCATCTTCCCCTCCACGATCTTCTGCATCACGTCCACCCGGGTGGCGCCGGTGAACAGCCGGTGCCCGGAGAGCAGCTCGTGCAGCAGCACCCCGGCGGAGTAGAGGTCGGTCCGGCCATCCAGCGTCTTGCCGTACACCTGCTCCGGCGAGAGGTAGCCGGCGGTCCCCTTGATCTGCCCCACCGCGGTGGTCTCCAGCCGCCCGCGCGCCAGCGCCAGGCCGAAGTCGATCACCTTCACGTTCCCCTCGTACGTCACCATCACGTTCTTGGGCGCGATGTCGCGGTGGATGACCGGCGAGGCGCGGCCGGCCGGGTCCACGAAGTGGTGCGCGTAGTGGAGCGCCTTGCACAGGTCGTGCACCACCCGGCAGGCGAAGCCAATGGGCATCCGCATCCCCTGCTTTCGGGAGGCGTGGGTGATCTTCGAGACGTCCTGGCCGGCCACGAACTCCATGGCGATGTACAGCTCGCCGTTCTCGTCCTCTCCCAGGTCGAACACCTGGGCGATGCTGGGGTGGGTGAGCAGCGCGGTGATGCGCGCCTCGTCCAGGAACATGCGGGCGAAGTTCCGGTCCGCCTGCACGTCCCCCAGGAGCTTCTTCAACGCCACGAACTTGCGGAACCCGCCTGGGCCCTTGGTGGAGGCCAGGTAGAGCTCGGCCATGCCGCCGGTGGAGAGCCCGGCGATGACCTCGTACCGGCCGATCCGCCTGACGTTTTCCTCTTGCAAGGCGCGCGAACCATAGCGCGCCCGGCGCGCGACCGCGAAGAGGCGGCGCGCCACTCGGGCCCTGGGCTTGTCCAGACCATGTAATCGACGTATGAACATGTGTCGATATGGATGCCCTGTCCGACTCGTTCCGCGCGCTGGGGGATCCGACGCGCCTGCGCATCCTGCGGCTGGTCTCCCAGGCGCCGCTGAACGTGTCGGAGCTGGTGTCGCTGGTGGGGGTGTCGCAGTCCGCGGTCTCGCACCACCTCTCCAAGCTCCGCCGGCTGGAGCTGATCCGCGAGGAGCGCCAGAACGGCTTCACCTTCTACTCGCTGGCGGTGGACGGGAAGGACGACCGCTGGCCGCTGATCGACCTCCTCCGCAAGGCCAGCGGCGTCCACGGGGACGAGGCGCGGCTGCGCGACCTGCTCCGCCAGCGCGAGGACCGCCAGGCGCTCAACGAGCGGCTGCTGGAGCCGGGCCAGTCCTGGTTCCTGTGGGCGGGCGCGCTGGCCTCGCTGCTGCCGCCTCTGGAGGTGGCCGACTTCGGCTGCGGCACCGGCGTGCTCTCGGCGTCGCTGGCGCGCTGGGCGAAGCGGGTGGTGGCCATCGACCAGAGCCGCCAGGCGCTGAAGAAAGCGCGCGAACGGGCCCGGCGCGAGGGCCTGGAGAACATCGACTTCCTCCAGGAGGACCTCCACCAGCTCTCGCTCCCTGCCGGGAAGCTGGACCTGGTCGTCATCTCCCAGAGCCTCCACCACACCGAGCAGCCGGTGGCGGTGCTGCGCGAGGCCGCGCGGATCCTCAAGCCGAAGGGCAAGGTGGTGCTGCTGGAGCTGATGCCGCACCAGGAGGCGTGGGTGCAGGAGCGGCTGGGCCACAAGCACCTCGGCTTCCCGCCGTACTCGCTGGAGGCGGAGCTGCGCCGGGCCGGCTTCTCGGACGTGACGTGCGAGATCCACGGGCGCGACGCGGCGTCCGCCAAGGAAGGGACGTTCCGGGTGTTCCTCTTGACCGGGGTGAAGCGATGAGCCGGGCAGAGCGGGTGGTCGCGCTGAAGGCCGCGCTGCAGGAGCGGATCCTGGTGCTGGACGGCGCCACCGGGACCTACCTGCAGGGCCAGCACCTGAAGGCCGCCGACTTCGGCGGGGTGGACCTGGAGGGCTGCAACGAGCACCTCAACCTCACCCGCCCCGACCTGATCGAACGGATGCACGCCGAGTACTTCCGCGCCGGCGCCGACGTCACGGAGACCAACACCTTCGGCGCCACCCCGCTGGTGCTGGGCGAGTACGGGCTGGAGGCCAAGGCGCGGGAGATCAACGCGCGCGCGGCGCAGATCGCCCGCCGGGCGGCGGACCAGTTCACCCACGCCGGGCGCACCCGCTGGGTGGCCGGCTCCATGGGCCCCACCACCAAGGCGATCAGCGTCACCGGCGGCGTCACCTTCGACGACCTGGTGAGGCACTACGAGGTGCAGGCGCTGGGGCTGGTCGAGGGCGGGGTGGACTACCTCCTGGTGGAGACGTGCCAGGACACGCGCAACGTCAAGGCGGCGCTGGTGGGCATCGAGCGCGCGTTCGCCTCCGGCGCGGAGCGGGTGCCGGTGGCGGTCTCCGGGACCATCGAGGCCATGGGCACCATGCTCGCCGGGCAGTCGGTGGAGGCGCTCTGCGCGTCGGTGGAGCACGTGGACCTGCTGTACCTGGGGCTCAACTGCGCCACCGGCCCGGAGTTCATGACGGACCACCTCCGCTCGCTGGCGGCGCTGTGCCCGTTCCCGGTGAGCTGCGTGCCCAACGCCGGGCTGCCCGACGAGAACGGGGTGTACCTGGAGACGCCCGCGATGCTGGCGGGCACGGTGCGCCGCTTCGCCGAGCACGGCTGGGTGAACGTGGTGGGCGGCTGCTGCGGCACCGTCTCCGCCCACGTGACGGCGCTGGCGGAGGCGGTGAAGGGCCTTGTGCCGCGGCGCGCCTCGCCGCCGCCGAGGTCGGCGCTCTCCGGCGTGGACTACCTGGAGGTGCTCCCGGAGAACCGCCCGGTCATCGTGGGCGAGCGCACCAACGTCATCGGCTCCAGGAAGTTCAAGGAGCTGATCGTCGGCGAGAAGCACGAGGACGCGGCGGAGATCGCGCGGGCGCAGGTGAAGCGCGGGGCGCAGGTGATCGACATCTGCCTGGCCAACCCGGACCGCGACGAGCTCTCCGACATGCGGCGGTTCCTGGAGGTGGTGATCAAGAAGGTGCGGGTGCCGCTGATGATCGACTCCACCGACCACGCGGTGATCGACATGGCGCTCACCTACAGCCAGGGCAAGGCGATCATCAACTCCGTCAACCTGGAGGACGGCGAGGAGCGGTTCCAGCACGTGGTGCCGCTGGCCCGCCGCTTCGGCGCGGCGCTGGTGGTCGGCTGCATCGACGAGCGCGGGATGGCGGTGACGCGGGAGCGCAAGCTGGAGGTGGCCAGGCGCTCGTTCGAGCTGCTCACCGGGAAGTACGGGATGCGGGGCGAAGACCTCTACTTCGACCCGCTGGTGTTCCCCTGCGCCTCCGGCGACCAGCAGTACGTGGGCAGCGCGGTGGAGACCATCGAGGGCGTGCGGCTGATCAAGCAGGCGCTGCCCCGGTGCAAGACGGTGCTGGGCATCTCCAACGTGTCCTTCGGGTTGCCGGCCGCCGGCCGCGAGGTGCTCAACTCGGTGTTCCTCTACCACTGCGTCCAGGCCGGCCTGGACATGGCGCTGGTGAACTCCGAGAAGCTGGAGCGCTACCCGTCACTGCCGCAGGACGAGCGGACCCTGTCGGAGAACCTCCTCTACAACCGCGGCCCGGACCCCATCCCCCCGTTCGCCGACCACTTCCGCGAGCGCAAGCCGCAGAAGGCGGTGAAGTCCAACCTGCCGCTGGAGGAGCGGCTGCAGCGCTACATCATCGAAGGCTCGCGGGACGGGCTGATCGAGGACCTGGAGCTGGCGCTGCAGAAGCAGGGGCCGCTGGAGATCATCAACGGCCCGCTGATGAAGGGGATGGACGAGGTGGGCCGGCTGTTCGGCGCCAACGAGCTGATCGTCGCCGAGGTGCTGCAGAGCGCGGAGGCGATGAAGGTGGCGGTGAGCCACCTGGAGCCGAAGATGGACAAGCACCAGACCGCCACCCGCGGGAAGGTGGTGCTGGCCACGGTGAAGGGGGACGTCCACGACATCGGCAAGAACCTGGTGGAGATCATCCTCGCCAACAACGGGTTCCAGGTGGTGAACCTGGGGATCAAGGTCCCGCCGGACAAGCTGGTGGAGGCGGTGCGCGAGCACCGGCCGGACATCCTGGGGCTCTCCGGGCTGCTGGTGAAGAGCGCGCAGCAGATGGTGGCCACCGCGGAGGACCTCTCCCGCGCCGGGGTGGCGACGCCCATCCTGGTGGGCGGCGCGGCGCTGTCGCGCAACTTCGTGGACTCGAAGATCGCGCCCGCCTACACGGGCACGGTGGCGTACGCGCAGGACGCGATGAGCGGGCTGGAGCTGGCCAAGCGCATCGTGGACCCGCCGCAGCTGGAGGCGCTGCGCGGGGAGCTGCAGCAGCGGCGGACGAAGCTGCAGGAGGAGCAGCGGGCCCGGCCGGCGCCGGTGAAGGCCCCCGCGCGCACCGCCCGCGCCGCGCACATCCCGCTGGCGGAGGTGCTGCCGCAGCCGCCGGACCTGGAGCGGCACGTGGTCACCAACACGCCGCTGGAGCAGATCTGGAAGTTCATCAACCCGGTGATGCTCTACGGCCGGCACCTGGGGGCGCGCGGCTCGGCGGCGCGGGCGCTGGGGACGGCGCAGGAGTCGCAGCTCGCCTCCACCGACGAGGGAAAGAAGGCGCTGGAGCTGAAGGCGGTGCTGGACGAGCTGAAGGCGTCGTTGCGCGAGGGGCCGATGCGCCCGCGCAGCGTGTTCCAGTTCTTCCGCGCCGGGTCGGAGGGGAACGGCATCCGGCTCTTCCAGCCCGACGGGAAGACGGAGGTGGTGTCGTTCGACCTGCCGCGCCAGGAGCGCGAGGACGGCGTCTGCCTGTCGGACTTCGTGCAGCCGCTGGTGGCGGGGAAGCCTTCGGACACCCTGGCCCTGTTCGTCACCACGGCGGGTGAGGGCATCCGGGAGCTGGCGGAGGCGTTCAAGGCGCGCGGCGATTATTTGAAGATGCACGCGGTGCAGGCGCTGGCCCTGGAGACGGCCGAGGCGTACGCGGAGCTGCTCCACTCGCAGCTCCGCCGGATGTGGGGCTTCGCGGATTCGCCGGAGCTGACGATGCTGGAGCGCTTCCGCGCGGAGTACCAGGGCAAGCGCTACTCGTTCGGGTACCCGGCGTGTCCGCGGCTGGAGGACCAGCAGCAGCTCTTCCAGGCGCTGCGGCCGGAGGAGATCGGCGTCCGGCTCACCGACGGCTGCATGATGGAGCCGGAGGCGTCCGTGTCCGCCGTCGTCTTCCACCACCCCGCGGCGTTCTACTACTCGGTGTCGTGATCAACGGACGTAGAGCGTGCCGTGGAGCGCTATGCTCCGCCACCATGAGCGCGCCCAACGTCCGGAAGGCCCTCTCGCTCTTGCCGCCGTGCGCCACCACGGGCATCGGCTCCCTCCCGCACACCCAGCTGGAGATGGCCCTCCAGATGGCCCTGCAGGTGGACATCCCCTACCTGCCGCAGCTCCCGTCCGGCGCCCCGGGCGAGCTGATGATCGCCTCCGCCCTGGACGGTCTCCCCGGCCTGCGCTTCGACGCCGACGGCATCACCACCGTGGACATCGCGGAGTGGGAGCGCCAGAAGGAGCCGTTCGGCCTCTCCATCGAAGCGGCGCTCCAGTCCGACGCGCTCACCCCCTTCGAGCCCTCTCCGCAGGCCTGCCGCGCGTTCCGCCCGTTCCTGTGGGAGGTGGAGAACCGGAAGCTGGCCCTGGCCAAGGTGCAGATCTCCGGCCCGTGCACCGTCCGCTGG
>Ga0268264_10003178_pt1 | contig 14229 bp, 13 predicted proteins | sample KBSSwiS32_FD_190357 | JGI IMG/M metagenome (GOLD analysis project Ga0268264, IMG submission 190357) | Switchgrass rhizosphere microbial communities from Kellogg Biological Station, Michigan, USA - KBS Switchgrass S3-2 (SPAdes) (version 2) | ecosystem: Host-associated > Plants > Roots >...
CCGATGCCCGTCGCCTGCCACTCTCCTAGATTCGCCGCAGCGGTGGCGACCGAGGCGACAGCGAGGAGGGGCAGGCGATGAAGCTGATGGTCGGCGTCGACGGCGGTGACGGCGGGCGCGACGCGCTCGAGCTGGCGCGCCTGATCGGGGGGAAAGCGGACGCATCGGTGCTCGTCGTCTGCGTCGTCCCCTACGGGCCGCTGCCGGTCGACTTCAAAGCGCTCGACGAGGACGCTGCCGCGGAAGCCAAGCCGCTGCTGCAGGAAGCGCGCGAGCAGCTCGACGGTCTCGAGGTGGAGACGCGGGCGTTCGGCGGCGGCTCGCCAGCCGAAGTGATGACCGACATCGCCGAAGCCGAGGAGATCGACCTGATCGTGGTCGGCTCCCCGCACCGCGGAGCGATCGGCCGGGTGCTGATCGGCAGCGTCGCCGACAACCTCCTGCACGGAGCCCCCTGTCCGGTGGCGGTCGCGCCGAGCGGCTACTCCGCCGAGGACCACGAGGCGCTGCGCAAGATCGCCGTCGCCTTCGACGGCACGCCGGAATCGAAGGCCGCCCTGCATGCCGCGGAAGCGTTCGCCGCCCGGGGCAACTCCTCGATCGAGGTGCTGACGGCGGTCGCGCCCCCCGCGGCGGTACCGGGCGTCGCCGGCTACGCGCCGGTCGACCCACCCGACCCCGACCGGATCCTGACCGAGGCCGTCAACTCGGTCGACGGGGGAATCGCCGCCACGGGGCGACGGCTCGACGGCCCTCCCGCCGCGACGCTCGCCGATGCCTGCGAGGAAGGCGTCGACCTGCTCGTCGCCGGCTCCCGCCGCTACGGCCCGGCGATGCGAGTGCTGCTCGGGTCTGCCTCCACCCAGCTGATCCACAAGGCGTCCTGCCCCGTGCTGGTGGTTCCCCGCCCATGACGGTCGTCGACGTCGACGCGGTCCGGCCCTTCGAGCGGCTCTCGAGGGCCGACGTCGATTACGCCGGCGGCAAGGGAGCGAACCTGGGCGAGCTGACCGCGGCGAGCTTCCCGGTACCGCCCGGCTTCGTCGTCGGCGCACCCACCTACGCGGCCTTCTGCGACCTGGCGGGACTGCGCGGACGAATCGAACAGCGGCTCGCGACGGTGGACGTCGAGGACACCGAGGGGCTCGAGCGCGCGGCGGCCGAGGTGCGGAGGACGGTCGAGGCCGAGCCGCTGCCGGAAGAGCTGGCGACAGCGATCGGCGACGCCTACGACCGCCTCGCGGCGACCGCGGGGGATCCCGCCACGCCGGTGGCCGTGCGCTCCTCGGCAACCGCCGAGGACACCGAGTCAGCCTCCTTCGCCGGCATGAACGAGACGCTCCTCAACGTGCGCGGCCGCGACGCGGTCCTCGACGCGGTACGCCGCTGCTGGTCCTCGCTCTTCGGCGCCCGCACGATCTACTACCGGGCTAAGCGCGGCTTCGGTCAGGCCGACATGGATATCGCCGTCGTCGTCCAGCGCCAGATCGAGTCGACGCGCTCCGGCGTGATGTTCACGATCGACCCGGCCTCGGGCGCCACCGACCGCCTGATCATCGAGGGCGCCTTCGGGCTCGGCGAGTCCGTCGTCTCGGGCTCGGTCTCCCCCGATCGCTACGTGGTGGGCAAGGACAAGCTGACCATCCTGCAACGCGAAGTGCGGCGCAAGGAGCTGACGATCGAGCCCCTGCCCGGCGGCGGCACGAAAACCCGCGAGCTCGGCGAGCACGAGGCCGAGCAGCCGGTACTGAGCGACGATGAGGTACAGAACCTCGCCGACCTCGGCGTCCGCATCGAGGGGCACTACAGCTCGGCGCAGGACACCGAGTGGGCAATCGACGCAGGCGGCTCGATCTGGATGCTCCAGTCCCGCCCGGTCACCGCCACCGGCGGCAAGCCCCTGGACGAGCCCGAGCAGAAGCGAGGTGCCGTGCTCGTGCGCGGGCTCGGCGCTGCCCCGGGGGTCGCGGACGGCGCGGTTCGGGTGATCTCCGAGCTCGCCACCGCCGACGGCCTCGCCGAGGGCGAGGTCCTCGTCACCCACATGACGGCCCCCGACTGGGTTCCGCTGATGCGCAGGGCAGCGGCGATCGTCACCGACTCGGGTGGAATGACCTGCCACGCCGCGATCGTCTCGCGCGAGCTGGGCATCCCCTGCGTCGTCGGCACCGCGGAGGCGACGAAGGTGCTGCGCGACGGCGAGCTGGTCACGGTCGATGCCGGCGAGGGCGTCGTCACCGAGGGCGCAACTGCTCCGGAAGGACCGCAGGCCGCCGACGAGGCGGCCCCGAGCGCGGTCGCCGCGCCCGTCACCGGCACGAAGATCCTCGTCAACCTCTCCGAGCCCTCCCAGCTCGGGCGGACGGCGAAGCTCGACGTCGACGGCGTCGGCCTGCTGCGCGCCGAGCTGATGGTCGTCGAGGCACTCGAAGGGGTGCACCCCCGGCTGCTGATCGAGGAAGGGCGGGAAGAGCAGTTCGTCGAGCGCATGGCCGAGTCGCTGACCGCCTTCGCCAATGCCTTCGCGCCACGGCCGATCACCTACCGCACGATCGACTTCCGCACCAACGAGTTCCGCGGCCTGCAGGGCGGCGAGCGCTTCGAGCCGGAGGAGGCCAACCCGATGATCGGCTACCGCGGCGCCCTGCGCTACATGCGCGATCCCGACCTGCTCGGGCTCGAGCTGACCGCGATCGGCCGCGTCTGGGACGAGGGGCACACCAACTTCCACGTGATGATCCCCTTCGTCCGCACCCCGCGCGAGGTGGTTGCGGTGCGCGAGCAGATGCAGGCGGCGGGCCTGCTCTCTCACCCGGGCTTCGAGCTCTGGGTGATGGCCGAGGTGCCCTCGGTGCTCTTCCACCTCGGCCGCTACGCAGAGCTGGGCGTAACCGGCATCTCGATCGGCTCCAACGACCTGACCCAGCTGGTGCTCGGCGCGGACCGCGACTCCGAGCTGGTCGCCGAGGTCTTCGACGAGCGCGATGCCGCAGTCACCGAGTACATCTCTCAGCTGCTCACCCGGGCTAACGAGCTCGGCCTGCAGACCTCGATCTGCGGCCAGGCGCCCTCGGTCTACCCCGAGTACGCCGAGATCCTCGTGCGGGCCGGGATCGACGCGATCTCGGTCAACATCGACGCCGTCGACCGCGCCCGCCGCCTGGTCGCCGCGGCCGAGCAGCGGCTGCTGCTCGAGCGCTCCCGGTCGTAACGCATATCCCATGTCATGCATGGGATATGCGTTACGACCGGATTGGAGGTCAGTCGCCGTCGACGAGGCTGCCGACCAGCTCGACGTACTCGCGCAGCCTGCCGATCGCGAGGAATCGATCCTTGACCCGGTCGCGCGCCGCTGCGCCGAGCCGTTCTGCACGAGGCGGATCCTCGAGCAGGCCGCGAATCGCCGCCGCGCAGGCCGCCAGATCGTGCGGGTCGTCGATCAGCACGCCGCTCTCGCCGTCGACGATCTGGTCCTGGATGCCGCCGACGCGGCTGGCGACCACCGGCTTCGCCTTCCACATCGCCTCCGACACGGTCAAGCCGAAGCCCTCGGCAAGGCTCTTCTGCACGATCACGTCGGCGCGTCGCTGGATCGCGTTGACCATCGCCGCGTTTTCGTCGAGATCGTCCATCGGCAGGCTGACCAGGTGGACGCGGCGGCGGACCCCGTCGGGGAGGCGACGCCAACTCTCGGTCACGTCGCCGTAGACGACAGCGCCCTCGGGATCGTCGGCGACGGCGGCGCTGGCCGGCCCGACCATCGCCAGGTGGACGTCGGGCGCCTCGACGTGTTCGGCAAAGCAGTCGAGCAGCCCTTGCGGGTCCTTGAGGCGATCCCAGCGTGAGACCTGGGCGACGAGCTTGGCCCCGGACGGCAGCAAGCCGTCTTGGTGCAGCTCGCCGTGGCGCTCGACTCGGCCCGGCGTGCCGTCGCCGCGTTCGAAGCTCGGCGCGCCATCCGGCACGTTGTTGCCCAAGCCGATCGCGCCGAGGATGGCGGCAACTGCGTCGGGGTCGAGGTCCTGGTTCTTCGGCGCGAAGGGGTCGATCGAAGGAGGCATCAACCAGACCTTCGCCCTGTCGAGCCCTTCCCAGATGTAGGCCTCGCGCGAGAAGACGAGGGCATCCGCCGCTCGCACGTAGGGGAGCAGGAAGTCCCAGACCCGGTGGGCCAACTCCCCGGGTCGGTCGACCCCGATATGACAGCGCCAGACCACCTTGGCGCCGAGCTCCCGCATGGCGGGAACCAGTCCAGCCGTCTGCGGGTCGTGCAGGTAGAGGACGTCGTCTGCCTGGATCAGCTCGGCGAGCTGGGCGGCGCTGGCACGCAGCGCCGTCTCGTAGAGGTTGCGCTCGTCCTCGCCCAGCCGACCGCCGTCGCCGAGGTCCTCGTGGAGGTTGTTGTGGAGACGCTTGGTGACGGCGAAGAACCCCGGTTCCTCGTGCAGTACCGCCCAGCGCGTGTCGACCCCGGCGCCGCGCACATAGGGCAGCAGGCCGTGGAGGATCTCGGCGACTCCTCCGCCCCGAGCGGTCGAGTTGACGTGCCAGATCGCCCGCCCGGCGAACTTCTTGCGGGCCCACTCGGCGACCGCCTCGAAGGCCGGGTACTCGTCACCGAGCAGACCGCGGAAGCGCTCGACCGGATGGGGCGGGATCTGGATCAGCTCCGGTCGCGCCACGCGAAAGACCGTAGCTACTACCGATGTCCCGGGCCAACGTCGAGCCTAGCTTTTGAGTCTCGGTCACCCGCGCAGATAGAGAAGGAGCGACGATGGCGGAGACGATGAAGGCCGCGGTGTTCGAGGGTCGCGAGCGGATCGTGCTGGAGGAGAAACCGATGCCCGCCTGCGGGCCGAATGACGCGATCGTGAAGATCTCGCTGACGACGATCTGCGGCACCGACGTCCACATCTGGCGCGAGGAGTACCCGGTCGAGCAGGGCCGCATCGTCGGCCACGAGCCGGTCGGCACGATCCACCAATTGGGCGAGGCCGTCTCCGGCTACGAGATCGGCGAACGGGTCCTGGTCGGGGCGATCACGCCCTGCGGCACCTGCTTCTACTGCCAGTCCCACAACGAGGCTCAGTGCTCGGGACACGAGGACGAGTGGCGGATGATCGGTGCTTGGCGGCTCGGCAACGCGATCGACGGCGTACAGGCCGAGTACTTCCGCGTCCCCTACGCCCAGGCCAACCTGGCGAAGATCCCCGACGACCTCTCCGACGAGCAGTGCGTGCTGCTCGCCGACATCGCCTCGACCGGGATCTCCGCAGCCGAGACGGCGAACGTGCGGATCGGCCAGACCGTCGCCGTCTTCGCCCAGGGGCCGATCGGGCTCTGCGCGACGGCCGGCGCCCGCCTGATGGGGGCCTCGCTGGTGATCGGCGTCGACCGCATCGAGGGCCGTCTCGAACTGGCGAAGAAAATGGGGGCAGACGTGACGATCGACTTCACCGAGGAAGACCCGATCGCGGCGATCAAGCGGCTGACGGGCGGCCGTGGCGTCGACGTAGCGATCGAGGCGCTGGGCACGCAGGAGACGTTCCAGGCCTGCCTCGACGCGACCCGGCCCGGCGGCATCGTTTCCAGCCTCGGCGTCTACGGCGGCAAGCTCGAGGTCCCCCTCGAGTCCTTCGTCTACGGGATCGGCGACAAGCAGATCCTCACCACCCTCTGCCCGGGCGGCAAGGAGCGGATGCGCAAGCTGATGGAGATGGTGCGCCACGGCCGCCTCGACCTGACGCCGCTGATTACTCACCGCTTCTCGCTCGACCAGATCGAGGAGGCCTACGACCTCTTCGGCAACCAACGCGAAGGCGTGGTCAAGGTGGGTTTGACTCCCTGACGCTCCCGGGTAGATCCATCCCGCGCCTACCGGTGACCTGAGGTCGCGTCGCAGCGGGAATTACGGGTACGAAGTAGGCCATGGCAGACCTCGTGCTCGGACCGCTGCTGCGCTACGTCTCGGAAACCGAGGCGACGGTCTGGGTGCAGACCGACGAGGCCTGCGAGGTCGAGGTGCTCGGGCACCGCGAGCCGACCTTCGGCTTCGACGGCCGTCACTACGCGCTGGTGCGGATCGAGGGTCTCGAGCCGGGGGGCTTCTACGAGTACGAGGTGGCGCTCGACGGCGTGCGGCGCTGGCCGTCGCCGGGCTCCCAGATGCCACCGAGCGCGATCCGCACCTTCTCGCCGGGCAAGCCGGTCGACATCTGCTTCGGCTCCTGCCGCGTCGCGGTTCCCCATGAGGAGCCCTATACGAAGACCAAAGACGAAGACCCCGACGGTCATGAGCTCGACGCCCTGCACGTGCTCGCCACCCAGATGGCGCGCGGCGAGCGCGACGAGTGGCCCGAGCTGCTCTTCCTGCTCGGCGATCAGATCTACGTCGACGAGGGCTCACCGCGGGCGCGCGAGAAGATCCGCGCCAAGCGCGACGTAAGCGAGCCCCCGGGCGAAGACGTCCTCGACTTCGAGGAGTACGTCTGGCTCTACGAAGAGTCCTGGAGCGACCCGACGATTCGCTGGCTCTTCTCGACCGTCTCGACCTCGATGGCCTGGGACGACCACGACATGAGCGACGACTGGAACATCTCGCGCTCATGGCACGAGGAGATGGAACGCCACGAGTGGTGGCACGAACGGGCGATCGCCGGCATCGTCAGCTACTGGATCTACCAGCACCTCGGCAACCTCTCGCCGCGCGAGCTCGACGAGAGCGAGCTGTACGCGAAGGTGAGGGGCAATCCCGACGCGACCGCCGTGCTGCGCGAATGGGCGCACGAGATCGAATCGACCGCCTCGGGAGCGCGCTGGAGCTTCTGCCGCGACGTCGACGGCGTGCGGGCGATCTTCATCGACTCGCGCGCCGCCCGCGTGCTGACGCGCGAGCGGCGCTCTATGTTCGACGACCGCGTCTGGGAGTGGATCGTCGACCACGCGAGCGGCGACTTCGACCACCTGCTGATCGCGACCACCGTCCCCTACCTCCTCTCCCCCGGCTTCCACCACCTCGAGGCCTGGAACGAGCGGCTCTGCGACGGCGCCTGGGGCGGCCTCGCCGCACGCGCCAGCGAGAAGCTGCGCCGGGCCGCAGACTTCGACCACTGGGCAGCCTTCCAGTTCTCCTTCCGCCGCCTGCGCGAGCTGCTCGAAGAGGTCGGCTCCGGCAAGCGCGGCAGACCGCCCGCCTCGATCGTGATCCTCTCCGGCGACGTCCACCACGCCTACCTCTGCGAGGTCGCCTTCCCGCGCGGGGCTGAGATCGAGGCCCCCGTCTACCAAGCGGTCTGCTCGCCCTACCGCAACCCGCTCGCCGGGTACGAGCGGACGGCGATACGCATGGGCTTCTCGCGTCCTTTTGCCGCGGCCGCCCGCGGCCTCGCCCGGCTCGCCGGCGCTCCGGACCCCGGCATCCACTGGCGCCTGCTCGAGGGACCCTGCTTCGACAACCAGGTCGCCACCCTGCGCCTCGACGGCCGCCGCGCGCTGGCCAGGCTCGACAAGACCGTCGCCGGCGACGAGCAGGAGCGCTCGCTCGAGAAGACCTTCGAGCGCCGAATCGCCTGAGTTAGTCCCCGCCGCTCTTGCTGAGAAGGCCAGCGGCGAAGGACCGGGTCTTGGCACCGGCCGCCAACGCGAGCGGCTGCAGGCGAAAGAGATCCTCGGTCGAGCGCAGCAGCGAGTAGGGGCCGTACGGCGCAGCGTCGGTCGATCCTGGAGCGAGAAGAGGCGAGACGAGCAGAGCGCCCGTCTTCAGCGGGTCTCCGGACGCGCTCGCTTCCGCAGCTTCCGGATCGACCGCGGAGAAGGCGACGACAAGCAGGCCGCCGGCCTCGTAGGCAGGCGAGGCGAGGATCTTCGGCACCCACTCTTCGAGGAAGGCGTCCGCGGCCGCCGCTCCTTTGAGGGCACCGGACGCACACTGGCCGGCGAATCCGGCGTCGCAGGGCGTCGGCGCTATGAACGAGTAGGTCGGCGTCTTGTTGGCTTTCTTCAGGTCTGCGGCGAGCCCGTCGATCGGCACGTCGTTCGCGGCGCAGTCGCCTAGGTCGAGCAGGGAGTGGAAGTAGACGAAGGGATTCTGTGTCGCGGCGTAGCCGCCCGGCGCGCCGATCGGCGCCTCTCCCGGATCCGGGTGCACGCACTCTGCCGGCTTGCCCGTCGAGTCGGCCATGCCCTCGGCGTAGGCACGCCATGAGAGGCGGGCGGGCGTCAGCTGATCGGCGATCGTCAACGTTTCCACCGGATAGACGCAGCCCGTCCCGCGCACCGCACCCCTGGCATCCGCCGCGGACGGCGAGACGTCGCCGAAGCTGGGGCAGCCGGCGTCGGTGGCCGCGTTGGGCGGCTGGCCCGAGATCGCCGCGATTCCGTTGGCCAGCGCGCCTTCGCTCAGCAGCGTGTAGCCGCTGAGCAGCTCACCCCGAGGCCGCAGCGTCGTCGCCAGATAGGGCATCTGCGACTGCGCGCCGAAGGCTGCTTCGTACCCCGGGCTCGCCAGGGAGATCAGGAAGACGTGCTTGACCGGGCCCGCTTCGGGACGCGTCGCCGGTGTCGCTGGTTCTTTGAGAGGGGCCGGCGGCGGCCCCTCGACCGCTCCTGGCGGAGAGGGAGCGGGACCGGCCGCCCCCGCGCCGCCAGGGGACGCGGTCGGTTCCCCGCCGGACGGAGGAGCCGGCGAGGATGCGGGGGCGGCCGGCGCGTCGTTGGCGGTGCCCAGTTGGCGCGCCAGCAGGGAGGCGAGCGCGTCGCTGTCGCCGGCGCCGGTCAGGGCGCCGGCGACGACCGCCGACGTGGCTACGAGCGAGGAGGCGACGAGCAGGCCGAAGCGCTTGCCCGTGAGGCCGGCGGCGGCCGCGACGGCGACACCGACCCGGCTGGAGATCGCCCTCTTCACGAGACCTCCATCGAGAGCATCTCGAGCATCCGCTCGGCCGCGAGCAGCTCGGCGTCGACCCGCTGCAGCTCGGCCGCCTTGCGAGTCAGCACGTCCATCCGCACGTGGTCGCGGATCGCCATCTCGTAGAAGGCCCCGCCCAGGTCGGCTTGCATGATCGTGAACTTCTCCAGCAGGCGGTCGCGCTGCGCCACCAGCTCGGAGTGCTCGTGGGCTTGTCCGGTCGCCTCGCTCATTCGACCGGCACCACGTCGGGCAGGTTCTGCTGCGCTTTTATGTAGCTCTCGCCGGTCTGTTCAGGGTTTTCCTTGACCAGCTTCGTGGTTTCTTCGACCACTTTCTTCGAAGGCTTGTAGCCGGTCACCTGGTGCACGTCGCCGTTGCTGGTGTGGGCGATGACCTTGCCGCTGCCCTTGGAAGAGCCGGCTGCCTTGCCGGATTTCTTCCCTTCCCTCGCCTGAGTCGGTTCCGAGCCCGTCTGCGTGCTCGCGACCGCCTGCTGCCGGCGCAGCGCTTCCAGCAGGGCCTCGTTGTTCCCTTCGCCGGAGTTGGCCTTCCCGACGATCACGCCGATCGCCACCGCCAACGGCAGCAGGGCGAAGAAGCCGACGGCCGCGGCCCGGCTTCCCGGACTCGCTTTCGCCGCCGGGCGCGCGGCAGGCCGGCGTGCGCGCTGGCTCATCGTCGCGAAGTAGCGCGAAGACGGATTGGCTCCGTTGGCGCGGCGCGCGGCGCAGTTGACGCAGTAGCGCTGCTGCGGCTCGAGCGGCGCGCCGCACTCCTCGCAGGGCTCGTATTGAGATCCGACCGTGCTCATCCCGACTTCCCCTTTCGCGTCGCCTGGCGCCGCTCGCGCTTGCGTTCGTGCCGTTCGAGGATTCGCTTCGATTCCGCCTGCTTGCGGGCGGCCCTTTCCTGCGTCGTCGTGCAGCCGGCGAGCCCGGAGACGAGCAGTAGGCCGCAGAGCGCCACCGTGCCCAACCGCTGTAGCTGGCGCCTAGCCGAACGCACCGCTCACGTACTCCTGCGTGCGCGGCTCGCGCGGCGAGCCGAAGAGGGAGGTGGCGCTGTTGTACTCGACCAGCGCGCCCAGGTACATGAAGGCGACGTGGTCGGCGATCCGGTAGGCCTGCTGCAGGTTGTGGGTGACGATCACGACGGCGACGTCGTCGCGTAGCTTCACGATCAGGTCCTCGATCACCTGGGTCGATTGCGGGTCGAGGGCCGAGCAGGGCTCGTCGAGCAGCAGCACCTCGGGTTCCGCGGCGAGCGCCCGGGCGATGCAGAGCCGTTGCTGCTGACCGCCCGACAGGCGCAGGGCGGGATGGTTGAGGTTGTCCTTGACCTCCTCGAAGAGCCCGGCCCGCTCGAGCGCGCTGTGTACTTTCGGCTCCAGTGCCCTTTTGCGCTGGCGGCGCGACCCCTGCTCCCGCAGGACGTAGGCGATGTTGTCGAAGACGCTCATCGGGAACGGGTTGGGCTGCTGGAAGACCATCGTCACCCGGCGTCGCAAGGCAGTTGGCTCGATCTGTCGGATGTCGACGTCGTCGAGCAGGATGCGACCCCGCATGGTCGCCGTGCGGGTCAGCTCGGTGAGCCGGTTGAGCGAGCGCAGCAGCGTCGTCTTGCCGCAGCCGGAGGGTCCGATCAGGGCCAGGACCTCGCCCTGACGCACGGGCAGCGAGACGCCCTTGACCGCTTCGCGCTCGGCGTAGGAGACGTGCACATCGTCGATCTCCATGCGCCGGATCGAGAACTGGGGCGCGCCGATCGAGCGACGAGCGGCGGTGAAGCCGCCCGGTGCTGGGGAGGCGGCACCGTTGCCGTTGCCGGGATCCCGCGGCGGCGCGACCACCTGGGTCGCCGGCTCGGGGCCCTCCAGAGGCAGCCGCCTGATCGGCGGCGGCGTGGTCAGTGACTCCATGTCCCTGCCTTTCGCGCGCGGCGGTGGATCACGTCGGCGGCCGCGTTCAGGCCCAGCACCATCAGCAGCAGGACGAAGGCCGCCGCGTAGGCCTTCTGCGGCTGGTTGAGGTTGCCGGTCGGCGAGGTCTCGTAGACGAAGTTGGTCAGCGTCGTGCCGGCGCCGCGCAGGTAGTCGATCGGGAAGGGGCCGCCGGTGGGCTCGAGATTCTGCGTCGCCCCGAGCAGGACGAGGACGATCGCGGTGTCGCCGATGATCCGGCCGAGGCCGAGCACGGCCCCGGTCGCGACCTGCGGCCGGGCCGTCGGCAGCAGGATGCGCCGCGTGGTCGCGATCTTCGTCTTGCCGACCCCATAGGACGCCTCGCGCACGTGCTGCGGGATCGCGTTCAGCCCCTCGCGGGTGCTGGCGACGATCAGCGGCAGCGCCACCAGGGAGAGCATCGCCGAGGCGGCGAAGAACGAGCGGCCGAAGACGACGCCTTCGGAGGTGCGACTGAGGAAGGCGAGCGCGGTGCTGGAGAAGATCACCGTGCCGAAGAGGGCGAGGACGATCGAGGGGATGCCGGCGATCGCCTCGATCGTCGATTCGGTGATTCGCGCCAGCGCCGCCGGCCGGCCGTACTCGACCAGCCAGACCGCGACCCCGACGCCGACCGGCAGGGCGATCGAGATCCCCATCGCGCCGACGATCAGGGTGCCCAAAAAGGCGTCGGAGAAGCCGCCGGACTGGGCCTCGGTGAAGCCCGAGGTCGCTGGGGTGACCAGCATCGAGGGCCGCAGGAACTTGATCCCCTGGATGAAGAGGTAGGCCACGATCCCGGCCGCAATCGCGCAGAAGAGCAGCCCCAGCGCCCAGCAGATCGCCAGCCCGATGCGGTCCGAGAGGCGCCAGGTGGCGCTGCCCTCGACCGCGCCCTTTGCCGGGCCTCGTGGCGTCGGCGGCGGCGCGACCGGGCCCGAGGGCGACTGCGCCTGTGGCGTTGCGAGCTCCATCAGGCGGTCGCTCCGTATTTGCGCATCGCCCGCCGCGCGACCCAGCCGGTCAGTGAGACGAGGGCAGCGGAGAAAAGCAGCACCGCGGCGATCGCGAAGAGGGTGCTGTTGGCCGGCGGTGAGCCGAGCGCTTCGACGTTCTTGACGATCGTCGGCGCCAGCGGCCGCGAGGGCTCGTAGACGAAGATCAGACCGTCGGCCGGGTTGGGCGCGAAGGCGATCGAGCCGGAGACCATCGCCAGCATCACCGCCTCGCCGATCGCCCGGGCCACGGCGAGCACCGTGCCGGCGACCATCGCCGGCCGCGCCGTGCGTACGCCGATCTTCCACGTCGTGCGCCAGCGGTTGACCCCGAGCGCCAGCGATCCCTCGAGCCAGCCCGGCCGGACCGAGCGCAGCCCGTCGGAGAAGATCGAGACCATCAGCGGCGCGATCATCACGGTGAGGATCAGCACCGCCGCCAGCAGGCTGTAGCCGCTGAGCGAGATGACGCCGGCCACCGAGGACTTCTGCGACTCGGTGACCAGGTGGTTGCCGATGAACGGCACGACGACGAGGACGCCGAGCAGCCCGTAGATAACCGATGGCACGCTGGCCAGGAAGCGGACGACCGGCTGCAGCACGTTGCGCATCCACTCCGGCGCGAACTCGACGATGAAGACCGAGGTGAAGAGGGCGCAGAAGACGGCGATCGCGACGGCTCCCCCGACGATCAGCATCGTGCTCCAGATCAGCGGCCAGGCATGAAACGTGTACACGTAGTGGGCGGCATCGCCCAGCCCCGAGAGGTAAACCTGGTTGAGCTGGTCTTCGACGCTGCCGCCGGCGCCGAACCAGGCGAGCCCGTTGTGGGCGAACGAGGGCCAGGCCCGCACGATGACGGTGACGATCAGCGCCAGCAGCAGTGCCACCACCGTGCAGACCAGCGCGCCGAGCAGGCGCTCGGCGCGCTGGTCGGACCACTTGGGCCCGTACTCCTCGAGGTGCTCCCCCTGCATCTAGTGGTGCCGTTTGCGCTTCTTGTTGAAGGCGGGAACACCGCCGGCCTTGAGGATCACTTCGCCGGCAAGCGGGCTGCGCCGGGCCCAATCGATGAACTTGGTCAGCGCTTTGGGGCTGGAGCTGCCGTCACCGGGCAGGACGAGCCAGATGTAGCGCGAGAGTGGGTACTTGAGCGGCTCGACGCTGATCTTCTTCGGCACGCAGGGGACACCGTTGACCTTGAGGGTTTTCATGCCCCTGCCCTGCCAGGCGAGCCCGGCATAGCCGATCGCGCTCGGGTCCTGCTTGACCGCGTTGACGACGAGCCCGTCCGCGGTTAGGGCGTTGACGTTGGAGGACGGCAGTTCGTTGTTGAGCACCGCCTGCAGGAAGAAGTTGTAGGTGCCCCCGTTGGTGTCGCGCCCGACCGGGTCGATCGTCGTGTCGAGGCCGGAGCCGCCGATCGAGCCCCAGTTGGTGATCAGGCCCCGGTAGATGTCGTGGGTCTGCTGGATGCTGATGTTGCTCAGTTTGTTGTGGGGGTTGACGTCCATGCAGAGGCCGTCGAGATAGAACTTGACGTAGGTCGTGCCCGCGTCGCTTGGCAGCGGAGTGCGAGCCTGGCCCGCGAACTGGCTCTTGCCTCCCTGCACGTCCTTGACCCCGGCGTTGCCTCCGTTCGCCGTGTAGAGGAAGTGGACTTTGTGGTTGATCTTCTTGGTGTAGGTGCTGAAGAGGGCCTGCAGCACGGGCTGGGCGGCCACCGAGCCCGACCCGATCAGGGTCACCGCGCCGGCGGAAGCCGGCGCTGCCAGCGCCAGGAGGGCGACCGCCCAAGTGGCAAGAGCCTTGATTCTCATCGTGGTTCTGGATCCTTCCCGCCGGGTAATAGAGTTTCTTGATGATCTAACTCGACATTACCCTAGCAGGTTCTGTACTTTATTGACCTCTTTAATAAAGAAGGCCTCCCGGCGGCCTTGGATACGGAGGTTCAATTGCTGAGAAGAAGGATGTCCACGCCACGGGCCGCGACGGTCGTCGTCGCGGCCAGCCTGCTGGTCGCCGCGGTCGCGGTCACCCCGTCGTTCGCCGGCTCGTTCCTGACGAGCAAGCGAGCCGGTCACCTCTACCTGACCAACAAGAAGGCCTCGGCCCTCTACCTGAAGAGGAAGGCCGCCGACAACACCTTCGTGAAGAAGGCCGACGCGCCACTGCCGTCCAAGGTCGGCATCGCCGCCGGCACCGCGGTCTACAGCTCCAACGCGACGACGGCCGGTTACATCCCGACCGCCTTCACGTCCTTCGGGCTGCCGGGGATCGGATCGGCGGTGATCACCTTCTCGGGCTCGGCCACCTGCACGACCGAAACGCCCGGCGTCGACCTCGCCTGCCCGATCCAGATCCTCGTCGACGGCCAGTCGACCGGC
>Ga0268264_10003179_pt1 | contig 14229 bp, 14 predicted proteins | sample KBSSwiS32_FD_190357 | JGI IMG/M metagenome (GOLD analysis project Ga0268264, IMG submission 190357) | Switchgrass rhizosphere microbial communities from Kellogg Biological Station, Michigan, USA - KBS Switchgrass S3-2 (SPAdes) (version 2) | ecosystem: Host-associated > Plants > Roots >...
AGAACATGCTCCGGGAGATCGAAAAGAATCCCGTCGGCGAGATCCTTATTTCAAAAATAAACCGGGCGCCGAAAAAACTCAGGATCATCCCGCTGCTCGGAAAAGAGGAAATGAAGGGGCAGAACTTTTGTGCCAATCCGGTGGGTAGCTACAATCGGTCAGGCGGCAATGACTGTGTCATCTGGTACGAACCGTGGTCGCGTATGCTGAATCTATTTACCGGGACGGGTAATTCGCCGTACCAGGTATTGGTCCACGAGCTTCAACACGCCGTGCGCCAGCTGTGGGGAAAGTGGAATCCGACCGCCCCGCTTCTAACCATAACCGGAGCAGCGCCCTTTCCGAATGCCGAGGAGCTATATTCCGTGACGATCGAGAATATGTACCTAAGCGCGGCCAAAGAACCGCAGAGAATGCTTGGTGCTTATGCGCAAAATGTTCCGTTGGGTAACCGGACCGACCGTGATTATTACAAACAATACGGAAATGAGCTTGAGGTTTGGTGTAAGGACATGCCGGACATGACCATACTTCTTGAAAGGCTCTACGGAATATGGAATCCGATCGGTGTTCGGCGCGGCGTTCTGGATTTTGTTATTACGCTCTGAGAGCGAAAAGCGGGCGAGACCAGATAGAGGGTTCGGCGAAAGAATTTGAGTGGAATTCATTCGCGGGACCTTTTTTATCTTACCGTAACTTTGAACTTAAATGTTCCCCGCCAGCGGTCGGCCTTTCGACATTCGGTCACGGTGATCCTGTAATCACCGCGAGCCGTCGGCGAAACCTCATTTTTGTCGTGACAGTCGGCCGCCATGTCTTGTTCATAGGTCGATCCCGGAGGAGCCTCGACGCCGATCGTGATGAAGTTCTTGACCGCTTCAGTGGTCAGCGTTTGCCCCTTCTTAACGTAAATGACATAGGTTTGGTGCGATCTATAGCCATTGAGGGTGCCGGTTACGACTTTGCTCGTAGCCCCGCGTGCAAATATGATCCTTGTCGGGCGCTGAGCGGACGCGGTGGTCACGAAAATAGACAGGAAGATCGCGGCCAGGGAGGCGATCAAAAACTTTCTCACCAATTTATTGTTCATTCTTTTTCATTTTTTGAAGGGAAGTGCCGGTGGCTCTTCGCCCTCTTTCGGAGCTTCTTTATTCATCGAATCATAGATCTGCGTGATCTGATCGATCCACTGCTTTGCTTCCGCGTTTGATGGGTCAAGCTTTACAGCCTTGCGGTAATCGCCCAGAGCTGAGGCGTATTGCCGAGCATCTGTTAACGCGACCGCACGCTTGTTGTAGGCCTGGCTGAGAGCCTTCTTGGCAACGTCGTCGGAAGGTTTCGCTTTCAGTTCCTTCTCCGCATTTACTATTGCTGCATCAAGCTCCGTCGTATCGATCGGATTCCCGCCCTGCGACCACTTTGTCTTGGCTCCGGTCGGAGGAGCCTGATTTTCTCCTGAATGAGCGATCATCGTTTGCGGATGATCATTTGCGGCCTGAGATGTGGCATTCGAATTCGACTGTGAAGGCCCGGGAGCGTTGTTGCATCCCGCGAAACTGACAGCAGCGCCGATCGTCGCCAACATAATGATCTTTCTCATATTTCTCCCTCACTTATCTCCTGTCTATATACGGGCGAGCCTGAACAATATATATTCGGCCTTTCATTATGCCCCATTCGATATCTTGTTCCTTACCGCCAAAAACCTTTTTGATGTCGTTAGCTGCCTTTACCAGGTTTCGAGCGACCGCGTCATTCAATACCCGCCGTTTGCTATCGAATGGAACCTCTTTCAATCCCCCGTGCACATCGGGTACGAACATTGTTTCCTGATCCGATCGGGTCAGGACCTGTACCGAATTCGATTTGGGACTGAAGAGGATCTGTTCGGGCAACGCCTTCTTCTTTCCGCTTCCGATATCCGAGCCGATCCCTTCGGAAGTGACGGCGACGTTATGTCCCCAGGTCGCACTGATGTAGACCGCTCCTTTGTTTCGAGGATCGTATGGATCTTTCGTGATCATCACGCCACCGTTGTCCATGACGACTCCGGTCTGAATGAGGACGCCCATGTAAGTATCGTCATGATCGATGAAGTTTCGCTCGCGCGCCTCGTATGCCTTGAAGTTCCAGACGGATGCCCAGACATTTTTCACCGCGTCAATGATCTTGTCTTCATCGGTGACATTCTCGACGCTGGAATAGAGCCCGGCGCCACTGAATTTCCCGCTGTCTTCAGCGTTTGAAGAGCTTCGTACGTAGATCGGTTTACCGCCGAGCGATGTTTTCCACTTCGTGATGATCTCGGTACGGAGCTTTTCGTCGAATTTGCCGTTCTGAATCTGTGCACGAAATTCGTCGAGCTTTTTTCTTCGAACCGACGGATTGTGCACGAAAGTCTGATCGTCCATCAGCTTGTCGATCACGTCGAAAAATCCGTTCGATTCCATGAACTGCTTGTAGTAAACGAAGGGGATCGCAAAACCGGGAGGGATGTCGAATCCTTTTGGATGAGCCTGAATGACCTCACCCAGGTTCGCCGCTTTAGAACCGTAAATAATGCTGTCTTTCGCCCGCATTTCATCGAGCGAGGCGAGCTTAGTAATACTGAGATCCGACGGTGGAGCTTTGAACTGATCGGTGCCGTAAACGGTCGGGGCGATCTTGTTTCTTTCGTCAAGACATTCTTTTAGACACGGCTCGTATTTGTAATCCGTCAGCTTCGTTTCGAATTTGAACCAGAAGCCATCGTGCTGGCGAAACAGATCATTAGCGTTCTTGATGTAAGCGTTCGGTATGTTCCACCCCTTTGCCAACAAATTTATGTGCGACAGCGGCGAGGTCGGCTGCGACACTATGATCCCGGCCACAGGCGGAAGATCGAGCGGTACCTCTTTCAGCACGACGATCTCGTTGTACCCTATCTCGACCGAATCGTCGAGCTTGTCGATCACATGAATTCGGCCAACACCTTTTGCGACATTTAACGCGAGATACTCCTGATTTTTCGATATTTCATCCGCAGTTACGATCGGGATCTTTAAGGCCGCAACGGCGTCTTCCTGGCGAACGGAATTCGGCTTGAACGAAACCTCAGCAAAAAAGGTTTTCTTGATCACCTGGTACGTCTGTTCGATCAGCGGGCCGGTGATTAGATCGCCTTCCCAGTATTCGAACGTAAACTTCTGGACCGGCGCCTGCCACGCGATCGTTCCAACGATCAGACGCCGCCGATCGTTCGTATAAACGTCTTTGAAGAAGTCCTCGCCGCGTTTCAAAGAAAGATATTGCGCATTCGCAAAATCCTGATGGAAGCGAAACATCTGCGAATTCACATAATAGATCTTGTTCTTATCACGGCGATCGATGACGAACATTGCGTGCGGCAGGGCGTACGGCGTCTTTGCATTATATATGCGCGCGACCTGGTCGAAATCGGCCTGGCTTCGAACCGCGGGCAGAAACCGCTTTGCACCCGTCGCTCTCGACATTCCCTGGCGTCCGGATCTTGACGGCGACGGCTTTCTCGACATCTGCGCGGAATGCGATACCGCAAATCCGAGAATACAGATCGCAGCGAGTAGAATATTCGCGAAGCGGTGAGTTGGTCGTGTGAGCATCTTTTATCTCAAGGCAGCGGCGTTAGTGGTCGACAAAAAACGCCGACGCAGATCCTTTCTATCGGCCCATTTTTCTACCGTTATGTCGAGGTCATGCAGGATCCCGTCATTGATGTTATATATCAGTCCGTGAACCGACAACTCCTGCCCGCGGCTCCATGCGTCTTGAATAATCGTGGTTTCGCAAGTATTTATCACCTGTTCGATGATATTTAGCTCGCAAAGTTTGTCGAGCCGCGCTTCAATATCCGGCAACGCGCGCAACACATCATCGTAAAGACTGGCAATGTCCTGAATATGACGCAGCCAATTGTCGATCAACCCGTGCCGGCTGTCTTCCATAGCCGCAAGCACGCCGCCGCAGCCGTAATGACCCGTAATGATCACGTGCTTAACATGAAGTATGTCGACGGCAAACTGCAGAACCGACAGGCAATTCATGTCGGTGTGAATAACCAGATTCGCAATGTTTCGATGAACAAAGATCTCACCCGGCATCAAGCCCGCGATCGTATTTGCGGCGACACGGCTGTCAGAACAGCCGATCCACAAATATTCCGGCAACTGCTGTTTTGCCAGTTCGGTAAAGAAATCCGGCTCGCGACTCTTGACGTCATCCGACCAACGGCGATTGTTTTCGAGTAATTGTTTGAGTTTGCTCACGATGACAGTTGTAAATACAACATTCTAACCAGTGTAGTCATTTCTTCAAAACATCTTCGATCGCGTCGCAGGCGGTTCTTGTTCCGTGCTCCCCGAGGACGATCTTGCCGGCAGCGGATGCCTTTGCTGAATAGCTGGGGTCGGCAAGGATCTTTCTAAGCATATTCACAGCATTTGCAGCGTTGTAACGATCGCGGCCGATGATCTCCGCGACACCCATTCGGCGGCACCTGACTGCGTTGTCAGGTTGGTCGTGGGCGTATGGAACTATCACGTGGGGAACACCGGCACGCAAAACCTGTCCCGTTGTACCAACGCCCGCTTGGTGCACGACACAGGCCGCCTTGGGAAAGATCAGCGAATACGGAGCGTATTCGAAGGCGACGATATTTTCATCCAGACCTTTTGGCGGAGCGTTGTCGCGTCCGTAAAGGAGAACGGCTCGACGCCCAAGGATTCTTGCAGCCTTTGCGCTCTCATCAAAGAAATCTCTCGCGTCCATTACCGCTGCAGAGCCAAGAGTAAAAATAATTGGAGGTTCGCCCTTCTCGAGAAAATCCGAAAGGCCGTCCGGCATCTGGCCACTGTCTTCCTGGCCATCATAAAAACAGAAACCGGTTTGCACAGTTGGTTGATGCCAATCGGGTTGTGGATATCCTATAACCTTTGAGAACATGGCCAGATGCAGAAGGTCCGAATATTTGCCCATGAAGACAGCGTCGTGATCTTCGCTCAAGCCAAGCTCCCTGCGAAACTCCTTGTATGGCTCGAACCAATGCGAGATCGTCCAACGCATGAATGCAAAAAGGGCTTGATGAAAAGCAACCGGTAGGGGACGCAAGACTTCGAGCCACTCGGCTGTAGGGTACACGTTTGGATCGTGCGAGGAAAACATCGAAAGCGGCGCAAGACTGTTCGAGACCCATTTGATCCCGGTTTTTTCCGCAACGGATTTAGCTACGTAGACTATCTCTCCGGTAATAAAAAGGTCAGATCCTTCGCAGGCCGCCAGAGCGTCCGAGTACATTTCTCGAAGGCAAGGAAAGATCAGTTCCCGAATTATCTTTTCGGGGCCCTTTCGCATATCCATTACATTTCGGAGCAACTCGCGGTCCGTAGGGTCGACCGATGGCCTGAGGGGGTAAAAGTCGAAGCCCAGCTCCGCGATCTTTTCCGCATAACCATCCCAACTGTTGATGACCACATCGTGCCCGCGGCCACGCAGTTCGAGAGCGAGCGCGATCATCGGATGCAGGTCGCCGAGCGAACCCATTGTGGACAGTGTAATTCTTGCCATTCAGCTATGTGGAAGTATTTTGTTCGTCGTTGTCTTCGGCGTCCGCGGCTACGTTTTCCGCAGCGGCGATGCGTTCGTCAATTCGAGCCTTCATCTGATACCGGATCGAAAGAAAGAAGGAGCAAGCCGCGAGCACGGCGACGACAAACGTCATGTCACTATCGCCACGCCAAAACAGAAATGCGGCGGCCCCAGCCAGGACCACCGCCAAAATCTGAAAAATTCGTACCATGCTCTATTCGCTTTCCAATTCCTCTTTTGCAATTTCGCCAAACGACTTCGGACGCGTCTGTCTTCGCCAAAGGAATCGCACGATGAAATACAGAGGCAAACCAATAATAACCGCAAAAGGAATAATTGCCACGACAAACGTAACCAATCCCAGAACGAAATTCAGCGCAAAATCAAAACCACTGCTGAATGCTTGCCCAAGACGGTAGAAGAATCCGGTCGAGCTTGCCGCAAACACGGTTGGGGTCTGAAGGCGGATCTTTATTGTCGAGAGGCTGGACTGATTTTCGAGAAATCGCTTTCTGCCCTCGATCTTTTCTATTTCTCCGCGTACATCGGCTAGTTGGCGTTGGACATCGAGAGCGTCCTGGACCGAATTCGCCCGTTTCATTATTTCAATGAACTGTGCCTCGAGAGCCTTTTCCGCCTTGAGGCGTGCTTCGATATCGATAAACTCTTCCGTTACATCCTCACCCTTGACGTTTTCCACGATAACGCGGGTTGCGGACTTGCGAATTTCGTCAAGGGCCTCATTAAATCTTTCCGCCGGGACACGGACCGTCATTGTCACGATATCGTGTTCCGTTGTCTTTACGTCACTGCTGGTCTCCTGGCTTTCAACAACGAAGCCGCCTTTGCTTTCGGCAACGGCGGTGATTTTCTGCAACGAGCCTTCGGGCGATTCTGCTTCCAGCGTCAGATCGGCGTTGCGGATGATCTTGCGATTGAGCGGAACGGGAGCATTTTGCGCATCAGTAGCCTGATCGAGTGAGATCTTTTGAGCGGCCGGTGCGTTGGGAGCGGTGCTGCTGCCGCCGCCCTTGCGTTTGTCGTCCGCTGTTGGAACCTCTCCGACTTGTCCTGAACCAGAATTAGAGGCGGAACCGTAACTAACGGAAGACACGTCCTGGTCGCGCGCGACCGATTTTGAGGAGGTTGCCGGGTTTCCGCAAGCTACGGACAGGACCATTGATAGTAGGGCAAAAGTCTTGGCGTGTTTCATGTCGATTCTCCCGTGGATAAGGTTCACAGTTCAACGATAGAACGACGGAACCTATCCCGCCTTGCGTGCAACTTCCTTAAAAGTTTCACCCCGGAAGAAAGCCGCGACTGCTGCGAATATTCTCCGGATCGCCCGAACTACCTTACGGAAGAACCATAGGAAAAACAGGACAAATAAGACCAAAACAATCGCAAATACAAAGGGAGCAAACACGGCGAGAAGCACTCCGGCAAAGGCCACCACGTCCTCACCGAGCGACAAAAGCCAGTTCGAGACCGGTTCGGGCGAAAGATTCGCACCCGCGCGAAGCGCCGCTTTTGTTCCGTGCGAAGAGAGTGCAAGGCCGCCACCGACAAGTGTCGCAATAACATAAACGCTCGGGTCAAGGTGATTTGTAGCAGCGTACGCAACAGCGGCCCCTGCCGGAACGCGTATAAAGGTGTGTATCACGTCCCAGACACTGTCCACGTAAGGGATCTTGTCCGCGAAGAACTCGATCAGGTAAAAGCCCCCGGCGATCCCGATGATCCACCAGTTATCGAGAACATCAAGCCCGCCAGGCAGTTTCGTCAGTCCGAACTTTTGAAGAAGGCCGAGGACCGTAACGGTCGCATACAGGTTAATACCCGAGGTCCAGGCCGAACCGAGTGCTAAACTCAACGTCGAGAACCAATCCATCGAACACCTCCTTACGGATCCCCAAGATTATCGATTCCCAAGCTTATAAAGCTGCGTTTGCGGATGATAGGTCTTCCAGTCGAACCAATAGTCTTTAAGTACCTGAACTCTGTTCAACTGTTTTCCCGCAAGAGCTCCGCTGATCGCCTTGCCTGAAAAATCCCAGGTGCTTCCCGTTTCCGCGTCAACGATCTGGCCAGATTCGGGTTTGACCAAAAACTCCAATTTTCTGTCGTCGACGTTTCGGTCGAACGCCCGGACGGATGTTTTATCTTCGGCCAGCAAAATAACTATATCGGTACGGCCAAGAGTGTCCAATATCGGACTTTGTTTTTCAATAGACGAAAAAGGATATGCCTTCGATTCGTCATCGATCGTCAAGCCGACTATCAAATCCCTTGGGTTAAGCGAATTATCGATCGCGGCCGAAGTAGTAACCCGCATCTTGCTGACTTGCTTTTCCCAATCGACAGACTCGTGCTTGTCATCTTCCAGCCGCAATACGCGTCCATGCGGATTTTCCCGTTTCCATACGCCATAGCTGACCTCATCATAACCGACAGGTGTCAGCTTTTGCCCTTTCAGGCTGCCTTGGATCGCTTCGCCGGTGATCTGCTGCCACCACGAACCTGTTTCCTCATCACGCATGATGAAGTTCTGGTTATTGATCCCCGCCAAATGAAACTTAAGCGTTTGCCCGTTCACGACGGACTGCCACACAATTGCCGTGTGGCAAAGCGTTCAGTAAGTTGCCGTGATCGGCGTTCCCCCAACCACGTCTTGCGCCACGTGATGATACGCCATCTGCAATACCGGAAATGCCACCGCATCACCATTAATATTGACGGCCAGCACCGTGTCATCGTCTTTGACAAAATCGGTTTCGTCGATACTTGCGAAATTGGCATGATGAAGCGGATTAAACATCCATTCAAAATGATTTTGTTGAGCGAACCAGGCAAAAAAGAAAATAATCGGGAGCGCGATAATAAGCGGAAATTTCCCGTACCAGTGTTTCGATCTCGTCCAGAGAAAAATTGAAAGTGCGATCGCTGCTATAGCGAAGACGACAGTTAGAACGGGCGACCAGCTTCGCAGATAATATGAGAGGGCGATTCCGCGAGCCGTCTGAGGAGCGAATGGCTGGATCAACCAAACCGGAATGATCACGATCGCAGCAACTAGAACCGCGATACCAAGCAGAATCAACCAGGCCGTCTTATAATCCAATTTTATCGACATCTCTCAAGCTCCTTCCTCCTCTTCGTCCGTGGCGTCTTTCTTAAAGCCGAATTTTTCGAGCCGGTATTGTAGCGTTCGGAATGTCAGTCCAAGAAGCTTTGCTGACTTTGTAATGTTGTTGTCGGTGCGGTCCATGGCCTGCATTATCAAGCTCCGTTCGACGTCTTCGAAATTTACACCCTCGGGTGGAAGCTTGAAAAGGTCGGCTGAACTGCTCGCTCCAGTTGACTGAGTCATTTCCGGAGGAAGGTCTTCGATGGTTATCAGTTCGTTTTCGCAGAGCAAGACAGCTCGCTCGATCGCGGATTCAAGTTGGCGAACGTTGCCCGGATAAGAATAATCTTCGAGCAATCGCCGGGCGTCGGGTTTTATCGTGACCTTCTTGTCACTGCCGCGAGTATGTTTCTTTAAAAAATAGTCGATTAGAACTGGAATATCTGTGCGCCGATTTCTGAGGGGCGGAATTTCAAGCGACAAAACATTTAGGCGATAATAAAGATCTTCACGAAAACGCTTTTCTTCCGCCATTTTCAGGAGGTCCCGATTGGTCGCGGCAACCACGCGAACATCGACATCGATGTCTTTTATTCCGCCGACGCGCCGGATCTGTTTTTCCTGCAAGGCTCGGAGCAATTTTGCCTGAAGAGATACATCGAGCTCCCCGATCTCATCCAAAAACAATGTGCCGTTGTGCGCGATCTCAAACAATCCTTTCTTTTCGGCTATCGCTCCCGTGAACGAACCTTTCTCATGGCCAAACAGTTCTGATTCCAGCAAATTCTCATTGATGGCGGCGCAATTTACAGCTTGAAAGATCTCGTTTGAGCGGAGACTGTTTTTGTGGATCGAGCGGGCGATCAGCTCCTTTCCCGTGCCGCTTTCACCGCGGATAAGCACGGTCGAATTCGACTTCGCGATCTTGAGGATCATCTTCTTGACGCCGTCCATTTCGGGCGACACCGAAACGATCTCGATATCGAGTGTGGTCAGTTTGTTCAGTGCCCGCGAAACTGTTTCGAGCAACTTCTCGCTATCGTATGGCTTCTGGAGATAGTCGAAGGCTCCCAGACGCAAGGCATCGACCGCCGAATCGACGGAGCCGTGAGCCGTCAGCAAAATGACAATAATCGACTTGTCATAGTTCGTCAGCTCCTTGAGCAGCTCGAGTCCGCTCATGCCGGTCATTTTCAGGTCGGTTAAAACAAGGTCGAACCGCCGGGCCTCGACGAACTTCATTGCCGCCTCGCCCGAACTCGCCGTCGTTACGTCGTAACCCTCGCCGGAGAGGATCGTCTCTAAAATTTCTCGCTGGTTTTTCTCGTCGTCGACGACGAGGATCGATTTTCTTGCCATCGGTTTTTTGAATTCTAATCTAATTTTTTTGACGCAAAAGAATCGTTACAATATCTAATGAAATCGTCCGTGACATCCGAAACGCCGTCACCTACAAGAACCGGCGACGCGAATAGCACCGAAGACTTATCGATAATCAACAAATATCCTTTTTTGGCTGCGTAATCCTGAAGTTTTTGACGTACTTGGTCCAGCAGAGGTTTATAAACCATCGCTTCTCGATCCTTAAGTGCCTCTTGGTCCGCTTTTTTTAGGTCAGCATAGTCGGAGATAAGTTTTTCGAGTTGAGCAAGCTTTGTCTTCCTAGAGGTATCTTGGCAGTCCAAAATCGCTATTTCTTTTCCTAGATCGTCAATCTTTCGCTTCAATCTTGGCCCGGCAAATACAAAAACTGTATCAGCGTCATAGACCAGCCTGCTCGCCGCTGTGAGGGCCTTAATGCCAGTACTCTGATCGTCAAAACGTTCGATATCCACGACCGCAATTTTTGGATTGGCTTGGGCCACCATGGACGGCGCAAAAACCAGGAGTGAGATCAACGCAAGAAAAATTCTAGTCATATTTTTCGCCCCCCGACTTCGGTAATCTTACAGTAAACTTTGTCCCTTCACCTTCTTTCGAATTCACTGTGATGATTCCATCGTGAATATCCACGATCTTCTGCACGATCGCCAGCCCCAACCCCGTGCCGGTTTCTTTGGTTGAGAAATACGGCTCGAATATCTTTTCCAGATTTTCCCGAGGGATCCCATTTCCCGTATCGGAGATCTCAAACTTAACAAATCCGTCGAGGTCGTCCGGCGTGATCTTTACATTTAGCGTCCCGCCGTCGGAGCCCATCGCCTGGATCGCGTTGATGAAGAGATTATTAAAGACCGAACGAAGGAATTCCGGATCGCCCATTATTTGTGGAACGTTTTCGTGCTCGACGACGCTGATCCTAATATTATTCTCTGCAGCCTGTGCTTCCACAATTCGAAGTGAGTCTTCAACCGCTTTTCGCGCGTCGGTTGGCTGCAGATTTGCTTTTGCCGGCCGCGAATAGTTTAGGAAATCGGAGATCTGCTGATTGATCCTTGCGACCTCGGATTTTAGTTGCGAAGTCAGTTTCTGGAATTGCTCTCGCCTATCGGGCTGTTCCGGCGCAAACTTGGAACGAAGATGGTCGAGCGTCAAATTGATGTAATTTAGAGGATTGCGGATCTCGTGTGCGATGGCCGAGCCGAGCCGCCCCACGACCGCGGATTTTTCAGCCTGCTGCAATTGTGTTTCGAGTTCGCGATTTTTCTCGAGCTGCGCGGTCATCTCATTGAATCGCTCGGCAAGCCGGCCCATTTCATCGCCACGGTCATCGTCCGGGACGCGGACGCCCAACTTCCCTTCGGCAACCTGTCGTGCCGCATTTGATAAATTTGAGATTGGCCGCGTAAATCGCCACACGAGCAAGAACGTGATAAGCGTCGAGATCAGCAGCACAGCGAGCATGTATATCAGCGGCTGTGCAGCACGACGGGCCGTTTCGCTTTTGTCATTACGAAGGAGAACCATCACATACCAACGCCCTTTGCTCGTCTCTATAGGGATCGCATGGGCCTCGTCATCCCGCTTTTTGTTTTGTTCCGTACGGGCGTTGGGGAAATATTTCAGATCGTCACCGAGTCGGCTTCCTTCCATAAGCGGTGGGAGGTCCTTCAGGTCGGAAAGGTTTTTATAAACTGCCTCGTTATTGTCATTGACGGTCGGTTGATAATCGTCGCGCACACTGTCGCGCACCCGCCATTCATTATCAATAATAATTACGTCTATTATTTGCGAACGAGTCGAGGGATCTATGAAGCTTTGGCCCGCGCGGTCTATAAGATCGGCGACGCGATCCTCTTCCTTACTTGATGTGAGACTGTTGAATCCCACGGCAATTCCAGCAACAAGAGCCTGGCTCTGGATCTGCCGGAGGTTCAGGCTGTCCTGCTGTGTCCGGAGATTAAGATAATACTGAACACCTATCGTCGCGACCAGCATTATAAGCAGTATCAGAAGCAATCTTCCACGAAAGGTGTTCAGGAAACCCATAATGCAAAGTTATTTATGCAATCGCTTAAATTTATGTTGCGCGGCCGTAATTTGAATGTTATATTTAGTTTCGGTTTTATCGCAAACGCCTTGCGGAGCGAAGGTGGTCCACAGGCTCAAGGCATTGCGGCTTTCCTCAACCATCACCAAGAATCCATATTGCAGAGGTAAAACATGAAGTTAATGTGTCCCGCAAAGCGTCTTTCTCTAGGGTTTTTCGCATCAGTTCTGATCATTTTCGGCCTTAGCTTCGGCATTTCTGCCCAGAGACGCGGCTCATCAAGTAAAAAACCCGTCGCTAAGAAGGCAGACAGCCACACAAAAGATGCCCGCAAAGGTTCACGGAAAGAGAAAGCTACAGCAAAGGCAAGGGATACTCGCAAAGACTCGAGGAAGGATTCAAAAAGAGACAAGGAGACCGCCAGGTCGAACAGCCGCGACAAGCGCGATAACAAAAAGGACACCAGGAGCAAGGCTGAGACTCGCCGACTCGAAGCAGAGCGCCGCCGCGAGGAAGCTGCACGCCGTGCCGCGGCTCTCGCCGAACAGCGTCGTCGCGAAGAGGCCGCAAGGATCGCCCGTGAACGAAGGTTGGCGTTTGAGCGCGGACTGCGAACCACAACTCAGGAGAATATTGCCAAAGACAATACGGACGGCGAGGACCTTCGGGTCCGACAGGCGGCGGTTGATGCATTAGGCTCGCGTGCTGGTACGGTTGTCGTAATGGAAGCTCAGACGGGCAAGGTCGTCACGATCGTTAATCAAGATTGGGCGATCCGCAATGGATTTAAGCCATGCTCGACGATAAAGCTTGTGACCGGCGTAGCCGGACTGAATGAAAACGCGATCGACTCCGACGGGAATGTATCAAACGTTCGGATGAAGCTTGATGACGCCGTAGCTTTTTCCAACAACGCGTACTTTCAGCATGTCGGCTCAAATCTCGGCGGTTCGAAAATGGTTTCGTATGCGAGAACCCTTGGGCTCGGTGAGCCGACAGGCATCAATGCCGATGGTGAGTATGCGGGCCGCGTTCCGAACGGCAACAACAACCTGCGTATTTATTCGCACGGTGACGATTTTGAAGTGACGCCGCTACAGCTAGCAGTGCTCGTTTCCGAGATCTCGAATAACGGCAAAAAGGTTGTTCCCCAGATCGTTAAGAGCCGAAACGAAAATACGAATTTCCGAGGGAAATTCCGGCCGTCGGCCGATCTTCCTGAACGCGATTTTGAGGGAATGCTTCCCGGAATGATCGGAGCGGCCCAGTATGGAACAGCCCACCGCGGTGTCAACGCTGGTCTGGGTATAGCAGGCAAGACCGGTTCGTGCATTGGCAAGGGATCGTGGGTCGGACTATTCGCTTCGGTCGCGCCGGTCGAGAATCCGAAATATGCGGTTGTCGTGATCACGCGTGGACAGGGTGAGCGTGGAAAGTATGCTGCGGCCGTCGCTGGAAAGATCTATGATGCATTGGGTCCGCAGTTGAAACGTGACCCGGCCCGTTACCAGGCGATATTGAATTTGAGGCCGAGAACCGATATCAATTCCCGAACAGCCGCATCGATGCAGGACGAGGACGAAGATGACACGGGTGACGCAGATTCCGCTGACGCCAGTTCTGGCTCGAATGGCGGCTCGACATGGGTTCCGCCGGCAAAACGTTCGGGTGACGAAGTGATCGTGGAGACAAAGCCCCTTATCAAGCGAACTGTTGACAGCAAGGCCATTTACACCGCGCCAGTTAAGCCCGTTGAGACGAAACCGGCGTTCCCCACGCCGTCGCCCGCTGGCAATAGACCGGTTCAAACAAAAACTTCCTTTCCCCCGGTGGTCATAACTTATAAAAAGGACACCGACGACGATGGTTCGACTCCGCCCGCCAATCAGCGTCCGAGGATAGTCAAAAACCAGTAGAACTCGCCGAAAGCTGTCCGGTTATCGCGCTTACAAGCACCGGAGTTTCCATCAAAATGGAGGCTCCGGTGTTTTTTCGTCTTTGGCTCCGCGTTTTTGCTTGACATAAACCCTGTATTTACGGGATTATTTACCTTTCCGCAACATTCAGACCG
>Ga0268264_10003180_pt1 | contig 14228 bp, 16 predicted proteins | sample KBSSwiS32_FD_190357 | JGI IMG/M metagenome (GOLD analysis project Ga0268264, IMG submission 190357) | Switchgrass rhizosphere microbial communities from Kellogg Biological Station, Michigan, USA - KBS Switchgrass S3-2 (SPAdes) (version 2) | ecosystem: Host-associated > Plants > Roots >...
GATGGTTGCCTACATGCGTGCCGGTTCGCTAAATATTCGACAGAAGTTCACAGAGGACCTGACCAAGGCGGCGGGGTCATTAAGGATCGTAATGAGCAGCCCCACCGCTGCGCCGAGAAGCCCGTACGAAGCCGTCAGTGAAGCCCTGAACCGATTTGACGCTTTGCCCGCCGGACGACGCGCGATCGTCCTGTTCTCGGACGGTGTCGATGCTGCCCAGGGCCTCTCTGCACTTTCCACGGTGAGCACGCCGGATATGGAGCGGGCCATACTGAAAGCTGAACGAAAGAGTGTCGCCGTTTATTCAATATATTCACCAGCCACATTTACAGAACGCGACAACAGCAATCTGCCTTTGATCGGCCAGGGGGGGTTGGAAAAACTTTCGGACGAAACAGGCGGAAGGGCTTTTTTTCAGGGGACGATCGCGCCCCTAAGCTTCGATCCATTCTTTAAGGATCTGACGATCCTGTTGAACCGGCAATTCGCTCTCACATATCTCTCCACTCATATGAAGAGGGGGTATCACAGTGTCGACGTTCGGAGTACAAATCCAGAGGTAAAGATCGAGCATCCAAAAGGATATTATTACCGTTAAAGGCTTAGCCTAGCCGGGCGTTGCAGGCCTGACAAGCCCAAACGTCTTCCTTGATGAGCAGGCCTATCCAAAAGAGCGGGAAAAAAGTTACGAGCAGTACCGCAAAAACGATCCAGCCCGTAGTCGATATGCGCCGCTCGTACTTTGGCGGAAAGCGGTTCATACAATGCGGACAAAGATACGGCTGATCCAAGCTATTTATTCCCTGGTATGCAATAGGCGCGGCCTGGTAGTTTTGGGCATTGCCGGCAAAAGGAGTTGGAGCCTGTGCGGTCTGAGATGTCGGAGAAGTTTTGCGCGGTTCATTCTGGGTTTGGAATTCATCGGTCTTCCACACGTAAGGGCGCGGCGCCGTATAATCATACCCTTGCTGCTGTTGGGGCATCGGTTGGGCAACGGTCAACTTCGTTCCGCAAAACCTGCAGAAGTTGGTTTCGATCGAATTAATGTTCCCGCAGTTTTGGCACTTAACCATCTTAGCTCCTGATCAAATCCACACTTTACCAGACTTTTGTTACGGGCGTCTCTAAAAAAAGTTCTTGGAGACACGTGTCAGTCAAATCGGATGCGCTCGCCGGTGTTGATCGCTCTGTACACTGATTCCACAAGTTCGACCGACTTGTAACCATCATCTGCCGTCACCGGTGGTTTTGTTCCGTTTAATATCGCGTCGACGAATGCCCTGTCTTCCTGCACGTATCCCCAACGTTCTTCCTTTTCGGTCATATGCCAGGACAGCGTTTCGAAGTTTGCGTCCATGCCGCGGGAATCGAGGAGCCGCTCCATTTCTTCGGTCATTATCGTCCGGTGATGGCAAAACGTCTCGATGCGTTCGAATGGAAAATGCCAGCTTGCATCAGACGACGACGCGAAAGTACAGTGAAAACCATTCTTCAACTTAAAGATGATCGAGAATTCGTCCAGCTCCGGGTATTCGTGCTGTGAGCCATAGGCGACAAGCTCTTCGATCTCGCCGAACTGAAAGCGGATCATATCAAAAAGGTGGATCGTTGTTTCGTAAAGAAATCCACCGGTCACATTTACGTCACCGGTCCAAACCGGTTCTTTTAGTTCACCGCGGTTCATTTTGATATGAGCCGAGTGAGCTTTGTCCTGCTTGAGCAATTCGTTGAGTTTCGCGTAGACGGGAGCAAACCGCCGATTGTGCCCGACCTGAAAAACACCTTTGCTCCCATTCGCGATATCCCGCAGCTTTTTCGCATCTTCGATCCCGATCGCGAAGGGTTTTTCACAGAAGACATGTTTTCCTGCCGCAACCCCGGCCGACGCGATCTCGATATGCGTCTTATTCGGAGCGGTAACCAGCAATGCATCACAGTTTTCAAGCAACTCATCCCGCGAACAGCATACTTTGCCGCCGATCGTTTTTGCAGTCCTTTCCGCTCTCTCAGGTATGATATCGAAGAGGGCCGAAACTTCAGTCCGCTCATCGCGCGAATAGATCCTTCCATGAACGTTGCCGATATAGCCCGTTCCAACAATTCCAATTCTTACTTTGTCCATTAGATCTTCTTTGTGTCGTTGAGTCTCTGCGGGAGAATTCTTACCAGCTCCTGCTTCCTAAACTTTAGTGCTCCGTTAGCGGTGTAGCCCTAAAGACGTTAACCGGCCAGATCAGATCGTCAGGATTCTCCTTAGCGTCTCCGCTAATTTCCCAAGTCCTTCTCTGTGGCTTGTCCGAACCGGACGTTACGTGGACTTTAACCTTAAACTCAACAAGAGCTGTCTTATGCGTCGCCAAAGGGCCGAGATAACAAACCGTACTGTCACCGCCGCTTCTGGCTCGATTACAACCCCCCTGTCCTGGCGTTACCGATATTAGCTGTGTGTCTTGATCAAAGTCGGAACGGAAGTTAACCTCAGCGGCGTTCGATTCTCCCGAGTTTGTGACGGACAAGACATAGGTTGTTTCGCCGATCGTCGTTTCCTTCCTTTCATCGGCAAGTAAGATCTTAATTGTGGTAAAAGGCTTTATCGGGGGCTGTTTGACCTGCTTGACAAGAACAATGTACTGATCGCCGCTCCCTCCGTAAGTATCCGCCAAACAGGAAAGTTTTCTTGCCCCGTAGCTTGGCATAAATTCCGCCATTGCCTGATTGTATCCCTCAACGTAGGATCTCGCCGCTGCTTCGTCGCTAAGGTCCTGTGGCAGATCCTTAGCCGATCGCATTTTCACCGTACAGTCGCTCCAAATACGACCGCCCGGCTGAAATTGAAATATGTTTTCGTCCAGCTTTAGAAGTCTAAAACTCTTAAATTCCGTTTCATCCCGAGCCGGAACTGCGATCGAAACGACCGTGTCTCCCGATACTATCGCCCGGCTTCTGACAAGATAATTCTTTCCATCCACGGGCTCATAGGCATTTGGTATATGTTGTGCATCCGGTATGCCGGCCAACCTAAGCTGGTACAGCTTCGTGTCACCCTTTTGATATACATATTCAAACCTAACCAAGACATCCTGTTTGTTGGTGATCTCAACTAATCCTTGCGGAGAACAGCTGGTGACGACGATCATCAAAAGCATCAGAGACAAGACCAACGACCGATAGAAATTCATACGCTTTGTCACCAACTTCCGCCCGCCGCATATTGTCCTAACCCGAGTACCTTCTCCGCCGCAGACTTCGCCTTCACAGCCACTTCGAACGGATCCTGCTCCCAATATTCCGGCCGAAAGATCTCGACGCTTGCCGGGCCATCATAGCCGATACCGTCGAGATGTTTCTTGATCTCCGCTATGGGCAAGATTCCCAGTCCGGGATAAAGCCGCTTCGAATCATTCAACTGGTCCTTTGGCAAGTCCTCAGCGTCATTGATATGAAATATAAAAAGCTTTTTCGGATCGAGCCTGTCGATAGCTTCATAGGACGAACCGCCCGTGTAAAAATGATATGTGTCGATCACGTTCCCAACGCTGTCACGTCCGACGAGATCGACAATGCGGCTGCCAAGATCAAGCGTCTGGACAGAATTCCCCGCTTCACCGAGAAATTCGAATCCGATCTTTATCCCGTGCGGCTCTGCAATTTCGGCAAGTTCGTTCAGTACGCGAACAGACTCGTCTATCGTCTCCTGCTCAGTCTTTGGCCCCTGGCGCAGAGCCCCGGGAACCGACAAAACATACGGACACCCGATCGCGGCCGATATTTCAGACAATTTCGCACATTCGGCCTTTATGTCGGCATAGTCCTCATCCGAACGCCATGTTATGTGTTCAAGGGTATTGATCGACAGGACGCCTATACCCGTCTCCGCAAGCAGGGCCCGCAGATCCTCGACCGAATGAGTTTCCAGGTAATCATAAAGTTTATTCGAACGCAGTTCGACCAGATCGTAACCCGCCGCCGCCGCCGCCCGAATATCGGTCTCGAGATCGGCGGTCATGGTCGTCGCGCCATTCAGTGCTATTTTCATCTGCTTGACTCCAGTAATTGGTGAATAATTAACAGCAATTTTACCACAGCAGTTAGAAAGCCCACGGGATAAGCCTGTCTTTTTGAGTACCGGGTCACGCTTCCCATTGCGCGCGCCAATCTTCCGGCAACTCCTTCTATTGCCGAGCCGTCTAACAATCGGTTAAGCTAAAGCTAGCCCGCGTCCGGCTTCCTTCAGTAGCAAACATGAAATATTTCCTTGCCCTAATATTTGTTTTCACGATCTCGCAAGGCCTCTTTGCGCAGCAATCGGACGCTGCTTTGCGGAAAGCGATCGATCAGGATGCCGAAGGTCGCGATCCGGCGGGCAAACTTCCTACACTAACCGCTGCCGAGCATCTTGCTCGTGCCGAATCCTATTCCGCCAACCGATTGTTCCCTCAGGCGCGGCAGCATTGGCAAAAAATACTCGACAACTACCCGAACGATCCGTCGATGCCAAAGGTACTTCTCGGCGTCGGACGATCCTACATGTGGGAACGCGACTATCAAGAGGCGATTACCTGGTTCAATCGTCTAACGGCGACTTTTCTTAACACAAAAGAAGGCCGTGAAGGTCTGGCGTTTACGGGAGCCTGCTATGTTCGACTAGGAAAGAATCTTGACGCCGCCAATGCGTATGAAAAGTACACCGTGATGTTTCCGTCCGGTGAACGCATCGAAACTTCCTATCTAAACATCATCGATGCCCTTCGTGAAGCGGGAAAATACGCTGACGCCAACACCTGGGTCGAAAAAACGAGGCAGAAGTTTCCCGGCAAGCCGGTCGAAGTCAGTGCACTCCACGCTCAGCTGCGGATGGAGATCTTTCGCGGCCACTGGAACGATGCTGTCGCCTCGGCAGATTCGCTTCTTGGCCTTTCGGCTTTTGGCCCGTCGATGACGAGTGTTGACGAGGTCAAATACCTTAAAGCCTTTGCTCTGGAGCAATCCGGTAAAAAAGCCGACGCGATGGCGGTCTATTCGTTGATACCGGTAAGTTACGGGTCGTATTTCAGCGGGCTCGCCGCCGCAAAACTCGCTAGCGGTTCCCCATCGGTCAGAAGAACAGGTTCTGTCACTCCGTCGGATTATCCCGTTGTTTATCGTGATGAGATTTTAAAGAACTCACGCTTGCGAAAGGTCGATCCGCGATTCGTCCTTGCGATCATGAAGCAGGAAAGTACCTTTCGGCCCGGTATCAAATCACCTGCGGGCGCACGTGGCCTGCTCCAGCTTGTTTACGACACCGCTCTCAAATACAACAAGGCCGCAGGCTTTCCGAATCTGCAGCCTGACGATCTCTACGCTCCATCAACCAATATTGCCGTAGGGACCGAATACATTGCGGAGTTAAAAGACGAATTCGGCGGTCTCTACGAAGCGATAGCTGCCAGCTACAACGGCGGAGAGGATAATGCGGCGCGTTGGCTTAACCGCAGCCGGCCGAAAGAGGCAGGCATATTCACCTCTGAGATCGGTTTCGCGGAAACCAAAGCCTATGTCGGGAAGGTGATGAATAATTATCGCGTTTACCAGACTTTGTACGACGAAAACCTGCGTCCTCGATAAGCTCGGCGGTCTATTGCCGCGAATTGCTCAACCCAATAATGCTTTCTTCCTCTCATACATCATTTTTCACGGGAAAAAAGAGTTTCACGTTGAAAACCCTTGTTTTCGTCTGAGAATGAGGCACTATGCGCCTGGATTGAATCGCTACGACCTATTCCGCCCAATCACCCTGACCTTCGCGTTCGATCTGGTAGCCGGCGTTTCGTAGATAATCGAGGACATCCTGGGCATGGCTCTCGTCGCGAACTTCTAAGAGGAGTTCGATCCCAACGCGGCCAAGCGGGGCGAGCCACATCGCTCGACGGTGAAAAACCTCGATCACATTGGCACCGGTCGAGGCTGTGCGGTTCAGAAGCTCAGCAAGGGCGCCAGGACGATCGAGGACGAGGAGTTTCAGGATTATGTAACGCCCCTGATGGACCAGGACTTGCTGGAGAACGAGTGCTAGAAGATTAGCGTCAATGTTGCCGCCGCAGAGCACAGCGCAGACATTATCGTCAGGGCTTATTTTTATCTTCTTCGCAAGCAGCGCGGCCACGCCGGCTGCACCGGCTCCTTCGACCACGAGACGATTGTCCTGTATGCAGTGAAAGATTCCGCGGGCGATCTCCTCCTCGGTAACCTCGACGACCTCGTCAACAAATTCTTTGATTATCGGCAGCGTGATCTCGCCAGGACGTTTGACGGCGATTCCGTCAGCGATCGTAGGCTGATGTTCTGCCTCTACAGGCCTTCCCGCCTTTAGCGACTTGTTTACCGCCGCTACATTTACAGCCTGCACTCCTATTACCCGAACACTCGGGATAAGACTTTTTGCCGCTATGGCAATGCCGGAAATTATTCCACCGCCACCGATCGGGACGACTATGACAGAAACATCGGGTAGATCCTCGGCTATCTCGCACCCGATCGTCCCCTGTCCGGCGATCACAGTTTCATCCTCGAATGCGTGCACGTACGTGTAGCCAAATTCTTGCTGGAGCTTGCGCGAATGTTCGACGGCCTCATCAAAGGTGGAGCCGAAAAGGATCACTTCTCCACCCTGTGCCTTAGTGGCAGTGATCTTTGTCAGCGGCGCGAATTCCGGAAGAACGATCGTAGCTCTTATACCGTGAAGCCGGGCAGCAAGGGCGACACCTTGGGCGTGGTTACCGGCAGAGGCAGCTATCACCCCTCGTTTTTTCTCGTCCTCAGAAAGTCGCGAGATCTTGTTATACGCCCCGCGGAACTTGAATGATCCGCTCCGCTGCAGACACTCCGCCTTTAGAAACCCATGTGCCCCGATCTCTGTCGAAAGCTTTTCATCGGAAAGGATAGGTGTAGGAATGATGATGCCGCGGAGGAGATTGCGGGCATCGACGATATCCGATATTTTCACCGCCATAGCTGCGAAATTATAGCAAAATAATAAAGTTGCGGATATCTTGAAGGGTCACGGCCGAAATCAGATTTAGGTTTGATTGCTGAAGACGATCTGAAGTTGTTTACTGCGGTAATTGGTATGACGAATGATCCAGTTTCCGGCCGCGAGTTTTCGTTTGTAAAAGATCCTGATTCCACTCGTTATATCCAGCGAATGGTTTTCTGTATTCCATCCCGTAAGGCGTAGCCAGAAACAAAAAAGTATCACCTCTGAAAAGAGTCGAAGAGATCCGGCCCGACAAAGTGTTAAACACATTAGTTATGTAGAGATAACGCGTGTCGCGTTTGTAGAGAAATTAGAGTATATTTGCTGTTAAATTAGCCTTCGGAGGAAACAATGGAATTATTCGGTATCGGATTCGTCTTCTTGATGTTTTTTGCGATCGCCCTGCTCATTGTTGCTTGGAAAACGATCAAGATCGTTCCGCAATCCAGCGTTCTTCTGATAGAACGACTGGGACGATTTCATCGAATTGCGGCAAGCGGCTTGAACATAATCGTTCCTTTTTTCGAAGCTCCTCGGGCTGTTTACTGGACCAACGTTCGCCCTGGAACAACATTTATCGACTCACGCGAACAATTCATCGACCTGCCTCCTCAATCGGTGATCTCGCGTGACAACGTGATGATCACGGTTGATTCGGTCGTCTACTGGCAGATAACCGATCCGGTCAAAGCTACCTATGAAGTAAACGATCTTGTGGGAAGCATCGTCCAGCTCACTTTTACAGGCATGCGATCGGTTATCGGTAAACTCGATCTCGATCACACCCTTTCGTCACGCGATCAGATCAACAACGAACTGCGTCTGATCCTCGACGAGGCCACTGACAAGTGGGGCGTAAAGGTTACCCGCGTCGACATTAAAAACATTACGCCGCCTGAGGACGTTCGGATCACGATGGAGAAGCAGATGACCGCCGAACGAAATCGCCGTGCTCTGATCCTGACAGCGGAGGGAGATAAACAGGCAGCGATCACGCGTGCGGAAGGTGAAAAACAGGCTGCGATCACGCGGTCGGAAGGTAATAAACAATCCGCCATCCTCGATGCGGAGGGAGCAGCTCAAGCGCGGTTAACCTCGGCATCCGCCGAGGCCCAGGCTATCGCTCAGATCGCTGGCGTCGTCGGTAACCCAGAGCAGACGACTCAGTATTTGATCACGGCCCGCTATATTGAATCACTGCGCGATATGACGCGGACGCAGAATTCAAAGGTCATATTTATGCCGATGGAGACGTCCACAATGCTGTCGAGCATCGGAGCGATCAAAGAAGTTTTTTCGGAAACAGGCGATAAGGCGGAACCGACTCCATTGGAACGTCCACCTCGATCGCCGAAGGAACTAAATCAGTAATACGAACAAGGAGAATATTTTTATATATGTGGAAGTTAGTAGGTGGGGCAGCAGTTGCGGTCATTGTTAGCGGAATGACGATTGCGGCATATGCTTGTGGATTTATCTTTAACCCGTCGCCGGCCGATCCCCCAAAGGAGAAATCTGTGTACGAATTTACGATGAAGGACATCGATGGCAAAGACATCAAGCTGAACCAATACAAAGGCGATGTCGTGATGATAGTCAACACAGCCAGCAAGTGCGGTTATACCCCGCAGTATGAAGGTCTCGAGAAGATCTACGAGAAATACAAGGACAAGGGCTTCGTGATCCTCGGTTTCCCCGCGAACAACTTTGGCGGCCAGGAACCGGGCGCCGAAAAGGAGATCAAGGAATTCTGCACGCTCAAATATCACGTGAGCTTCCCGATGTTCTCGAAGATCTCGGTAAAGGGCGAGGACCAGCACCCGCTATACTCCTTCCTGACCAATAAGGAATCGGATCCGGAATTTGCCGGCGATATTACCTGGAATTTCAATAAGTTCCTCGTAGACAAAAAAGGCACCATCGTGGCCCGATTTTCGTCGAAAGACACACCCGAAAGCGACACCGTTACCGCCGCGATCGAGAAGTACCTCACCGCTAAATAATTTAATTCACCTGGAGAATGGGAAGGGCCGGATCGCGGAATAAACCGATCCGGCTTTTTGCAATTTGCTTTCGTAAAGAGTCAGGGAGGTCGCGATAAACATGATGGGTTCCAATTGTCTTTGTTTGTGTGTTCGGACAAGCTCACGGGATCTGAGTTGATCACGAACACGTCCGATCGTTAAGTGCGGATGGAATGGACGTTTCTCACGAGGAAAGCCGGCCGCCTGTAGTCGGGCTTCAATATCAAGATTTAGCTTGACCATCTCGTCACTTCCCTGTCGAGCGCCGAGCCAAAGGATCCGAGGACTTTTCGGATGAGGAAAAACACCGGTTTCCGTGATTCGAACCTCGAAAGGAGTGAATTCTCTGGCGACAGACTCGGCAATTTGACAGACGCGTTCAAGATCGTCTTCAGCAGTATCACCAAGGAATCGAATTGTAAAATGAAGCTTTTCAGGCCGCTCCCAGCCGAGGTTGACGCGCGGAAAATCAGAACGAAGCCTTGTGATATATTCTGTAATAGCTTCCCTGGCAGTCTCGGAAATATCGATCGCTATGAAAGTTCGCCGTACGCTCATTTTGCGTCAAATTTTAACGGTTGCTAAAATTCATAACAACTATGAAGATCCTTCGGATCATTTTCGCCCTTGTCATCGTGGCCGTCGCTGCCGTCTGCGGGTCATTTTATTGGATATACAATTCGATGACCACACCGCATCCACACGATAAGGGAAACCAGTTCATTACGATCGAAAAAGGTTCCACACCTGCGCAAATCATTTCAAAACTCGCTTCAGAGGATATTATTTCAAGCGCGCTGCCTATACAGATATATCTTCGAACGGTTGGCAACGCCGGAAACATGCAGGCGGGCGAATACCAGTTCCAATCTCCGATCACGCCGATGCAAGTTTTGAAGGAGCTTGAAAAGGGTGAAACCCAGACGACGAAGCTGACTATTCCCGAGGGTTTTACGCGTTTTGATATTGCAAAGCGCATCGTGGAGAAATTTCCCCAGAATCCTCCCGTAGATGACAAAACCGTCCTCGCAATGATGGACGATACTTCATTGATCAAAGATCTTGCACCAGAGGCAAAGAATCTTGAGGGGTACATGTACCCGAGCACTTATAGTTTTCCGCGCGAGTCCAATCCGAAAGACATTATCAAAACGATGGTCGAGCAGTTCAAAAAGATCTGGAAACCGGAGTGGAACGATGATGCGAAGAATCTAGGGCGGACGCCGGCCGAGATCGTTACGATCGGGTCGTTGATCGAGACTGAATCGGGTGTCGAGTCTGAACGCCCAACTGTCGCTTCGGTGATCTATAACCGATTGGGCAAAAGCATTCCACTTGGAATAGACCAGACGGTGGTTTATATCGCCAAGATGGAAAATCGCTGGGACGGCACGATCAACGTCAGCGATCTTCAAGCCAATTCCCCGTACAACACCCGCAAATTTGGCGGCATTCCGCCCGGGCCGATCTCTTCCGTTTCGGAAAGTGCGCTAATCGCTGCCCTTCACCCGGCACAATCTGATTACCTTTTTTATGTCAGAAACGTAGACCTGAACGACGGCTCACATTGGTTCTACGCGTCCCCGGCGGAATTTGAGAAAGGTAAGGCAAAGTATCAACAGTGGCTCGAGAAGGAGAGACAAGAGAAGCGGGCCGGAGAGGCGAATGCCAATCAGTAATGCGAATTCTCCGGCTTATAACCATTCTTGCAGTAGTAGCTCTATGTGTTTCGTTTTCCATTCAACTCGGGTTAATGGTGAACGAAAGACTGAATTGGGCTAAACCTCCGACCGGTTTCGCCGTCGACAGTGCGCCACAATACACGGTTGGCCTCTTTCACATAATGTCATTCTTCCTTTTGGGGGCTCTTGTTGTTGCGCGGAAATACTATTGGAGCGTAGGACTGGCGATAGTCTATCTGTCCCTGAATGTATATGGCACGTATGCTCGACTTGGAGCTGGTTTTCTTGGCGGTGATATGTGCCCTGAAGGCCACCCGTGCCTTCGTGCAATAAGGCGTGCGTCATGGTTCGACTGGACGGCGACGATCCTGCTCCTAATAGTAGCGCCGCTAATTAGCTCCATGTTGATTCATCAACTCAAGCGCGAGGTTCGTAAATGATCAAACTCCTCGCCCTTGATCTCGACGGAACTCTACTTAATTCGCAGGGCAAGATTTCCGACGCAAACAAGGAAGCAATCCGCGCTGCAGAAGATGCCGGCGTGCTCGTTACTATCGCAACTGGCCGTCGTTTTCGTGATGCTCGTCCTGTAGGCTTGGAACTTGAATTGAATGCCCCGCTCGTTACCCATAACGGCGGGCTTTTGAAGTATGCACAATCACTTGAAACGGTCAGTTATTCCTTGATCGAAAAAGGTACTTCGCTCGACATCCTTCGTGTCGGAAAAGATTTCGGCGGCGATGCTCTTGTCAGTGTCGACCCCGATGGGATCGGCCTGCTGCTTTACGACCGGATTTCTCTCGAGAACGTACCCCTCCAAAAATATGTTTATTGGTCGAAACGCCTTCATGGACCCGAAGCGGAAGGGTCGATGATCAAAGTGGATAGCCTGGAAGATGTTTTGGGTGATCACCGGGTTATACACATCTCATTCTCTGGAAGCTGTGAATCGATGAGAAATATGAAAGGCATGCTTGAATCGGAACTAGGACAAACCGTGAACATCCTTGCGACGATCTACCCGCAGCTCGATTTTACTCTGATAGATATTCTGCCGCCCAACGCGTCTAAAGGGTGGGGATTGGAAAAACTTGCAACTATTAACGGGCTCACACCGGAGAACGTGATGGCGATCGGGGACAACTTTAACGACCTTGAAATGCTCGAATTTGCCGGAACGCCGGTTGTAATGGGAAACGCCGACCCCCGTTTGCTTGAAATGGAAGAATTTTATACAACTGTAAGTAACGACGAAGGCGGCGTTTCGGCCGCGATACACAAATACATACTTGATCAGGAGAACCATTAAGTGGGAAACAGAATTGCGGTTATTGAGACAAATAAAGGCAAAATTCGATTTGAGTTACTTGAAGGCGATGCGCCGAAAACTACCGAAAATTTCAGGATCCTCGCGGGAAAAGATTATTACAACGACGTGATCTTTCATCGCGTGATCAAAAATTTCATGATCCAGGGTGGTGACCCCCTGGGTGAAGGATACGGCGGCGAATCGGCCTGGGGAGGGCGTTTTGACGACGAGATCGATAAGATGTCGGACCTTTACGCTGGAGTTTACGAGAAGGGCACGGTCGCGATGGCCAATGCAGGCCCTAACACTAACGGCTCGCAGTTCTTCATAATGCATATCGATTACCCGTTGCCGCCAAGCTACACCAAGTTTGGAAAAGTGATCGATGGTCAGAATGTTGTTGACAGCATCGCGGAGGTCGAAGTAGGTCCGAATGACAAGCCTGTTGAGCCTGTCGTTATGAGCCGCGTTTATATCGAAGAACAGGTCGCCTGAGATGCGCGCCGTCGTTCAGCGAGTCTCGCGGGCAAAGGTCACGGTTGAACGCGAGGTCATCGGCGAAATATCCTTGGGAATGCTCGTGTTGCTCGGCGTAGCAACGAGTGATGCCGAAGAGGATGCCGATTACCTGGTTGAGAAGATCTTGAATCTGCGCATCTTCGAGGACGCCGATGGCAAAATGAACCTCTCGCTGCTCGACGTAAAAGGGGAGCTTCTGGTGGTTTCGCAATTCACTCTTTACGGTGACACACGGCGCGGTAGACGCCCTTCGTTCATTAATGCTGCTCCACCAGAAAGGGCTAACCGGCTATACGAACACTTTGTCGATCGATCGCGATTGCAGGTCGATAGAGTTGCAACCGGACAGTTTCAAGCAATGATGGAGGTCGAGCTCGAAAACAACGGCCCTGTTACCATCATTCTGGATAGTGAAAAGACCATCTGATCGAAATGAGAAAAATATTTATCACGACTTTGGCTTTATCCGTTGTCCTTTTTGGCGCCTGCGACGGGGCCAAATCGGTCTCGAAGAATTCCGCGCCTGAAGTAAAGAAGGGTGTCACGCCGGTTCCCGATAATGAGATCGCGGTGATCGAGATGGAAAACGCGTCGGCCTACGGCACGATCAAGATCGAACTGTACTCGAACGTTGCGCCTCAGATGGTTGCGCGATTCAAAGAGCTGGCGAAAGAAGGATTTTATGACGGTACGACATTTCATCGAATTAACGACTCTGTCATTCAGGGGGGCGATCCTCTTTCCAAGGACGCTGACCCGACCAATGATGGAACCGGCGGTTCGAATAAACCTAACGTTCCGGCCGAGTTTTCGGATCTAAAATACGACGTGGGAATTGTAGGAGCCGCGAGAAGCCAGGATGTTAATTCGGCGAATTCGCAGTTTTTTATTACTTTGAAGAGACAACCTGGTTTTGACAACAAGTACACGATCTTTGGAAAAGTGATCGATGGAATGAACAATGTCAGGACGATCTCGGGTATACAGCCGAAAGAGGGCGAAAGGCCGGTCGAAGCGATCCGGATCAAGAGCGTGACGATTCAACCTCGCGGCCAGTAACGTGTTAAAATACTCGTGAAATTTTATGCTCGCGTAGCTCAGTGGATAGAGTGCTTCCCTCCGAAGGAAGAAGTCGCAGGTTCAAATCCCGCCGCGAGTACCATATAACTCAATAAATTAGGGCGGATATAGAGTCCGTCCTTTTCTATTCCCACCTGATATCCAACCCAAGAGAGGTGCATTTACCCAACATTCGTTATTCTCGTTTATTGCTTGGTAGTCGAGCAACCAAATGGTTGCGACTCATAAGCCAGTTACGGCAACCGCGGAGCTAACTTGCCTGCTCTTAATTTGCCTGCCCGCTATCTTGCTGCGTTGCGGACTCTTATAATTCATTCGATCGGTTAACGTGAGGCCCTTGCCTCCTGGGCCATCTTTAAGGCGAGTGCGGCGCAATCGTGCGTCAATCAGATCTGGATAACCTGGCATCGTTTCATGTAAATCTGGCCGTCTTTTCAAGTGAATCTAGTGCCTTTTCACGTGAATCTGGCTTCTTTTCACGTGAATCTAGTCTCTTTTCACGTGAATCTAGCCTCTTTTCACGTGAATCTGGCTTCTTTTCACGTGAATCTGGTCTCTTTTCACGTGAATCTAGTCTCTTTTCACGTGAAATTGGTCTC
>Ga0268264_10003187_pt1 | contig 14212 bp, 15 predicted proteins | sample KBSSwiS32_FD_190357 | JGI IMG/M metagenome (GOLD analysis project Ga0268264, IMG submission 190357) | Switchgrass rhizosphere microbial communities from Kellogg Biological Station, Michigan, USA - KBS Switchgrass S3-2 (SPAdes) (version 2) | ecosystem: Host-associated > Plants > Roots >...
TGGGGCGCTGGTGGAACCCGGAGAGGCTGACCGAGCCGCTGGCGAGGGTCACCGCCGCCGGGTCGACCTCCGCGACGCGCAGCATCGGCACGAAGATCCGCCGCCGCGAGGACAGCTCCACCACCAGGCCGAGCACCCGCGGCGGGGTCGCGTCGACCCGGAGGGTGGCGACGACGTCGCGGACCTTCCCGATCCGCGCACCGTCCGGCCCGAAGACGGGCAACCCCGCCATCCGTGCCACGAAGATCCGGCTCGCGCCCATGGGGCTGAACCTACAGCTCAGGGGGGCTACCGTCCGACCCATGGGGTTGCACTTCGACGTCGTGGACGTGTTCACCGACCGGGCCTACACCGGCAACCCGCTGGCGGTGGTGCGCAGCGAGCAGCAGGAGCTCAGTGGGGAGGCGATGCAGCGGATCGCCGGGGAGTTCCACCTGTCCGAGACCGTGTTCACCCTTCCGCCGACCACGTCCGAGGCCGACTACCGGGTGCGGATCTTCACCCCGGCCGTCGAGCTGCCGTTCGCGGGGCACCCCAGCGTCGGGGCGGCCTGGGTGCTCGCGCGCGACGGAGCGATCCGACACGGCCACGTCGTCCAGGAGTGCGGCGCCGGCCTGCTGCCCGTGTTCGTCGACGCGGACGGGGCGCGCGTCACGGGCGGGCGGCCGGAGGTCGGGGACGATCTCGAGGCCCCTTTGCTGGCCGACGCCGTGGGCCTCACCGACGACGACGTCGACGGCGCGGCCGCACCCGGGATCGCCTCCGCCGGGGTGCCGTACGCGTTCCTGCTCGTGCGCCCGGACGCGGTGGCCCGCGCGGTGCCCGATCCGGCGTCGATCACCGCGCTGGGCCTGACCGGCGTGGTCGTGGCGAGCCTCGCGTCCGACGCCACGGAGGCACACGTGCGGATGTTCGGTGCGGGCGTCGGGGTGGACGAGGACCCGGCGACCGGCTCCGCCGCCGTCGCGTTCGGGGTGTTCCTGGCCGACCGCGGGCTGCTCGAGGACGGGGAGTCCACACTCGTGCTCACCCAGGGGGTCGAGATGGGGAGGCCCTCGCGCCTGGAGCTGACCGTGCAGGTCGCGGGCGGTTCCGCCCGCGAGACCCGGGTGCGCGGCGGTGTGGCGGCCGTCTCGCGCGGCGAGCTGACGGCCCTGCCCTGATGGACGGGTTTCTACCTGTCGGTAACCCTCGCTCACCTCCGGTGGGTGAGAAACCAATCACCTCAGTGACGCGTCGAGAGGTCGGACGTGCCAGCATCCCAGGCGAGCCCAGTCAGCGTCGATCCAGCCCCAGGGGAGTTCGAACAGTGACGTCCGCATCGATTCCAGCGAGCCCGCGCCCGCTGCGCCCCCGCCGGTCCTGCCTGGCGGTGCCGGGTTCGAGCCAGAAGTTCATCGACAAGGCCCGGACACTGAGCTCCGACCAGGTCTTCCTCGACCTGGAGGACGCCTGCGCCCCGCTGGCCAAGCCGGGTGCGCGCAAGACGATCGTCGCCGCGCTGAACGAGGGCGGCTGGGGCGAGAAGGCCCGCGTCGTCCGGGTCAACGACTGGACGACCGAGTGGACCTACCGGGACGTCACCGAGGTCGTCGAGGGCGCGGGCGCGAACCTCGACGCGATCATGCTGCCGAAGGTGCAGACGGCCGAGCAGGTCGTCGCGCTGGACCTGCTGCTCACCCAGATCGAGAAGACCCTGGGCTACGAGGTCGGCAGGATCGGCATCGAGGCACAGATCGAGAACGCGCTGGGCCTGACGAACGTGAACGCGATCGCGGCCGCCTCGCAGCGCGTCGAGACGATCATCTTCGGCCCGGCGGACTTCATGGCGTCGATCAACATGAAGTCCCTGGTCGTGGGCGAGCAGCCGCCGGGCTACGACGTCGGCGACGCGTACCACCACATCCTGATGTCGATCCTGATGGCGGCCCGCGCCCACGACAAGCAGGCCATCGACGGCCCCTACCTGCAGATCAAGGACGTCGACGGCTTCAGGCGGGTCGCAGGCCGTTCGGCCGCGCTCGGCTTCGACGGCAAGTGGGTCCTGCACCCCGGCCAGATCGACGCGGCCAACGAGGTCTTCTCACCGACCCAGGCGGACTACGATCACGCCGAGAACATCCTCGACGCCTACGAGTACTTCACCTCCGAAGCGGGCGGGAAGCGCGGGGCCGCGATGATCGGCGACGAGATGATCGACGAGGCCTCGCGCAAGATGGCGCTGGTGATCTCGGGCAAGGGTCGGGCCGCGGGGCTGTCCCGGACCGACAAGTGGACCCCGCCCTCGGCCTGAAAAGGAGTATCACCATGGCTCGTCTGGCGCAGACCGCCGGTCTCACCGACGTGCAGGAGGAGATCATCTCCACCGTCCGCACGTTCGTGGACAAAGAGATCATCCCGCACGCCACCGCCCTGGAGCACGCGGACACCTACCCGCAGGACATCGTCGACGGCATGAAGGAGATGGGGCTCTTCGGCCTCACCATCCCCGAGGAGTACGGCGGCCTCGGCGAGTCCCTGCTGACGTACGCCCTGGTCGTCGAGCAGATCGCGCGCGGCTGGATGAGCGTCTCCGGGGTGATCAACACCCACTTCATCGTGGCCTACATGCTGATGCACCACGGCACGCCGGAGCAGAAGCAGCGCTACCTGCCGAAGATGGCCGAGGGGGAGACCCGCGGCGCGTTCTCGATGTCGGAGCCGGACCTCGGCTCGGACGTCGCGGCGATCAAGACCCGGGCCAAGCAGGACGGGGACGACTACGTCATCGACGGCGCCAAGATGTGGCTGACGAACGGCGGCTCGTCGAACCTGATCGCGCTGCTGGTCAAGACCGACCTGGGGCGGCCCAAGCCGTACCAGAACCTCACCACGTTCCTGGTGGAGAAGCCGTCCGGCTTCGGTGAGGTGCTGCCCGGGCTCACCATCCCCGGCAAGATCGACAAGATGGGCTACAAGGGCGTCGACACCACCGAGGCGGTGTTCGACGGCTTCCGGATCCCCGGCGCGCAGATCCTGGGCGGGGAGGCCGGCAAGGGCTTCTCGCACATGATGGACGGCGTCGAGGTCGGCCGGGTCAACGTCGCGGCGCGGGCCTGTGGGATCTCGATCCGGGCCTTCGAGCTCGCGGCCGAGTACGCCCAGCAGCGCTCGACCTTCGGCAAGCCGATCGCCGAGCACCAGGCCATCGCGTTCAAGCTGGCCGAGATGGGCACCAAGGTCGAGGCCGCGCACCTGATGATGGTCAACGCCGCGCGGCTCAAGGACCGCGGCGAGCGCAACGACGTCGAGGCGGGCATGGCCAAGCTGCTCGCCTCGGAGTACTGCGCCGAGGTGACCCAGGAGGCCTTCCGGATCCACGGCGGCTACGGGTACTCGAAGGAGTACGAGATCGAGCGCCTGATGCGCGAGGCGCCCTTCCTGCTCATCGGCGAGGGCACGAGCGAGATCCAGAAGACGATCATCTCCCGGGGTCTGCTCAAGGAGTACAAGTCCCGCTGAGGCCCTCGGAGCGGGCGGCTCACCCGTCGCCCGCTCCGAACCGGCGTACGCGCCCGCTGCCCCCGCAGCGGCTGCAGTTGCGGAACGACTTCGTGTACACGCTGCCGTAGCTTCGCGGCGATCCCTTGCAGGTCGGGCAGACCTTCAGCGGGTGCAGCAGCACCGAGAGGAAGTAGCCCCCCACCAGGACCGCCCCGATCACGAGCAGGACGGTCAGGCCGTTCCCACCGGTCGTCGCTGCGTCGATCGTCATGCGCACCCCCGTGCCGCGAGCACGACGGACCGAGGCGTGGACCCGCCGCCCGGTTCCGGGCAGGCGGGAGCGCCCGTCGACTTCCCGCGATTCCTCCGGCCACTGCGACCGTGCGTTGCCCCCGCCCTCGACGGTACGGAGCGATCGGCGTCGGCGAGTACCTCCGAACAGCCCAAAGGGCGCGCGTACCTGCGGAATCATCACGATGAGGGAGAACGGTCGCCCCGGTCCGCCTCGGAATTCGGCACCGGCGGCCCCGTGGCTCTATCGTGACCAGCGGAGAGGGCACTTCTCGACGCCCGAGGTCGTTGAGTGGATGGACGCCGAGATGTTCCCGGTGTCCGGAGTACACGAGGAGTGAAGACCGTGACCACCCCGTTCGGCGGCAGCGGGCGGCCCGCGCCGGGGCTGCCCAACCTGCCCACCCCGCCCACCGGTTGGCCCGTGGGCTCCTACGCCACCTACGAGGAGGCGCAGCGGGCGGTCGACCACCTGGCCGACAGCGACTTCCCGGTCCGCGACGTGACGATCGTCGGCGTGGACCTCATGCTCGTCGAGCGGATCGTCGGGCGCCTGACCTGGGGCCGCGTGCTGCTGTCCGGGGCCGCGTCCGGCGCCTGGTTCGGCCTGTTCGTGGGGCTGCTGCTGTCGCTGTTCAGCGCCGCGGGCGACTCGCTGGTGCGGATCGTCGTCGCGCTCGCGGGCGGCATCGTGTTCGGCCTGGCCTTCGCCGCAGCCCAGTACTGGGGCACCCGCGGCCGCCGGGACTTCACGTCCGCGAGCCAGATGGTGGCGGGCCGCTACGACGTGCTGTGCCAGCCGCGGAACGCCGAGAAGGCCCGCGAGCTGCTGGCCAAGCTCGCCATGGGGACCACCACCGCCGGGTTCTGAGGACGGCCGGGGCCGGAGGTCACCCGCCGGGAGGGACCGTTCCGAGGAGCGCCGGTCCGTCGACTCGGACGTCCTGGTCAGGGAGGGTGAGCGCGTCCCCGAACACCCGGACGTCCTGGACGCGGACTCTGCGCGTCCCCTTGGGTGTTCGCCCTCGATGCGCGAGGATCGGGGGGTGAACGCCACCGACACGGACACCCGCGCGCCGCAGGCCGACGGCGGCGGACCCGGGCTGCCCGCGCGGGCGTTCGACCGGTTGCTGCGCGACAGCGACCTCTTCCGCGAGCAGCTGCAGCTGACGGTGCACCGGATGGGTCTCTCGGGCACCGGCAAGCGGCTGCTGGTGATCGGCTGCGGCGGTGGTGCGGCCGTGCAGGGCGTGCCCGAGGAGGCACCCGGCTGGCGGGTCGTGGCGATCGACGAGTCGCACGAGCTGACCCGGCACGCCAATGAGGAGAACTGGCCGTCGAACTACTGGTTCCTCACGGCCACCCTGAACACCCTCGAGGACACCCTGCTCCGCCACAACCTGCAGGGCCGCTTCGACGCCGTGCTCGTCGTGTTCCAGATGCGCCAGCAGCGCAACCTGGACGACACCCTCGCCTTCCTGCGTGAGCTGCTCGTGCCCGGCGGTCCGCTGGCCGTGCACGAGTACTCGGTGCGCGGGAACCGGGACGCGCGCAACCGGTGGCGGCTCACCGTCCTCGGCTACCTGGCCCGGATCCGGTCGCACGGGCGGGTGCCGGGGATGACCGAGTTCCTGTGGCGGTCGGTGACGCGGTTCGACAGCGTCGGGGAGTTCCGGGAACGGTTGCAGCGGGCCCGGTTCACCGACGTCCGGGTGCAGACCTTCGGCGGGCGGCAGGAGCACGTGCTGCACACGTTCCTCGCGCGTGCCCCCTCGGACGAGCCCGGCGCAGGCGGCGCGGACGACCTCGGCCTGCCCTACACCGACGCCCCGGTCCCCGGGCAGCGCGTGCGGGGCCGGGTCGTGCTGCCGCGGAGCCGCGAGACGCCGGAGCTCACCCGGCCTACGGACGAGTGGGACGAGCCGCGTCAGGACTGGGCCTCCTCCGCGGACCCCGAGGCGGACACCCCGCCCGACGGCTCGCCCGCCGTGCCGCCGCGCCCCAGCCCGCTGCCCCGGCAGCCGCACCTGGAGGTCGTGGAGGAGCCACGGGACGACCGTCGCGAGCCGGAGCCCCCCGCACCGCGCCGGGTCGCCGCAACCCTCCCCGCCGACGTACCGACCGACGACGAGCCCTACGACCTCGACGACGACCTGGACGACGACCTGGACGAGCACGAGCCCCCCGCTCCGGCAGCCGACCGTGGGGCCGGGCGGGTGGGCGATCCCGGACCGCCCGCGGAGCCCCGCGGCGCGGAGCGGCCCGGCGGCGTCGAGGTCCAGGACACGTGGCGTCCGGCCCCGCTCGACCCCGAGCCGTCCGTGGACGAGCGCGGCACCGGGCGGCCCGCCGAGAGGGTCGAGCCCCAGGAGACCGGGCAGCCTGCCCCGCACGACCCCGAGCCGTCGCGCTCGGAGCCGTCGTACCCTGAGCCGTCGTATCCTGAGCCGTCGTATCCTGAGCCGTCGTATCCTGAGCCTTCACCTCCCGAGCAGTCGCATCCCGAGCAGTCGCAGGAGCCGTCGCCGGCGGAGCTGCCGCAGGAACCTGCGCGCGCGGAGCAGCCGGTCGAGCCCGGGGAGGAGGAGCTGGGAGACCGGAGCCGCAGCGTCCCGGCCGAACCCCGGGTCCGCCCCAAGCGGGGTCTCGTGGACCGGCTCCGCGGCGCCCGCGAGCCGCGCCCCACCGCGTCGGACGGCTCCTGGCTCCCCCGCGCCGAGCGGGAGCAGGACGAAGAGCGTTAGCGATCGAGCGACGCCCGCTCACCCGGACCGCCGAGATCGTTCCGAGTGTGACGGGAGCGCTGCCGGGTCGGCCGTCCTGTCACGCTCGCGCCGCGTTTGCCGCGGAGATCGTTCCGAGTGTGACGGGAGCGCTGCCACAGGGACCGTCCTGTCACGCTCGCGCCCCGTTTGTCGCGGAGATCGCTTCGAGTGTGACGGGAGCGCTGCCACAGGGACCGTCCTGTCACTCTCGCGCCGCGTCTACCGCAGAGATCGCTCCGAGTGTGACAGGAGCGCTGGGGTAGGAGCCGTCCTGTCACGCTCGCGCTGCGCTTACCGCGCAGATCGCTCCGAGTGTGAGGGGAGCGCTGCCGGGTCGGCCGTCCTGTCACCCTCGCGCCGCGTTTGCTGCGGAGATCGTTCCGAATGTGACGGGAGCGCTGCCGGGTCGACCGTCCTGTCACGGTCGGACGGATCATCGGGTGCCAGGGTGGGGGTGGGGCCTAGGAGCGGAGGGTGTAGCGGCGCTCGGCGTAGGCGATGTCGTCCTTCCACAGCCGCGCGGCGGTGAGGCGCATGAGGGGGCGCAGCGCCGCGCTCACCTTGCCCACGTGCACGAAGCCGGGACGGTCGGAGTAGGCCACGACCGCCTCGATCACGGCGGTCCGCGGTGCGCCGTCCGGGCCGGGGTCGAGCGGGGTCGCGTGCGTCTCGACCACGCTGCCCGCCCCCTCGCCGTCGACGATCTCCATGGTCACGGTGCGCGGCTCGGGGCAGCTGAACTCGGCGCGCACCGGCACCCCGATCCGCCCGGCGACCCGGAAGCTCACCTCGACCAGGAACCGGTCCTCGGCCTCGGTGACGCCGGGCCGCGGGGCGTCGAGCACCGTGAGCAGGGCGAACGAGTACGGGTGGAACCAGGAGCCGTGCCAGGGGTCGAGCCGGTTGGCCAGGACGTCCCGCGGCTCGCAGCGCCCGATCACTGTGGCGACGGCGGCGACCCCGCCCGCGGGCGGACGCGGTCCGAGCACGGGAGCCTCGGTGGGCTCCTCGCCCGGGGCCAGGAGGTCGTCGAGGCGGATCCAGGCCAACACGCCGTCGTCGAACACGGGGAGGGTGGCCCAGCCGGGCCCGCCCTCCGGGCCGAGCGAGAGGCCGTGCCAGCGACAGACGAGCGCGTCGCCGACCACGGGGGCGTCGCACAGGGCGGCGCCGAGGTGCGGGCAGGCGCCGGGCCCGGCGTGCAGGGCACCCGCGGCGTCCCGCCAGGCGACGATCTCCCGGCCGGCGACCGCGCGCCCGAACGCCTTCCCGGCACGCACCTCGCGGCTGCCGCACAGCACCACCCAGCCACCCGACGGCCGGGCGAGGGCCCGCTCGGTGGCGGCCTCGATCAGGGCCGGGCTCGCCTCCCGCCACGACGGCCGCTGCTCCGCCCAGCGGGGCAGGTCGAGCAGCCGCAGCGGGGTGATCGGTCGACGCTTGGACACGCCGTCAGGCTAATGCGATCACCCCGACGCGGCGCGGGGACTGCGGGGACTGCGGGGGACTACAGCCAGCCGTTCCTGCGGAAGTTGCGGTAGAGCAGGCCACAGAGGCCGATGATGACCACGATCACCAGGGGATAGCCGAACTCCCAGTGCAGCTCCGGCATGTAGTCGAAGTTCATCCCGTAGATGCCCGCGATCATCGTGGGCACCGTGATCAGCGCGGCGTAGGCGGTGATCTTGCGCATGTCCTGGTTCTGCCGCATCGACGTCTTGGCCAGCACCGCGTCCACCAGGGTCGTGAGCAGCTCGTTGAACCCCGCGACGCGCTCCGCGACGCCCGACAGGTGGTCCTCGACGTCCCGGAAGTAGGACCGGACGTCGTGCGGGATCAGCGAGCTGTACCCCTCGGTGATCTTGTGCAGCGGCTTGAGCAGCGGCATCACCGCGCGGCGCAGCTCGAGGATCTCGCGCTTCATCACGTAGATCTGCTCGGGGTCCATCGCCGAGCGCGGGGCGAAGACCTCCGCCTCCATCTCGTCGATGTCGTCCTCGATGGACTCGACGACCTCCAGGTAGGTGTCGACGACGTGGTCCGCGATGGCGTGCAGCACGGCGGCAGGCCCCTGGGCGAGCTGCTCGGGGTCCTGCTCGAGCCGCCGCCGCACCTCCTGCAGGCCGCTGTGCCGCCCGTGCCGGACGGTCACCACGAAGTCCCGCCCGACGAACGCCTGCACCTCGCCGGTCTCGACGATCTCGTTGGCGGTGGTCGGCTCGGCGTGGCCGACGTAACAGACCGTCTTGAGGACCATGAACAGCGAGTCGTCGTACCGCTCGAGCTTGGGCCGGTTGTGGGCGTGCACGGCGTCCTCGACCGCGAGCTCGTGGAGGCCGAACGTGTCCGCGATGCCCTCGATCTGGTCGTCCGAGGGCTCGTGCAGCCCGATCCAGACGAACCCCTCGCCGCGCTCGCGCACCTCGTCGATCGCGGCGTTGTGGCTCCAGCGCCCGGGCAGCCGCTCGCCGTCGACGTACACCCCGCAGTCCACGACGTAGGCGGAGACGGGCACGCGCAGGCGCGGCAGCACGCTGGTGTGCGTGGGTGTGCGGCCCAGACGGGCCTTGGACCCCGCCGCCTTGATGGCGGGACGGAGATTGGACAGGGGCGGCATGGCGCACCTCCTGCGGCGAGAGTCGGATGGGTCACCTGGGGTGGCACGCCTCGCCGGAGAGTGGCCTCACGCCACGGGAAGAACCTCGGCAGGGACGCGCTGACTACTACTGCCTGGCGCGGGATCCATGGTGCGCGTCACCTCCTCTCGTCCACGGCCCGTGACCGCGATCGCAGCTCGCGGGGAGGGCCACCGGATAGATTACCCGCCCGTACGACCTATCGGCGATGGAGGCGAAGACGTTGCAGTTCGGGCGCTATTACGAGGAGTTCGAGGTCGGTGCGGTCTACAAGCACTGGCCGGGCAAGACGGTCACCGAGTACGACGACCACCTCTTCTGCCTCATCACAATGAACCACCACCCCCTCCACATGGACGTGCACTACGCGGAGGAGACCACCGACTTCGGCAAGAACGTGGTGGTCGGCAACTACATCTACTCGCTGCTGCTGGGCATGTCGGTGCCGGACGTCTCGGGCAAGGCGATCGCGAACCTCGAGGTCGAGTCGCTCAAGCACACCAAGCCGACCTTCCACGGCGACACGATCTACGGCGAGACCACGGTGCTGGACAAGACCGAGTCGAAGTCGAAGGACGACCGTGGCGTGGTCTACGTCGAGACCATCGGCTACAAGCAGGACGGCACCGTCGTCTGCACCTTCCGGCGCAAGGTGATGGTCCCGAAGCGCAGCTACGGCGAGAGCCGCGGCGGGGAGCAGCCCGGCCGCCCCGAGCCCCGGCGCTGACATCGGGCGCTGAGTAAGCGCTGAGTCAGCGGGGCAGCACGTTCCAGCCGTCGAGGGTCTCCGCGAGGCCCTCGACGAGCGGGAGCGCGGCGAACTCGGCAGCGTCGACCCACCGGGCGTCGACGGCGTCGTCGCCTGCCGCGAGGCTGCCGCCCAGGACGGCGCAGCGGTAGTCGGCGATGACGTACGGGCCCCGCACCACGGTCCCGACGTGCTCGCCCGAGACCACGACCAGCCCGGTCTCCTCGGCCATCTCGCGGACGAGTGCCTCCGCGTCGGTCTCGCCGGGCTCGACGCGGCCACCGGGCAGCGACCACAGCCCTCGACCGGGGTCCGTGCCGCGTCTGATCAGCAGCAACCGGCCGTCCTCCGAGTGGGCGATCCCGCCCACGCACGCGACGTGTCGGCTACCCTCGGTCATCGGTTGTGACGATACTCTGCCCCGCGTGGCCGCTGTCCCGAGGACCGGGGGCATCGGTACTTTCGGATCTTGTCTGTCCCCTCACGGAACGGTGGTCGTGTGAACGTCAAGAAGCTGGTCGGGATCCTGGTCCTGGTGCTGGTGATCTTCTTCGTCGTCACCGACCCCGGGGGTGCCTCGGGCACGGTCAGCTCGATCGGCACCTGGCTGGCGGGCGTCGGCAACAGCATCATCACGTTCTTCCGGGGAGTGGCGCCCTAGTGCCCCGTCCAGAAACGTTCAGGACCGAACTCGGCGGCCCAGGCACCCGTGGGCGGCGTTGCCGCCCGGGCCGAGTACGCCCGGTACGAGGCCTGGGCGGCGCCTTGCCCACGAGCGCCTGGATCCGCCGATTCCGGCCCCAACGTTCCTGGACGGGGCACTGATGCTCGCCCCGCGGGAGATCGACGAGTACCTGCTGCCGACCGAGCGGCGGGTCATCCGGGTGCGCCAGCACTGGGCCGTCATGATCCCGCACATCACGCAGACGGCGCTCTTCCTGATCGCGATGATCCTGATCGACCGGCTGCTCGAGGGCCGGATCGGCGGGTGGGGCGAGGCGCTCGTCGACAACCTGACGTTCTACCTGGCGTTGGTCGCCGTGCTGCGGTTCGTCGTGAACTCGATCCTCTGGTGGATCGAGCGCATCGTCATCACGGACAAACGCGTGATGCTGGCGCAGGGCATCATCACGCACAACGTCGGGATGATGCCGCTGGGCAAGGTCACCGACCTCACGTTCTCCCGCACGGTCGGCGGCCGGATGCTCGGCTACGGCACGCTGATCGTGGAGTCCGCCGGGCAGATCCAGGCGCTCAACAAGATCGACTACATGCCGCGGCCCGAGGAGATCTACGAGGCCCTCTCCGAGCTGGTGTTCGGGGAGAAGGGGAAGACCCGGGCGACCGGGATGCTGGCCCGGAACCGGTGGCGTCGATAATCGGTCGGTGGCCCCGCTGATCGATCTGCACACCCACTCCACCGTCAGCGACGGCACGGAGACCCCCGAAGAGCTCGTCGCGACGGCGGCGGCGGCCGGGATCGGCACGCTCGCCCTCACCGACCACGACACCACCGGGGGCTGGGAGCGCGCGGCGGCGGTGCTGCCCGCCGGGATGCGGCTGGTGCGCGGGGCCGAGTTCTCCTGCGTGAGCCCCACCGGCAGACCCCAGACGCCGGGGGACCGCGCGACGGTGGCGGTGCACCTGCTCGGCTACCTCTTCGACCCCACGCACGAGGCGATCGTGGCGGAGCAGCGCAGGCTGGTGGCGGAGCGCGTCGAGCGGCTGCGGACGATGGCGCAGAACGTGGCGGCGGACTACCCCCAGCTGGACGCGGACCGCATCTTCGACCACGTCCCGGAGGGCACCACCCCCGGCCGCCCGCACCTGGGCCAGGCGCTGATGCGGGCCGGGGTCGTGGGCTCGGTCGACGAGGCCTTCGCCCACATCCTGCGCAACGGCAGTCCCTACTACGTGCCGAAGACGGACACCCCGGTCGAGCGGGCGGTCCAGATGATCGTCGACGCGGGCGGGGTGCCGGTGTTCGCCCACCCACTGGCCCGCAGGCGGGGGCGGGTCATCGAGCTGTCGGTGCTCGCCGACCTGGCCGCTCTCGGGCTCGCAGGCGTGGAGGTGGACCACCCGGACCACTCGCCGGAGGACCGGGCGCTGCTGCGCGGGTTCGCGAAGGACATCGGGCTGGTGCCGACGGGCTCGTCGGACTTCCACGGGACGAACAAGTCCACCCCGATCGCCGCCGAGACCACCGCGCCCGAGGCATTCGAGGAGCTGGTGGCGAAGGCGTCCGGGGTCCCGGTCCTGTGACGCAGCTGGGGTTCGACGCGCTGGGCGGCGAGGACGCCTGGGCGCGCCCGCTGGTGCGCGTGACCCCGGCCCGGCTCGGGACCTGGGAGGACTGTCCGCGGCGCTACCGGATGACCTACGTCGAGAAGGTGCCGCGCGGGGGACCGCGGGCGGCGAGCACACTCGGCGCGGTCGTCCACCTGGCGCTGCGCGCGCTGCACGGCCGCCCGCCCGCGGAGCGGACCCCGACCGAGGCCGCCGCGCTCGTGGACCGGAACTGGACCGGCGAGGGCTTCCGGGACGCCGAGCAGGAGCGGGAGTACCGGTTGCGGGCCCGCACCTGGGTGGCGGACTACGCCGCCGAGCACGTCGTCGGGGCGCCGGACCCGCTCGCCGTCGAGCGGTGGGTGTCCGTGGCGACGGGCGCGATCGTGGCCGAGGGCCGGGTGGACCGGATCGACGCGGCCGAAGGGTCGCCCGCGGGGCCGAGCGTCGGCTCCGCGGTGATCGTCGACTACAAGACCGGGCGGCACGTGCCCACCGAGTCGGATGCGCGGGACTCCGCCGCGCTCGCCCTCTACGCCGTGGCCGCGGCGTCGACCCTGCGCCGGGACTGCCGCCGGGTCGAGCTGCACCACCTGCCCAGCGGGACGGTCGCGGCCTGGGAACACGACGACGCCTCGCTGGCCGCACACCGCGCCCGGGCGGAGCGGGGCGCGCTCGCCGCCGCGGACGCCACGGAGGCTCTGGCCGCGGGCGGGGACCCGGACGCGCTGTTCCCGCCCCGTCCGGCCCCCCGGTGCGCCTCCTGCGACGTCCGCCGGGCCTGCCCCGAGGGACAGGCCGTCGGCCCCGCTGCGGCGCCCTGGGACCAGTTGGTGGCCCGATGAGGACGGAGCGGTTCCCGGGCAGGCTGCTGCGCGGGTGCTCCGGGGTGCTGGCCGCCGGACTGGTCGGGCTGTTCGTGGTGCTGGTCGCAGGCTGGCTCTTCACCACCCGCACCGGCTCCCCGGGCCCGGGCACCGGGATGCTCGTGGGCCACGGCCTCGCGGCGCTCGCGGCCGTGGTCGCGCAGGTGGTCGCGGACCGGCGGGCCGGGCGACCGGGTGCGGTGGCGGCCTGGCTGGTCGTGGGCCTCGCGGCCCTGATCCTGGGCGGGTACTGGCTGTTCTGAGCGTGACCTGCGCCCGGTCTACGCGGGCCGCAGCGCCACGAGCTCCGTGCCCCGCTGCTCGACCACCACCCCGCCCTGCGCCGCGAGGACCACCGGGCCGGCGTACCCGCCGCGGTCCACCGGGATCGTCCGCTGCACGACGCCCCGCACCGGATCGACGACGGCGAGCCCCGCGGCCGTCGGGAGCAGCCAGGACCCGCCGTACTCCACGCCCGCGCCCAGGGTGTCCCGGATCGTCCAGACCGGCGCCAGGTCGGTGCGGTCCAGCGCGATCGTCCGGGAGCCGCTCCACCAGTAGACGCGGCCCGCGTCGCTCGCCGTCGCCCCGACGCGGTCCGCGGGCGGGGCGACCTCGGCCTCCGGGACGTCCAGCCCGATCAGGCTCACCTGGTTGCCGCCGCGGTCGAGGATCTGCAGCTCCGGGGGCCCGGGCAGCAGTACGGCCTCGCGGTCCACGGACACCGCGAGCAGCTGCGTGCCGCGGGTCGACAGCGCCACCGAGAACTCGACGTTCGGGGTGTCGGCGTCCCCCGAACCGTCGGGGCGCAGGACGGTCAGCCGGTCGGCGCCGTCGGCCGGGCAGTCCTCGACCACGCCCAGCCTGCCTGCCGCCGCCGCGATCGAGGTGTAGGTGCACCCGCTCCGCGGCTGGCGGTCGGGCTGGGCGGGCGCGACCACCGCCCCGTACATCAGGGTGGTGACCAGGTCCGAGCGCATGGTCTCCAGGTAGTCCGCGCTGCTCGCCACCACGGCGCTGCCCGACGCCGTGAGCCGGGCCCCGGGCCTGACGTCCAGGTTCGCGGCGGGCCCCCGCGTGCCCAGGTCGGGGGCCAGCGCGGTCAGCTCGCTGCACCACGACCCGTCTGCGGAG
>Ga0268264_10003188_pt1 | contig 14210 bp, 10 predicted proteins | sample KBSSwiS32_FD_190357 | JGI IMG/M metagenome (GOLD analysis project Ga0268264, IMG submission 190357) | Switchgrass rhizosphere microbial communities from Kellogg Biological Station, Michigan, USA - KBS Switchgrass S3-2 (SPAdes) (version 2) | ecosystem: Host-associated > Plants > Roots >...
AACTCTGTTCCTGCTTCTTTCCCTTCTCTTATTTTCCAATTTGTTACACGCTGCCGACCCTTCGATATGGACGGTGGATTCGCGCTCAGACGTTCTTAAGGGCGATGCCCGCGGCGTCTCCATCGACCAGAACGGCACGATCGCTTTGGCCCCTAAGCTGACGGAAATATTTAAGACCGAGCAGCCGTACATCTGGTCAAGCGTCGCTGATGCGGCGGGGAACATATATCTCGGTACAGGCGGTGACGGTAAGGTATTCCGGGTTGATCCGGCGGGCAAGGGTTCGCTTCTTACAGATCTGAATGAATTGAATGTTTCTGCTCTTGCCATAGGCCGCTCCGGGGAATTGTTTGCGGCAACAAGCCCGGACGGCAAAGTTTACAAGATCGATCAGAGCGGCAAGGCGGATGTCTATTTTGAACCGAAAGAAAAATATATCTGGTCGTTGGCCCTAATGGCAGATGGAAGCCTTGCCGTCGGTACGGGCGATGCGGGAAAGATCTATAGGGTCCGATCCGCCGGCGCAGCTCGTGATGCATCGCTATTCTTCGATAGCGGCGAAACGCACATTATTTCGCTCGTCGCCAATAAGCAAGGAAATCTTTTCGCCGGAACCGATTCAAGCGGTCTGGTAATCAAGTTCTCGCCTGACGGAAAGCCGTTCGCTCTCCTTGACTCACCCTTGCGTGAAATTCACGAGCTGGCCGTCGGACCCGATGGATCCGTTTATGCTCTTGCGCTTGGGGATTCGGTCTCGCCGCCAGCCGCGTCGACTTCCAGTGCGGCAACACCTGCGGCGGCTGAGAGCAAGACAGTGAATGCCGACAAGCCGAATCCAGCAACGCCCGAACCCGCACAAAAAAGCCGGTACGACCTTTCCGGAGCCAAGTCGGCTGTTTATCGGATCTTGCCGGATGGCGGCACCGATGTCATTTGGGCATCTCAATCTGTTACGGGATTTTCGCTCTACGCCCACCAGACCGGTAACGGCGTGTTGATCGGTAGTTCTGACAAGGGGCGGATCTACAGTGTTACAAACGAAGGCCGGGAAACCCTTGCCTTGCAGACCGACGCCAGCCAGGTCTCGACAATCATAAATGTCGGACAGAAATTATTTGCAACCTCAAGCAATCAGGGAAGCTTGTTTCAATTCGGACCGGACACCAATACGGAAGGCACCTATGAATCGGCGGTCCTTGACGCAAAGACTACGGCCACGTGGGGACGCGTTTGGTGGCGTTCGGATGGGAATGTGCAGGTCCAGACCCGAAGCGGCAATACTGAAAAACCGGACGCGACATGGAGCGATTGGAGCCCGGCTTATACCGATCCTAAGGGCGCTCAAATATCGAGTCCAAAAGCGAAGTATCTGCAATGGAAGAGCGTACTGCGATCGTCAGCGACTCCGGCGAGATTAAATGAGGTGAGTGTTTCTTTTATCGGCCGAAACATCGCGCCCGAGGTCCTGTCGATTCAGATACTCCCAACAAACGTGGGACTTGCCTCAAATCCGCCCATTCAGATCGACCCGAACATCGAGTTGTCTGGTCTTGACCCGGTCACGTTCGGTATTCCGAACGCTTCTGTTCCACCCCGGCGCATTTTTCAACGCGGGGCCACTTCCCTGCAATGGACGGCTGAGGACCGAAATGGCGACAAGCTGGCCTACGATATTTTCTACAAAGAAGTAAGCGAGACGACTTTTAAGCTTTTGCGCGAGAGCGTTACCGATAATTTCATGACCATAGACGGGCAGTCGTTCGCCGATGGACGCTACGTGTTTAAGATCGTTGCCAAAGATACGCCGTCGAATCCGACGGGTCTGGCTCTTTCGGGTGAACGTATAAGCGAACCGGTTGCCATCGACAATACGCCGCCCGTGGTTGTTGCGATCGGAACGCCCGAAACGACTGGTGACAAAACGCATATCGTTTTCGAAGCGACGGACGCAGCCAGTTTTGTAACGCGGGCGGAATACAGCGTCAATGGTGGTGAGTGGCAGACAGTTTATGCTGACGACGGGATCTCCGATAGCCCGAAAGAGCGTTACACGATCGATCTGGTCCTAAAAACACCGGGTGAATACTCCGTCACGCTGCGAGCCTATGACGTCAATAGCAATTCGGGCAATGCCCGTGTGGTGGTCAGGCGTTAGTTTTTACAACAGGAGTGAATGGCTATCGGACCTGAGAGCGTAGCAGTCATTACGGGTGCCGCGTCGGGCATCGGACGAGCTTTGGCCGTACGATTTGCTCGCGAAAACGTGGCCGGGCTCGCGATCGCGGACGTTAATGAGCAAGGTTTGGCCGAAACCGCTCGGCTGGTCGAGAACAACGGCTTGTCCGTCTCGACACATGTTGCTGACGTTGCAAATCTCGAATCCGTCAAACAGCTCGCAGACGAGGTCATCGCCACGCATGGCCGGACGACGCACTTGATCAATAATGCCGGCGTTGGATTGATCGGCACCTTCGAGCAGCTATCGATCGAGGATCTCGAATGGCTCATGGGCATTAACTTCTGGGGTGTTGTCTACGGCTGCAAGGTTTTTCTACCGATCTTAAGACAACAGCCTGAGGCCGCGATCGTTAATATTTCGAGCGTATTCGGCCTGATCGCTTCGGGAGAACAATCTGCCTATTGTTCGTCGAAATTCGCGGTTCGCGGTTTTACGGAAAGTCTCAGGCACGAATTGACGGACACGAATATTTTCGTTTCATGCGTTCATCCGGGCGGGATCAAAACCGATATCGCTCGCAATTCAAAACTCGGCGCTGACACTCCGGCGGAATGGAAGCAGCAGAGCGCAAGATTCTTCGACAAGGTTGCGAAAACATCCGCCGAAAAAGCGGCCGAAGTTATCTTTCGTGGGATCAATGACAAGAACCCGCGAATCCTTATCGGAAAGGACGCTCGCGCGATCAGCATTCTTTCGCGTCTATTTCCTAAAAGCTATTTGCGCGTGATCGAACGATTGAACGGCCACAAGATGAGCCTGCGGGTGAGGTAAGAGTAAGTCGTAGGCGTCCTTGGAATAGAAACTAACTAAAGGTCGGCACGTCTTTAGCGCAAATCCTTTGTATGGCGACCAGATCTGCTACCGACGTTCAATCCTGTTATCAAAGGGTTCTATCAGTGACCTTGCAACCCAAATTTCTTATTACACTTCGAGCCTTACTTTGTATTCAGACATTCACATAGATACCCGAGTTCTTTCAATTGATGAGAGGTGGGGCCAAAAAAGGCCGTTGAGATTTCACCGTTAAGAGTAGAGGCACTTACACCTACTTCCTTACTTTCATACGTGAGGGTTCCTATATCGTCGGGCGGCCCCTCTACATACTTCAATTTATATTGAAACTGATCTATCGGAAACCGTTTGTTGTAAGAAATACTAAACGAACTTACCCGGCCGGCCGGAACGCGAAAGCACCACTTTTGATCAAGTAGAACCTTTGCATCCACAAAATCAACCTTGACCCAAAATTCCTTTAGGAAATAAACGCTTTGGGGATAGGTACAGTGATCTACCTGAAAGACCCGTTTCACATCGTCGCACGTAGATTCGAGAGGGACAATTCCTCTAAATCCTTGTGAATATCCATGTCGCGCGCCAAAGATGATAATCACTAGTAGGAAAGAGATACCCAAAACAATCTTATTTTGTTGGCTTTGCATATAAGAATCGGGTCAGCCCGCGATTCTGCGATTCCAGTATCTTTGCTCTAACAATTTTAACAGGACTCGAGAATTCAATCACATTCTGTCAATACCTTATCTCATCAAAAAAGTGTGGCGGCCTCGGGACAATGACCTCGCGCATTTGAGGCCGATTTAAGGGTGAGATCATCAAAAGGATCAGTAAACATTGGATAATATCAAAGAGGCTGGGTTGCTTTCGGCCCCGCTAAGGTCACATTTCGCTTTGCTGAAACCGTTTTCCGCTTGGGGTAGGTGATTTTCCGCTTGGGGTAGATGAGTTTCCGCTTGGGGTAGGTGATTTTCCGCTTGGGGTAGATGATTTTCCGCTTGGGTAGACGGGTTTCCGCTTGGGGTAGATGGGTTTCCGCTTGGGGTAGGTGGTTTTGCGGATGGGAAAAATGGTTTAGGCCATGCGGAAAATGGTTTAGGCCATGCGGAAAATGGTTTAGGCCGTGGGAAAAATGGTTTAGGCCATGGGGGAAATGGTTTAGACCGTGGGAAAAATGGTTTAGGCCATGAGGGAGATGGTTTAGGCCGTGGGAAGAATGCTATAGGCCGTGGGAAAAATGCTTGAGGCCATTGGAAGAATGGTTTGGGCCGTGGGAAAAATGATTGAGGCCGTGGGAAAAATGATCTTTCGTGTTGGAAAGATGGTTATTTCTTGGGCAGCGTCATCGTTTGTCCCTCTGAATCCATTTCGAGGTGCCGCGTGGTGCCGTCGGTGACACTTGGGGGAACGAGATCGCCGGTCTTGTAGCGGGAGTCAGGGGCTGCGTATTGGGTTTGCTGCGGCGGTAGGGCTTGGTTCGCCGAAGGCGGCATTTCCGTCGGCTGCATTACCGAGGTAAACCCTGTATTGCCTTTCTCCGACCGTCGAAGCTGAAAATATTGAGCGATACCAGCCCCCAAACTTGTGAAGCCAGGGATCAGCATCCAGAACCACCATCCTCTACCCGATCCCGTTAATGCCAGTGCAAAGGAAACCGCCATGAACGCGAGACCTGTAAAGAGCTTAACAATTGCACCCTCGTAGCTTATCGGCCGTCCTTTCCGGTCGACAATAGGAAGCGGCCGGGGCAGATTACCTGTCAGTGCCTGGGAAACATTACCCAGATCGGTCCCGCAGCTTCGACAGAACTTACCGGTTTCAGGGTTTTGTGTTCCACATTTTGGACAAAACATATTTGTTTGCTGCCACTTTTCTGCGGTCAGTGATCTCCGATCTGCTCGCGGCTCACCGCTTACCGCTCGCTGCTATTACCCGCTGACGTCTCGCTTCAAACAATATTACACTTGCGGCATTCGATACGTTCAGGGACTCTATTTTTCCATACATTGGAATTTTTACCAACATGTCGCAGTTTTCCGCGACAAGCCGGTGCAGCCCTTTTCCTTCGCCGCCGAGAACAACGGCCGTCGGCCTGGTCCAGTCCCATTCAGTGTAGTCCGTTCTGGCATCGCCGCTTGTTCCGACAACCCAGATGTTTCTTTCTTTCAGCTCTTCGATCAGGCGATTTAGATTCGCGACTTTGGCGACCTTTACATACTCGATCGCCCCGGCTGAACTTTTGGCGACCGTTTCGGTCAAGCCGACCGCCCGGCGCTCGGGAATGATCACGCCGGTCGCACCGGCGCACTCAGCGGCGCGAAGTACGGCACCTAGATTTTGCGGATCTTCAACACCGTCAAGAAGCACGATCAAACCGTCATTTGCTGCAGCGGCAATGATCGCGTCTGCATCGGCATAGGAACGCGAAGCAATAAATGCGATCACGCCCTGGTGATTCGCCCCGGGCCCGGCGAGCTTAACGAGTTGGTCGCGCGAAACGCGATTGATGAGGACACCGTTGTCTCGCGCGAACTCGACGATCTCATGAAGGCGGCCTTCGCGAACGCCGTCGGCCATCAATATCTTGTCGATCTTCCGCGCATTTGCGCGGAGAGCTTCGAGTACGGGCAATGCGCCGTATACCAAATTTTTTCCGACGCTCGGTTCTTCCACCTTATGATCTTGTTTTTTGAAAGGGCGTTGGTCGCGTCTTCGCTGATCGTCCGACGTTCTGGGTTTCATCTTTATATTAACTGTCGCTGAAGACGCGAATAGCGGGTAAACTGACTCCGATTGCTGATGGTCACGACGTTCGAAAGGTCAGCCTTTCCGAAACCGCTTCGCCGTAATCCTTGAAAATCTTTTGACGAATCCGTTTCCCAAACGGTCGTCAGGGCGTCTTGAAGACCCTTATAGCTCTCATCGAGTACCGCGTTAGGGCAAACCTCGGCTATTTTTCGCAAAAGCTTTGGCATGTTTTCAGAAGCTAAAAGGCTCTTATCGCTCAAGCACGAGAAATCGAATCCGCTTTCGTAAATTCGAAAACCGGATCGATCAGCGCTTGTGTACATATCGAGTACGGATTCGTCAGAAGATGTCTCCGACTGGTCAATGATCTGTGACTTCTTTCTTTTCCTCTTTTCCATCGAAACGGTCTTTAGCTCGATGAGAGTTCCCGAGACAATGAGTACAAGATCCGACGGCGGTATTGCGGTTATTTCCCCCGTGTTAAAGTCCGTAACGGTGATCAGGTCGTCTCGAAATTCGACACTGCGAATGCGTCTCGGGACCCGATCGAGATCAAACGATTCATCCGAAACGATCTTTGTCTCGATCCCGTGATTCGCGAGCCGAGTGGAAAGAAGATCTGCCTCTCTTTCACTTTCCACGCGGGCCAGCGGAACCGCCGAGACGGAACGCAGGATCTTCTCCAGAACCTCAACTTCGAATTCCACTTCCCTGGCAGCCGCTTGCCGATCAACATGAACGCTCGAATTCCCTTGTCCGATCTTGATCACATTGAATCCTTTCTCCCAACTTTCTAATCGCCTGAAGTTGAACTTTGCCTGAAGCAGTTTATCGGAAGGTACGACGAGTTCGGCGGCGCAATAGAAACAATTGAGTCTGTTAGGAGGATTCTTGCGGGCACATTTTGGGCAAAGAAGCATTTCCTCTGCCGCAAAACCGAGGCTTTCAGATCGAGTGGCTATCTCCTTTAGCAAGTCGTCATCCAGGTTCAGTGTATTTTTTTCGTTCACGGTGAAATTTATCGCCTTTGGGTTCGAGTTAATCCAATGAAAATGCTTGACCTAATCAAATTGTGAATGCAAACTATACGGAGGCAAAATTTAATTGCAGTTGTGTGTATTTAAGCGGTAATAACGAATTATATCAAGCATATTTTGAGAATCGGCTAATTATTTACGTAAAGAAATCAACTATTGAGTTCGATGCTATTCGTTGATGAACGTTTTTGAAGCAGTAAACTAAAGCTTTCGTTCTTACCCCTCAATACCGCTGCATTTCGATTAACCTTAACTTACATACGGGGTTAAAAATATGCAGTTTGACTCGGGAACCAATTCGTCCTGGCAATTTGGACATCGGGGTCGGGTAGCGGTCTTTATTGACGGTAATAACCTTTTCCACGCGGCCCGGTTTCACACCATCGACATCGATTATAACAAGTTGCTGCGCGTCCTTCTGGGTGACGGGCGACTCTTGCGCGCCTTTTTCTACACGGGCGTCGACGCGGGTGCGGAAAGGCAACAGGGTTTTCTACTGTGGATGCGCCGCAATGGCTTCCGCGTGGTTCAGAAGGAACTCAAAACTTTTTACGATGGCACGCGCAAAGCTAATCTTGACGTCGAGATCGCGGTTGACATGCTCAGCCTCGCCGGCCGCTATGATACGGCGGTGTTGGTCTCAGGCGATGAGGACTTTGTATACGCTATCAATGCGGTCGCGTATAAAGGCTGTCGGGTCGAGGTCGCAGGGTTCCGCTCGAACACGGCGCCCAGATTGATCGACGTGGCCGATTTCTTTATCGATCTGGGCGACATTGCCGAACTCATCCGCAAAGACGTCTCGCAAATGGGCGAATACGAGATCCCGTCCTTTGTTCCTCCGGAAGAAGTGCCTCACGGTATTGCGAGGAACGGCGCTGATAGCTCACCAAAAACTGCTCGGGCCGCGTCGGTCGGCCAGAATTTTACGGAGGAAGAACACGACGAGGCCGAGAATTTCGTCCGGGTGAGAGACGATAGATGAAGCTCTTTACGCTTGAAGAAGCAAACGAAATATTGCCGTCGATCATACCAAAGTTGAAATCCATCCAGTCGCTCTACGAAATACTTTCAACAATGCGCGAACCCGCAAAGGCGGCGGCAGAGGCCTCGCGTTTCGGCGGCGGCATGGAAGGCGGGTCCGGGTATGTGAAAACACTCTACGAGATCGGAAAGATCACCACCGAGTTCAGTGAAATTGGAGTCGAACTAAAAGACTACACGCGCGGCCTAATAGATTTCCCAAGTTTGCGTAATGACCGTATCGTCTATCTTTGCTGGCAATTAGGCGAGGACGATTCGATCCGATGGTGGCACGAAACCGATGCCGGTTTTGCCGGACGACAGCCCTTATGAGCTCCCGCACATCAAATTTTCGTCAGGTCGCCGCAACGTCCGTATGGCGACCGGTTCGGGAACAGGCCCACCCGCAAGATGTGCGGAACTTTATAGCTGTCATCAATTTACTATTGACGACCTAAAGTAAAGTCTGATATTATCGCCTAGATTTTTCGAAGCTTCTTGATCAATTCCGACACCCTAGCCCCGTCCGATATATGAACTGTCCCGTTTGCAACCGAACCCTTGCACCCACGCTTTCAATTTGCATGACGTGCGGCACAATGATGCACGATTCGGTACGCGAGGAACTTCAGAAGAAGATCGGGTCCGGCCCGATTCATCGAAACTCTGTTGTCACGTCGGCGGTAGAACCTGTGAAGTCTGAAGCGGCAGCAAAACCGAATCCAAAGCCTGTCCGCACGATCACGACGGAATTGAACCGCCAAAAGACCAGCCCGACACTGGTCGAATTTCAAACTAAGAACGCGACCCTGCCGGAATGGAGGCTGCAGCTTCAAAATGCTGTTCGGCATCGGAAAGCCGGTTCGAACGAACCCGGCGACGACGTGACTGCCTACCAAACACAACTCGTCACCAGTGGAGCTAATGCGCTAAAGGCCGAATATCTGGAAGAGAAAGAACCCGATCCACGGACCGAGCACGCCGATCCTCGCGTCGCCGCAGCGTTGAATCGGATCGACAGATCCCGGAAAACCTTTCTGCCGGAGAAAACTCCCGCAAAAACAACTCCGAAGACGCCGGACCAACGCAACTTTCCGTTCAATGTCGTTATGAAGAATGGAGCCGCTGCGGCTCCCGCGCCTGAAATGAAGGCCTCGGTCAACGTTCCGCCGAAACCCAGGCTAGTCCCGACGATCACCTTGAAAAAAGGCGGCTATGACACAAACAAGCTGCCGCCCATCTCGGCTCAGGAATCGTTGAGCTCATTCGATATTCCTGTGCCGATTCCGGTTGATGAACCGATCGAAAAGCCGGCGATAAAAGTTAATCAACGCGAAATCGATGCATTGGAAATCCCGTTGGCAACGGATGAAGTATATGAAGTGGATGTTGCGAGCGAAAACGAAGAGTTCGATGATCTAGCCCCGTTTGCCACCCGTTTTAATGCCGGGCTTTTTGATTTTATTATTGGGTTGTTCACGAGCCTGATTATCCTGTCCCCAGTCGCGTTTGCGGGGGGCGACTGGATTTCGGGTGCGGGGTTACTTGCATTGGTAGGCACATGCGCGATCGTGATGTTTGTTTATCTAACGCTCGCTATCGCTCTCTTTGGTAAAACCGCGGGAATGAAATTATTCTCGCTCGAGCTTGTCGATGCAGACCTCAATGAATACCCGACATTTCATCAGGCAGCCGTCAGCTCTGCCGTATACTTGCTTACACTTCCGCTCGCCGGTCTCGGCTTTTTGACGATGCTGCTCAACGACGAGAAGCGAGCCGCCCATGATCTGCTATCCGGTACGATCGTCGTAACAGAATTCTAGGAAATCGAAAAGAGATCTGAAAAAGTCCGAAGCGGCAGAATGCCTGCTTTGGGCTTTTCGATTTTGGGCCATAAACTATTCTTCGTGAACAACGCCGAGCTCGCAGAAATCGCCGCAGAACTTCAAACCGTGCTGGTCGGTCAAAGGTTCAGCCGGATATTTCCCCTCTCTAAACTTAGCCTTGCTGTCGATTTTCGTTTGAACGGAGAATATCTATTCATTTCCGCGGAGTCTGGCAATCCTCGGATTTATCTTATAAGACGCAGGCTAAGAGACATCGAAAAGCAATCCGCAAATCCAACGCCGTTCATTTTGGGTCTTCGAAAGCGATTCTCCGGTGCTGTGCTGAATCGTATTTCCAAGATAGATGATGAGCGTGTCCTAGCGTTTGAATTCGAAACTGAGTCGGAGACCGGTAACCGCGAAAGCCTTTCGTTTGTCGTCCAGTTGACGGGCCGCTCGGCAAATCTTTTTGTCATCGACGCCATCGGTTCCATTATCGACCGGCTTCGCGAAACGAATGGCGACGGACAAGATATCGGGACACACTATGCCCCGCCCAAACGTGGGGAAGGTTTGCAGAAACAGGACGGTGAGTCGGTGGACGTGGGTGACGGTGCTTCACTTTCGCAAAGGCTTGACGCTTATTACCTGGCAAAGGAATCCGACGACCGCTTTCACAGTCGAGCGGAGTCCGCGCGCAAGAAAATTCGGGGTGAGATCGCCAAAAAAAGAAAGTTGGTGGAGCGCCTCGAGGGAGATTTGAGAGAGCATGGGAACGCAGATCAATGGAAGCGATACGGCGATCTGCTCCTGGCAAATTCGGCAACCGCTAAACGGGACGGAGACCACATTTTGGTGACCGATTATTATGATGAGCAGGCGCCCGAGATCGGGATCTCAGGCGATCCCAATTCGAGTATTTCTGAGATCGCGGAAAGCTACTTCAAACGTTATACGAAAGCAAGAAATGCCGCGTCTGAAATTGCCCGCAGAATGAGCGAGCTGAATTCTGACTTAGTGCGTCTGCAGCATGAATTCGATCGGCTCGAAGACGCTATCTTAGAAGGGGATGAATCGTATTTCCTGGCCGAAAAGAAACCGGGAAATGTTTCCCCTAATAAAAAGAAAGCTAAAAATGGTGATTTTAAGGGCGCGCGGAGGTTCCGATCAACAGACGGTTACGAGATCCTTGTCGGAAAAAAAGCAAAGGATAATGACTTTCTGACGTTCCGGATCGCAAGATCGCTTGATCTATGGCTTCATGCCGCAGACTATCCCGGCTCACACGTTGTCGTTCGGCACAGTGATCGAAGGGAGATTCCGCAAGCGACCTTGATCGAAGCGGCCGAACTTGCGGCTTTTTATAGCGACGCACGCGAGCAACCAAAAGCCGCGGTCAACTACACCCAAAAGAAATTCGTGAATAAACCCAAAGGAGCCGCCCCCGGCCTCGTTAGTCTCGCTAGCTTCAAGACTATTCTTGTGCGGCCAAGGATTAGCACAGAGCAAGAAACGCCGCGTAACTAGCGGCGTTCCCCTCTCGATTCCTTCGTGTCTATTCGTTCACGACAGTCCCGACGACTTCCGCCATCTTCTGAACACCTCCGGGATTCGCCCCGGTAAAGACTCCTCTCAGGCGGCCTTCGCGGTCGATCAGAAAACTTTGAGGAATTCCGCCGAACTTGCTCACGTTAAGCAACTCGTTCCGCAGCGCCGTGTCCGGCCAGACGAGGGCATAGTTCAATTTCATCTGATCCTTAAAAGGATTGATTAGGCTGAGCGGCTCATCATCCATGTCCAGGCCGATTATCTCGAAATCCTTGTCCCGATAAGCGTCCTGCATCTTGACCAAGGTCGGCATTTCCGACCGGCAGGGGCCGCACCATGTAGCCCAAAGATTAAGGAGGACCACCTTGCCTTTCTTATCATCAACCGTAAACGTCGTACCGTCCAGATTCTTGATCTCGGACTTCGCGATAGATTGGGATATCGGCGGATACTCTGATGCCTTGGTCGGCGATGCTGTGTTGGCTTCCTGATTTGCGGTCACGACGGGGTCTTGCTTTGAAGCATTCGTTCCGCCACACCCAGTTAAAGTAGAAAACGCGACAGTAAGCGCCGCAAGTAAGACCAAATTTAATACTATCTCTTTCATTAAAACCTCAAGACTCTATCTGATGTCCTGCAGACGCAATATGATGAGCGTCGCGATCACCAGCATCCCCAACATTACCATTAATACGAGCTGATTTAAAATTTCGTTCATCCACGGGTGAAGGAACGTTATGTAGTTGCTCAGGTCGGCCGGTATCTTCTTTGCAGGCGGGATCGCAGGCGGCTCGCCCGGATCCGGAGTTGATGGATTTTGACCTTTTCGCATCTGATCATCATATTTCTTGAATTCATCCTCGGCCCGCCGCTGATAGTCGTCTATGTTCTTTCTCGCATCCACTACAAGTTTGTCGTTCTCAGTTTCGACATACTTATAGAGTCCCAGGCCACCGGTTCGCCCGGTCGGTTCGGCCCCTTCGGGTTCGAGCGTATCGAGCGTGGAAAACCTCTTTATCGTGTCGAACGACCACGCGGCGGGCATGGCGAGTCCTGCAACTTTGTTTATTCCCGAAGGTACCCCAACTAATCCAGAAAAAAGTATCTGGGGAATCAAGATCAGAGGGACAAGGCTCGTCGCCATCTCAGACGTTCGCACAAGGGCCGAAATGAATAGTCCGAGCCCAATTCCGACACCCGCGGTTAGCAGCATGGCCCAGAATTGAGGCACGCCGAAGAGCTGGCCCGGCATCGCCATCGCGCCAGTCAGGTCCAGGATCTTAAGGGGGACAAACAGCATTAAGCACTGGAGCGATACGATGATGCCAAGAATGAACAGCTTCGATGCGAGATAGGGCAGAATACCAAGGTTGACCATCCGCTCCCGGCGATAAACCGGCCGTTCGCGAATGATCTCGCGGGCTGAAACTGAGGTGCCAAACCAGATCGCGACAAGAGCCAAAACAAAATAGACGAAATCGCGCGGCCGGTCATTGACCATCACAAAGAACGTCAGGATCGCAATGATCGGAGCCTGGGCAAACAGAATAAAAAGATTAAGCTTGTCCTTGAAGAGGACCTCAAGATACCTTCTGGACAGCGTAAAAAACTGCCGAACCGTTCCGAAAATACCTAGCCGGCGTTTTTTGCGCCGCTTTGCGGGCTCGAGCGTGCCCAACTCTTTTAACGGATCATGGACATACTTGCGATATTGCCCGGTCTGAAGAAACTTTTGCTTCCATGTCTCGGCTGTCTGGTCGATGATCTGCAGCCGGTTGGCGCCCTGCTGCTGTGATTCAGCCGCGGCCGGAGCCTCAAGTTTGTCGAAGATGTCTTTATAACTTGCTGCACCAAGGTGCGTTAGAGCCTCTTCCGGCCTGCCATAAAAGACAAGCCGTCCTCGCATCACGATCACGATCTTGTCGAACAGCTTGACGTTTTCCATTGCGTGCGTGGTCATTACCACCGTTCGGCCGGATTCGGCGATCTGACGGAAAAGCTTCATTATCTTTTCCTCGGTCGCCGGATCAAGGCCTGAGGTCGGCTCATCAAGGAAAATGACCGAGGGCCTCGTGATCAGCTCGACGGCCATCGAAACTCGCTTTCGCTGACCGCCCGAGAGTTGGTCGATCCTGACGTTTCGCCGTTCGGTAAGGCCCGTCACGTCCAGCACTTCATTGATCGTCTGGTTGATCTCCTTTTTAGAAACATCACGCGATAGCCGCAGCCTGGCTACGTAATAAAGTGTGCGATAAACGGACAGCTCACGATGAATAATGTCGTCCTGCGGTACGTATCCGATGGATTGCTTCAGGGAGTCGAAATGGCGGTACAGATCGAGATTATTGATCAGAACATTTCCCGGATGCGCCGGCCGCACGCCATTCAATGCATCGATCAGCGTCGATTTGCCTGACCCTGACGCACCAAGTATTCCCACGAATTCGTTCGGCTGGATCGAGAGTGAGATACCGTCAAGAAGGCGTATATTGCCGCCGCCAAAACGGTTCTTTACGTCCCTCGTCAGCCCCACCGCGTCGATCCGTGTTTTTGACCGGGTATCGAAAACACCGATGCTTCCCCCCGCATCCACACGTATCACAAAGGTGCCGATCTGTGCTGAATCTACGGGCCTCAGGGATTGCCGGGAAATACGAGCACCATTTACGTAAACGCCATTCGTGGATCCGAGATCCTCGATCACGATCTCATGTCCACTCTGCGTCAGACGGGCGTGGCGATTAGATATCTGCAGGCCGTCGAGTGTTATGTCGCTTGCATCGTCACGCCCGATCACCAATTCGCTCTTGTTTCCGAAACCAAGGGACATCAAGAGCTGTGGTTCGGCCGAATCCCGCGATCCAAGGAGGTCGGCGGCACTGCTGGCATTAAGTGCGATGGTCTTTGAGACGCCATGCCCCGCAAGGGCGTTCGCGGCCGAAAGTTGGGCGGATGATAGCGATCTTTGGCCGGCGAGATCGGCTCCTTTTGGTGCAT
>Ga0268264_10003190_pt1 | contig 14208 bp, 8 predicted proteins | sample KBSSwiS32_FD_190357 | JGI IMG/M metagenome (GOLD analysis project Ga0268264, IMG submission 190357) | Switchgrass rhizosphere microbial communities from Kellogg Biological Station, Michigan, USA - KBS Switchgrass S3-2 (SPAdes) (version 2) | ecosystem: Host-associated > Plants > Roots >...
CGCCGCTTCGTCAGATATGACATATATTCCTCCGCATGCTTCTACTTCAAATCGCACATGTTCATAACAAGCAATTTTTTTCTGATTCACAAGTCCTGCAGTCACCAATATTTGTACCCCATGACAAATTGCAAAAATGAATTTATCGGCTTCCCAAAACTTTTGCACTATTTTAATAACTGTTGAATCGTTCCGTAAATATTCCGGTGCCCGCCCGCCCGGAATCAGTACAGCAATATAATCTTCTACGATGACATCGTTGAATGAAATTTCCGATTCGACAAGATATCCTTTTCGTTCTACGTAAGTATCCCATCCAGGTTCAAAATCGTGTATCACAAGATTCAATTTCCTGACAGAAGGGGATGCGATAACAGGTGTGTATCCCACTTCCCGCAGGCGATGTGTTGCATAAAGAATTTCAAAACTTTCACCAGCATCGCCGGTCATTATCAATATTTTTTTTGATGTTTTCATACACGCCTTTGTTTTATTTGTTTTAAAAAAGGTTCTCCCAAAGATAGTTAAGATTTTTTGGCTGAGATACCGCACGCCCTGATGAAATTCCTGCAAAAGAAATGTCACTTACAAAAATATTTAGCTGCTCGTTTCTTCAACCATGCGGTTGATTATTTTTTTGATTCTGCTTGATATATTCCGCCACATCTCTCATCGGCGCTACCCATATATTTTTTTCATATTGCTTCAGGAAATGTAAAAGCTTGCTATGTGCAGCTACAGAAACATTCAAAGAATGTTCGCCACCTACACCATGAAAAAGGAAAACTATTAAAGCGTGTTTTTCCATTGCCTGTTTTACAAGTGCAATCAAATCATCACCTGTTTGTCCATTGATCCCATAACAGCCGATGTCATATAAATCAATTTTGTCGATAGTAAGCATTTCGGGTTGAACACCTCTTGCGGCAATAAAATCTTTTTTTAATCCATCTATGTAAGCAGTGTCACGAATTTTTTTGTCTCCGCACGGATAAGCAAAAGTTCTTTTTGTTTTTCCATCAATCGCATACAAGAGATTGTTCATAGTTTTTATTTCACCGACGATTCTGTTAACAGTGTAATTATTGAGGTCATGCTCGGTTGTAACAAATTCTCTTCCCTTACGGCCGCCTTCGCATGGATGCCATATTGTGTGATTAGCCAGCTCATGACCCTCTAGAGCAGCTTTTCGCCATTTTGGAATTTGATTTTTTAAACCATCGAAATAATCTGAGATATAAAATGTCCCTTTCAAACCAAAAGAATCGAGTGCAGGGATAGCATTAGTGAGGTGAACATTCAAGCCATCATCATAAGTGAGTACAACTGCACATTTTTTATTGTGCCATGGTCCATCATTTTGCGCAAATGAATAATTAATGAGAACAAAAGTTGTCGATAAAATTGTAAATATTTTTTTCATATTTCTCGGCTTGACTTTGATAGCATTTTAATTTCAAACCCTTCTATTTCTCAATTATTCATCAGTTCTGAAAGGCGATGCGGGCAGGCCTTCTTTGTTATACAGATTTGGATCTGAAGGATTATCTGCCCACGCATATCGCACGTATTTTGGATTTGGAATTTCATCATTCCAGACTACCACCTTATCTCTTTCAATTTTAGCTTGCGCCCAGATAAATTTTTTGTCAGCCCCGGCAATGGCGAAATCGCTTAAATCTTCTCCATCATTTACAGTTAACCCGCCACCAATGTTGGTAAATGAAATAATTATTTTATTTCCCTCAATAGTTGATGAGTGATAAATCGGGCCTGAATAAACTATATCCTCGTGGTAAGAAATTTTTTCCGCAGCCAACGCCAACCTGTCACCAACTTCTTTTTTTCGGTTGGGATGAATATCGTTCCACTCGCCCACATCAATTGCAACAGCCATTCCGGTATTGTTTAGAGTTAGTGACTTCGCCTGTGCTTCACGGAAAGCTGCCCATTCGCTTTCTGATGGCAAATAATTATAAGCCATAAAGCCAGGCAACTGCACAAATAGAAATGGCAAATCGCCTTCTTTCCATTTGCTGCGCCAGTCAGTAATCATGGCAAGCTGCATTTTCGCATATTCATCAGCCTTACCTATATTGCTTTCTCCCTGGTACCAAACAAAACCTTTAATGCCATAATTCACTATCGGTGCAATCATTGAATTATATACAGCCGTTGGCTGGTTTTGAAACGCAATGCCAAAACCGTGAAATCCCTGGTGGGGCACATTGATGGTCCCAACTTTATATTGCCAGTAACCAGTCAGGTCAATCGTATCATTGTTTGCAATGAGTTGATATGGTTTACCAGGAACAAAACCACCCTTGCCGAAATTATTGGTTATGTGAACTACAAATAAATTCTTACCAGTTTTCAATACGCCATCCGGAATTGTGTAACGCCGTTGTGGGTACATATAGCCTGTCGAACCAATTTTCACGCCATTGATATATAATTCATCTGCATCTACGATTCTTCCTAAAAAAACTTTTGCAGAAGTATTTGTCATAGATGCAGGCACATTAATTTCTCTCCGATACCAAACAGACCCGTCTAAATCTTTTGCGCCCTGATCTTCCCAATAACCGGGCACAGCAATCGTGCGCCAGTTTCGCGGGACATAGGAAATATCGAACCATTTTTCTGTCATCCCTTTGTCTTCGGATTGCTGCATATTGCGCATGGCATTGAATGCGTTTCTGTTTGTGCCGCTCACATAAGCCGTATCTTTATTTTTTTCTATCGTGCTCAATACTGAGGGAAATTCTTTCAGACTCTCTTCGCTCATCGCGGCTTCAATAGGGATTCCGCCCCAGCTTGCATTGATAATGCCGACGGGGATATGATATTTTTCATACAATGCTTTTGCAAAAAAATAGGCGACTGCGGAAAAATCTTTGATGTTGGTTGAATCAGCGAATTTCCAGGAGCCGCTCGGTAAATCGTTTTGCGGGCTTAATAAATTTGTTGTGTTGGGAATTTTAAATTGTCTTATTTCGGTATAATTAGCCTTAGCAATTTCTGCCGCATAATTTATATCGTGCAATTTCATCTGATGTTCCATATTTGATTGTCCTGAGCACAGCCACACATCACCAATCAATATCTCGTGAAGCGCGATTTTGTTTTTGCCGGTTATTTCCATGCTGTACGGACCGCCTGCTTTCATCGGCGAGAGCTGCATTATCCATTTGCCATCTTCTGTCGTTGTTGTTTGATGCGTTTTGCCATCAAATTTGATTTTCACTTTTTCTCCCTTTGATGCCCATCCCCAGATATTGATTCTTGCATCGCGCTGCAATATCATGCTGTCTCTTATTATTTGCGGAAGTACTACCTGTGCATTGATAGAGGTTGTTGCCAACCAAAAAATAATGATAAGTGATTTTTCAAACAGCTTCTCCATTTGTTTATTTAATCTTCGTGACAAATTCATTTGCTTTAAAAAAAAATTACTATACCAAAGGTTCTAAATGCTTGTATGGGTCAATTGTTTTTATAAACCCATTTTTATCGTGCTCAATCTTTGTGACTTTTATGTTGCGCAGATGAGTTTTACCTTTGCTCAAACTACTGTCGTGATAAAACAAAAACCATTGATGGTTAAATTCAACAATGGAATGATGTGATGTCCATCCAACAACCGGAGTAAGAATTTTTCCCGCATATTTAAATGGTCCATACGGATTGTGTCCCATCGCATAACAGATAAAATGTGTGTCGCCTGTTGAATAAGAAAAATAGTAATTTCCATTATACTTGTGCATCCATGATGCTTCGAAAAACCTTCTTTCATTATCACCCTGCAATAATGGTTTGCCGTTTTCATCAACAATCACCACGTCCTTTGCATCTTCAGCGAATTCTAATAAATCATCTGTGAGCTTTGCCACTTTCGGGCACAACGCCGGCTCGTCGTATTGAGGCAAATGAGCAAAAGGGCTTTCCGGCTCATCCCCCTTAAATTTCTCGTTCCGCCACCGTTGTAGCTGCCCACCCCATAATCCACCGAAATACATATAATAACTTCCATCATCGTCTTTGAAAACAGCCGGATCAATGGAAAAACTTTTTTTGATAGCTTCGGGTTGTGCTGTAAAAGGGCCCATTGGCGAGTTGCTAACGGCAACACCTATCCTAAAAATTCCGTCATAATCTTTTGCCGGGAAAAAAAGATAATACATCCCGTTTTTTTCGTTCGCATCCGGTGCCCACATCTGTTTTTCTGCCCAGGGAATATCGTTGACATGCAATGCAACGCCATGATCTTTTGCTTCGCTTTCGGGGCTGTCCATTGAAAACACATGATAATCTTCCATGGCAAAATGGCTTCCCAAGTCATCGAAAGCTTCACCTGCATCCACATCATGTGATGGATAGATATAGATCTTCCCATTAAACACATGCGCTGACGGATCAGCCGTATAGATGTGTGTGATTAATGGTTTTGATATTGCTCTTTTGTTGAGCTCATCAAAGTTGATGTGTTCGATGCTGTCTTCCGGCATATAAAAGATTTTGGGTCATGAATTTTTCTTTCTCTCTTTTAATTCGCTTTCAATTTTTAATTCCATTTGCTTTCCAATCGGGTACCGGAAAAGCAATGCCGCACTTGCAATAAATATCAATGCAGGAATCACGCTCACTAATAATTTAATCCCGTTTGTTGAGCTGTCGGTTTGTACAGGCGCGTCGGCAACATAGCCGAATATGCTGAGCAACCAGGTAGATATTGCGCCGCCGACGCTCAGCCCGAATTTTAACCCGAATATCATAGCAGAAAAAATAATAGCAGTTGCTCTGCGGTTATTTTTCCATTCGCTATAATCTGCCACATCAGCAATCATTGACCACACTAGTGGGATAGTGATGCCATATAGAAACCCATGCAACACTTGCGTAACAAATACAGCCATCACAGCTTTATTGCTAAAAAAATAAATCGCGATCAGACAAATTGCGGAGAGCGTGAGAAAAATGCCGAAGATATTCCGCTTGCTGAATTTATCAGCCAGTGGTTTTGAAAAAAAGATTCCGACTATCATGGCAATCGTGCTGAAAGCGCTGGTAAAGCTTACTGCAGAATAAGGGGCGCTGCCGGGTTTTGAAAATTCGTCAAAAGCTTTCGGATTAAAAATATTGCTTAGCCAATCAATAATATGGTTGAAGCCAATTTTGTTTAAAAAATCGACTTCACTTTCTTCTGTCAGAAAATATTTGTAATAAAAAACATTCATGCCGCCTTTTATGGCAAGCGTGATAAAAACAAGAACAGTCACAGACAGCATAACCAACCAGGGCTTGTTACCTATCAGATCGGAAAGGTCCTGTTTCACTGGTGTTTTTTGTTCCTTAGGTGGTTGTATTCTTTCTTTTGTTGTAAGAAAAGTGATGATGAAACAAACTACGCCGGTGATAGCAAAAACAAGCATCACTTTTTCAAACCCTTTTGCTTTATCGCCCGCACCGAGTGAAAGCGCCATCGGTAACAATAGAACCTGTATCACAAATTGCGCTACCATCACTGCCACAAAGCGATAGGATGATAAACTGTTGCGCTCTTTCATATCCCCCGTAAGCACGCCGCTCAATGCGGAATAAGGAAGGTTGTTGGCTGAATAAACAATCACCAGCAAAAAATAAGTGATGAATGCATAAGCGACTTTGCCAGCTTCATTAAAATTAGGCGTTGAAAATGCAAGCAGAGAAATGATTCCGAATGGAATTGCAGTCCACAAAACCCAGGGGCGGAATTTACCCCATCTCGTATTGGTGCGGTCAGCAATTGCGCCCATCACCAGGTTAAAACATGCACCGATAATGCCACCTACAAGCATTACAAAACTTGCTTTGGCAGGAGGTATTTTATAAATATCTGTATAAAAAAAAGCAAGAAATGCCATCAATGTCTGGAAAATAAGATTGGCTGCAAGGTCTCCTAAACTGTAGCCGATTTTTTCCGTTATTGATAGCTTCTGCGGTTGCATTGTAGATGATGATGAATTTTTTGGGGTCATGGTTTGTTCCTTTACATGAAAATGAAATTAATTGTTGCCTGAAGTCCCCGTTGCAATAACACTATAAAATGCAGGTTTCGGTTTAAAGTTTCGATCAAAAAGCAAAGGATAATTTGTGCGTCCGGCAATGGGCCAGTTGTTCAGCCACGACTGCCCATCATTCACTCCCCAAAAAGTAATGCGGGTGATATTCGCTTTATATTTCAAAAATAGCTTGAACAATTCTCTGTACGCTTTCGATTGCATCTGCGCAACTGAATCCGGCAAACCGATTACGTACGGATTCATTGATTTATTTCCTTTAGCCGTGTCGCTTACATCTGCCGTGTTGTTATCCCAGGGATTTTTCAAAACGCCCAAATCGATTTCTGTAAACATTACTTCGATCCCCAGTGCAGAAAATTCCCGGATGCTTTCTTCAATATCTTTCATGGGTACATTATCTGCTCTCCAATGTCCTTGTATACCGACACCGTCGATACGCACGCCGGCCGATTGGATTTTTTTTATCAATGCGATCGCGCCTGCTCTTTTCTTCGGCTGTTCAATATTGTAATCATTGTAATATAATTTTGAGTGCGGTGACGCTTTTTGCGCTAAACGAAATGCTTCAACGATATAATCATCACCCAGTTTTTGGAGGAAGATAGAATTGCGCAAAGTCCCGTCTTCATTCAATGCCTCGTTCACTACATCCCAGGAATAGACCTTGCCATCATAGCGACTGGCAACTGTTGTAATGTGGTTGGTGAAATATTTCCGAACTGAATCTGCATCTTTTATTGTACGCATGAACGAAGGCAGTTGACTGTGCCAGATTAGCGTATGTGCATTCACTTTAATATTATTTTTTTTCGCAAAAGCAACCAGCTTGTCAGCCCAATCAAAATTATATCTATCCCAGCCCGGCTGTATTATTTCGGCCTTCATGATATTTTCGGGAGTCACGGCACTGAATTGCTGTTTGATCAGATCATCTGCCAGCGTATCTTTTTCTTCAATTTGACGAGTATTAATCGCCGCGCCGATGAGGAAATATTTGTCAAATACTTTTTTTAGAGAAGGCTTCTGTTCGTTTTGCGCATTCGCTTTGTCCATCGAACGCGAGAGCAACAATGCTGCCGTAAAAAAAAGAATTAATGAAAATCGTTTTATCATGTATTATTTATTTTTCGGGTTTAAACATCGTTTCCGGCGGTCCGAGATAGCTTTCTTTTAATCCGCCAAAGTCAACAACTATTTTTTGAAGTATTACAGCAGGGCTGACCATCCAGTATTTAACAACATGTTTCCCCGGTTTTGAAATATTATGCCTGCTTGTTTTGATAATGATGTTATCCGCTACCCAACTTTCCCAAACTTGTTTATTGTTATCCTCTTTGTTGACGGAAATAGTTTGCGGCTTTTCATCATCGACCGATATTCCGTATTGCAATCCATTTTTATCGTTGTGAAAATTAAGTGTTGGAGAAAAATATAAATTTAGTTTTAGAGCTCCTGAGTCATAGGTATAAATTTCATACTCCAAATGAGGCGATGAAATCCCAATAGTTTGGATGGGCGCGGTTACGGGGAAACTACTGATTGCAGAACCGGTTCTTCCGAGTCCTTCGATCACTTTCCAGGTAATAGTATTTGTGTTTGCAGCTTTTGTGTAATGTGATGCACCGATAGAAGTGATGCCATTTTCTTCATAGAATAAATTTCGTCTGCTGCTTCTTGCGATGAGCGGCTTTGCTGAAATTAAAAAAGGTAACGGGTCATGGTTTTCGTTTATTATATCATTTTTTGTATAATGAACTTCCGGCATTTTATTGGCTGTGGGTTGTTGCCAATACGTATACCCGATATGAGTCTGGTCCATCATATGATTCCATTTTCCATTGGCGATTTTGGTGTTGTAGGCCAATGATATTAATGAATCGTTCACGTAGAGCCGCTTTGCTTTTTCAGCAAAATCATTTGCAGCTTTTAAGTTTTCGCGTACTGCCTGCCAGTTGTGTGCAACAGTTACATAAAGTTCGTTCAGATTGGCGCAAGCGTTGACGGGATGGAAAACCAGTTCGTAAAATGCATCTTTGTATTCCGGCGACAGCTCACTATTTATCTTCATTGCCTGTAGAAGCAATTTGTTGTAATCGTCTACAACTTTGTCTGCTTCGTTATAATTTCTCAAGCTATATATTTCCGGAGAGAGAAGCTCAGGCTTTTTTCTCGAGTTATATTGCGTATACTTTTGAATAATGAATCCGATTTCTTTTGCACGACCTTCTCCAAACTGTTGAGCGGACCAATCTGTGTAATATGTTTGCAGATTATTTTCGTTCCATTTATTGGGGTTCCAGGCATAATCCAAAAAGAAACTAATTGGAAATTCCATTGGCTTTAAATCGCCAACATTCACGATCCATATTCTATTTACTCCGTATTCGTAGGCCAAATGCATTTGTTCCCATGTTCTTTCAAGTTGATTTGTGTTGAGCCATTTATAATTCCTTGGGTCGCCGACATAATCGAAATGATAATAGATCCCATAACCACCACCTCTCGGCTTGTCGGTTAATCTGGGCAACATGCGGATATTTCCCCAATTGTCATCGCATAATAATAGTGTAACATCATCGGGCACCCGCATTCCTTTCTCATAATAATCCTGCACTTCTTTGTATAATGCCCAAAGTTGTGGTGTTGTATATGCCGGTTTGTGCGTGACTTCTTCAATAATTTTTCGCTGATCTTTCACAATTCTTTCCAGCAATGAAATGGCTGTGCCTTCGGTCATTGGTTTGTCTCCGTCTCCGCGCATCCCGATGCTGACAATGGTTTCAGTGTTGCCGATTCTTTTCATCCCATCTTCCCAAAATCTTTGCAGAACCGCTGCATTGCTGTCATAGTCCCACGGGCCCCGCCCATATCTTCTCCATTCGTCATGCGCACGCATCAATGGCTCATGATGAGAAGTGCCGATCACAATGCCGAAATCATCCGCAGATTTTTTATTCAATGAGTCATCATCATAAAAAGCACTGCCCCACATAGCCGGCCACAGGTAATTTCCTTTGAGGCGCAAAATCAATTCGAACACCTTTTCATAAAATAGATGATTGAAGCCACCGAATTTTTCTTTGCTCCACCCAGAAAGCGCGGGTGCTTCATCATTCAAAAAAATGCCCCGATATTTTACTTTGGGAGAATCGGAGAATAAAAAATTTTCTTTCACATAAATCTCCTTTTTCTTTTTTATGGGGACATCTGCCCACCAATACCATGGAGAAACGCCGATTTGTTTTGAAAATTCAGACACGCCAAACGCAGCGCCACGCCTATCATTGCCCATGATGACAAATGCATGGTCAATATTTTTGAATGGTTGAGCAATCGATTGCAACTGGTATGCTTCCCATTTATTGCTGATCTTATTGGCGTTCACTATTTTTTTCTGAATCAGTTGTTGTATGAGCGAAGACCTCGCTTTTGTCCCGATGATAATGATGTTTTTTTTAGACAAAGGGGTTTCATGAATGATCGAAATATTTTTGCCAGTCACATTTTCGATATCAGTCTGAAGTAGTGTTGCAGACTTTTGGATTAAGGCATAATCATGACTATCTGTATAAATAGAAACAGAGTATGAATCAGTAATAATTGGAAAATATCCCGCCTGTTTTTTTTCAGAGATAAATGGCTGTGCAGATAATAATTGAAAAACAAATAATGATTGCAAAAAAATGAATGAGAATTTATTTTTCATATAGCTTTTACCATGTTACAATAAAAATGCAATTCAGTCTATTCAAAAAACAGCTTAATAATCTGCTGACAGATATTTATTAAAAACCAATTGAATTCCCGCCATCAACCGGTAGAATAACACCGGTAATAAATTTGGCGGAATCCAATGCAAGAAACAATGCTGCATCTCCGATGTCAGACGTTTCACCAAGCAATCCCATTGGTGTCCTTGACAACACTTTTTGTTTTCTTTCTTTGTCGTTGTCCAGCGCTTTTGCGCTCATGTCCGTTGCAATAAAGCCTGGGGCAATGCAATTCACGCGAATGCCTTTTGGCGAAAGCTCCACAGCCATTGCTCTCGTCATTCCCTCAATGGCAGATTTGGATGCCGTATATGCAATCACTTTTGGCAAGCCATATTGCGATGCCATAGAACTGATATTGATTATGGTTCCGTCATTTTTTAGTATCATCTTTTTTGAAACCTCTCTGGAAATGGCAAATACTGACGAAACATTCGTCAAAATGATCTGCTGAAATTCGGCATCGGTCACCTCAGTAAAATCTTTTTTCAAATTGATACCTGCATTGTTGACGAGAATATCTATGTGCCCGAATTGATGGCTTATATCTTCAATCAGTTTAGGTATGCCAGCCAAATCATTCAGATCATATTGAATTGTTTTGCATGATTTCCCGAATTTCAATGCTGAGGATCGCAGTTTTTTATTGTCGCGGCCAATAACAATCGTGGTGATATTATTACGACTGAATTTTTCAGTAATTGCCAGACCAATGCCCGATGCGCCTCCCGTGACAATCGCTAATTTTTTCCCCTCCGATGTTTTCATTAACCTGGTTTATCTGTTCGTGAAAAAAATCTTTTATGTCCTGGCCATGCCACAATCGGGATAATTAAATGCCATGGCTTTTTAGTGGGCATTTGAGCCTATCTATGACAATCGCTTACACCTTTACTGTAAAGCTATAGAAAAGTATATTTATAAAAAAAAATGTAATCGCTTACATACTTCATTTTCCACGCCCAAAAACAAACCATTGTTACCTACATAACTTATCCAAATCCATTAAAGGTTCATGAAGAAGACACTGACTGTTATGCTTATCCGCAAAGGCACGGTGTTGTTCTTTTTAGTCATGAAGATTGCATATTATCAGTTTTTCTTTGATAAATTTTTAGAGTACTACCATGACAATTTAAAAAGCGAAACAGCCTGGGTAGGCAAATCAGTATTCAACTTGAGTACGCCATTTTTTATGTTGAATGATTTCGTTTTATTGACCTTTTGTAGTTTGCCTGCTTGTTCCAAAGAGTCTATCTGCATCGCAGTTGGGTTTTGCGGGGAGCCCATTTTTTTCCATAACGTGTAGGCATTACTGTGAGATTCATCAATTCTATATTCCACCATTTTTATTCTTGCCGGTGGAATGCCTGTGATATTTATAAGGATAGGTACACTCATATCTTTCTTGTCAACATCATGGTAGTTCCATATTATAATGGTTGCGGAAGTGGTTGTTGCTGCTGCGATTGAGCCGACATCGGTGTTGCTTTTCCGTATGCCTTTATCAATAATATCCTGAAGCGCATATTGATTATCGCTGATTGCATCTGCTTCTTTTCCGGACATCATGCCAAACATGCGAAAAACGTTCAATACAGGTTTGTCAACACCATTTGTTGCAAGGTCGCGGTAACCATAAAACCATGGCTGGTTTTCAAATTCAAACGCCCATGTCACAATGCCGGCAAGATTTATGTTGAATTTTTTTGCAAGTTCATATTCTCTTGGGAACACAGCAGCTTCATAACTCGGGTACATTGTTCCGTTGCGATATGCATTTTCAGGATGAGTGTCCATACCACACGCGGCACAACCTTCGGGATCTGATTCGCCAATGATAACCGGGACATTTTTTAATTCTTCGTAAGAAGATATTACTTTGAAATTGTCAACAACGTTTTTGAGTTGGTTGCTGATGCCCATCACAATAACGCCGTTCATTAATGAAGGTGCGCCTTTCGCATGAAAGGAGACCAAATCGAGCGGGCTTCCAATTTTGCCGGTTGCATAATTGGTGTCGTACAAGCAATGATGTATGAAGGTATCTAAAAATTTTGCGCCGCCTCCTGTTACATCTGGGCCACCGATGCGTGCCGAAGGCAAAGCACGTTTAACAGCATCCGCTGCATAGTCATACAATTTGCAGTATTCCTGCAGTGTGCCTTTCCAATAAGGGATATCAGGCTCGTTCCAGACTTCCCAATACCATGATAGCACTTCATGTTCTCCGTAACGTTCAACACTATGCTTGACCCATTGATAAATGAGCTCTGCCCATTTTCTATAATCTTTTGGCGGATATGCCCAGCCCGTGAAAATTGTTGAATATTTATCTTTTGTGTTCCAGTTATGTTTATAAGGTTGCGGATGTGTTGACAAAGCTTCAGGCATGAATCCAATTTGCGCCAATGGTTTCATGCCGAGTTTTATGTAGATGTCGAAAATGCTGTCAATAATTCGCCAATTGTAAACAGCATTTCCATTTGCATCTTCCGTATAAACATTTGTTGATCCCCATTTGAGTGCAGGTGTTCCATCCCCGGTTACGAGTAAGCTGTGCGTACGCACATAAACATGAACAGGGCTTAAGGCTGCCAATTCACCCAATAATTTTTTTCCATCTTTCATGTATGTATAATTTGGCTCATCATAACCAAACCATGCCCACAAGGGTTTTATTTCATCACCAGTTTTGGAAAGATTGATGTTGACATGAACAGTATCTTTTTGTTGCGAAAATGTATTGGCACTAACAAGCAACAACGAGATAAAAAAAATCCTATAGCTCAATATTAATTTCGTTTGTAAGAACATTTCCTGCTTATCATCATTGAATCAATCGACATCAACGTAACCACCATTTTGTTTCATCGCATAAAATATCGCTATGCAAATTTTGTGCTTTTATATTCAGCGATAAAAAATAGAAATGGCAATACGGCCTTTTTCATACTGATATTATTATTTGGTTTGAATTTGCATTACCGTTACAGAATACGGTTCAAAGCTTTGCTTAAAATTTTTCCCCAAACCTTTTGCTGTTGTTGTAACAGGAATAATTTTTTTTGGATTACTGATTGTGTTGGTATCATCCGGCTTATCGCTTTTTATTACAACAACTGTCGCTTCGGGCAAAACTTTGGGTGCGCCTTCAAGATTTATTTTTACTGTTTGCTTTTTGCCGGTCGTATTGACCACTTTCAAGTAAATAATTCCTGTTGAATCGCTCAATGTTGCAGAATAAAATATCGTGGGAACAGCTTTAGGTTTTATTCCATCAGCGCTATCCTTTTTTGTAAGCGGCCTGTTTTGAACAGGAATGTTTTCAAAAGTTGCAGGCACAACTTTATTACCCAGGTAATCACTGAAAATTTTCTGTACATAATAAGATGGTGAGCCATAACTCGACAATGCATTATAGCCAATCAAATCAGAATCCCATTGCCATGCTTTTGGTGCTGTTGGTGTTGCCGTGTTTATATTCACAAACAACGGAGCATAACACGACATGATAATGAGATCTGCATTGCGCTCCATGCCTGTCATCCATGCAGCATCGCCAAGCGCAGCATTCAAATTTGTTGTTGGTGCGCCTTCACGCGTTGCCCATTCCCCCACAAATATTTTAGGACCATTGCGGTCATATTTATCGTACTGCGATGCATTCTCCCACATCTCCCATGAATCGCGGTAATAATGTTCATCAACCACATCAGGTTCCTTGCCTGTTACTTTCATGGAAGGGTATTGCGTAGCGGCAATTGTTGAAATGCATTTTAATTGCGGATACTTTGCTTCTATCGCTTCTCTGAATTGCCTGAACCTTCCATCATAACTGTTCGACCTGTCGAACCAATCTTCATTGCCGATTTCAACATATTTAAGTTTGAATGGCTCGGGGTGACCATCTTCTGCGCGTTTAGCGCCCCAATATGTTTTTGTATCACCAATAACATATTCTATTTCATTCAACGCATCATCCACATAAGGCTTCAACAACGGGCCTGCATCTACGTGGTCGCCATCTAAAGAATAACCTGCATGCACTGCTAACAATGGTTCTGCGCCCATATCTTCCGCCCATTCCAAAAACTCAAGCAAGCCCATTCCATCAGTTGGCCGATAGCCCCATGAGCCTCTATGGCCCGCCCTGTTTTCCAAGGAGCCGAGCGTCGTTTTCCATGGGAATGCATCGGTTAGCAACGGACCTTCCAAAAAATTACCGCCGGGAAAACGCAAAAATTTTGGTTTCATATCAACCAACATCTGCATCAAATCTACCCGGTTGCCATTAGGACGGTTGTTGTACGCGGGAGGGAACAATGAAACAAGATTAAAATAGTACTGACCGATTCGGTTTGTAGAAATTACAA
>Ga0268264_10003191_pt1 | contig 14203 bp, 15 predicted proteins | sample KBSSwiS32_FD_190357 | JGI IMG/M metagenome (GOLD analysis project Ga0268264, IMG submission 190357) | Switchgrass rhizosphere microbial communities from Kellogg Biological Station, Michigan, USA - KBS Switchgrass S3-2 (SPAdes) (version 2) | ecosystem: Host-associated > Plants > Roots >...
CCCAATTGTCCAGGAGGCGATAGTGCAGCCAATATTGGTTGGTCGCGGTGAGCTCGTTCTTGAGCGCCTCGTTCAAGAGCTCGAGGACCTTCTTGTCGCCCTTCATGCCCGCCTCCGTCGCGTCGCGGGAGGCGGATGCGCCGGGACTAGGCTTGGGTCAAGTCAGGCGACGATGCGCAGGGGAGGGCGCTTGCCCATCTCCTCGTCGATGATCTCTTGGGCGTAGTCGAGGCAGCAGCCGCATTGCGGTTCAGAGTCGAATTCGGCGTAGGCGGCTTCGGGTGAGCGTGCGCCTTTCCGCGCGGCCTCGCGCACGTCCTTTTCGGTGATGGCATTGCAGACGCAAACGATCATTCCTGCAATATAGCGCTAATGCGAAGCGTTCGCAACTATGCGGGTGCAGTCTCCATGCTCGGACGCAGGGTCCTTGCCGTGATCAGCGCGAACGGGATTCCGACGAATAAGATGTGCGCGAACAGCTGCGTCACGATCGACACCGTCTTGGGCGGCAAGCTCGTGTCGAACCGGAAGTGCACCACGATCCAGTTCATCGCGAAATAGGTGATGAGGCCGTAGATCACGCCCCACTTGATTGGGCTCTGCAAGATGATGGGATATTGCCGGGCGCCGAGCACGAAGATCGTCGCCATGATCGCCATCAGTGAGAAATGGACGAGGAGCCCGAGGGCGGCCCCCGGAGCTCCCCACTCCGTGGCCTGGGGGAAGGGCCCGGAAGCAACGAACCGCAGCATGGCGGGAATATCGCCCTTCCCGATTGTCACGGTCAGGATCATGGCGAAGAGGATATCGAGCGCGCCGGAGACGGCGGTGGCGATGGCGATGGGTCTCAGCATGTCCGTTTCCTCCCCGTTTCAAATCATGCGGGTAAACCCGGCTGCGGGCGAACGTCGCGATTCTGCCGCCGAACGACCAGTTTGAGGCCCGACCAGGTCGCATCGACCGCGCAGACCTTCACGTCGACCAGGCCCATCGGCAGGCAGACGTCGCGGATCACGTCCTCGGTTATGTCGGTCGGGACCTTGGAGGCCTTCTTCGGCCAGCTGACCCAGATCATCCCCGCCGGATCGAGCAGCGGCAGGAGCTGATGCAGCTTGGCCTCGAGCTCCGCGCGTTCGGTCACGAAGATATGCGCGGCATCGATTGGAGCCTCGGGCTTGTTGAGGTGGTCAAGAACCAGACCCTCCGCCGCGATCTCGTCGCGGACGGTCTCAGGCACCCCGTCCCACCACACGCGCATGCCGTCCTTCAGCGACAGCTTCTTGGCGAGCGGCGTTCCTAAGTAGCCGGATGTCATCAAGCGAGCGCCGCGTCGGCTCCCATCAACTTTGGGAAGAAGCCCTCATGCGCGGCTCGAAGGTCAGCGAGGGGCACGCTGACGTTGGCGACCTCGATCGTGTCTCCACCGGTCCTTCCGATGGGAGCCGCGAAGATGTTTGCCGCGGTCGCCCGGGCGATGACCGCATCCGGATCATCCGTGGTCACCAATATGCGACCCTGATCTTCGCCGAACAGGATTGCAGCGGGATTGGGGACGTTCGGAAGCGTCAGCGTGATTCCCGTCGAACCGGCTAGCGCCATTTCCGCGATGGCGACCAGCGGGCCGCCATCCGAAACGTCGTGCGCCGCAAAAATCAGCTCTTCCCCGATCAGCTGCCGTACCAGCTCTCCGAGCCGCCGCTCGACGGCGAGGTCGACCCGCGGCGGTCGTCCCTCACGGCGCTGATGAATGATTTCGAGCCAGAGTGATTGCCCGACATGTCCGGTGGAATGTCCGAGTAAAAGGAGCGTCTCACCCTCGGCCTTGAACGCAATCGTCGCCGACTTCTCCCAATCGTCGAGCAAACCGACGCCGCCGATTGCGGGGGTGGGGAGGATGGCAAGGCTGCTGCCGTCCTCGTTCTTCGTCTCGTTGTAGAGGCTCACGTTGCCGCTCACGACAGGGAAGTCGAGCGCCCGGCAGGCTTCACCCATGCCTTCTAAACAGCCGACGAACTGGCCCATGATCTCGGGCCGTTGCGGGTTGCCGAAGTTGAGGCAGTTGGTGATCGCGAGCGGTTTCGCGCCGACCGCGCAGAGGTTGCGGTAGGCCTCGGCGACGGCCTGCTTCCCGCCCTCGACCGGGTCGGCATAGCAGTAGCGCGGGGTCACGTCCGTGGTGATCGCCAGCGCCTTCTTCGACCCGTGGACTCGCACGACCGCCGCGTCGCCGCCGGGGCTCTGCACCGTGTCGGCGCCGACCGACTGGTCGTATTGCTCCCACACCCAGCGCCGGCTTGCGAGGTTCGGTGAAGCCATCAGCTTCAGCAGGTCCGCGGCGATGTCACTGCTCTCGGGAATTTCGGTCAGCGGTTCGGGCGGTTTCGGGATCGCATATGGCCGTTCGTAGAGCGGCGCCTCATCCGCCAGCGGGCCGAGCGGGATGTCGGCGACCGTCTCGCCGTTCCACACCAGCTCCATCCGCCCGGTGTCGGTCACCTCGCCGATCACCGCGAAGTCGAGCTCCCATTTCCGGAAGATCGCTTCTGCCTCACTCTCGCGGCCCGGCTTCAGCACCATGAGCATCCGCTCCTGGCTCTCGGAGAGCATCATTTCGTAGGGCGTCATGCCGGTTTCGCGGCAGGGGACCCGGTTCATGTCGAGCCGGATGCCGACGCCGCCCTTGCTCGCCATCTCGACCGACGACGATGTGAGGCCGGCCGCGCCCATGTCCTGGATGGCGACGATCGCGTCACTCGCCATCAGCTCGAGGCAGGCTTCGATCAGCAATTTCTCGGTGAACGGGTCGCCGACCTGGACTGTCGGGCGCTTCTCCTCGCTGTCCTCGGAGAAATCGGCGGATGCCATGGTCGCACCATGGATTCCGTCGCGGCCGGTCTTCGAGCCGACATAGACGACCGAATTCCCGATGCCCGCGGCGGCCGAGTAGAAAATCTTGTCGGTCTTCGCGACCCCGACCGTCATGGCGTTGACGAGGATGTTGCCGTCGTAAGCCGCGTCGAAATTGACCTCGCCGCCGACCGTCGGGACTCCGACGCAATTGCCGTAACCGCCGATGCCCGCGACCACGCCCGCGACCAAATGCCGGGTCTTGGGGTGATCGGGCCGCCCGAAGCGCAGGGCGTTCAGGTTGGCGACCGGACGAGCGCCCATGGTGAAGACGTCGCGCAGAATCCCGCCGACCCCTGTGGCCGCGCCCTGATAGGGCTCGATGTAGGACGGGTGGTTGTGGCTCTCCATCTTGAAGATCGCCGCATTGCCGTCGCCGATGTCGATCACCCCGGCATTCTCGCCCGGGCCGCAGATCACCCACGGCGCCTCGGTCGGCAGCTTCTTCAGATGGACGCGCGAGCTTTTGTAGCTGCAATGCTCGGACCACATGACCGAAAAGATTCCGAGCTCGACGAGGTTCGGCGCGCGGCCGAGGGCTTTGAGGATCCGGGCATATTCGTCTTCGCTGAGACCGTGCTCGGCGACGATTTCGGGCGTAATCCGGGGGGCGTCGAGGACTTCCATGCGGGGCCCCTTAGCGGGCGGGCCGAGCGGGGGCTAGGGCGCGACCGGTGACCTTGGAGCGACTCCGGCAAGAGCGCTAAAGAGGCATCGCCGGGGGCTCTCAAAAGGAGCGCGTGCAATGCCAAAACCAATTCCGGAAGGATATCGCAGCGTGAACGTCATCCTGACGGTCGACGATGCGGCCAAAGCGATCGATTTCTACAAACAGGCGTTCGGCGCCACTGAGATTTCGCGGCTGCCGATGGGCGACAAGATCGGTCATGCCGAGCTGCAAATCGGTGACACGCGGATCATGCTCAACGACGAATTCCCCGACTTCGACAATTTGAGCCCGAAGTCGCGCGGCGGAACGACGTTCGGCCTGATCATCTATACCGACGACGTCGACAGCGCCTTCAAGAAGGCGCTAACCGCCGGCGGGACCGAGAAGATGCCGGTCCAGGATCAGTTCTGGGGTGACCGGATGGGGACTTTGACGGACCCGTTCGGCCACAAGTGGAGCATCGCGACCCACGTCGAGGATGTCCCGCCCGAGCAGTTCCAGGAGCGGATGAAGCAAAGCGAGAAGCTGCGGCAGACACAGCCCGAAACGGTGTGACGAGCTGAAGTTCCTCCCTGCGAGGCGCAGCCTCGTGGGGAGGAGCAAAATCAGACGTCGTGCCTCAGGAATTTCTCGCCTGAGAAGATGAAAGTCTGCGGGCGTCCGTCGCTGAAGTCGGCGAAGGACGCCCGTTCGGGCGACCAGCTGTCTTCACCCACGCGCCATAGATTGGAGCCGACCCGGTTGAGCGGCGTATCCGTGCCGAGCCACAATTTTCCGCCGCGCTCGACGACGGTCGCCGAACCCCACCAGGGGCTATCGTTGATGTAACGGCCGGTGAAGCGCTGCAGGCTCGGATCCGACTTCGGCAACACCGCTCCGGATCCCGCGCGGATATAGCTCTCCGGCCCCCAGCTGGCGCCGGTGATCACGCCCTTCGCACGCTCGAACTTGAAGGAGAATGAGCGAAAGCGCGGATGCGTGGTGCGGAACAGGTCGTCGCCCCACGGCTGCAGTGCCGCGTCGCCGGTCGGGGCAACGATGGTCAGTGGATTCCCGGCGCGCACCTCGAATGTGCCGGCCGGCCCCGAATAACGTCCGACGAACTGGCCCGGATTGGCGAGCGGCGCGTCGAGCGACGGCGCCTGGGGCACGAGGCGTCCGGCAAGCGCTTCGCCAAGGGTGTCGACGGCGAAGCGCGTCAGCACCCGCGGCCGGTATTCGGCGAAGGCGCTCAAGGTGGAGCTTGCAAAGGCGCCGATGCCGCTCGCGAGATCGACATGGAACGACGAGGAAAAGCTCACCATTCCGCCGGTATGGTGGAGGTAGGAGCGGCCGGGGCCACCGCCGACGTGCATCAGCCCGTTGCCGTAGCTCATGCCAGGCGAATCGCTCGCGACGAAATGCGAGGTGAAGGCCTTGGCCTCAGTAGCGTTGAGGCCGAGCCCGCCGCGGCCCTGGGCGGCGTCGGCCATGGTCCGCAACCACCTCAGCATGTCGTCGGCGGTGGAAGCGACGCTTCCCGCGCCGAAGGTCACGTCGACCCAGGCGGCGGGGGCCAGCGGCGCGCCGATTGCGAAGGGGATGGTGAGGTCCGCCGGCTCGTAGCCCTGGGCATAGAGCAGCCGGTCCGCGGCGATGATCGCGCCTTTGCTTCGCCGCATCCCGAGCGGAGCGAAGATGCGTTCGGCGAGCAGCCGGTCGAGCGGCTTGCCGCCGGCGTGCTCGGCGATCTTGCCGAGCATGTCGTAGCCGGTGTTCGAATAATGCCAGTGCTGGCCGGGTGCGTAGCTGGTCCACAGCCCGCCATCGGCGAACAAGGGCGCATCGTCGGGAAGGCCCGCGCTATGATCGAGCAGGTGCTGGACGGTGATCGTGTTGCCGCTCGGCAGATGGACGACCGGAAGCAGGGCGCTGACCCGGTCGCTGAGCTTCAGCCGCCCTTCCGCGGCGAGCTGGTGGACCACGGCCGACGTCATCGACTTACTGATGGAGCCGATCTGGAATAGAGTGTCGGGAGTTATCGGCGCGCGGCTGTCGCGATTGGCGAAGCCGAAATCGAGCACCGTCGAAAGGCCGGCAGGGGTGGTGAGGCCAAGCGTCAAGCCCGGCAAGCCGAAATGGCGCAGATGCTCTTCGCCGTGAGCCCGGATCGCCGCGATGGCGGCGTCGAGCGCCGGTGAGCCTTGCGCGAGGGCAGGCGAGGCAAAGCGCACGGAAACCGCGGCGCTCAGCGCTCCGGCCGTGAATGCCCGCCTCGAAATGTGCATGATATGCTCCCCTGCGACCTTGTTTGAAGGCCGCGGAAGCGGAGTCAAGCTAAGGCCGGCTCAGGCCTTGCAGCCCTGGCCGTTGTACGTGATCGAAGGAGCCTGGGCATTGCCCTTCAGCTCCGGCGCGTTGGGCGCAACGGCGACGCCGATTTCGTCGCGCGACTTCTTCACGTGCGCGCTGCCGTCGGACATCCAGTCGACGTAAATGAGCTTGTTGTCGCCGCAGCGGTAGATTTTGCTGCTGACGATCGATGGCGGAAGCTGGACGCCGGCATTGGCCGCCGCATTTGCTCCGTCATCGGGTTCGCCCCCGGCGACGATATTATGGTTTTCGTTGCAGCCGGCGAGCACCGCAGCGGCCGCAAGCGCGAGTAGGAAAGAGACGCGAGTCATGGGCGCGCCCTTGCGCCCGAGGTGAAGCAGCCGTCAAGTGTCGCTTCTTGCATATTATCGAACCGGGACATAGCTTCGTCGATTGTGCCCTACCAAGTCGGCAGCAGCGCCCAGCGGATCCGCATCGGCCTGACGGGGCTTGCTTTCGCCTTTCTCATTGTCCTGCTCGGCTCGATCGTCATTCGCTCGAGCCAGGACAACAATGTGAATGCCGCCAAGGCGAGTACGAACGAGGCGAGCGAGCCGCTTGCCGAATTGGGGGTGACCCCCGGGGGCGAGAGCTCGAACACCGCCAACAATAGCAGCAACAAGCAATGACCGGGGCGCGGGTCCGCGCCCTGCTAATCATCCTGGCACTGCTGATCGGGGCCGCGATCGCGGTTGCCGTACTTGGCCGCGAACATCGCGGCTTGAAGCCGCGGGCTCCATCAGCGCGGCCGAACCTGCTCCTCTTGACCAGCCTGCCGCTAATTTTCGGCGAGCAATTCTCGCTCCAGGGAGGAGGCTCCCCGGCGCTCGCCGCCCTCGAGACTCGATATCGCGTTGTGCCGATCAGCGTCACCGGTCCCGCGGATCTCGCCAGGGGCCAGCTGCTGCTGATGGCGCACCCGGCCGCCCAGTCGGCGGAAGATCTCGTCGCGCTCGACGATTGGGTGAGGCGCGGCGGGCACCTGCTGCTGCTCGCCGATCCGATGCTCGAATGGCCAAGCTCGCGCCCGCTGGGCGACCCGCTTCGGCCGCCGCTCATGTTCATGGACACCGGGCTCCTGTCGCATTGGGGGTTAAGGCTCGACGCTCCGGACGAGCGTGGCCAGGCGCTTCGCAAGCTTGGCGGCTATGATGTCGAAGTGGTTTCGCCCGGGCGGCTCGTGGGCGGTTGCGAGATCGCTTCGGACGCCATGGTCGCGGGCTGCCGAATCGGCAAGGGCCGTGCAATTGTCGTGGCGGATGCGGATTTTCTCGACACTGCGCGTCTCGGCAAGCCAGCTCAGCACAACCTCGATGGCCTGCTCGGCGAGCTTGCCGGGCTCGAGGGCACCTGATTCGTGCCGAGTCGGGAATTAACAGACTTATCCACAGCCTCCAGGGGACGGAACGCGACCGGAACGGCCCTCACGAAAGCCCGAAGAAACCCTCGGAAATCCGGGCTTTCCCATTAATTCCCATCCAAACCCATTAAATCCCATTGTATCCCGCAAGCACTTGAGTTACCAACACGGGCTGTAGCGCGGGGGGCTAACCCGTTGATTCGACGCTGACGTGGAGGCGCGTGACGACGCGTTTCCGCGAACGCCGCCGCTCGCGCCGCGAAGGGGAGTGGTTGGGCGTGGCGCTAGAGCATCTGTTTCAGGGCAGCGCTTTGAACGCGGTCGATGCGAAGGGCCGCGTGTCCATTCCTGCATTTCTCCGCGGTGTGATCGAACGCCGGGGCGGTGCCCGGACCATCGTCCTTGCCAAGCATGAAGCTTTCCCCTGCCTCAGCGCTTACGACCCCGCCTACGCCGCGCTGAAGCATTCCAAGCTCGAGCGCCTGCTCGAAAAGGAAGAGACCAACCCCGAAGCGCAGCTCGAATATCAGCAGCGCAACCTGATGGCCTTCGCCGCCACCGAGGAAGTCCCTTACGACAGTTCGGGCCGCATCCTTTTCCCCCCGATGATGCGCCGCAAGGGAGAGATCGGCGATCTCGCTCTGTTTCTCGGCACCGGCGAAACCTTCCAGATCTGGAACCCCGAGCTCCTGCTCAAGGACCCGCGCATCCCCGAGGACCTCAAGGACATCGCCCGCTTCCGGCTCGAAGAGAGGCGGGCGTCATGACCAGCGCCGGCAACAACCAGGCCCCACATGTGCCGGTGCTGGTCAACGACGTGATCGCCGCGCTCGCGATCCATGAAGGCGAGACGGCAATCGACGGCACGTTTGGAGCGGGCGGCTATACGCGTGCCCTGCTTGGGGCGGGGGCGGGACGAGTGATCGCCTTGGATCGCGACCCCGACGCGATCGAGGACGGCCGGTCGCTCGTCCCGGACCCGCGCCTCACACTCATCAACGAACGCTTCAGCCAGATGGACCGAGTTTTGGCTGAACGTGGCATCGAGCACGTCGACGCAATTGCGCTCGACATCGGAGTTTCCTCGATGCAGCTCGATCGGGCGGACCGCGGCTTTTCCTTCTCGGCCGACGGTCCGCTCGACATGCGAATGAGCCGGTCCGGACTGACGGCGGCGGAGTTCCTGAACTCAGCTGACGAAAGCGAGATCGCGCGAGTCCTCAAGGACTATGGTGAGGAACCGCGCGCCCGCGCAATCGCGCGCGCTATCGTCGCGGCTCGACCGGTCGAACGCACCGCCGAGCTTGCGGCGATCGTCCGCCGAGCCGCGGGCTTCCGCCCCGGCCAGAAGACCGACCCCGCGACCCGCACCTTTCAGGCGATTCGAATCCATCTGAATGCCGAGCTTGAAGAGCTCGAACTCGGGCTCGAAGCCGCGGAGCGCGCGCTCCGGCCAGGCGGCCGCCTCGCCATCGTCACTTTTCACAGCCTCGAGGACCGGATCGTGAAGCGCTTCTTCCGCGAACGCAGCGGAGGAACGCCGGCCGGCTCGCGTCACCGTCCCGTGCAGACTGACCCGCGCGAACCGACGTTCGAGCGGGTGGCGAAGCCGGTTTCCCCGACGGGACGCGAGCTGGCCGCGAACCCCCGTGCGCGCTCGGCGCGGCTGCGCAGCGCGATCCGAACCTCAGCTCCCGCGTGGAAGGGAAGCCTGCAATGAGCACAAGAAGCTTTCGTTCGGTGTTCATGGTCGCGAGCTGCGCCGGAGCGGCGCTTGGCTGCTACCTCGTTTCGCTCCGCGTGGCCTCCGAGCGCTCGGCTCTGGAAAGCGTCGAGACGAAGATCGTCATGACCCAGCGCGACATCCGCCTGCTTCAGACGGAGATCGGCACGCGCGGCCGCTTGTCGCAGCTCGAGCGGTGGAATGCCGGCGCCTTCGCTTTGTCGGCGCCGTCCGCCGACCAGATTCTGGGCGGCAGCTTCGAGCTCGCCAAGCTGACCCAACCGCAACGTCCAGTCGACTTCCAGGCCCCGGTGGTCCTCGCCGCCGCGCCTGCTCCTGAACGCAAAGCGGTGCCGATTGGGGAGCCCGAAGCCGACGATTCCGGCGCTCCGGCGACCGATCTTCTCCACCAGGCAAGCCTAAAGACCGGGACGCGCGAGGCCCCGGCTACGCAGGTCGCTGCTGTACCCCGGCAGCCGACCCAAACGAAGTCCACGGACAAGCCGGTTGCGGCGGCAATATCGGCACCAAAGAAATCCGTGGATAAGCCGGGCCTCGCGGCCGCCAAGCCGATGACAAGACAGGTCCATCTTGCGAAGACCGACCCGCTTGCTCCGCTTCCGGACAAGCCCGTCAGGAAATCAGCGAAGGACAACGTCTCCGGCCAATGAACGCCCCGTCGCCCGCTCTCGTCGCGCCTCGGCCCGAGCGGCTCCGACTGGTCGGCCAGCGCCGCCAGATCCTCGCTGTCATGCACCAGCGGTTGATGTTCGGCATGCTGGTCTATGCCGGCGTCGTCGCGCTCATCGCCCTTCGGATCCTCTGGCTCGCCGCATTCGGCGACCATGCCGGGCGGAAGGAGGGCTTGCTCGCGCTGATCCCCGAGCGCGGCGACATCGTCGACCGCGATGGCCAGCCGCTCGCCCGCACCATCGACGCCTGGACCATCGCGATCCATCCGACCAAGGTGATCGGCGACAAGCTCGCGCTCGCGCGGCAGCTCGCCCAGCTGATGCCCGAGCACAGCGAGGCGCAATATTTCGCGCTTCTCCGCTCGAACAAGCCCTTCTTCTATCTTCGCCGCCGCGCCGCGCCGACTTTGGTCGAGGCCGTCAACGCGATCGGCGAGCCGGGCCTCGCGATCGAGCGGGAGCCGGATCGTCTCTACCCGCAGACGACGCTCGCCGCTCACGTGATCGGCTACACCGATATCGACGGACATGGCGTCGCGGGGATGGAGCGCGCGTTCGATGCTCGCCTTGCCGATGCCCGCACCCGCGGCGAGCCTTTGACGCTGTCGATCTCGAGCCAGCTCCAGCAGGCCCTCGAACATGAGCTGCTGGATGCAATGACCCAATTCCAGGCGATCGGCGCCGCCGGTGTCATCATGGACATGCACACCGGCGAAGTGCTCGCCATGACCTCGCTCCCGCAGCTCAATCCGAACGCGGCGGGGCAGGGCACCGACGAAGCACGGTTCAACCGCGCGACCCTCGGCGTTTACGAGCTTGGTTCGACCTTCAAGCCGTTCACCGTCGCGATGGCGATGGACAGCGGCATCATCAAGTCGTTCGGCCAGATCTATAATTGTCCCGATGTGCTGATGGCCTACGGCCACGCGATCCACGACACGCACCCGTTCGGCCGCCAGTGCACGGTCGCGGAGATCATGAAGGAAAGCTCGAACATCGGCACGGCCCAGATCGCCGCGCAGGTCGGTGCTCAGCGGCAGAAATACTTCCTCGGTAAGATGGGCTTCATGGGTCCGGTCCAGATCGAGCTCAGGGAGCGAGCGCGCGCACTGACCCCGGGCGCCAATTGGGGTCCTCTCGAAGTGATGACAGTCGGCTACGGTCACGGCATCGCAGTCACCCCGCTTCATCTTGCGACGGGATATGCGACCTTGTTCAACGGCGGCATCTACCGCCCGGCGACCTTACTGAAGGTCGACGGCAACCACCCAATCGGGCCCGGCCGCCGAGTCTTCAGCGAGGAGACAAGCTACCGGATGCGCGCCCTGCTCCGCGAGGTCGTGATTGCGGGCACCGGCAAGAAGGCCGACGCGCCCGGCTACCGCGTCGGTGGCAAGACCGGCACCGCGGAAAAGCTCCTCAACGGCCATTACACCTCGTCGGCAGTGGTCACGACCTTCGCTGGCGTTTTCCCGATGGACGAACCCCGTTATGTGGTCGTCGCGATGCTCGACGATCCCAAGCCGACCAAGGACACCTACGGTTTCCATACCGCCGGCTGGAACGTCGCACCCGTCGTCAGCCGAACCATCAGCCGGATCGCGCCGATGCTCGGCGTTCGTCCAGACAAGAACCGTGAGCCGGACATGTCGGAGGTATTGCCGTTCGTCCACGACACGCACGAGGAATAAGCTCCAGTGCGCTTGCGCGAACTTGCCGATGTAAATTCGGATTCGGTGGTCACCGGCTTCGCCATCGATCATCGCAAAGTCGCCCGGGGCAGCGTCTTCGGGGCGTTCCGCGGCGCCGTCTTCAACGGCGAGGAATTCATTCCCCAGGCGATCGAGCGCGGCGCGGTCGCGATTGTCGCGCTGCCCAAGGCCGAGGTTGAGGGCGTCCCGCTCATCGGCGACGACAATCCGCGCCGCCGTTTCGCCGCGCTCGCCGCCAAATTCTACGAGCCCTATCCCGAAACCGTCGTCGCGGTGACCGGCACCAACGGCAAGACCTCGACAGTCGAAATGACCCGCCAGATCTGGCGCATGACGGGCCACCGGTCGGCATCGATCGGCACCCTCGGGGTCACGACGTCCGACGACCAGGTGAAGACCGGCCTCACCACCCCCGACATCGTGACCTTCCTGAACAATATGACGGGCCTGAAGCGCATGGGCATCAGCCACGTCGCCTATGAAGCTTCGTCGCACGGCCTCGACCAGCACCGCGCCGAGGGCATACCGCTCGCCGCCGCGGCCTTCACCAACTTCAGTCGCGACCACCTCGACTACCACCCGTCGATGGACGCCTATTTCGAAGCCAAGATGCGGCTGTTCGAGGAACTCCTACCGCCGGGCAAGTCAGCCGTAATCTGGACCGACGATCCCAAGTCCGACGAGGTGATCAAGCGTGCGAAGAAGCGCGGGCACGAGATCCTGACCGTGGGCCGGAATGGCGACACGATCCGGCTTGTCGAACAGTCGCCGACTCCTCTCGGCCAGGACCTGAAGCTGGAACATGCCGGCAAGCCGTACCGTCTCGCCCTTCCGCTGATCGGCGCATATCAGGCGTCCAATGTGCTGACGGCCGCGGCGCTGGTACTCGCGACGGGCGGCGAATGGGATCGAGTCTTTTCGGCGATGCAGCGCGTCGCGCCCGTTCGCGGACGGTTGGAGCGCGCGGTGATCAGCCGCGCCGGCGCACCGGTATATGTCGATTACGCTCACACGCCCGATGCGCTCGAGGCGGCAATTTCCGCGCTGAAGCCTCATGTGGAAAGACGGCTCATCACCGTGTTCGGAGCAGGCGGCGACCGCGACCAGGGCAAGCGCCCCGAAATGGGTGCGGTCGCGATGCGCCTATCTGACGTCGTCATCGTCACCGACGACAATCCTCGGAGCGAGGATCCGGCGAAGATCCGCGCCGCGATCATGGCCGATGCACCCGGGGCGATTGAGGTCGCAGGCCGGCGCGAAGCGATCGCCGAAGCCATCCGCATCGCCGCTTCCGGAGACATCGTGCTGATCGCGGGCAAAGGCCACGAAACCGGGCAGATCGTCGGCGACCGAGTGCTTCCGTTCGACGACGCGCTCGTCGCCCGGGAGTGCGCGGCATGAGCGCGCTCTGGACCTCGGACGAAATCGCGGCGGCGACCCGCGGCACGGCAAGCACGCCGTTCGATGTGACGGGCGTCACCTTCGACAGCCGCGAGGTGGAGTCCGGCTTCCTGTTCATCGCCATGCCCGGCACAGTCCACGATGGCCACAAATTCGTCGATGCGGCCTTCGCAGCCGGGGCAGCGGCCGCGATCGTATCCGAGCCGGTCGGTCATCCGCACGTCCTCGTCGACGACACATTCGAAGCGCTTCAGGCGCTCGGCCGAGCATCGCGTGAGCGTTCCAAAGCGATCATCTTCGGGGTCACCGGCTCGGTCGGAAAGACCAGCACCAAGGAAGCGCTTTACGCTGCGCTCGAACGGATCGCGCCGTGCCGCGCGCACCGCTCGGTCAAGAGCTACAACAACCATACGGGCGTGCCGCTGTCGCTTGCTCGGATGCCGCGCGATACCGAATATGCCGTGTTCGAATTGGGCATGAACAACAAGGGCGAGATCGCGGCGCTCACCCGGCAGATCCGCCCGCACGCCGCGATCGTCACCGCCGTCGCCCCGGCGCACATCGAAAACCTCGGATCCGAGGAATCGATTGCCGACGCGAAGGCCGAAATCTTCGAAGGCCTTGAACTCGACCGCGTTGCCATCGTCCCTAACGACACGCCCCATCGCGACCGGCTCGTCCGGGCCGCGCGGCGCCATGCCGACCGCATCATCACGTTCGGCAGTGGGGACGCCGACGTTCACGCAATCCACGCAGTCAAGTCGGAGGGCGGCGGGAGCCTGATCAGCGCTGCCCTCCTCGAGCGCGAATTGACCTTCACCATCTCGCAGCCCGGCGAGCATTGGGTGTCGAACGCCCTCGCCGTCCTCGCCGCAATCGAGGCGGTCGGCGCCGACGTCGCGGTCGCAGCGCTCGCGCTGGCCGACATGGGCGGCCTCAAGGGGCGGGGCGCCCGCCATGTGATCGAGCTCGCCGGCGGCGAAGCGCTCCTCATCGACGAGAGTTACAACGCCAACCCGGCGTCGATGGCGGCGACCTTGAAGAGCCTTGGCGCCGAGCGCGACGTGGCGCGCCGAATCGCCGTGCTCGGCCCGATGCGCGAGCTCGGGGCCCATAGCGCCGCGCTCCACGCCGGCCTCGCTCCGGCGGTGCTCGATGCCCATGTCGACGAGCTGATCCTGATCGGCGAGGAGATGCGGCCGCTGGCCGAGCTGGTCGTTGGCAAAATCTCGCTCGACCTGGTTGGCAGCGTCGACGAAGCGATCGCCGGCCTGCTCGCGAAACTGCATCCCGGTGACGCGGTGCTGGTCAAGGCGTCGAACTCGGTCGGACTCGCAAAGCTGGTCGATCGCGTGGCAGGGGGCGTCGCATGCTCTACGTGATCGC
>Ga0268264_10003192_pt1 | contig 14201 bp, 23 predicted proteins | sample KBSSwiS32_FD_190357 | JGI IMG/M metagenome (GOLD analysis project Ga0268264, IMG submission 190357) | Switchgrass rhizosphere microbial communities from Kellogg Biological Station, Michigan, USA - KBS Switchgrass S3-2 (SPAdes) (version 2) | ecosystem: Host-associated > Plants > Roots >...
GTAAAGCTGTCAATTTCGAGCTCGCCCGCGAGCAACCGCCTGATTGCAGCCTCGAGATCGCAGGCAGCGAGCAACAGACCGCGCAACTCCACAACGATGATATCTTTGTCCATGTTCGAATCTCCCTGTAGGTTCGGACCACGCCCCCGGCCGTTGACGCGGCGCGGGGGCAACACTTGGTGAGCTGAAACTTTCGCTAGCTGTTCATCCCTCCTTTGCGCGCAGCCCTCCCGCGGATCGCGCCTGCAAGAGCCTCAGCCGCGCCGGCCGTGAACAGCCCCGACCACCACGGGTGTGAATGGAACAGAAAAATAGCGAGTGCCGCCTGCCCGAGCGACATCAGCAACGCCATCACCGAGTACGGGCTCACGCGCAGCCCCCCAGCACGCGCTCGAGCTCGACGCTACGCCTGCCGACGGTAGACCACGCGCAGACTGGGCTCAGCGGGTGGAGGTGCGTGCGGCGACCGTTCGACCTTGCCGCAGGCTCGTCTGACCGCGTACTCCGGCTCGCCTGCCCGCTCGAGCTCGGTCGCATCGAACGCCTCCCGATTCCACCAAATGACGAGCGTCGCGCCCTCGCCCTGGCGCTCGAGCTCGTATGCGCGCAAGCGCGCCCACAGCTTGAACGGCGGCGCCCCCCATGCGTATAACGCCGCAGCCAACCGCCGCCCTGCCCGCTCCATGTCGCCCGCACCCATTGTCGCGCACGTGCGAGGGCGCGGCCAAAAAGTTGACCGTACTGTATCTTATGCGAACTGAGGGCCTCTGCTGCCGGGGTACCCATCGCGGCGACTCGAGCGAAAAACTCTGAGCCGTTTCGCCGTTCGAGCTCGGCGCGCAAGGGCTCGTTGGTGACACCCAAGCACTCTGCGAGCTCCAGTAGCCGAGCGGTCATGATGTCCACGTGGTCCGCGCTGGTCTCGTCGCCACTGAACCCGAGCGACTCTTCAGCAATCGCCGAGAGCTCGACGACCACCTGATCCCAGTCCTTTCGGAATCTGCGCTCTACCGAGCGCTGGAGCTTGCGCGCGTGACTTGCCAAAAGTTCCTCCGTTTCGTAGTCGCGCGGCACCGGCCCTACGTGGCCGGGGGAAGCCAAACAAGCCGGCCCGCGCTTGGTGAAAAGTAACCTTTCCGCCCTGCAGGCGCTAGCGCTTCGCGACGGGTATTTTTTGACCCCGACCATAGGGACCTTTTTCGCCCAGAACTGCGCGCACTGTGGAGCGCGGGACCTTCACCTCCGCGGCGAGCTCGCGCTGCGTGTAACCGTCTTTCGCCAGCTGGCGGATCTTGCGTTCGGTCACGGCTCCGACGCGCCGCGGGCGGCCCCAGTGGCCGCCCTGCGCCTCGACGCGCACACGCGCCGCGCTGATTCGCTCGCTGAGAGCCTGCCTCTCCATTTGCGCGGCCCAGGCCATCACCGCGATCACGACGTCGCCGGCGGGGCCGTTCAGGTCGAAGCCGTCGGCCACGCTCACGAGCTCGCAGCCGTTCACGCGGAGCTCCTCCACAATTGCGAGCGTCTGACGGATGCCGCCGCGCGAAAGGCGGTCGAGTCGGTACACGTAGAGCCGGCGGAGCTCGCCGGCGCGGGCCTTTGCTCGCACGCGCTCGAGCTCGGCTCGCTGCAACGTTGCACCGCTCTTCTTTTCCTCGAACCACACACGCACGTTGTCACCGCGTGCCGAGCTTGCCCGCTTGATCGCCTCACGTTGCAAGCCGACGCCTTGCGCGCGCGTCGACACACGGAGGTAAGCCGCGGCGTTCAAATGTCTTGCCAGGCACCCGAGAAACAAGCCACGCAGCCTAGGATCAGCGGCCCACGTGTAACGCGGCGCGCTTTGCTACGGCAGAAGATGCACGTGCTCGGTTCCGCTTGGACCTCGATCGGTTGGTGACGCACGTTCTCCCAGCTCTCCGCGTGCCGTTTCTCTTGCTCGGCTCGCTCCTGCTCTTGCCTCACGTCTTCTTTCTCGAAGTGTGTTGCGATGCACTCGAGCGGCGCGATCACGTCCTCGAGGGCGCGAGCCATGCGTGCAAACACCTCTAACTCTTCCTCTGTCAGCATCAGAACGGGACCGCTTCGAGCGCGCGGCGGAGCTCTGAAGTTTCTCACGCCCGCGGCGCGCAGCCATTCTCTCACAATTTTGAGCCGAACGGTGCAGCCGCCGCGACGCACCCCTAGGTGCTCTTCGCTCGCACGCGGGCACCCGCGTGCACATGACCGCGCCGCAAGGCGCGCGCGAGCGAAGCGAGGTCCACACTCACGAACCGCCCAAGCGCTGCAGCGTGCAGTGTGCCGGGATAACCTATCAGATCGGAAGAGATCTCATTTGCTTGGACTCTGCTGTGCCTAATTGGCCTTGGAGGGGTGACAGCCTACGAGCTCGCTCGAGCGTCGCGCGTTGCGCTGACGTTGAACAACTTCTCCCCACACTGCACGCGGCGGCGCTTGGGCGGTTCGTGAGTGTGGACCTCGCTTCGCTCGCGCGTGCCAGAGGCATCAGCAGACGCACCTTCGCGCCGCCCACCCCTCCCCCACCGCCAGCGCTCCCACCCGGGTCCGCGCTAGTCGGGAGGCTTGTGCGGCTTGCCGGCGTCCTCGAGTTCCCAACGGCGCGCCGCTTCGGCGAGCGCTGCGAGCGCTTTGCGCTTACGCGCTTCGAGTTCCTCTCGTGAGACCTCGGGCGCTGACCAGCGCCGGCGCTCTGACGGGCCGCGCCGCGGCGCGTCCTTCGGCAACGCGCGCCGCTGCAGGCGCCGTGCTCGAGCGTCCGCAATCGCCTGTTTTACAGCGGCTCCGCCGAGTCCCCAGCCCACTGTAATCCGGTGCGACCAGCCGCACGTAAGCGGTTCGGTGCGCCCCTTCGGCACTTCGTTTTTCTTGGCGCGGTAGGTCTGCAGCAAGCCCTTTGCTCGGCCCTCGGCAAATGCTCGCGCGACGGTCCGCACGTGGCAGCCGACGCGGCGTGCAATGTTCCGGCGCAGGATCCATCCATCCTTGAAGCTTGCAACTTGCGCCAACGCCAGCGCGCGCGTCGTCGACACGCCCGCGGCTATCGCACGATCGAACGCCGCTAGGGCCTCGTGCGTCACCGGACCCGCAAAAAACCGGCTAGCTGCTCCCACCTCGCCACCGCAAGATCGTGACCTGCACGAGCTCGCGCCCTCTCAAACCAGCCCAACCATTGCCCATTTCTGTGTCGCCAAATTCAACGCATCCCGAGCGCGACCGGCGCGCTGCGTGGCGTGACATTGACGATCCGAACGAGTGCCTGCGACCAACGTTGGTTGGTTGCCTTCCGCTCTGTTCTGTGGTGCTTTCGTGCATGCGACGTGCAGGGTGTTTTCCTGCTCGGAGCTGCGTGCCGCGTGGCTGGTAACCGCGTTGCGCGCTTGGTGCCTCGCGACCTTTGCAGCCGCGGGGCGCCTCCCTATTTGGGGGGCGGGAATGGACAAAACGCCCGATCGGCTGGCCGTGTCAAACTTCTGCACAGGGGGTAGCCATGGACCCACCCCCCCCGTTGTGTGCAAGCTGTGGATTGAATCTAGCGAGCTAGATCGCCGAAATCACGATGGGAAAGCCGGCACGGTTGCCGCTCCGTTCCAGTAAAAAACCTCGATTGCCTGGCGGTCGAGCTCGGGCGTCGCGGCGAGCGAGAGCGCTTGAAAAGCGGTGAGCCATTGCCAGTCGGACCACCACCAGCCGCGCCCGCGCGTGAAGCGCAAGAAGATGAACCAGCGCGGCGAGCGGTCAGCGAGATTCGCAAGCATTGTCGGCAAGCTCCACTACTTCGAAGCCCTCGGCCTCGCAGAATTGCCGGAAGCGTTCGCACTCCGGCTCCGCGTGCGAGATGTCAACATTTTGATCGTCAATGAAGACGGCAAGCTCGCGTAGGCACCACGGGCAGCGCCCGAGGATCGGCGGCTCCATTTTGCGCTCATGCTTTCCCCCCCTTGTTGAGTCCTGGCCGCGTTGGCGGCTCGGCGGCAGCAAGCACGAGCGCGTGCGGCGCGTGTCGGTGCACGGCTTGCAGATTTTGCCAGTGCGTCTCATTGAACATCCACGGGCTACACCCGCTGCAGCGCTCGACGCCCATCACCGAACGCGTAACGCCTGAGCGCCGGCACTTTTGACAATTGCCGCTCTGTTTTTCTTCGGGCGTCGGTCCTCGCATGGGTTTCGCTCCGCTCAGGTAATCAGCACCGTTGCGGAAGCATGCGCTGCATCCGCAAAAGGCCACGTGGAAAAGGCTTTGTTCGTGCCGCCGATGTTGCTCTCGATCGTCGCTGCGATGGTCGGCAGGATGGAATAGGCGACGTTCACTGCGGATCCGACTTTCACGCCGAGCGCGTATGCCCCAGTCCCGCCGCCAACTGCGCTCCAGAGACGCATTTGAATATTGAACATGCAGCCGGCCTGAACGTTGATCGCGGTGTGGCCCGCGCCGTTCTCAAACTCCCACGCCGTGTTAGCTGGCTCGCCTGAGCCCGGTATCGTGAGCCCCTGTGCGAATTGCGCCCAGAACCACGTTGCGCCGTCGCTCAGGTGCGCTCCCTCGATCAGCGCGAAGCAGTTGTTATCGATCGTCACGTTCGCTTGGTACGCGTTGCCCGCGAAGCGAAAAAAACCATTCGAAAACTCGGCGCCGGCGTTGACGCGGCTTGCGAATATGGACGCGGCGCCCGTCCACGTGCCCGCAATGTCGCAACGGTAGAGCTGGATCGAATCGAGAAAATTAGTCGAGTGGCAAACGCCGCCGTTCGGCATGCTCGCATCCTGCACGATGATTCCCCCGAAGCCGTGGATCTCGAGGTCGACTTCATCGAAAGAGACGGTCAGATCGTCAACGCCCACTACGTCGCCGATCGAGGCGTCTACCGTCGTCACGCTGCCATCGGTCCATGAGCTGACAAAGGTTTTCTTGGGATCGCCGCCGTTCAAACCCGCGCTCCAGGCGACGGCGTCAGGGTTCGAACCGCTCTTGATCCGGATCCGCTTTTTGTTGACGAACGTTCCCGCGAGCGTTTCGATCTCGCCACGCGTGCGAGTTGCGGGATCGGTGTTGGTCACTGCCGACAGCGTGATGTCCGCGCCTTCCGTGAATTCGCAGACGAACCAGAGAAAAAAGGCGTGGTCAGTTTGGTTGTCAGGATTCACGCGCAGTTTGCCGTACGCGCCCGGCGCTACATGGACGAGCGCGATCGTTAGAAGCGTACTGATCTGCCCGTTTGGGAAGAGCGTCTCGCAGAGCTTCTCGATCGTCTTGAACGGCCCGATCGTCGTGCCCGGTGTGTTCGTCTCGTCCTGGCCGTTCCAAGAGTCATCGCCATTGGTGAGATCAACCCACCACTCGGGCACCGTACCGAGCGCGGCGATCGGATTCTGCTCGTAGGGGTTTCTGCTGAGCGCAATCATTCTAGCTCCCCAGCAGACAGCGCGACGAGATCGGCGGCGTGCTCCTGCAGGCGCCCCGGGCCTGCCTCGGTCTCCAGATTTTCGATCCAGTCGTTGAACAGATCGCGCGTCACCCCTTGAGAGCGCGCGAACTGGCACACGTTGCACGGACAGACTTCCAAAAAGTTACCTTCGTGATTCAGCGACGGGACTCCGACAACAGGCTTTCCTCGCATCAAATGCTCCTAGCTCACTTGGGTGAGGGTAACGACCATGCGATCCGGAAACGTATCGACGCCGGTGTGTGCGGACCCAGTGGTCGCGCCGAGAACGGGGAAAATTATGTCGTTCGTATTCAGCGTCAGAACGCGCTCGCAAGTTACGCAGAGCTCCTCGCCCTCGAGCGGAGGTCCGCCCCACGTCTCCATGGTTTCTGCAAAAGAGGTATCAGCCTGGACGCCGACTCGATCGCCGTTGAGATCGACCGCCAGGAACAGGAATGCATTGACGTTGCACGCGTTGCTCGGCGCGGCGGTTACTTTGCATTTCCACACGCTTCCGTTGGCGCCGTTGAAGGTCAGCTTGCACTGGCTCGCCGTGAGCGTCCACGCAGCATCCGCCTTGTTCGTTCCAAACTGATTGCTTCCCGCATCGAGCTGCACAAAGTTTACCGTTCCGTTCGTCGGCCATTTGTTAGTGCCGCTCGCAGTGGCAGCAAACTGCGCAATGTGACCCGCACCCGTCGCTCCAGTTGCGCCCGTCGCTCCAGTTGCGCCCGTCGCTCCAGTTGCGCCCGTCGCTCCAGTTGCGCCCGTCGCTCCAGTTGCGCCCGTCGCTCCAGTTGCGCCCGTCGCGCCTGTAGCGCCGGCTGTTCCCGTCGCGCCTGTAGCGCCGGCTGTTCCCGTCGCGCCTGTAGCGCCGGCCGTTCCCGTCGCGCCCGTCGCTCCAGTTGCGCCCGTCGCTCCAGTTGCGCCGTCTGCGCCGGCCGTTCCCGTCGCGCCGGTAGCGCCTGTAGCGCCGGCCGTTCCTGTTGCTCCCGTCGCGCCCGTCGCTCCAGTTGCGCCGTCTGCGCCGGCCGTTCCCGTCGCGCCGGTAGCGCCTGTAGCGCCCGCCGTTCCCGTTGCTCCGGTAGCGCCCGTTGCTCCGGTGGCGCCCGCCGTTCCCGTTGCTCCGGTAGCGCCCGTTGCTCCGGTAGCGCCCGTCGCGCCGGTCGGTCCTGGTGGACCAATGCCCCCACCGGGCTCGGGCGCGACACTGACGCCGTCCGGCTGCACCGTGAGTACGTGGCCCGGCGTTGCCGCCGGCATGTCGGGGCCGCTCGGGCCGCTGCGAATGACAAACGGTTCATTTGCCACGCGTGCACTGGTTTCTTTACAGCGACGCGAGCGGCGCGGCTTGGACGGCTACATGCGTGGATTCGCTGATCTTAAATTGATTGCGCGTGCCGTGGGTTGCAGTATTCGAGGCGACGACTTGGAGCGTCGCAGCTGCGCTGTCCTTGATCGTAACTGTGTTTCCGCTCTGCCAGCAGTCGAACAAATACGGCTGCAAATCGATGCCTCCGGTTTCGTCCAGCGTAGCCACCACATTCACGCCGACGCCGCGCGGCACAATCGCGCGCAAGGCTACTTCGTTGGTTGGACCGACGGTGTCGTTGTAGGTAAACGTCACCGGAGTACTAGAGATTATTTTTGCCGGGCCTCCCTGCCCTGAGCTGAGCGCGAGCACGAAATCCGGACCGCTGAAACTACAGCCGGCCGCGAGCGAGCGACGCTCGGTCGTCGCATCCCAGGTAACCGGACTCTGAATATCTCCGGACAGCAGCGAGTTTCGAAACACCATGCCGCCATTCGCGTCACCGGCGAGATCCCCCGTGATGGTGACGTTGTCGCACTCGCAGGTATCAAACGTCACATCGGCAAATGCACTGTGGCTCAAGTGGCTGATGCCGCTGTCGGTGCAAATGACGTCGCTACCACGCGAATAGATCGCATCGAGCACGCTGCATTGGATGTCACCGGCGACACGCGTAAAAGCCAGCGACACGGCCCCGGCCGCCGTCACATCTTGCAAAACAACAGCCTCGAAGCCGGCCTTTGTATTCTGAAGAACCGTGCCCGTGCGGATCACCGTGGCGCCGCTGCCGCTGATGGGCCCGGACATGACCACGTCGATCAGTTCCAGAATGACGGGCCCCGCGCTCGCCGAGTCGTCGATCGCGCTCGGGCTCACACCTTGCAGCGCGACGGTTGATGCGTCGGTCGTTGTGATCGTGCCGATTGACGGCGGGTTCAGGCTCGGCGCAGCGCCAAATGCAGCGATGAAATACTGGACAGCCGCCGAGAGCGCCACATTTCCATACGCGCCTGGGCAGAGAAGAATATTTGTGAAGCCGGCATCAATCGCGTCTTGCACGTCGACAAACGGGCTTTCGATGTTGCCGTCGTGCGTCGTTGCGATGGTGGCTGAGTCACAGAAGGCAACGTTCTTGAGCGGCACGAGCGTCCCGCCGCTGACGGCCTCCGGAGCCACATCGACGCCGTTCGCTTGCACGGTGAGCACAAAGCCCGGCGTGCCCGCGGGCATGTCAGGCCCGCTCGGCGGCAAGCGGATGCGAAATGCTTCGTTGGCCATTCGGCTAAAAACACTCCTCGAGCTGCAAAACCACCGTGCCGAAGTTGCCCGGCGAGACGTTGCGCGAGTCGGCAAACGCGCCAGCCTGATCGGCCTGGATCGTCCCTCGCACCCTGATCGAGGCGTCGCCGGCGACAATACCGAAGCCGGCACCCGACGTGAGCGGCCGCGTGAGCTCGATTTGGCGAAAACCGCCGGAGTCCGCGTGCTCGCCGTCTGGCGAAGCCGCACCCGTAACTGCTGGCGCCACGCCATGCTCGTTGTTGTTGAGCTGCACCCAGGTCGTTCCGCCGTCCCTTGACGCTTCGAGCTTTAGCGTGATGTTGATCACTGTGTCATCGAGCGTGTTGAACACGTCCAGCTTTACGCTCGCGATGTAGTTCAGTTTTGGATCGGGGTCGGCGAGCTGCACTACGAGCTGTGTCGCGTTTGGATCGGCGGCGAGCTCCGAGCCGATCACGCGCTCGGTCGTGTCGATCGTGTTCGTGGTTGGCCCGATTTGCGTGGTGCGCTGGGCAAGCCGCAGGCGCGCGCCGGTGCCAGGTGAGAAGGGGCCGCCGGCGTCGTTCAGAACGTCGGGGCCGGAGGGAGAAACACGAAGTGTGACCATTTTTCTAAACTCCAAAGTCGGCGCGCGCTGCGCTGATTGCGTCCTCGTCACCTCTCGCACCCGCCGGCTTCACTGGTAGGATCGCTCGGCTGCTCTCGTCGCTGCCGCGCTGCGCGTACATGAGCACGAGCGTCCCCGGAGGGTTATTCCTGGCCACCGCTGCAGCCTGCTCGGGCGTTGTCACCGTGTCTTGTCCAATGTCGGGCGTCTTGAGCACGAATACTGCGAACACGTTCGCGTCGGGCGCCACGGGACCAGGATTGAGCACGCGCGCGACAGTCCATAGCCATCCGCTGCGAGGGCCTTGGATCGTTTCTCCTTGCCCAAACTGGAACGGCTGAGAAGGAGCCTGCGCGGCTTTCGACGTCGACGCGAGCAAGAGCACCGCGCCGACGCCGACACCCACCACAACCAGGGCCGCAACTGCCTTGGACATGGCGCCTTAGAACAGCTCTTCCAGCAGCACGTGCGCCGAGCCCACGCCGTCTTCCGTGTCGCCGTTCGGATGCGAGATGAACGCGCCGACCGCGTCTGCCTTGATGGTCCCGCGCACCGCTAGCTGCGCGTCGCCGTCGGTGACGTTGAAGAGATCACCTCTGCGCAGCGTCGCAACGAGCTTGCACATGCGTGCGCCGCCGGCGGCGTTGTTGCCGGAAAAGCCGATCGTGTGCTCGTTCGACACCAGATCGGTCCAGGCAGTTCCATCGGGGCTCGTCTGGATCGTGAGCGTCACGAGAATGTCCGAGTTCGTGTCCGAGCTCATCACGTCGCACTCGAGCTCGGCGCGATACTTCAAATCCTCGTGTGGACTCGCGAGGCTCGTGCTCATCGGCAGATCGCTCGGGACCGGAGTCGCCGAAAGGTTCTGCCCGATCACTTGAGCGATCGTGGTGATGGCGCCCGTCGTGCTGCCTACGGTGGTGAGCGCTTCATTCAAGCGCAGGCGTGCGCCCGAGCCCGGATCGAACGGGCCGCCGTCGCTGTTTTCTACGTCGGGCCCCGAGGGGCTCAGTCGAAGGGTCGTCATGATGCAGGTGCCTTTCCATTGGTTGCTGTTGCTGCCACGGCTCCGATTACCTGAGCCGCGGTTGGGTTTTTGTTCTGCAACGTGAGCTTCAAGAGCTCGAGCAGCGCGGGGCCGTTCTCCTCGGCGAGCTTCACGAACCGGTTTGCAATGTCGTGGCTGACTACATCGCCGGGGTTGCTGCCGTTGACTTCGTTTTCGCGACGCGTGCGCTCGTTCGTTAGGTAGCCCTGCAGCTCCTCCGAGAGCGTCTCGATCGTCTTGGTCGCGGATTCGAGCTGCCGATTCGCGGTCTCGCTGATTTTGGCCTGCGTCGACGCGAGCGCGTTCATGGCGTCCGCCAGGGCCTTCGGTCCGCCGTTGGCGGACAGATCGTGCGCGTCCTTGTTTCGACCTACGACCGTCGTTTGCACTTGGCTCAGCGGCGAATCGTTGGCGTCGAGCGCGGTAAACGTGACGGAGTGCCGTCGCGGCGCGAGCTGTTCAGCGCAGGCGTCGAGCAGTGCCTCCATCTCGTCGCACCACTGGTCACGGCCTGCGAAGGGCGCATCCCACGTGTCAAGAACCGAGTCCGCCGTGCTGCAGCGGATGCGCTTGACGCGGCTTGCCTTGTCCGTTTCATCGGGGACAAAGCGGATCGCCCAGTTCCTTACGCGCTCTTGTGCCATGCATCCTCCATCTGTTTTTCCCCGATCGCCGCCGCTTCAAATAGAAGCCAGTCGAGCGCCTGATCGTTGTCGTCTTCGACGCCGATCGCGTTGACCGAGCGACGCGGCCACGCCCGACGCACGGCCGAGCCGTGCCACATAAAATTGACCACCAAAAACCAGGGACGCTCAGCTCGGAGCACGCGCACGTGCTTGCAGCCCTCGAACCGCTGCACGTTCGGCACGCGCACGAGCTCGGGCGGAGCCTGCGTAATGAGCAACTCGACCGGTCGCGCCGCGCCGATTGCGTAGCGCTGCGCGGCTTCCGGGTACTTGCTGAACGCGCTCCGGAACGTGAGCGGGGAAGCCTCCTGCAGCCAGCGGCGCACGACTACGACCGCGGTCTCCATGGCGAGCTCGGCTGAGACGCCGTCGCGGTCGGTGCGCCCAACTAGCCAGCGATTGAAGCCGGGCACGATCTCTACGTCGTCACGACGCACGCCGGCGCTCATGCTGCCCGCTTTCTGCGCGCGTGAGACACGAGCCAGATCAGCGCCGCGACGCCGGCGCCGATCGCAGCCACTTCGAGCACGACTACCGTTAGGTGTTTGACGCTCTCCGCCGCGGCGCCAACGTCGCCGGCGAGTGAGCTCGGCGGCGCACCACTGGTGATCGGGCTCGCCGAGCTCGGCGCGTACACCGTATCAAGTAAAAAATTGTCGCTGTGCGGCCATGACAGCTCAGTTTCTTCGCCGCGGTTGAAGAAGCGCACGGTATGCAGCGACGCCGGACCATCGAGCAAGATCGGCGCGCCGGGCAGCTGCACGCGATTCACTGCCGGCGTGAGCGTGCCCGGGTTTTGGATGATCTCAATCATGGCTCCAACGAGCTTGTTTGGATTCGCCTGATCGTCGACCGCAGCCGCCGGCGCGTTGTCCTTGATCGTATTCTCCACCCAAATTCGGAGCCGGCGATCGGGTGACAAGCCGATCCCGCCGAGCTCGGTGTGCAGATCGTTCAAGGCGTAGACGCTCCAGACGTTCCAGCCCTTGAAGATCGGCGCGAAGCCGGGATCGGCATGGAAGGTCACAGGAGCACCGCCCACGACGGAAGCTTGGCTGTGAAGTCTTGCGGACCCACAAAAATCCCGTACGTGCCATCAGCATTGGTCGCGACAACTGCGCGAGCTCCAAACAATTCTTGCAGCTCTACCGTGTGAGCAATGCTCGGCCCATCGACGGACCGAATCACCCTGCTGCTGTTTGCCGGAAATATTTTGTTGTTCAGTAACGCCGAGCCGCCAGCGTACGCAGCCAGCCCGATCAGCAACAGTCCGCCGAAGAGCCCGACGACTAGGATCGCGTCGTTCGTCGACTGCTTCACGCTACGGCCCTCCCGCGTCTACGCGCACGCGTGGCCAGGAAGATCGCGAGCGCTGCCGCAGCGCCCAGCCCAACCAAAAGAAATCCAACCCCTGTTCCAGGGTCGGCAGGCTTTTTTTTTCCGGGATCGTCGCTGGCGACGAGCTCGGCGAACGGCCAAGGGCCGCCGCTTGGAGCACGTCGACCTGCGAACACGTGAGACCGTCTGGCCACGTCGAGCGCGGCGGAGCGTCGCCTAGCCCCGGCGTCCACTGAAAATGCATCACGTCGCCGACAGTGAAGCCGGGGAACGGCTGGAAGCTGGTCGGCCAGTCGCCGCCCCACGTGCCGCCCTGCTCGCGCCACCACTGGCCGAGCTCGCGATAGAACTTCGTCGGATCGTCCGCCGGCGCGCCCAGATGTAGCTCGATGTCGACGGCGCGCCCGAGCACGTGCCATGAGCGCTTGGCCTTGCCGCTCGGGTTGCTGGCTAGGTTCGTTTCTTCGGCGCACGTCCGAACCGCTGAGACGATGGACGGCAAGTAGCCGCGGCGAGTGGCTTCAGCGAGCAGGGTCGCGAAAGCTTCGCGCGCGTCTGGCACGAGCCAGTCCAGCGTCTTCAGTCGGTTGCGATCGTCGAACACGCACTAGCCTTTCTTGCCCCTTCAGTGATGCCGGCGGCGCTTCGCCTTCGCTCGGCCTGCAGCCATGCGCGCGAGAAACGCGCGCTTGCTGAGCTTCTTCGCCTTGCGCTTCTTGGTGTGGCGCTTCTTGGTGTGGCGCTTCTTGGCGTGCGCCCGCACGTGGCGCGTGCGGTACACGATTTTGACGACCGTGCGCGTCTTTCGACGGCGACTGCGCTTCGCGCGACGCTTCTTTTTCTTGCCGCCGCTCTTGGCACTTTTCCTCAGCTGATCAACTAGGCTCATGCGTCAAACTCCTGGAAACCAGTGCCCCCCGTGAGCACGCTACCGGCCACGAGAGGCACAAACGCCAATGCTGGCACGACGACTGCGGTCCCGCGAATTGTCAGCGTGCACGCTGTCAGCGCGAAGAACCGGAACGCCAGCGGATCGAGCGGCACATCCGCGCCGCCGCGCACGACGATCGAACGCATTTCAATAAGTCCGCCGCTCGTCGCCGGCGTGACAGTGACGCGCACCTCGAGCGTTTCATGCTCCTCGTCGACCGGGTAGCAAATGAGAGCGACCTGTCCGGGCACGCTCACGCGGAGCGGCAGCGCAACGCCATTCACGCGGATCGTTGACGACGTGCCGTAAAGCAGATCGGCCTTCATGTTCTCGGGGCCGAACGCCGTCACGCGCCAAAGATTCGGCGCGAGTATTTCGTCGATCAGATCCAACGGCTTATTTTCGCCGGCCTTCCAAGTGCCCGTGCGCTGAATCCCGTGGACGTAGCCCTTGAAGTGCGACGCCGGATCGAGCACAGAGCCCGGCGCCGGCGATGCCGGAATTCCATCCGGAAACGCACGCGGCCACGGCCCGGGCCCGTGAGGCACGGGCGCTTGAGGCGCAGACGCCGGCGGGTAGGGCGGATAAATGTTCATGCAGCGCGGCGGGTGACTCGGTAGGGGCGGAGGGAATGCGCCGCCGCGGCTTGCGTGGTGCGCGCAACGTTGGCGATGCCTACCATTGCGTTGCCGTGCGTCTGCGCCAGGTGCGGCAGGCGCTGCACGAGGGCAGCAAGGAAGCCGTGCGGATTCGGAGCGGCCGCCGCGGCGCGCGTGATCGCGAGCTGTTGCATCGCGCCGACCACCTGGCGCGCCTGCACGTTGCCCTGCTGCGCTTTCTGGACGACGGTTGCCATCGCCTTCTGTTGGTTGATCGCGAGCGCGACCTTGGCCGTGTTCGCGGCGGTGACGACGCCGTTTTTGATAGCCTTGGCCGCCTCGATGCCTTGATTCACGCGCTCGATCGCCTGGTGAGCCACTTCGACCGCGGCGGCCGCCGGCGCGAGCGCGGGCACTGCGATCGCAGCCGCGTCGAGTGCGTAGCGAAACGTCTTGCTCTGGATTGCTGCCTTGCCGTACTGCGCAGCTTTCGATACGACGGCAGTCGCCGCTTTCTTGATCGCTGGCACGACCGCATGCGCAACGCTCGTGACGGCGTGCGAGACCGCATGCGCGATCGAGCCGAAGATCGAGCCGACCGACATAGGCTCGCCGACGCCACCCTGAAGCGGGCAGCCTACGGCGCTGAGCTCACGGTGGAGCTCATGCCAAATCACGTCGAGCGGCACGAAGACGCGGAGCGGCGTGCCGTCGATGGTCAGCGTCAACAAAACGCCGTCCTCGCGCCAGTTCCACGCAAAGCCGGTCAGAGGCTTGTAAGCCTCCTGCACAGCGGGCGCGACGTCGCCGACCGTCCAATGATGCCGGGCGCCGCGCACGTGGTGCGCCGCGTGCACCGCGTGCGCCGCGTGCTGCATGCGCTGCCCTGCCGCGTGCGCGGCAAGAGCTCGGAACGGACGCTGGAAAGAATGCATGTCAGCCCTCCAACGAGATC
>Ga0268264_10003196_pt1 | contig 14197 bp, 5 predicted proteins | sample KBSSwiS32_FD_190357 | JGI IMG/M metagenome (GOLD analysis project Ga0268264, IMG submission 190357) | Switchgrass rhizosphere microbial communities from Kellogg Biological Station, Michigan, USA - KBS Switchgrass S3-2 (SPAdes) (version 2) | ecosystem: Host-associated > Plants > Roots >...
CATGCTGAGCCATCTGCTCCAGGACCTGCGCTACGGGCTGCGCATGCTGCGCGCCAAACCGGGTTTCACGATCGCTGCCGTGTTGACGCTGGCGCTCGGGATCGGCGCCAACAGCGCGATCTTCAGCGTCGTCAACGGCATGCTGCTGCGACCGCTGCCGTATCCGGACAGCGAACGCCTGGTCTACGTCCACAACACGTATCCGAAGATGAATCTCGAAAACGCCGGTACGTCGATTCCCGACTATCTCGACCGGCGCGCGAGCGCCGCGGCGCTCGAGGATCTGGCGATGTACCACGGCCAGAGCTTCAACCTCGCCGAGCAGGGCGCGCCGCAGCGTCTGATCGGCTATGTCGCCACGCCGTCGCTGTTCACGACGCTGAAAGTCGACGCCAGGATCGGCCGGGTGTTCGGCGCCGATGCCGCCGAAATCGGCCAGGACCATGTCGCCGTGCTCAGCGCCGCGCTGTGGCGCAACCAGTTCAACGCCGATCCCGGCATCGTCGGCCGCGACATTCATTTGAATGGCGACAGCTATCGCGTCGTCGGAGTCATGGACGATGCATTCGCGTTCCCGGACCGCAAGGCACAGCTGTGGGTCCCGTTCGCGTTCACGCCGAAGCAGAAGAGCGACGACGAGCGCGGCCACGAATTTTCCGAGTCGATCGGCCGGCTGAAGCCCGGCGCGACGGTCGCCGAGCTCGACGCACAGCTCGACGCGATCACACGTGCCAACGCCGACCGCATCGCCGCGTCCGGCGGCGCCGCCGGCGCCGGGGTCAAGAAATTCATGGAGACGTCCGGATTCACCGGACGCGCGAAGAACCTGCACGAGTTCCTGGTCCGCGAACTTGCCCCGGTGCTGTTGCTGCTGCAGGCGGTCGTCGCGTTCGTGCTGCTGATCGCCTGCGCCAATGTCGCCAACCTGATGCTGACGCGGATCTCGGCACGGCAGAAGGAGTTGTCGGTGCGCACCGCGCTCGGCGCCGGCCGCGGCCGGCTCGCGCGCCAGCTGCTGGTCGAAAGCCTGATGCTCGCGCTCGCCGGTGGCGCTGCCGGACTCCTCGTCGCGCAGTGGTGCGTGCAGCTCATCCACCTGCTCGGACTCGATGACGCGGCGCACGGTTTCTCGGTCGGACTCGACGGCAGCACCGTCGTGTTCACACTGGGGCTGGCGCTGCTGACCGGCGTGCTGTTCGGCCTGTTCCCGGTCGTCGCGCTGTGGCGAGAACGCGCTTACGAGGTGCTCAAGGAGGGCGGCCGCGGCAGCGGCGGCAGCCGCTCGGCGCGCGCCACGCGGCGCGTGCTGGTCGTCGTGCAGATGTCGCTTGCGGTCACGCTGCTCGCGGGCGCGGGCCTGCTGATCCGCAGCTTCGTGCACCTGCAGGAAGCGAGCCCGGGCTTCGACACGCAGAGCGTGCTGAGCGTGCGCGTCGACCTGCCGGAAAACCGCTACAAGGACGACCCCGCCGTTGCGCAGTTCTACGCGCGCGCGCTCTCCGCAGTGCGTGCGCTGCCCGGCGTGACCTCGGCCGGCATCGTCAGCTCGATGCCGTTCACGAACAACAATTCGCAGGCTTCGTACTTCATCGATGGCCACGAACTCGCCGCCGGCGAGTCCGCGCCGCACGGCTTCGTGCAGGTCGTCGACGAGGATTTCTTCAAGACCATGCAGATGTCGCTGCTGCAGGGCCGCGGTTTCACGACTGCCGATTCCGCCGAAGCCGGCAAGGTCGTCGTGATCGACGACCTGCTCGCGAAGAAATACTTCGGCGACGCAACGAAAGCGCTCGGCCAGCGCATCACGCGGGAAGACAGGCAGAAGGGCCCCTGGTACACGATCGTCGGCGTGGTCGGCACGATCAAGCGCAACAAGCTGTACGAGCTGACCAACAAGGAAACCTACTACTACTATTATCAACAGCAGCCCGAACGCTCGTCGACGCTCGCGCTCAAGACCGGCACCGCCCCGGACGCGCTGATCGCTCCGCTGCGTGCAGCGCTGCTGAACATCGATCCCGAACAGCCGATCTACGACATCCAGACGATGCGCGAGCGCGTGCGCACGTCACTCGACGACCGGCGCACGCCGATGTTGCTGCTGATGCTGTTCGCCGCCGTCGCGCTCGCATTGTCGGCGATCGGAATCTACGGCGTGCTCGCGTTCTCGGTGGCCAGCCGGACCGGGGAACTCGGCGTGCGCATGTCGATCGGTGCGCGCCGAGCCGACATCCTGCGCCTGGTCCTGATCGACGGTGCGCGCCTGGCCGGGATCGGACTCGGCATCGGGCTGGTCGGCTCGCTCGCGTTGTCACAGTTGATCAAGACGCAGTTGTTCGGCATCGGCATCGTCGATCCGCTGACCCTGATCGCCGTCGTCGTCCTGCTCGCCGCGACCGCGCTGGTCGCGTGCTGGCTGCCGGCGCGGCGCGCGGCCCGGGTCAGTCCGACCGAAGCGCTGCGCTACGAATGAGGGCAGCCCGGTGCTGAAGCATCTATGGCAGGACCTGAGCTACGGCCTGCGCATGCTCGCGTCGAAGCCCGGTTTCACGTTCGCCGCGGTGTTGACGCTCGCGCTCGGCATCGGCGCGAACAGCGCGATCTTCAGCGTGATCAACGCGCTGCTGCTGCGGCCGCTGCCGTATCCGGAAAGCGGGCAGCTCGTTTACGTCTACAACACGTATCCGAAAATGAACCTGGAATTTTCCGGCAGCTCAATTCCGGACTACCTCGAGCGGCGCGACAAGGCCGACGCGCTCGCCGATCTCGCGCTGTATCACGACGCGAGTTTCAATCTCGCAGAGGCGGGTGCGCCGCAACGCCTCGTCGGGGTCGTCGCGACGCCATCGCTGTTCACCACGCTGAAAGTCGCCGCGCAGCTCGGTCGCGTGTTCGGTGCCGACGAAGGCGAACCCGGACGCGATCGCGTCGTCGTGCTCAGCGACGCGCTGTGGCGCAACCAGTTCGGGGCCGATCGCAGCATCGTCGGCCGCGACGTGCGTCTCAACGGCGACGGCTACCGGGTCGTCGGCGTCATGGGACCGGACTTTGCTTATCCGAACCGCAATGTGCAGTTGTGGGTGCCGTTCGCGCTCACGCCGGCGATGAAAGGCGAAGACGAACGCGGCCACGAATATTCCGAATCGGTCGGTCGGCTGAAGACGGGCGCGACGATTGCGCAGCTCAACGCGCAGATGGACGCGATCGTTGAACACAATGCGCAGAGCGGCATCGGTACGCCGATCGGCGACCTCTGGAGGCAGCGTATCGACAGTGCCGGTTTCACCGGCCGCAGCATCAGCCTGCGCGACGCGCTCGTCGGCGAGCTCAAGTCGGTGCTGCTGCTGTTGCAGGCAGTCGTCGCGTTCGTGCTGCTGATCGCCTGCGCGAACGTCGCCAATCTGATGCTTACGCGCATCTCGGCTCGGCAGAAGGAGCTGTCCGTGCGCACCGCGCTCGGCGCCGGCCGCGGCCGGCTTGCGCGCCAGCTGCTTGTCGAAAGCCTGTTGCTCGCGCTTGCCGGCGGCCTCGCCGGGCTGGTCGTAGCGCAAGGCTGCGTGCAGCTGATCCAGCTGCTCGGCCTCGACGACAGCACGCAGGGTTTCCGGGTCGGCCTCGACGCCGACGTCGTCGCGTTCACGTTCGCGCTGGCGCTCGCGACCGGCGTATTGTTCGGCCTGTTCCCGGTCTTCGCGCTGTGGCGCGAGCGTACGTACGAAGTGCTCAAGGACGGCGGACGCGGCAGCGGTGGCAGCCGCTCGGCGCGCGCCACGCGGCGCGTGCTGGTCGTCGTGCAGATGGCGATGGCGGTCGCGCTGCTCGCCGGCGCCGGCTTGCTGATCCGCAGTTTCGTGCGCCTGGAACAGGCCAGTCCCGGCTTCAACTCCGACAGCGTGCTGAGTGTGCGCGTCGACTTGCCGCAGAACCGCTACAAGGACGACGCGGCCGTCGTGCAGTTTTACCAGCACGCGCTCGACGCGCTGCGCGCGCTGCCGGGCGTCAAGTCGGTCGGCATCGTCAGCTCGATGCCGTTCACGAACAACACCTCGCAGGGTTCGTATTACATCGAAGGCCACGATCAGGCCGCAGGCGAAACGGTGCCGCACGGCTACATGCAGGTCGTCGATGATGATTTCTTCAAGACCATGCAGATTCCGGTGCTGCAAGGCCGCGGCTTCCAGAACGGCGACGGGCCGGACGCGGACAAGGTTGCCGTAATCGACGAATTGCTCGCCAAAAAGTATTTCGGCGACGCCAGCCCGATCGGCAAGCGGATTATCCAGGGCGACCGCCAGACGGGAGCCTGGTACACGATCGTCGGCGTGGTCGGCACGGTCAAGCGCAGCAAGCTGTACGAATTGAGCAACAAGGAAACTTACTACTACTATTATCAGCAGCGGCCGGCGCGCTCATCGACAATCGCGCTGAAAACCGATCTGGCGCCGTCCGCGTTGCTCGCGCCGTTGCGCAGCGCGTTGCTCGCGATCGATTCCGAACAGCCGATCTACGACGTGCAGACGATGCAGGAGCGCATCCGCACCTCTCTGGACGACCGGCGCACGCCGATGCTGCTTCTCGGCCTGTTCGCCGCGCTCGCGCTTGCGCTGTCGGCAATCGGCATCTACGGCGTGCTCGCGTTCTCGGTGGCCAGCCGGACCGGGGAACTCGGCGTGCGCATGTCGATCGGTGCGCAGCGCAGCCACATCCTGCGGCTTGTGCTCGCCGACGGCGCACGTCTGGCCGGCATCGGCCTCGGCATCGGCCTGGTCGGCTCGCTCGCACTGTCGCAGCTGATCAAGACCCAGCTGTTCGGTGTCGGCGTCGTCGATCCGCTGACCCTGATCGGTGTCGTCGCGGTGCTGGCAGCAACCGCACTGGTCGCCTGCTGGCTGCCGGCGCGGCGCGCGTCGCGTGTCGATCCGATCGAGGCATTGCGTCACGAATAGGAGAACAGCATGACCCGCGACCTGCGTTTCGCCGTACGGCGACTGATCCGCAGTCCGGCATTCAGCGCGACCGTGATCCTGTTGCTCGGAGTCACGCTCGGTGCAAATGCCAGCATGTTCAGCGTGCTCTACGGGCTGCTGTACAAGCCGCTGCCGTTCGCCGCTGCCGAGCGCATCGTTGCGCTGGATGTGCGCATGGCCAACATGGGCGTGAACGTCGGCCTTTCCGTGCCGTACCTGGAGGAAATCGCGCGCAGTTCGAAGACGCTCGAGACCGTGGCCGGTTATCGCGAACGCCAGGTCGGTGCCGGCGACGACGATGCTTCCGCGCCGGCCTACAAGACCGCGCTGGTGCAGCCGGCGGTTTTCACGATGCTCGGCGCACGCCCCGCGCTCGGCCGCCTGTTCGTCGACGAAGACACGCGCGACGGCGCGGCGCGCAGCGTGGTCATCGGCTGGGACCTGTGGCGGACGCGCTACGGCGGGGCGGACAACGCGATCGGCCAGGTCCTCAAGCTGGCCGACGGCGACTACCGTGTCGTCGGCGTGCTGCCGCGCGGTTTCGGCTTTCCGCGCAATACGACCCAACTGTGGTTGCCACTGCATTTTTCAGCGGCCGAGCGCGCGCCGGAGCAGGCCGGGTCATTCAGCGATCTCAATGCGATCGGACTGCTGAAGCCGCAGTCCACGGCAGCCGACGTCGCCGGCGAGATGGGCAGCGTGGCGCGCGACATGCCCGGACTGAAGGAAATCGTCGACCTGATCGGATTCCAGGCCCATGCCGAGCCGTTGCGCAGCCTGTGGCTCGGCAATCGGGCGTCGGCGCTGGAACTGATGCTGCTTGCGGTCGCGCTCGTGCTGCTCGTCGCGGTGGCGAACATCTGCAATCTGTACATCGCGCGAATGCTGGCGCGCAGGCGCGAACTGGCCGTGCTCGACGCGCTCGGTGCGAGCCCGTGGCGGCGCGTGCGCCAGACCGTCGCCGAAACGCTCGCCCTGTGCCTGCTTGGCGCGCTGCTGGGCGTGGCCACGATCCCGCCGGGACTCGAACTGCTGCGCCGTTTCGACCTGATACCGGGTGATGCGCCGCAGGCGATCGGCGTAGATGCGGTTACCCTGATATTCATTGCCGCGCTTGCGGTCGTGCTGGCGCTGGTCATGGCGGCCAGCGCAACATGGCTGCAGCGGCGCAACCTGGCGCTGGCAATCCGCGCCGGCGGCGCGCGGCAAACCGCCGGCCGCGGCGCGCAGCGCGCGCGGCAGGGACTCATCGTCGCGCAGATTGCGCTGACTGCGGCGCTGCTCGTCGGCGTCGGATTGCTGCTGCGCAGTTCGCAGCGCCTGTTGGCCGAAGACGTCGGTTTCGATCGCAACCAGCTGGCAATCTCGGCGATAGCGGACTTGCCGCGCACGGAAGGCGGAACGCCGCCGGAGGCGGCCGCGAATGAAACTGCGCTGGCCGCGACGCGCGAGTTCGTCGGGCGCGTGCGTGCGCTGCCCGGCGTGAGCGCGGTCGGCCTGGGTTCGCTGGCGCCGTTCGGCTGGAGCATGAGCGTCAGCAACTTCGCCTTGCCGGGCCAGGAAGGCGCCGATCCGTCGGCGCAGCCGGTCGCCAATCGCGCATTCGTCAATGCCGACTACTTCGCCGCACTCGGGACCACGTTCATGCGCGGGCGCGGGTTCACCGCGGAAGAAGCGCGCGCGCACGCCGATGTTGCCGTCGTCGACGCAAAGTTCGCGCAACAGGTGTTCGGCGATCGCGACGCACTCGGCCAGAAGTTCATGATGGGCGTCGACGACAAGTCGCCGATGCGCGAGCTGACGATCGTCGGCATCGTGCCGACGCAAAAGCTGCATTCGCTCGACGAAAAGGCCGAGCGCCCGACCGCCTACCAGCCGCAGGAAGTGCCGCTCAACGGCATGCTGCTGGTGCGCGTGCAATCCGATCCCGCCGTGCTCGCCGCACCGGTCAAGGAACTGTTCCGTGCGATCGCGCCGCGCGCGAAGCTGCGCGATGTCCTGCCGATGACCGAACGCATCGCCGACACGCTGCGCGATGCAATGCGCCTGAACGCGCTGCTCGAACTGCTCGGCGCGATGGCGTTGACGCTGGCGGCAGTCGGACTGTACGCGGTGCTTGCCTATTCGGTGCGCATGCGGACGAACGAATTCGGCGTGCGCATGGCGCTCGGCGCTTCACGCTCCGGGGTGCTGCGGAACGTGCTGCTGCAGGGCGGGCGCCTGATCGTGGGAGGCCTGCTGCTGGCATTGCCTCTGACCTACCTGCTCGCACAGCTGCTCGGCGCGCGCCTGTACCGGATCGGCGCATTCGACGGCGTCACGCTGGCCTCGGTGGCAAGCCTGCTCGGCGCGGTCGCGCTGCTGGCGTGCTGGCTGCCGGCGCGACGGGCAGCAAGCGTCAATCCAATCGAAGCGCTGCGCTACGAATGATTGCGGTGCGAAGTCCACCATATTCCCAACCGGGAGCGGATCCATGTTTTCTGCAGTGACCTACGAATTGCGTCAGGCGTTGCGTTCTGTCGTGAGCAACCCCGGATTCTCGGCGCTGGTCGTCGGCGTGCTGGCCTCGGGCCTCGCCTGCGTGATGTTCATGCTGGTCATGATCAACGGCCTGATCCTGCGGCCGCTGCCCTTCCCGGAACCTGACCGGCTGCTGCATGCCGGCGTCACCGACGGCAGCAACGATGCCCGGCTCACCGACGTCAGCGCCCGCGACCTGCTCGAACTGCGCCGCCGCCTGGCCGACGTCGCCGATGTCGCCGGATACCAATCGGCAACGATCAACCTGAGCGATCTGGACCGGCCCGAGCGTTTCGACGGAGCGATGATCAGCGGCAATCTCAGCCGGGTGCTCGGCATGGCGCCGATCCTCGGACGCGATCTGAACGAGAGCGACGAGCAGCCCGGCGCGCCCGCGGTCGTGCTGCTGTCCCACACATTGTGGAAGAGCCGCTACGGCGGCGATCCGGACATCGTCGGGCGCCAGATCCGCGTCAACACGCGCCCGGCGACGGTGGTCGGCATCATGCCGGCGGGCATGAGCTATCCGTATCGCGAGGTGGTCTGGATACCGGCAACCCTGCGCGAGGACGTGCCCGATCCGGAAAACAGTTACGTCATTGCAATGCGCGTGCGCGCCGGTGTCGACCAGGCCGTGATCGCGACGCAGCTCGAAGCCTGGCGCAGCGATGCGGCGCGCGTCGATCCGGAACGCTTTCGCGGTCTGCGCGCCGGCGTCGAATCGCTGAGCGTGTACACGATCAACCGAACGACGCGCATCGTGCTCGGCATCATGCTCGCCGCCGTCGTGCTCGTGCTGCTGGTCGCCTGCGCAAACGCGGCGAACCTGCTGCTGCTGCGCACGCTGGCGCGGCGCCAGGAACTGGCGCTGCGCGTCGCGCTCGGCGCGAGCCGCAGCCGCGTCGCGCTGCACCTGCTTGCCCAGTCGCTGCTGCTCGCGATCGTCGCGACCGCCGTGGCGTTGCCGCTGGCCACGCTGGCGATGAAGCGCGAGGGTGATTTGCTGCGTACGTCGCCGAATGGCGTGGCCGACTGGCTGACCTTTGAGCTGGACTGGAACCTGATCGCGATGGCGATTGGCGCGGCCTCGCTGACCGCGCTGGCGACCGGGCTCCTGCCGGCTCTGCGCGCATCGCGCGACACGGTATCCAATACGCTGCGCGACGGCTCGCGCGGGAACACGGGCGGCACCTTCATGAACTTGAGCCGGGTGCTCGTGATCGGTGAAGTGGCGATGTCGTGCGCGCTGCTGATCGTCGTCGGCACGATGATCCGCGGCATCGTCTCGCTCGATCACATCGATCTCGGCTTCGACTCGTCGCGCCTGCTCAGCGCGCGCGTCGCGCTGTTCACGAACACTTATCCGACCGGCGCCGACCAGGTGCGTCTGTTCGAGAAGCTGACCGACCGCCTGCGCGGCGACGCCGAAGTCGTCGACGCCAGCGTGGCGACGACGTTGCCGATGCGCTTCGGCGCGAACCGCGACATCCTTCCGGCCGGCGTGGCCGCGGACGGCGACATCAGCCTGCCCAAGGTGCGCTATGGCGGAACCGACGATCATTTCGTCGGCACCTACGGGTTGCGCATGCTGCGCGGGCGCTTCTTCGACACGCGCGATACGGCCGACGCGGCCAAAGTGGCGGTCGTCGACACCGTGTTCGTGCAGCGCTATGCCGAGGGCGGCGATGTCCTGGGTCGCCAGTTCCGCCTCGATCCGCGCAGCAAGGACAGCCCGACCGTCACCGTCATCGGCGTCATCTCGCCGCTCAGGCTCGATGCGCCCGGCGACGAAGTGCAGCCGGTCATGCTTGCGCCGCTGCGCCAGGATCCGGCTCGCTTCGTCAGCCTGGTCGTGCGCACGCACGGTGAACCGAACGCGTTCGCGCCGCGCCTCAATGCGATCATGCGCGAAGTCGACGCCGACACACCGCTGTACTGGGTTCGCGACTTCGCAGCGGTGATCCGCGAGGCGACGTTCGGCGAGCACGTCGTCGCGCAGCTGTTCGCCGTGTTCGGCATCATCGCACTGATCCTGGCCGGCGCGGGGCTGTACGGCATCACGGCGTTCGGTGTCGGCCAGCGTACGCGCGAGATCGGCGTTCGCCGCGCGCTCGGCGCGCCGGCCGGGCAAATTTTGCGCACGCTGTTCGCGCGCACCGGCTGGCAGCTCGGCCTCGGACTCGCCGCCGGGCTGGCGCTCGGCATACCTCTGTCGCGTGTCCTGACCGGCGCGCTGCACACGATCCTGGCGCATGATGCGACGACGCCGCTCGTCGTGCTGGTCGTGCTCGCCGCGGCGGCCACCCTTGCGATCGTCGTGCCGGCGCGCCGTGCGCTTCGCATCGATCCAACCCTGGCGCTGCGCCACGAGTAGCGCACGAAACGCTTCGAGCCATTGTTTCCCGGAGAACGCGATGATCGATTCACACGGATGTTGCCGATGAGGATCGCGCTGCAGGAACTGCGCTACGCCCTGCGCACCATCCTCGCGCGCCCGGCGTTTTCCGCGCTGGTGGTCGGTGTGCTCGCGGCCGGACTTGGCTGCGTCGTCTTCATGCTCGCGCTGCTCGACGGCTTCGCGTTGCGTCCGCTGCCGTTTGCCGATCCGGAACGGCTGTACCAGGCCGGTTTCTTCGGCGACGGCGGGCTCGGCGACGTCTATCCGATGACCGACCAGGATCTGGTCGGCAGCCGTCGCCAGCTGGCTGCCGTCGCCGAGGTCGCCGGTGTCGCCCGATCGACGATCAATCTGAGCGACCTCGACCGGCCCGAGCGCTACAACGGCGGCCATGCCAGCGCGAATCTGTTCCGCCTGCTCGGTGTCGCGCCGATCCTCGGCCGCGATTTCAGCGATGCCGACGAACAGCCCGGTGCCGCGCCGGTCGCACTGATCTCGTACGATCTGTGGCAGTCGCGCTACGGCGGCGACCCGGGCATCGTCGGCCGGGTCATCCGCGTCGATGCGCATCCGGCCACGGTGATCGGCGTGATGCCGAAGGATTTTTCCTATCCGCGACGCGAGTCGATCTGGGTCGCCGCGACGTTGGCAAGCGCAGCGGCGCACGACGAATACGCGTATTGGCTCGTCCTGCGCCGCCATGCCGGCGTCAACGAGGCGCAGCTCGACGCGGCGTTCGCCGCATGGTTCGCCGACGCCGCGCGCGCCGACCCGGAACGTTTTCACGGGCAGCGGTCCCGCGTCGAGCCGCTGCGCGAGATGGTCATGGACCGGACCACACGCTCGATGCTCGGCATGATGCTCGCGGCCGTGTTCATGGTGCTGCTGATCGGCTGCGCGAACGCCGCGAACCTGCTCCTGACGCGCACGCTCGGCCGGCATCAGGAACTGGCCGTGCGCGTGGCGCTCGGTGCCAGCCGCGGTCGACTGGTCGCGCACCTGTTCGCACAGAGCCTGCTGCTGAGCGCCGCCGCCGCCGTCATCGCACTGGCGCTGGCGCAGGCCGGTTTGCGCTGGCAGCAGGCGCTGCTGCGCGAATCGGAGTTCACGCTGCTGTGGCTGCGCTTCGGCCTCGATGGCACGGTCGTCGCGCTGGCGGGCGCTGCCGCGCTGCTGACCGCATTCTTCAGCGGCGTTCTGCCTGCGCTGCAGGTCAGTCGCTCGGCCGCGGCGGGCGGACTGCACGACGGCAACGTGCGCAGCGCCGGCAGCGCGCGCTTCGCGCGGATCAGCCGCGTGCTGGTCATCGGCGAGGTCGCGCTTTCGTGCGCGCTGGTGGTCTGCGTCGGCACGCTGGTGCGCGGCGTCTCGGCGCTCGAGCGTACTGACCTCGGCATCGATACCGGCCACCTGCTGACCGCACGCATCCTGCTGCCGACCCGCGCCTATCCGGCCGCCACCGATCAGCTACGGCTGTACGAGCGCGTCGGCGAACGCCTGCGCGGCGAGGCCGGCGTGGCCGCGGCGAGCCTCGGCACCGCGCTGCCGGGCACCTACTACAACGAAATGCACGATGTCGTGCCGGACGGCACTGCGCCGGCCGGCGAGGCCGAGTTGCCGCAGACCGCTTACGCCGCGGTCGACGATCATTTTCCGGCGGCGTGGGGTGTGCCTCTGCAGGAGGGCCGGTTCTTCGACAGCCGCGACGCGGCAGACGGTGCGCGCGTCGCGGTCGTCGACCGGCGCTTCGTCGAACGCTACGGCGACGGCAAGCCGATGCTCGGCCGGCGCCTGCGCCTGGATCCGCGCAACGCGAACGGCGCGACGGTCACCGTGATCGGCGTCATCGGCGCGGTCACGCTCGACGCCGCCGGCAGCGCGCCGCCGCCGGCGCTGCTCGTGCCGTTGCGCCAGGCGCCGTTCAAGATCGCCAGCATCGCCGTGCGCACCCGGGCCGCGGCGACGGCATTCGTGCCGCGCCTGGCCGAGCTGATGCGCGAAGTCGATGCCGACACGCCGCTGTACTGGGTCCGCGACTACGCCGCGATCCGGCACAGCATGAACTTCGGCGAGCGCGTCGTCGCGCAGAGCTTCGCCGTGTTCGGCGGCGTCGCGCTGCTGCTCGCCGGCGCCGGCCTGTACGGCATCATGGCGTTCGCCGTCGCCCAGCGCACGCGCGAGATCGGCGTGCGCCGCGCGCTCGGGGCGCCGCGTGGCGCCGTGCTGCGGGCGTTGTTCGCGCGCAATTTCGCCCAGCTCGGCATCGGCCTCGCGATCGGCCTGGCCGTCGGCATTCCGTTCGCGCAGCGGCTCAGCGTGTCATTGCGCACGATCGATCCGGGCGGCATGCCGGTCGTCGTCGCCACGCTGCTCGTGCTGGCCGCCGCTGCCGCACTCGCCGCCGCCGTTCCGGCCCGGCGCGCGCTGCGCGTCGATCCGATCACCGCGCTGCGCCATGAATGAAATACACTTCGTAGAGCAGATAACAATGATACGTTTGAACAATGTGGAAAAATCCTACGCGCTGCAGGGCGGCCGGACCTGGATCCTGCGCAACATCGCGCTGGAAATCCGTGCCGGCGAGTTCCTCAGCATCATGGGCCCGTCCGGGTCCGGCAAGACCAGCCTGCTCAACGTGCTCGGCCTGATGGACAGCGACTGGCAGGGCGAGTACACGTTCGGCGACCAGGCCGTGCACCAGCTCGGCCACAAGCAGCGCCAGGCCCTGCAGCGTGAGCGGGTCGGCTTCATCTTCCAGCACTATCACCTGATCGACGACCTGACCGTGCAGGAGAACCTCGACCTGCCGCTGAGCTATCGCGACGTGAAGTCCGCCGAGCGCAAGGCGCGCGTCGGCGATATCCTCGATCGCTTCCAGATCGTCGGCAAGAAGGATCTGTATCCGAAGCAGCTGTCCGGCGGACAGCAGCAGCTGGTTGCCGTCGCGCGCGCGGTGATCACGCGGCCGAGCCTGCTGCTCGCCGACGAGCCGACCGGCGCGCTGCATTCGACCCAGGGCAGGATGATCATGGACCTGCTCAGTGAGCTGAACGGCGAGGGCATGACGATCGTCCAGGTCACGCATTCGGAAGACAACGCGCGCCGCGGCCACCGCGTCGTCGAGCTGCGCGACGGCTGGCTGGCTGCGCCGGCGCAGGCGGCGTGAGGCTCGCGAAAGGCGAAAAGTCAAAGGTCAAAGGTCAAGTCGAGCAGGAAGGCCGGCTGCGGCGCGTCTTGACCTTTGACTTCTGACGCCCTCTGGCCCGACTGACGCCGCACCATCGAGTACGATTGCACCGCAATGAGCGACAAAGAACTTCCCATCCTTATCGCCGACGACCAGCGCGACGTGCTCGAAGCACTGCGCCTGCTGCTGAAGTCGGAAAATCACGCCTGCCGTGCGTTCGGCGATCCGGCGGCGGCATTGGCGGCGGCACGCGAAGCGCAGTTTTGCGTCGCCCTGATCGATCTCAACTACACGCGCGATACGACCTCCGGCGCGGAAGGACTCGAGCTGCTCAAGGCGCTCAAGCGCGCCGACCCGGACCTGCCGGTCGTCGTGATGACCGCCTGGGGCTCGATCGATCTTGCCGTCGAGGCGATGCGCCTCGGCGCCGGCGACTTCATCGAAAAGCCGTGGGACAACACGCGCCTGATCAGCGTGCTGCGCAACCAGATCGCGCTCGGTGCGGCGATCCGGCGCGAGCAGCGCCTGCACGCCGAGAACCGCTCGCTGCGCGAGGACGACGACGGCGACTTCATCGCCGGCTCGCGCGCGATGCAGCCGGTGCTGACCTTGATCGAGCGCGTCGCGCCGACCGATGCGAACGTGCTGATCCTCGGCGAGAACGGCACCGGCAAGGGCGTCGTTGCCCGGCTCATCCACCGGCGTTCGCAGCGTGCCGAGCGCGCGCTCATCAAGGTCAACATGGGCGGCCTCGCCGACAGCGTGTTCGAGGCCGAGATGTTCGGCCACGTGCGCGGCGCGTTCACCGACGCGAAGTCCGACCGCGTCGGCCGCTTCGAGGCGGCCGACGGCGGCACGCTGTTCCTCGATGAGATCGCGAACATTCCGTTTCCGCAGCAGGCCAAGCTGCTGCGCGTGGTCGAGGACGGCGAACTCGAACGGGTCGGCTCGTCACGCACGCTGAAGGTCGACGTGCGCCTGATCGCCGCAACCAACGCCGACCTCGGTGCCGAGATCGCGGCCGGCCGCTTCCGCAAAGACCTGCTGTTCCGCCTCAACACGGTCGAGATTCGCCTGCCGCCGCTGCGTGAACGGCGCGAGGACATCGTGCCGATGGCGCGCGCG
>Ga0268264_10003199_pt1 | contig 14184 bp, 11 predicted proteins | sample KBSSwiS32_FD_190357 | JGI IMG/M metagenome (GOLD analysis project Ga0268264, IMG submission 190357) | Switchgrass rhizosphere microbial communities from Kellogg Biological Station, Michigan, USA - KBS Switchgrass S3-2 (SPAdes) (version 2) | ecosystem: Host-associated > Plants > Roots >...
CCCCTGGTCCTCGGGCCGCCACCACCCCGCCAGCGCCGCCGCCACCGCCGCGCAGGGAACGAACATGAACGCGCTGGGGGCCAGCAGCCGGCCCACCCCGACCAGCACGCCCACCAGCGCCGCCGTCCTCCACGCCGGCGCGCGGATCATCGCCATCACCGCCAGCGGCACGGCGGCGCCCAGGAACCCCTCGTGGAGGTGATGGTCCGCGTTCCCCAGCGCGCCCGCGTCCACCAGCGCCGGCGTCAGCCCCAGCAGCGCCGCCAGCACCAGCGACGGCCCCGCGCCCATCACCGCCCAGGCGAGCCCCAGCAAGGCCGCCAGCCACACCGCCGACAACAAAGGCCCCACCCACGCCGCGCCCAGCTCCGCCTCCTCCGGCCCGGCCGCCTTCACCGCCGCCGCCACCAGCTCCGCGTGGAGCGGGGGGAGGATGATCTGCGCGCCCTCCGGAAAGCTCACGTACGGGTCGAAGGTCTGGTAACGAGGGAACGCGTGGAGCTGGAGCCGGGCGAAGCGCGTGTAGTAGTGGGAGTCGGAGGGCAGCAGCTCCACCTGGCCTTGGGCCGGGAAGACGCTGCGAAAATTGGCGCACCGGGCCCACAGTCCCGCGAGGACGAGGAGCACCGCGGCAATCCGGGCCACCATCGGTGAGGATGAGAGCATTGGCGGCGGGGATGGCAACAACGGGAACGACGGAAAGCAGCGCAACCGGCACCCCGGACGGCGGGTGCCCGGCGTGCCTGGAGCGGCGCTTCGACCAGGCGGAGCAGACCGCGAACGTCCAGGTCCACCGCTGCCGCGCCTGCGGCCACCGGGTGGCGGCGTTCCCCGGCCCGGCCCCCTCCGAGCAGGACTTCCTCCTCCAGGACTCCACCGAGCTGTACACCGGCTCGCTGAAGGCGACGCGCGTGCGCCAGGCGCGGGCGCTCGTCGCCGCGCTCAAGCGCGAGGCCGGCGCCGTGGAGGGCCTGCTGGACTACGGCTGCGGCCGGGGCTGGTTCCTCGACGTCGCCCGCGAGGAGGGGCTCAAGCCGCTCGCGGGCGCCGACACCTCCGGCACGTCAATGGACGCCCTCTCGGCCATGGGCATCGCCGGCGTCCGCATCGAAGACCCCATGCACCCCGCGCGCACGGTCGAGCGGCTCCCCTTCCGCCCGCGCGTGGTGTCCCTGCTGGACGTGGTGGAGCACATCGAGCCGGATGCGCTGGCCGGGTGGCTCACCGAGCTGCTGGACGCCCTCCGCCCCGACCTCAAGTACATCCTCATCAAGGTCCCCATCTCCGGCGGGGTGCTGTACCGGACGGCGTCGGCGCTGGCGCGCGCGGGGATGGCGGCGCCGCTCGACCAGCTCTACCAGGTCGGCCGCACGCCGCCCCACGTCAACTACTTCAGCGTACGTTCGATGCGGGCGCTGCTGGAGCGGCTCCGCCTCCCCCTCCTCACCGTGGTCCGGGACCACGAGTTCGAGGCCAGCGGGCTCAAGGAGCGCGCCACCTTCCTCCAGGCCCTCCCTCCGTCGGTCGCCACCGCGGCCGGGGGCGCCGCCATCGGCCTGGCGCGCGCGCTCCGGATGGAGGACACCGCCGCGTTCCTCTGCCGGGCCTGACAGGCGTCACCCGGCGTGACACCGCGGCGCGTCGCGAGCGTCGCCTGAGCGACCCAAAGCGTCTGCGCCAGACGCGGCGGCGTTCGGGGAGTACTCCGGCGTGACGCCTCCGCGCGCGCAACTCCCCGGAACGACGGCCCTCCGCGCCCGGTACGGCAGTTGCTCATGGACCGTGCATGCCCCGAATCGCACGGTCCGAGGTGGTGGTCCCCAGCGCGCTGTCCCACGCCGAGCGCGAGCAGCTCATCGACGCGCTCTACCAGATCCAGCTCGAGGTCTTCGACGGCGTGGACCGCAAGTCCTTCGCCTCCTACGTCGTCAACTCCAAGGCGGAGAAGACCTGGATCCTCGTCCACAAGGACCAAGGAGGCGCCATCGTCGGCTACTTCGCCCTGCACCTGTTCGCGCGCGAGCTGGGCGGCCAGCCGGTCACCATCTTCCGCGCCGAGGCCGGCACCCGGCGCGCCTACCGCGGCGGCAACGCCAACGTCCGCTTCGGCCTCCTCCGCGGCCTGCGCGCGCTGGCGGCGAACCCGGGCCGCCCCATCTACTACCTGGGCTCGCTGGTCCACCCCTCGAGCTACTCCCTCTTCGCCAAGTACTTCTCCGAGGTGTACCCGTCCGCCGGCCTGCAGACCCCGCCGGAGATGCTCCACCTGATGGACGAGATGGCGGACGAGTTCGGCCTGGCGCGCGTCGACCAGGAGAACCCGCTGGTGCGGCAGGTGGGCTGGAAGACCCGCGACACCGACGCCGAGCGCGCCTACTGGGCGCGCTGCGACCGCCCGGCGGCACGCTTCTTCGTGCAGACCAACGGCGGCTACTCGCAGGGCCACGGGCTGCTCACGCTGGTGCCGGTGACGCTGGCCGCGCTCGCCGCCATGGGCAAGCAGTTCGTGGCGCAGAAGCTGGCGCGGATCCGCGACGCGGTGCTGGCCCACTTCCCGCGCCCGGGCGAGGCCCTCCGCCAGCTCCAGGCGGCGCCCCTCTTGGCCGGCGTCGCGCCCGCCACCCTGCAGATGCTGGCCTCCGCGTCGCAGCTGGAGGTGAAGCCGGGCGGCTCCGGGCTGTTCCGCCAGGGCGAGATGGGCGACGAGGTGCTGGTGCTGGCGCGCGGCGCCGCGTACGTGCTCGCCGAGCGTGGCGACGGCGAGGAGCACATCATCGACGAGATCGGCTCCGGCTCCCTGGCCGGCGAGATGAGCGCGCTCAGCGGCGAGCCCCGCACCGCCACCGTCCGCACCGCCACCTCTTCGATGCTGGTGCGCATCCCCCGGCGCGCGCTGCTGGTGGCGCTGGAGACCGACGCGGTGCTGCGCGAGCGCCTGTGGCGGCTGTACTGCGAGCGCCGGCTGGACGCGCACGTCCGGGTCCACCCGCACTTCCGGCACCTGGAGCACGACCGCCGCCGCGCCTGGCTGCGCGAGTGCCGCGAGCGCCGGCTGGCCGCCTCCGGCGAGGCGAGCTTCGAGCAGGGCGGGTACCTGTTCCTCGCCACCGGCTCCGCGCTGCTGGAGCAGGACGGGGCGCTGATCTCCACCCGCGCCCCCGCCCTGGTGGAGCTGCGCCGCCCGGTCAAGGTCGTCCCCCAGGGCGAGGTCCGCGCCCTGCTGGTGCCGGCGATCTGAATTTTGGTTTGAGCTCAAAATATACCGCCGTTAACTGAGGGGCCCCCTTTCAACCGGAGGCCCCTCGTGCGCTTTGCGTCGACGCATGCCGTCGTATTCCTTTTCACTACCCTCGCCTCGTCCCACGCCTTCGCGGAGGAGCCCAGGCTCGCCGTGTCCGCCTCGGCCAGGCCCATGGCGATCGGGAAATTCAACCTGTTGCTGGGCGCCGAGCCCGGCCTCGCCCTGGGTGGGACCGCCGGCGTCTACCAGGCGGTCCTGCCGCTGAGGTTCGGCGTCACCGACGACCTGGAGCTGTTCGCGGCCCCGGTCCTCCAGAACGCGGACCCCATCGCCCACGAGCCGGGGATGGGGGTGGTCTACCGGTTCCTCCGCGGCCCGGTGGAGATCGGCGGCCGCTTCGCCGGGGACCTCTCGCTCTTCGGGGCGGTGAAGGGCGTGACGCTCCAGCTGGGCGTGCCGCTGCGGATCCACGCCGGCAGCGCGCTCGCCATCGACCTCGGCGCGCACGCGCTGATCGGCGTCCTCCCGCAGACCGCCTTCGGGGTGATGGTCCCGGCGGGCGTGTCGTTCAACGTCACGGAGAACCTGTTCGTCGGCGCCGCCGGCGCGGTGAAGCTCCCGGACTTCTCGAACACGGCCGCGTTCGGCGTCCCGCTGGCCGCCACCGCCGGCTACACCATCGCCTGGGGCGACCGGCCGTTCCTGGACCTCGCCGCCCGCGCGGGCTGGGACGACGTGCGCGGGACTCCCGGCGCGTTCACGGTGGGGGCTTCGGCGCGCCTCTACCTCTACTTCTGATCCGCGTCAGCAGCGCGACGGCCGCCGCCACGGACGCCGCCGAGAGCCAGGCCCCGATGCGGACGCTCCAGGGGCGGTACTCGAAGCGGACCACGTGGCGGCCGCCCTCCCGGATGGGCACCGCGCGCACCGCGAAGTCGGCCCGGTAGATCGGCGCCTCCGCCCCGTCCACCGTCGCGCGCCAGCCCGGGTACTGGCGGTCCGCCAGCAGCAGGTACCCCGGCCCGCACGCGTCCACCGCCACCTCCACCACCCGCGCCTCGTCGCGCAGCCACTCCAAAGGCGGCGTCTCGCAGTCCGACTCCAGCGAGTCGTCGCCTTCGGCCAGCATCACCTCCTCGCGCAGGCCCTCGCCGTCCGCCCGGATGGAGTCCAGCGCCTCGTCGTCGGTGTACCGCTGCGCTTCGCCCAGCCAGCGCGCGCGCGGGAACGGGTTCGGGTTGCGCGCCGGCGAGCGGTGGGCGCGCACCACCCACTCCACCCCGGCGAGGTCCAGCGCGCCCTTGCCCCCGCGCTCCAGCAGCTGGTCGCTGCGCTCCGGCTCCGGCGTCCCGTACCCCTCGACCGCCAGCAGCCCCTCCTCCACGTGGCGCTGCGGCACCAGCGCCTCCCGGCTGCGGGCGATGAACTCCAGCACGCCTTCCCCGCTGGGCGCCCGGTCCAGCCGGCCCTGCACGTCCAGGCTCACCCGCCCGTGCGGGGTGCGCACCAGCGACGCCAGCTCGGACGGCTCGGACAGGCGCGCGGCGCTCACGAAGGCCGGCCCTCCAAGCACCGCGTGCGCCGTGCCCAGCTCCAGCAGCAGCAGCGACGCCAGCACCGCGCTCCCGCCCCGCCGCACCCGCCGCGGCAGCGCGTGCAGCGACAGCCAGGCCGCCCCGACGAAGGCCACCAGCCACACCGCGGGCGGCAGCCAGCTCCGCGCCGCCGCCGCGGCCGCCGCCGTCGCCGCCAGCACCCACGCCGATCCGCGCGCGCTGGGCGTGCGGCGGCGGATGGCCGCGGCGAAGCGGTCCACCCCCGCGCCGGTGAGCAGCGCGATGCCGAACGCCGCGCCCACCAGGTACTTGGCCGGGTAGCGGAACCAGCGCAGCGGCGTCCACTCCAGGATGGCGGCCGAGGGCGCGAAGTGCTCGCCCAGGCTGAGCAGCAGCAGCGCGATGGACAGCGCCATCACCGGGCGGATCCACGCCCTCCGCCCCCGGACGGAGATCCACGCCGCCAGCGCGCAGGGGAGCGCGCCGGCGAAGGTGCTCAGCAGCAGCCACTGCTCGCCGTCTCCGTACCCGGAGCGCGGCCAGTCCGCGTGCGGCACCGCCATCGCCAGAAGCTGCGTGACCGACGCGGACCACGCCAGCACCCCCTCGTGCCCCTGCGCGCGCACCGAGTGCGCCGCCAGCTCCAGCCCGGGGATGACCGTGATGGCGGCCACCAGGGCGCCCCAGAGGAGCCCCAGCCCCGACGCCAGCCACCGCCCGCGCCCGCGCGCGCAGGCCAGCGCCATCGCGCCCTGCCACAGCGTGGTCTCCGGCGAGCCGCACCACAGCGAAGCCCCCACCGCCAGCGCGGTGAGCGCCGCCGCCCGCCGCCGGTCCTGGGGCCCGCGCGCCGCGGCGACGATCCACCCCGACCACGCCGCCGCGCCCGCCATGTTGTGCTCCCCGGCCAGCATCACCATCAGGTGCGACAGCCCGAACGCGGCGCCGCCAATCGCCGCGGCCAGCCGGCTGCTCCCCAGCGCGCGCGCGGCCATCCAGGCCCCGGCGACGGCGAGCGCGGTGTGGAACGCCTGTTCGGCGGTGGGCGCCCACGTAGGGCCGAACAGGAGCGCCGCCAGCACCCGCGGCGGATAGACCGCCTGCGACTGCAAGGTGGCGAGGAACGGCTGGCCCAGGCGGGAGTGGGGGAGCCAGAGCGGCAGCTCCCAGCGGCGGAGCGACTCCAGGATGAAGGCGCAGTCCGGGATGGCCATGCGAAACACGTCGCGCCCGGCCAGCGCCTCCCCCCAGAGGACCGGCCGGTAGATCCACGCGAAGAGCAGCGCGATCGCGAGCCATGCCGCTCGCCCGGTTGTGCCGCGCACGTTCCCACTATAGTGGCCCGGCGATGGAGGGCCGCCTTCTCCTCAAAGACTGCGCCATCTTCAGCCCAGACGGCCGGGTGAAGGACCACATGGCCGTGGTCGTCGACGGGGGGAAGATCGCCTCCGTGGAGCCGGACGCGCAGGTGCCGGTCCGCCCCGGCGACTGGAGCGCCGCCTGCGACGGCCGGCTGGTGGCGCCCGGCCTGATCGACTGCCACACGCACCTGGTGAACGCGCAGGCGCTCCCGCAGTCCGGCGAGCTGCTCCTGCGCCCGGCGCGCGCCCGCCACGCCCTCCAGCGGAAGCTGGACGAGCTGCTCACCGCCGCCGACGTGGAGGCGCTCACCGCCTTCGCCGTCGGCAAGGCGCTGCGAGCGGGCGTCACCATGGTGGTGGAGCACCTGCACTGCCCGGCCCAGCCCGGCCCGGCGCTGGAGGCCCAGGCCAAGGTGGCGGAGCGGCTGGGGATGCGTCTGTCCAACAGCCACGCCACCAACAGCCTCGGCGGGGAGGAGGCCGCCCTCCGCGGCTTCGAGGCGAACGCCGCCTACGTCAAGGCGATGAAGGGGCACCCGCTGGTGCGCCCGTCGCTGGGGTTCCACGCGTCGTTCTCCAGCGAGGACGCGCTGCTCCGCCGCATCGGGCTGGCGCGCGAGGAGCTGAAGACCGGCGTCACCTTCCACCTCGCCGAGACCGAGGACGACCTCACCTCCACCTTCTCCCGCTCCGGCCAGCGCATCGTCCCCCGCCTGGAGGGCTTCGGGCTCTTGGGGCCCGGCGTGGTGGCGGCGCACGCGCGCGCGGTGGACCGGTCGGAGTCGGAGCGGCTGTCGCGCAGCCGGACGCTGATCGCGCTCGGGCCGCGGTTCAACCTGGTGGCGGAGACGGGCGGCGGCGGCTTCGAGGCGGTGCTCGCCCACCAGAACCTGCTGGGCCTGGGCACCAGCGGCACCGGCCTCCTCTGGGGCGAGCTGGTCTGCGCCTTCACCGGCATCATCCAAATCGCCCGCGCCGGGCGGCTGCTGGACCCGGACGGCTTCATGTCGCAGATCCTCTTCGGCGGCCCGTCCGAGCTGTGCTCGCTGCTCTAGGCGCGCCCAGCGGGACGGTGGAGGCGGGCGCGCTGGCGGACCTCGTCGTCTACGACCACGTCCCCGCGCAGGAGGACGCCGGCGGCCTGACGCCGCACCTGCTGATGCAGCTGGGCTCCGTCCGCCCGTCGTGGGTGATCGTCGGCGGGCGGGTGGTGGTGCGCGAGGGTCAGCTCCTCGGGCACGACTACGTGGAGCTGGCGCGCGCCGCGGCGCGGACGCTGGAGTCGCTGTGGAAGCGCGCGAACGCTCCGGCCTCGTAGCGCGGGTGAAGAAGGCGCGCGAGCGCCGGGCGCCGCTCTGGGAGGGCGCGCCGGGGCAGACCACCGCGTTCCGGGTGGTGAACGGCGAGGCGGACGGCGTGCCCGGCGCGACCGTGGACTGGTTCGACGGGGTGGCGGTGCTCAGCCTGTACGAGCCGCTGGACGAGGGCGCGCTGGTGGACGCGTGCGTCCAGGGGCTGGGCGCCCGGTCCGTGTACGTGAAGCATCGACCGAAGGACGGCCGGTCCGCGGCGCGCGAGAAGGAGAAGCTGGCCCCGGAGGCGCCCGCGGCGGGCGAGGCGGCGCCGGAGCACGAGGCGACGGAGGGCGGGCTGCGCTTCCGCATCCGGCCCGCGCAGGGGATGGGCGTGGGGCTGTACCTGGACATGCGCGAGACGCGGGCGTGGGTGAAGGTGAACGCGGGCGGGCGGCGGGTGCTCAACTGCTTCGCCTACACCTGCGCGTTCTCGGTCATGGCGAAGGCGGGTGGCGCGCGGTCGGCGCTGAACGTGGACCTGTCGAAGCGGTCGCTGGAGTGGGGCGCGGAGAACGCGCGGCTGAACGGGCAGCCGGTGGACGGGCGGGACTTCCTCTCAGGCGACGTCTTCGAGTGGCTCCCGCGGCTGCGCAAGCAGGAGCGGCAGTTCGACCTGGTGGTGCTGGACCCGCCGTCGTTCGCCACCTCGAAGAAGCAGGTGTTCGCCGCCGGGCGGGACTATCCCAAGCTGGTCTCCCTGGCGTCGCGGGTGCTGGCGCCGGGCGGCCTGCTGGTGGCCTGCTGCAACCTGGAGAAGCTGTCCGAGGAGCGGTTCGCGCGGATGGTGGAGGAAGGGCTGGGGCGGCCGCACCGGGTGGCGGCCCGCCTGGGGCCCTCCCCGGTGGATTTCCCGGCTGTCGGGGGGAAGGCGCCGGGCACCTGGTTGAAGGTGCTGATCCTCGACGTGCGGTAATGTCCGCGCTCCAGATGATCACCCCCAGCGCGGCCCAGTCCCAGGCTTCGGCGGTCGATCCCGTCCCCTTCGGCAAGTACCAGCTGCTGGAGCGCATCGCCGTGGGCGGGATGGCGGAGATCTTCCTCGCCCGGCAGGCGGAGGGCCCGGCCAAGACGCTGGTCATCAAGCGGATCCGCCCGCACCTCTCCCGGCAGACGGCCTTCGTGAAGATGTTCATCAACGAGGCCAAGCTCGCCGCCCAGCTCAACCACCGCAACGTGGTGCAGATCTACGACCTGGGGAAGATCGGCGAGAGCTACTTCATCGCCATGGAGCACATCCGCGGCCGGGACATGCGGCGGATCATCCCCAAGGCGGACGGGCAGGGGATCCCGTTCCCCATGGTGTACGCGATGAAGATCGCGTCTTCGGTGTGCGAGGGCTTGTATTACGCGCACCAGAAGCACGACGCGTACGGGAACCCGCTGAGCATCGTGCACCGGGACATCACGCCGGAGAACGTGATGGTGTCGTTCGACGGCGTGGTGAAGATCCTCGACTTCGGGATCGCCAAGGCCGCCGGCCAGATCGAGCAGTCCCGCGCCGGGGAGATCAAGGGCAAGCTCAGCTACATGAGCCCCGAACAGTGCACGGGGCTACCTTTGGACCAGCGAAGCGACCTCTTCTCGCTGGGCGCCGTGCTCTACGAGTGGGTCACCGGGTACAAGCTGTTCACCGGCGACTCCGAGGTGGCCATCCTCAAGAGCATCACCGAGGGGAAGATCTACTCGCCCTCCTACTTCAAGGCGGACATCCCGGAGGCGGTGGAGGCGATCCTGATGCGCGCCCTGGAGAAGGACCGGGACAAGCGCTACCAGACCGCGTGGGACCTGCAGTCGGACATCGACAAGATGCTCGCCGAGTACGACTTCACGCCCACCAGCCTCCACCTGGCGAACTTCCTCCGGCAGGTGTTCCACGACGAGCTGGACGAGGACGAGAAGAAGGTCGCCCTGCCGCCGCCGGAGGTGGACGTGCCGATCTCCACCGGCGATCTCGCGCCGCAGCCGACCATCCTGGATGGGCAGGAGGCGCGCGCGCCGACGCTGGAGATCCCCGAGCTGCCCGGGCTCCCCGAGCCGCCCACGAACGCGAACGCGCCGGCCGCCGCCGCCGCCCCGCCCGAGCTGCCGCCGGAGCCGAGCTCGCGGGAGATCACCGCCCGGACCACGTACCCGGAGCCGCCGGGCCCGCCGGTGGACGAGCAGAAGACGCCGGTGGGCGGCGCGGGCGACGAGCGGGTGCTCAACGTCACCGTGTCGCGCGCGGAGGCCGACCAGCTGGAGCGCGTGGCCCTGAGGAACGGGCTGACGGTGGCGGGGCTGGCGCGGGAGATCCTGGCGGCGTGGTTGAAGTACCGGTGAGCGGGTATGCCCCGCGTCAAGCTGGTGCTGGAGTACGACGGGACGGAGCTCGTGGGCTGGCAGGCGCAGCCCAACGGGCGGTCCGTGCAGGCGGTGGTGGAGGCCGCGCTGGAGGAGCTTCTGGGCGAACCGGTGAAGGTCGCCGCCGCCGGGAGGACGGACTCCGGGGTGCACGCGCTGGGGCAGGTGGCGGCGTTCAGCACGTCTCGCGCGTTGCCGCTGAAGGCGTACGCGGTGGGGTTGAATGGGCACCTCCCGCCGGACGTGGCGGTGGTGGCGGCGGAGGAGGTGCCGGACGCGTTCGACCCGCGGCGGTGGTCGCTGGGGAAGCGGTACCGGTACCTGATCAGCAACCGCAAGGGGAGGTCACCGCTGCGGCGGAGGACGCACTGGGAGCTGTTCATGCCGCTGGACGTGGAGGCGATGCGGGCGGGCGCGCGCGCGCTGGTGGGGCGGCACGACTTCTCGGCGTTCCGCGCGGCGGATTGCGAGGCGCCGCACGCGGTGCGGGAGGTGCGCGCGCTGTCGATCGCCGGCGAGGCCGGGGGCGAGGTGGCGATGGAGGTGGAGGGGACGGCGTTCCTCAAGCACATGGTGCGGAACATCGCCGGCACGCTGGTGGAGGTGGGGAAGGGGAAGCAGCCGGCGGAGTGGGTGGCGGAGGTGCTGGCGTCGAGGGACCGGACGCGCGCCGGGCCGACGGCGCCCGCGCACGGGTTGTGCCTGGTCGAGGTGAAGATGGGGGATGGGCCGCGCGGCGGGCCGGAGGTGGATGATGGCGGGTGAGGCGCCACCGGGCGCACCGCCGGAGCGCGCGCCGGACGCGCCCCCCGCGCCCGGCGAGAGCGACACGGCCCCACGCCCGCCCGGCGCTACACCCGTCGTGTCCGCGCCCGGCGCCCCAGCGTCTCTCGCGCCGTCGTCGAGCGAAGCGCCAGTTGGCGCCGCCGCGGGCGGCGATTCATTCGATCCACACGCGGAGCACCGGGAGCGCCGCCGCGCGCGCATCCGCGTGTTCCAGATCCTGCTCGCCCTCGGCGTGTTCTCCGCCATCACCGGCGCGACCATCTCGGTGAGCGTGGCGTTCGCGCTCCGCCCAGCCGTCCTGGCGCTCCCCGGATTTGTTCACGGCGCGACGGTGATCGCCATCGCCCGCCTCTGGGCGTGGGCGGTGGCGCCGCTCGCCGCGTGGGGGGCGGGTCGCGTACTGAACGCACGGCCGTGGGTCATTGCGTTCTCCATCTGCGCCTGGGGCGAGATGGTGTACGTCATGTTCGATATGGCGATCATGGGCTTCGGGCCTGGGGTCTACCGTTCCCTGGGATATTTCATCGGGCGGATGGTGACGCTCGGCCTGGGGATGCTGTTCGCGTGGGTGCTGGCGAAGCGGGGCCGCGCCTCGGCGGACCAGCTCAAGGCGCGGCAGGAGGCCGAGGCCGAGGCCACTCGCCGGCGCTACGCGAAGTGGCTGGAGGAGCAGACCTCCCGCCGTTGACTAGGCGCCGTGCCACCGCGGCGGGCGGCGCGGTGGGAACTTCGACTCCACCACCCGCGCCGCGGCCAGCACGCGCGCCTCGTCGTCGCGCCGGCCGATGATCTGCAAGCCCAGCGGGAGCCCCTCGCGCACGCACGGGACGGTGCAGGCGGGGAGGCCGGAGAGGTTGGCGGGGAAGGTCTGCGACGCCAGCCGCGCCATCGTCCGGGTGTCGAGCTCGCCGTGGAGGCGGGCCGCCGGGTGGAGCGGCGGGGCGTGGATCCCCGTGGTCGGGCCGAGCAGCAGGTCGTACTGCTGCAGGTGCTGCTCCAGCTCCGCGGTGAGCGCCTGGCGCGCGCGGGCCGCCCGTTGGCGATCAGAGGCGGGGAGCGCGCCGCCGAGGCGGAGGATGGTCCGCGTGTCGTGGCCCAGCAGGTTCGCGTGTTGGTCCAGCATCCAGCGGGCGATCTGCGACGCCTGCTCTCCGACGATGACGAACTCGATGGCGGAGGCCCAGGCGGTGGCGGGCGCGCGGACCTCGGGCAGCTCGCCGAAGCACTCGCGGGCGGCGGCACGGACCGCCGCGGCGACCTCGGCGTCCGCGCCGTCGAAGAGATCCGCCACCAGCGCCGGCCTCCCCGGGGAGATGGTCCAGTCCAGCGCGCGCGCGGAGAGCACCTCGAAGAGCGCGGCGCAGTCGTCGGCGCTCCACCCGATGGGCCCGACGTGGTCGAGGTCGTACGTCAGCTTGGCGATGCCGTCGGACGGGACCACGTCGAAGGTGGGCTTGAGCCCGACCAGCCCGTTCAGGGCCGCCGGGACGCGGATGCTGCCGCCCGCGTCGGTGCCGATGGCCGCGGCCGCGATGCCGGTGGCCACGCTGACCGCCGCGCCCGAGGAGGAGCCGCCCGGGATGCGCCCCTGGTCCCAGGGGTTCACCGGCGTCCCGTGGTGCGGGTTCACGCCGGTGGGCTGGATGCCCAGCTCGTGCATGTTGGCCTTGGCGAAGATGACGGCCCCGGCGGCCTCCAGTCGCTCGACGACGGTGGCGTTGCGCTCGGCGGCGGGGACGGGGAGGCGGGTGCCGTTGGTGGTCGGCAGGCCGCGCACGTCCACGCAGTCCTTCACCACCATCGGCAGGCCGTCGAGCGGGCCCATCGGCGCGCCGCTCCGGTAGCGCTGCGCGGAGGCCTTGGCGCGCTCCATCGCCCCGGGGACGAGGCAGCGGAGGATCTGGTCCGGCCCCGCGCGTTCGGCGGCGGCGAGCGCGCGCTCCAGGGCGGCGACCGGGTCGTCCTGGCCGGCGCGGAAGGCCGCCGCGAGCTCGGCGATCAACGGGGCAGCTCCGGGAGGCGGGCGATGCCGGTGTCGCGCCGGAGCTTGATCAGGATCAGGCGCCGCAGCGGGCCGAACGCGGTCAGCCGGCCGAGGAGCCGGAGGAGCAACCCGCGGAGGGGCGGCGAGGGCGGGGGAAGGTGCATGTCAGCGGGACGATAGTAGCAAGCGTCTCACCACCGCCGCTGCCAGCGCGAGCGCGCTGGTGGCCAGGCCGACCCACACAGTCCACGGGGAGTACGTCATCCGCACCTGGTGCACACCGCCTGTGAGCCGCACCGCCCGGAGCGCGTAGTCGGCGCGGAGCAGGGAGGCGGATCGCCCATCCACCTCCACCTTCCACCCCGGGTCGTACGCGTCGCTCAGCACCAGGAACCCGCCTTCGGGGCAGACGCTGGCCTCCACGTCGATGCTCCGGCACGCCTCCGCCGTCACGCGCGCGAACCGCTCGGGGCAGGGGGAGGCGTGCAGGGGAGGGCCGTCCGCGAGGAGCGCGTCGTCGCGGAAGAACGCCGAGCCGCGGGCGAGCGCGTCCAGCACCTCGCGGTCGCCGGCGACGGTGCCTCGCGGGGCGACCCACGCGCGGGGGAAGGCAGTCTGGGATTCGTAGGCCCAGAGCGCTCCGGGGAGCGCGGCGACGGACCGGACGTCGTGGAAGGGCGGAGTGGAGCGCACGAAGACCCGGACGCCGGCAAGGTCCGCGACCGCGCGCTGGCCGCTGAGCTGGAAGTCGAAGATGCGCGCCGGCTCCGGGGCGCCGTACCCCTCGAGCGCGCGGAGGCCGTCCTCGGCGAAGCGGTTCGAGACCAGCATCTGGCGAGCGGCGAGGAGGCCTTCCGAGGGTTCTCGGGAGAGCTCCACCATGACATTGGCGGAGTCCGAACGCCGCCCGACGGGGACGCTGATCCGCGTCTGAGGGTCGATGAAGGCGGCCAGCGCCGCGGGCCTGGAGACGTCGCCGATGGGCGCCCACCCGTGCCCGACCTGGACCGCGTGGAACACGGCGAGCTCCACCACCGCCACCGCCACGAGCGCCCTCCGCAACCTCCGGGAGCGGCGCCACGCCGCCAGCGCGTCCACCCCGAACGCCGCCAGCACCGCCAGGCAGAACAGCACCCCCACCAGGTACTTCGCCGGGTACCGGAACAGGTTCAGCGGCGGCCGGGTGAGCAGCCACGCCGCCGGCGGGAACGCCCGCCCCAGCGCGAGCGTCGCGAACAGCACCACCCCCACGGCGAACGGCTTCGCCCGCCTCGCCCCCACCACCGCCAGCGCCACCACCACCGTCCCGGCGAACACCTGGATCAGCAGCCACTGGTCCTCGCCCCAGTACGGCCCGCGCGGCATGTCCGCCAGCGGCCACGCCATCGCCAGGAGCTGGCGAGGGGACGCGGACCAATCCAGCGGATCCACCCGCGCCGTCCCCCGCGCGGACGCCATCGCCGCCTGCGCCGCCGGGAGCAACGCCGCCGCGGCCAGCGCGCCACCCCACGCCACGCCGCCCAGCGCCCGCGCCCACGTCCGCCGCCGCACCGCCACCAGC